>Ga0129313_1000146_pt1 | contig 69306 bp, 52 predicted proteins | sample O1105metagenome_FD_94436 | JGI IMG/M metagenome (GOLD analysis project Ga0129313, IMG submission 94436) | Orangutan group fecal microbial communities from fecal samples from Wisconsin, USA - O1105 metagenome | ecosystem: Host-associated > Mammals > Digestive system > Large intestine > Fecal...
GGATTCCGAACCGATCCGGGAGGAATCATTCGGAAGCACCTCCAGGATCTGTACCTGCTGGTGAAGAACCAGGGACAGGAAGTCCGAGAGGCGTTCCGGTGTATACTCCGGGTTCATGATTTCTTTAAAGAAGGCATCGTACAGGATCTTCACACCCCGGACACCGGTACAGAAGTCTAAGAATTCGGTCTGCTGTGCCTCTGACCACGAATGAAAGGTGCCGGTCAGTAGCTTATTAGAATGGATATCCTGAAGCACGGCATCGCGGGAGCGGATCATAGGAAAATAGGTGTTCAGTTTATTGGAAAATGAATTCGATATTTGATTGGACAAAGATAAACCTCCTCGTAGTGTATAAAACATATAGTGAACAGTCGTTGGGAAATAATAATGATGTTTTTTTGAATCTGCAGAACTCAAAATAAAAATGTAAAAATAATATTGCAATAAAGTCATAATACAACAAGACGATATAAATGTCAAATAAAATATGACAAAAGAAAATCGGAAGAATCGGATTCCTTTTTTAAGCGGAATGACAACGGATGCAACAACTGTTACAACTACTACTTCAGTACAAAATGAAGAAAACTTGAAAAAAGCAGGAAGTCCTGAAACGGGTGATGAAAATTCGATAGGGATGGCGATGGCTCTTTTGCTAATAAGCATTGGAGCAACTGCTTTGATAAAAAGAAGATATAAGTAATGATAATAAAAAGGGCAGAATTGGTTCTGCCCTTTTCTATGGTCTATAATAGGTGATCAACCGGAAGATATACCGGGAGACCATCCTTATACTTGAGATCCGGTTCCCCCTGAATCAGAGGAAGCATATAATCGACTAACTCCTGCGTGATATCATTTCCGGCTTCATTGATCCATTCTCTTGGAATCGACTTTGCCTGATTTGCAATGTCGTCGACAGGTGAAAAATGTGTTGTGACACAGTATGGATGCTGGCTGGTACGGTGCATGGTAAGCATACACATGGTTTCTCCGCGTTCCGCACCTTCTACCGCTTTCTGACCTAAAGCAAAGGACTCGTTCAGATCTGTAAGTGATGCAGTGTGGGATGCACAGCGCTGAAGTACATTTAACTCGATGGAACGAACCTTTACGCCTAAAGCATCCTTGATCATATACTCCAGAGCTTTTCCGGTACCGCTTAACTGGCTGTGACCAAAGGTGTCGGCAGCGGCTGTAGTGGAACTGATGTATTCGCCATGTTCATCCCGGATTCCTTCAGATACAGCAACGATAACATTGTTGCGTGTTGCTAATAGGGTGCGGACATCTTCGATGAATGCCTCCTTTGAGAAGGCGACTTCCGGAAGGTAAATGAGATGAGGGGCTGCACTATAGTCATTTCGTGCTAAAGCTGCGGCAGCGGTCAGCCATCCGGCATCCCGTCCCATGATCTCTACGATCGTAACACTTTTGACGGCATAGATGAAGGTATCATGAGCAATCTCCAGTAGAGAGGATGCGACAAATTTGGCTGCGGAGCCATAGCCGGGTGTATGATCTGTGACACACAAATCATTATCAATCGTTTTCGGAATACCAATGATTGAGATAGAGCTTCCGATGCGTTTTCCATAGTGCCCCAGCTTCATAACGGTATCCATGGAATCATTGCCTCCGATATAGAAGAAGGCCTGTATATTTAACTTTTCAAATAACTTAAAGATCTGACGATAAGGCTCATCATCCTCTTTGTAATCCGGAAGCTTATATCTGCAGGAACCCAGATACATGGCAGGTGAGGTCTTTAATGTTTCAATGAAATGAGGAATCTCACGGCTGCGCTCGGATAAATTGAGCATACGCTCCTTTAATATGCCAAGGATACCATTTAGGGATCCGTAGATCGTATCATATTCTTCACTGGCCAGAACTCCCTGGATCACACCTGCCAGACTTGCGTTAATTGCTGCAGTAGGACCACCGGACTGCGCCACGATACAGTTTTTCTTATTCATACGATATAACTCCTTTGTAGATATAATGATCAACGTTTATACGCATACTATAGTTAAGTATAAACGATTTCTTAAAAAGTGCAATGTTAATTGCACTTTTGATGGAAATAATATAAAGTAGGAAACGTCTGGAGACAGAAAGAAGGAACATAGATATGGAACCGGAATTTAGAAAACCGACACTGGAAGAAAGTGAATTCATAAAAGAGGCATTAAAGAAAAACCATTATCGTGGCTGTGAATTAAGCACCCCGAATTTGATCCTGTGGGCAGATTATTATCATATGGAATATACGATCATCGATGGTGTGTTGATCAGCCGGAACATAGATGAACAGGGACGGATACGGTTATCCTATCCGATCGGGGCAGTTGGAGAAGAGGAAGAACGACGCTTCTTTGATCTCGAACTTCGGTACTTTCAGGAGCAGGGGCAGTCACCGATGTTTGGAATTATTGATCCGGTGATGTGGAAACAGATCAATCGCTGGTATCCGGGACGCTTTGAAATCTGTTATGAACGCGATTGGGCAGATTATGTGTACAGTCGTGAGAAGCTGACGACATTAGCAGGGAAAAAGCTACATGGAAAACGAAATCACATCAAGCGGTTTCAGGATAATCATCCGGAATGGAGCTATGAAACCATAACCGATGCAAATGTAGAGGAGTGCCTGAAGACGGCAAAAATGTGGTGCAAAGCGAATTGCATTGCGGAGGATGATGAGAAAGAAGAGGAGTATCATCTGGTTGTACGGGCTCTCCGTAACCGGGAAGCACTGGGCATGCGGGGCGGGCTTCTTCGGATTCCGGAGGGTGTCATCGCTTTTACACTGGGGGCACCGGTTACGGAAGATACATTCGATGTATGCTTTGAAAAAGCCCTGGGAGATATTCAGGGAGCATATCCGATGATCAATCAACAGTTTGTACTGCATGAACTACAGTCTTATACGTATATAAACCGCGAAGAAGATGTGGGGGTAGAGGGGCTGCGAAAGGCAAAGCTATCCTACTATCCGGAATATCTGCTGGAGAAGGGAATCGTGAGGGAAAGTACCTCTTTTACTTGCCTATCATCGATATCTGGCATATAATAAAAGGAACGAAACAATAAGGAAAAGAAGGTGCGTAGATATGAAGTTTTTTATTGATACAGCCGTTGTAGACGAAATAAAGGAAGCAAATGATATGGGTATCATTTGTGGGGTTACCACGAATCCGTCCCTGATTGCAAAGTCCGGAAGAGACTTCAGCGAGGTCATTCATGAGATCGCAGCGATCGTAGACGGACCGATCAGTGGGGAAATAAAGGCAACCACGACCGATGCGACAGGGATGATTGAAGAAGGACGTGCCATTGCCGCGATTCATCCAAACATGGTGGTCAAGATTCCTATGACAGAGGAAGGATTAAAAGCATGCAAGGCATTATCGGCAGAAGGAATCAGGGTAAACATGACATTGATCTTCTCTGCAAATCAGGCACTGCTGGCGGCCAGAGCCGGGGCTGCCTATGTATCGCCGTTTATCGGAAGAATCGATGATATCAGTATGTCGGGAATGGATCTGATCCGAAGCATCGTAGAGATCTTCAGTTACACGGATCTTCAGACAGAGATCATCGCAGCCAGTGTTCGGAATCCAGTACATGTAACGGAGTGTGCATTAGCCGGAGCAGATATAGCGACGGTTCCTTACAAGGTATTAAAGCAGATGATTCATCATCCGCTGACAGATGTCGGGATTGAGAAGTTCCGGAAGGATTATTTGGATACGCTGAAATAAACATAGAGTAAATAAGGATAAATGAAATTAGGTGATTAGATAAAGGAGCAGGATGGTGAAGCAGGAAGATAGGGGAAGAATGATAAGAAAATGGAGCGGTTATTTGGTACTGGTAGTTCTTATAGGAGTACTAATCTGGTGGCTGCTTGATTTGGCTCATTTGCAACTGGCGAAGTATCCTATGGGATATAATGAAGGCGATGGCATCACGGGATTGGTAACAATGAAGTCCATGCAGGATACTGGTTGGATCTACAGTAATCCATATATGGGAGCACCATATGGAGTGCAAAACTATGATGCAACCACAATGGAACTGTTTTTAAACCTGATTCAGCAGGTATTGGTATGGGTAACAGGAAACTGGATTTTGGCGTATAATCTGTTCTATTTATCCGGGTACTTCCTTTGTGGAATTACCGCTTATTATGTGCTTGAAAAGTTGGATATATCGGCGATGGTATCAGTTCCATTGGCAGTATTATATGCATTTGCTCCGTATCATCTTGCAAGAGGTACCGGACATATCTATCTGGGAATGTACTTTATGGTTCCGCTTATGTGTCTGTATCTATATCGCTTATGGAAAAATGAAATGATATTTGTAAAGGGTGAGAAGGGCTGGATCACACGTTCAAATATGATCCGGTTTCTTACGCTTATGATTATGGCATTGACGGGAATCTATTATGCATTCTTCCTATGCTTCTTTCTATGCGTCATTCTTTTATACACCGTGTTAAATGACAGAAATAAACATAGAATCTATCAGGCAGTCAGCAGTATCGGTATCGTTGTTGGTAGCCTTGTATTAGGTTCTGTTCCGAATATCATTTACTGGGCGAAGAACGGTGGATCTATGATCCCGGACAAGGGGGCAAACGGAGCAGAACTGTATGGACTTAAGATCATACAGATGTTACTTCCAATTAGTAATCATCGGATTCCGATACTGGCAGAACTACGGGAAAAGTACGATGCATATTATCCGCTGGTGAATGAAAACTCCATGGCGTGTCTGGGCGCAGTTACGGCAATCGGTTTCGTGATACTATGCATATGTTTATTTATAGGCAAAAAACTGCCGGAGCAGTCGAATCTGAGAATCGGTTCCGTATTAACATTGGCGGCGATCCTTTTCGGAACAATCGGAGGATTTTCCACGGTGCTATCCTTCGTTATGGCGTCTATTCGATGTTATAATCGATTCTCCATCTTTATCGCAATGTTTTCTCTGATTGCGATCGGAACCCTGCTACAGAAGCTGGTGATCCGCTGGAGAGAAATCAGATGGAAGAAGATTTGTTTGTACGGATGTATGGGACTGCTTCTGATCATTGGTATCTTTGACCAGACACAACCGGTTAGTGCTGATTTATATGAAACGATAGAAACTCAATATAATGAGGACGATCAGTTTGTAAAAGCAATCGAAGCAGAGTCGGGAGCAGAGGCTATGATCTATCAGCTCCCATATATGCAGAATCCGGAAAATGGAGCCATCAATCAAATGCAGGACTATGCCCATTATATGGGGTATCTTCATTCAGATACCCTGCACTGGTCCTATGGCTCAATCATAGGGCGTGATGCAGATCCCTTGTGTAGATCTATCAGTGAACTTTCGTTTGAGGAGCAGATTGAGCAGATACGGGCAAATGGATACGCAGGTATTTATATTGACTGGAAAGCTTATACCGAGGAGGAGCAGGCTGTCATGAGAGCGGTTTTGCAAGAGAAGGCAGGAATAAACGTATTAGAACATAGTGCTGGTACGAAAAGCTACTATGCGTTTAATTAATGTAATAAAGACGAGGAAACTATGGAATTATCAAAAAAGTTAATTGAAATATCAGAAAAAATGCGACCGGTATTGGTAAAAGTGGTACCGATGGGAGTTCTTAGAAAGGTAAAAGATCAGCTATGGGAGAAAAGCTTGAACCGTGCTATGAGAGATAGTAAACGGAGTCCGTATGATCCATCGGCATATCCTAAGGGTGTAAATTTGATCGGGTGTATCCGCGCAGAAATTGGGTTAGGACAGAGTTGCCGATTGCTGGCAAATGAACTGGAGAATAGTGGTATTGATTATACGATTAAGAATTTTTTGCCGGATGGAAATCTACGCGCGGAGGATCATAGCTGGGATAGTAAGGTGCAAGAGGAAATAAAGTATGGAATTAACCTTTTTCATATTGAACCATTAGATTTAGTGGAAGCATATGTGGAAGGGTTGGATCCGCAAATATGGAATAAGCGATACAATATTGCGTTTTGGCTCTGGGAACTGGAGGAGTTTCCGCAAAATTGGAAGAAGGCATTTACACTTGTAGATGAGATTTGGACACCATCTGAATTTACCAGCGCATCTATCCGTAAAGTGACAGATAAGCCGGTGTATACAATTCCGTATTGTGTAACGGCACCCTTTGATGAGAAATATGATCGATCCTATTTTGGACTACCGGAGGACAAATTTTTGTTCCTTGCCATGTATGATACCAATAGTACAAAGGAACGTAAGAATCCGGCAGGTGTAATAGAAGCATTTCAAAAGGCATTTTCGCCGGAGGATACCCATGTTGGACTGGTGCTGAAGATGAATAATCCCAAAGAATCGGACTTGAATGAAATACAAGATAAGTTGGGAGAATATAGTAATATTTATTATATTACCCAGATCATGGACAAAATAGTAGTGAATAGCCTGATAAGAACGGTTGATGTATTTGTATCCTTGCACAGGGCAGAAGGATTTGGACTGGTGATGGCGGAGGCTATGCTAAATGATACTCCATGTATAGCAACAAATTGGTCTTCAAATACAGAATTTATGAACGAAGATGTAGCCTGTATGGTGGATTATACATTTACTACTCTGAAAAAAGATGCAGCACCGTATAAGAAAGGTGCTAAATGGGCGGATGCAAATACAGATACAGCTGCGGGATATATGAAAGAGCTGGCGGAAAATAAAGAATATTATCAAAAACTACAAAAAGCCGGAAAGGTTTATATTCAAGAAAAGCTTGGTATGAAACAGGCAGTTACACTTATAGAGAAGAGGATACAGGAAATAGAGGAATGATGGGGGAAACAGCAATGAAAATAAAGAAAACAATTGCTTTGATAGTTGTTTTGGCAATTATTATGGGACTTACTGGCTGTGGCGGCAATGGCAGTAAAAAAACAGAAGGAACATTAACAATATATCTGGTGAGGCATGGACAGACAGATACAAATGTTCAAGGGTTATTAGTTGGACAATCCGGAGATCCGCAACTGACAGAAGAAGGAAGAGAAAATGCGAAAAAAGTTGGAGAAGCACTAAGCTCTGTGCAGTTTGATGCAACATATAGCAGTGAATTAACACGGGCATATGATACTGCATGCTTGCTTCTACAAGGAGCGGATGAGGAGATGACAGTAGAGAAGGTGGCGGAATTTAATGATATATCATGGGGGGATGCAGAGGGGATGACATGGGAATCGGTTTCAAGAGAGTACTCGGTAGCAGATATGGAACAGTGCTTTGGGGCAATAGATGATTCTACTTTTATATCACCAATGAATGCAGAATCAAAGTATGATTTTTGTAATCGCTTTTCACAAGGCATAGATAAAGTAATCGCAAATCAAAAACCGGGTGATACGGTTTTGGTAGTTGCACATTCGTCATTGGCATTTTATTTACAGAGGTTATTTCCGGAACAAGGGATTAGTGGCGTAGATAATACAAGCGTTACAATTATTACATATGACTATAAGACAGATGAATTTTCATTAGAAAGGTTAAATGATACCAGTTATTTAGAAAATTAATAAGAGGCAGATATAAAAAGTATCTATAAATGTTACAGAAATATTAAAATGGGATTTACATGTTGTGACGTATGGTGTAAAATAATAGGGATTATGATTAGGGAATATAAGGAGGTAGAAAGATGAAGGTTGTATTGCTTGCCGGAGGATTCGGTACAAGAATCAGTGAAGAGAGTTATCTGAAGCCAAAGCCAATGGTAGAGATCGGGGGAAAGCCGATTCTTTGGCATATTATGAAGTACTATTCTTCATTTGGATATAATGAGTTCGTTATTTGCTGTGGATATAAGCAGCATGTCATTAAGGAGTGGTTTGCGGATTATTATCTGCATACAAGTGACATTACCTTTGATTTTGCAAATAATGGAGCGATGGAGGTTCATAAGTCCTATACGGATCCATGGAAGGTAACGTTGGTAGATACCGGTTTGAACACGATGACCGGTGGTCGAGTAAAACGGATTCAGAAGTATGTAGGGGATGAACCGTTTATGCTGACTTACGGAGATGGAGTATCAAATGTAAATATTGATGAATTGGTGAAATTTCATCAGTCTCACGGCAAGATTGCTACGATGACAGCGGTGAATGTCGGACAGCAGTTTGGTGTTCTGGATATTGATTCGGAAGGAACGATTCATAAGTTCCGTGAGAAGCAGGATCGGGATGGTAGTGTAATCAATGGAGGATATATGGTATTAAACCCGGAAGTGTTTGATTATATCGAAGGCGATAGTACCGTATTTGAGAAGGCACCATTAGAGCAACTCGCAAGCGAAGGACAACTGAAGGCATACTTCCATGACGGATTCTGGAAGTGTATGGATACAACCAGAGACAAGAATCAGTTGGAAGAAATGATTGCCGATGGCAGAGCCCCTTGGAAGGTGTGGGAGGACTAAAGAATGGAAACATGTGGTTTGAACCTTGAATTTTATAAGGGAAAGAAAGTGTTATTGACCGGACATACCGGATTTAAAGGATCATGGATGAGTCGGGTACTTGTAAATGCAGGAGCGATTCTGACCGGTTATTCCCTGAATCCGCCAACGACACCGAATCTGTTTTCTATGGCAGACGTAGAGAGCAGGATGACATCTGTGATCGGGGATATTCGGGATCTGGATCACTTAAAGCAGGTGTTTGAACAGGCACAGCCGGAGATTGTGATTCATATGGCGGCACAGCCGATTGTACGGGATTCTTATAAGGATCCGGTATATACCTATGAGACGAATGTCATGGGAACGGTAAATGTTCTGGAATGTATTCGGCTGAATGATTGTGTGAAGTCATTTGTGAATGTAACGACGGATAAGGTTTATAAGAATAATGAATGGGCATGGGGATATCGTGAAAACGAGCCATTAGATGGATATGATCCATATTCGAACAGTAAGTCCTGTTCAGAGCTGGTGACGCACAGCTATAAGAGTTCCTTCTTCGGAGATGGAAGGGTTGCAATCTCTACCTCCAGAGCCGGTAATGTGATTGGCGGTGGTGATTTTGCAAATGATCGAATTATACCGGACTGTGTTCGTGCAGCGCAGAAGAAGGAAGATATGATTGTACGGAATCCACATTCTACCCGGCCATATCAGCATGTACTGGAGCCTGTCATGGCATATCTGATGATAGCAGAGCGTCAGTATGAAGATGGAAGTTTTGCAGACTATTATAATGTAGGACCGGATGATCTGGACTGTGTAACGACCGGAGATATTGTAACGATGTTCTGCGAGAAATGGGGAGAAGGTCTCAAATGGATCAACAAGTATGACGGTGGACCTCATGAAGCGAACTTCCTAAAGTTAGACTGTTCAAAGTTAAAGACAACCTTTGGATGGAAACCGCGCTGGAATGTAGCGGAAGCATTGGACAAGGTTGTAGAGTGGACGAAGGTGTATTTTGCAGATGGTGATATACCGGCGATTATGGATAAGCAGATTGCAGAGTATAATAATATAAATTTATAAGGAGAAAAAAGATGTTTGAGAATATGACAGAAGATCAGGCAAAGAAGCAGATATTAGATATGGTGGCAGATTATTGTGATACCTATCACAATAAAAAGGGGCCGTTTAAGGAAGGAGATCGAATTCCGTATGCATCTCGTGTATATGACCATGAAGAAATGTGTAATCTGGTAGACAGTGCACTGGAGTTCTGGTTAACTGCCGGACGGTACACGGATGAGTTTGAAAAGAAATTTGCAGATTACTTAGGAGTCAAGTACTGTTCTTTAGTAAACTCCGGATCTTCTGCAAATCTGAATGCATTTATGGCACTGACCTCTCCATTGTTGGGGGATCGTGCAATCCGGAGAGGGGATGAGGTCATTACCGTAGCTGCCGGCTTCCCAACGACAGTAGCTCCTGTGATTCAGTATGGTGCGGTTCCGGTATTCGTAGATGTAACGATTCCACAGTATAATATCGATGTAACAAAGCTGGAGGAAGCATATTCCGATAAGACAAAGGCAGTGATGGTTGCCCATACACTGGGAAATCCATTTGATCTGAAGGCAGTGAAAGAATTCTGTGATAAACACGGGCTGTGGCTGGTAGAGGATAACTGCGATGCGTTAGGTTCCAAGTATATCATAGATGGAGAAGAAAAGTTCACTGGTACGATCGGTGATATTGGTACATCCAGCTTCTACCCTCCACATCATATGACGATGGGCGAAGGCGGAGCTGTTTATACAAACAATGCACTGCTCAATAAGTGTATTCGTTCCTTCCGTGACTGGGGACGCGACTGTGTCTGCCCATCCGGACATGACAACCTGTGCGGACACCGGTTTGATAAGCAGTATGGAGAACTTCCGTTAGGATATGATCATAAGTATGTATATTCTCATTTTGGATATAACTTAAAGGCAACAGATATGCAGGCAGCAGTTGGGTGTGCACAGATTGTGAAGTTCCCAGGATTTGTAGAGCGTCGTCGTCATAACTTTGATCGACTGAAGGCAGCACTGGCCGGTACAGAGGATAAATTGATTCTGCCGGAACCATGTGAGAACTCGATTCCGAGCTGGTTTGGATTCCTGATCACTTGTAAGGAAGGGGTAGATCGGAATCATGTGGTTCAGTATGTGGAGCAGCATGGCGTACAGACACGTATGTTGTTTGCGGGTAATCTGATCAAGCATCCTTGCTTTGATGAAATGCGGAAGTCAGGAAAAGGATATAGAATCGTCGGCGAATTAACAAATACAGATCGTATTATGAACGAAACGTTCTGGGTGGGCGTATATCCGGGTATGACAGACGAGATGATCGACTACATGGCAAAGACAATTAAAGAAGCACTTCAGTAATAGAAAGAAGTAAAGGGTTTCAACATGAATGAGACGGAAGAAAAGAAAACAGAAGCAGATAAGCCGAAAAAAGGCTTATCTGCTGTTTGGCAGTTTATAAAGTTTGGACTGGTTGGTGTATCCAATACAGTAGTATCCTATGTCACATATTCGCTGACATATTACTGGATACTGGGTGCATCGACGATGACAGATGATATAAAGGTACAGATTGCAAATGTCGTTGGCTTTGTGATCAGTGTGTTAAATGCTTATATCTGGCAGAGTAAATTTGTGTTTAAGGAACAGGAAGGTGGAGAGCACCGGGTATGGTGGAAGGTTTTGATTAAGACCTATATATCTTATGCATTTTCCGGTTTATTCCTGACAGCAGTGTTGCTGGCACTTTGGCTGAAGGTCGTGCATATCGAACAGTATCTGGGTGGAGTGGCACAGTGGCTGACAGGTTTTGGACTGCAGTTATCCGCTACGGATGTGGCGGTATCACTGGCACCGTTTCTGAATATGGTCATTACGATACCGATTAACTTTTGTATCAATAAGTTCTGGGCATACAGACAAAAAGAAAAGAAACAGATAGAGGTAGAAGAGGAATATGAAAAAAACAGTTAGTATATTGATTCCATGCTACAATGAAGAAGAAAATGTCGGCCCGATGAGTGAGGCGATTGTGAATTTATTTGAAAATGAGTTGACACAGTATAATTATGAGCTGGTATTCATTGATAATGATTCTCATGATAAAACAAGAGAGTTATTGCGGGAGATTTGCAGCAAAAATTCCAATATTAAGGCAATCTTCAATGCAAAGAACTTTGGGCAGTTTAATTCGCCGTATTATGGAATTCTTCAGACAACCGGTGATTGCACCATATCTATGGTGTGTGATTTTCAGGATCCGATTGAACTGATACCGAAGTACCTGCAGGAGTGGGAGAACGGCTATAAGATTGTAATCGGTATTAAGACGAGCAGTAAGGAAAGCAAGATTATGTATTTCCTGCGAAGTGTTTATTATAAGATGATCAAGAAGTTCTCAGATGTGGAACAGATTGAACACTTTACCGGTTCCGGTCTGTATGACCGGGAGTTTGTGGAAGTATTGAGAAATCTAAAGGATCCGAAACCGTTTTTAAGAGGAATAGTGGCGGAGCTCGGCTTCCGAAGAAAAGAAATTCCATATGAACAACCACAGAGAAGGGCGGGAAAGACACATAATAACTTTTATACCCTGTATGATGCAGCGATGCTGAGTATTACCTCATATACAAAGATAGGATTACGACTGGCTACCTTTGTAGGATGCGGTGTTGGAATGATCAGTTTGCTGGTAGCATTGGTTTATTTGATCTTGAAACTGGTAATGTGGAATCAGTTCCAGGCAGGTATGGCGCCGATTTTGATTGGTATGTGTTTCCTAGGAGCGTTGCAGTTGTTCTTTATAGGACTGCTGGGAGAATATATACTAAGTATTAATGAACGTGTTATGAATCGACCATTAGTAGTAGAAGAAGAAAGAATTAACTTTGAACACAAGGAGATGTAGAGATGAAGCAGCGGCTTGCAGATTATATTGCAGATTTTTTAGTGGAACATGGAGTGACAGATTGTTTTAGTGTCGTTGGCGGTGGTGCTATGCATTTAAATGATGCATTCGGACATAAAGAGGGACTCAAAGTGACCTATAATCATCACGAACAGGCGTGCGCAATAGCAGCAGAGGCATATGCCAGATTAGATAATCGCATAGCTGCTGTATGTGTAACGACAGGACCGGGAGGGACGAATGCAATCACCGGAGTAGTAGGCGGATGGCTGGATTCGATTCCGATGTTTATTATATCCGGGCAGGTTCGATATGATACGACAGCGAGATATGCCAGTCAGTTTACCGATGGACTGCCACTTCGGGCAGTTGGCGATCAGGAGTATGATATTGTAAAGTCTGTAGAGCCGATGTGTAAGTATGCAACTATGATAGAGGATCCGAAGCAGATTCGGTATGCACTGGAAAAAGGATGGCATCTGGCAACAACAGGACGTCCTGGACCGGTTTGGATCGATGTGCCGGTAAATTTCCAGGGAGGGTATATAGAAACAGAAGAACTGGAAGGATATGATCCAACGGAGGATGACAGCAAGCTTCCGCCACATGTAACGGTGGAAACTGTTAAGACCATTATTGAAAAAATCCGGAAAGCAAAGAGACCGGTCATCTATGCGGGAGGCGGTATTCGACTGTCCGGTGGCTTTGAGGAATTCCGGAAGGCGATCGAGCAACTGAATGTTCCGGTTGCTACCTACTGGAATAGCGTCGATGTGATCGAGGATGAGCATCCGTTATATGTAGGACGTGGCGGAAATATGGGTGATCGTGCCGGAAACTTTGCCGTACAGAATGCAGATCTGCTTCTGACGATTGGAACCAGAATCTCTATTCGGCAGACGGGATACAGTTTTCATACCTGGGCAAGAGAGGCCGAGGTTATTATGGTTGATATTGATGCTGCTGAGATGAAGAAGCATACCATTCATGTGGATATGCCGGTGTGGGCAGATGCAAAAGATTTTCTGACGGTTATGAACCAGTGTTTGCGAGAGGAGTCCGGTAAGGTATTTCAGGGGCAGGAATGGCTGGATATTTGTCAAAACTGGAAGCACAAGTATCCGGTAACATTAAAACGTCACTGGGATGAAAATGACGGATATGCGAATGTATTTGCTTTTATCCGGCATTTAAGCAGTTCTCTGCCGGAAGGAAGTCTCACGGCGGTATCAAATGGAGCATGCTGTGTAGTGGGACATCAGGATTATATGATAAAGAAGGAAACCAGATTTATCATAAACAGTGCGATTGCAAGTATGGGATATGGATTGCCGGCAGCGATTGGTTTATGTATAGCCGGAGGTCGAAGAGAAACCATTTGTCTGGAGGGAGATGGATCCATTATGATGAATCTTCAGGAACTTCAGACGATTATAACAAATCAGCTCCCGATAAAAATATTCCTGATTAATAATGATGGATACCATTCCATTCGTTTGACACAGAATAACTTATTTAAAGAGCATTGCAAGGTGGGAATCGGTCCGGAGTCAAAGGATCTGTCCTTCCCTGAATACAAAAAGATAGCAGAGGCGTTTGGCTATCCATATTACAGTGCACATAGCAATGATGAGATGAAGGAAGTTGTTGCGGAAGTATTAGCACAGCCGGGATTCGCATTCTGTGAGATCTTTACAAATACGACACAGGTATGGGAACCAAAGAGCAGTACGAAGCGGTTACCGGATGGTACACTGGTAAGTCCGCCTTTAGAGGATCTGGCACCATTCTTACCGAGGGAAGAAGTACTGGAGAATCTATATATTAAACCTGTAGAAGAAGAGTAAGTGAGACGGATTAGGATTCAAGGAGATATCGAATGGGAAAAATAAGTTTGTTAGACTGTACCCTGCGAGATGGAGGGTATGTAAATGACTGGCAGTTCGGAGAGGATACCATTAAAGGATTTGGACGTAAGATTGTTCAGACCGGTATTGAGATGTTTGAAGTAGGCTTTATAAAAGGAGATACCTATGATAAAAATCGATCTGTATTTCCGGATATTCAGTCTATGTCGGCTATGATTCAGCCAAAGGCAAAGTCTATGACTTATGTCGGAATGCTGGATATGAGTGCCCCGATTCCGATGGAACGTCTGGTTCCGTGCGATGGAACATCCATCGATGGTATTCGTGTGATTTTCAAAAAAGATAAGATGGATGAAGCGTATGAGTATTGTAAGTATATTCAGGAATTAGGGTATTTGCTCTTTGTGAATTTTGTTGGAACAGATCTGTATACAGATAAAGAATTTATTGAAGCAATTGAGCGGTTCAATGTGCTTCAGCCATATGCTATGACCATAGTGGATACCTTCGGGTTGATTAAACGGAAGCAGTTTTTACGTCTGGCATATTTGGCGGATAATAATATGGCAGAGGGAATTACGCTGTGCTATCATGCACACAATAATTTGCAGCAGGCATTTGGAAATGCGGAAGCACTGGTGGAACTGAATCTGAAGCGGGATATCTGTATAGATGCCTGTGTATTTGGTATGGGAAGAGGAGCCGGAAATCTAAACCTTGAGCTTTTTGCAGAATATATGAATGAAAACTACAATACACACTATCGGATCGAGCCAATGTTAGAAATCATGGATGAATACCTGAATGATATCTATAAGAATCGTTTTTGGGGATATTCGTTACCACTATATCTGTCTGCAAATGCGGGCTGCCATCCGAACTATGCGATCTATCTGGAGGAGAAGGATAGTCTGACGGTACGGTCATTTAATGAACTTCTTCGTGGAATTCCAAAGGAGGATAAGGCGAAGTTCAGCAAGGAAAAGGCGGAGGCATACTATAGACAGTATCAGGAAAACTTCATAGATGATCGCGAAACGATTGCGGAGCTGTCTACAAAGATGGCGGGAAAAAAGGTATTGCTTTTGGCACCGGGAAAGAGTCTGACGGAGTATAAAGAGATGGTTCAACAGGAAAGCAGACAGAAGGATACGATTGTTCTGGCAGTGAACTTTATGAGTGATGATTTTCCAATCGATTATATATTTAGCAGTAATATGCGGAGATATCATAAGATTCAGGGGAAGACAAGTATCCCATGCATCACAACTTCGAATATGAAGGAAGCTGAGGATAGTGCATATGTGGTGAACTTTGCAAGCTATACATCTGCGGAGCCGGATATTATCGATAATTCCGGACTTATGGCACTGAAGCTTTTGATTGAACTGGGTATAAAAGAGGTTCGGATCGCCGGTATGGATGGATACTCCGGCATGAAGAGCAATGACTATTATGATCGAAAGCTGGATTATGATTTTTCAGAAGAAGCAGAGAATAGGAATCGTTTAATCGCAGATGAACTGGATGGAATCAAGCGGAAGATCCATATTGAGTTTCTGACGCCAACACACTATGAAACAGTAAGATAGAAACAACATGAGAGGAATCGGATATGGCAAGAGTAGTAACATTTGGAGAGATTATGCTTCGCCTGGCACCGGAGGGGTATTATCGATTTGTGCAGGCTGAGAGTTTTGGAGCAACCTATGGTGGTGCGGAAGCGAATGTAGCAGTATCTCTGGCAAATTACGGAATCGATACTGCATTTGTGACGAAGCTGCCGACTCATCAGATCGGAACAGCTGCGGTAAATGCAGTTCGCAGATATGGAGTAGATACCCAGTATATTGAACGCGGTGGTGATCGTGTCGGAATTTATTATCTGGAGAAAGGTGCGAGTCAGCGTCCATCACTTGTGATTTATGACCGGGCACATTCCTCGATTCAAGAGGCAGAAGAAAGCGATTTTGACTGGGAGAAAATCTTTCAGGGAGCAGAGTGGTTTCATTTTACGGGAATTACACCTGCTTTAGGAGAAAATGTAGCTGGGATCTGTCTGCAGGCCTGCAAGGAAGCGAAGAAACAGGGATTAAAGATCAGTTGCGATCTGAATTATCGTAAGAAACTTTGGACAAAGGAAGAGGCTGGACGAACGATGGGACAGCTGATGGAATATATCGATGTGGTGATTGCAAATGAAGAAGATGCAGCAGATGTATTTGGAATCAAAGCGGATGATACGGATGTTACAACCGGAAAGTTAAACGAATCCGGCTATCAGCAGGTAGCTGCAACTTTGTATGAAAGATTCCATTTGAAGCAGGTAGCAATTACCTTACGCACTTCTATCAGTGCATCGGATAATCAGTGGGCAGCACTTTTATATGATGGCACCGCTTATTATCATAGTAAGAATTATCCGATTCATATCGTAGACCGGGTCGGTGGCGGCGATTCCTTCGGAGCCGGGTTGATTTACGCGAATCTACAGGGATATGCTGGTCAGGATGCCATTGAGTTTGCGGTAGCAGCCAGTTGCTTAAAGCATAGCATAGAAGGTGACTTTAATCAGGTATCGGTGGAAGAAGTGAAGAAACTGGCAGATGGCGACGGATCTGGTCGGGTTAGCCGTTAGGAGGTTCTATGAAACGTGTGATTATAACGGGAGCCACAGGTTCTATTGGAACTGCATTGATACAGGAGTGTATTCGTGCGGGGATAGAGGTGTTGGTATTTACCAGACAAGGATCGAAGAGAAACAAGAATATACCAAAGCATCCGCTGGTAGAGTGTATAAACTGTGCATTGGACGAGTTGGCAACCGTACAGAATCAGACAGGTAAGGAATATGATGTATTCTATCACTTTGCCTGGGAGGGTACGACAGGAACTGCCCGTAATGATATGTTTTTACAGAATCGAAATGTACAGTATGCACTTGATGCGGTGGGCGCAGCAAAACGCTTTGGCTGCCATACATTTGTAGGTGCGGGATCGCAGGCTGAGTATGGCCGTGTAGAAGGAAAACTAAGATCGGATACACCGGCATTCCCGGAAATGGGATATGGCATGGGAAAACTTTGTGCAGGTTTGATGACCAGAAGCTATGCACATCAGTTGGGGATGCAACATATATGGATGCGGATCTTAAGTATATATGGACCGCGCGATGGAGAACAAAGCATGGTCATGTCTACGATCGTACGACTGCTGAGTGGAGAAGTACCGGAATTCACCAAAGGCGAGCAGATGTGGGATTATCTGTATAGCGGTGATGCAGCGGTCGCATTTCGTCTGGCCGGTGAAAGCGGTGTGGACGGAAAAACCTATGTGCTGGGTAGTGGACAGGCACAGCCGTTAAAGAACTATATTGAAACGATTCGAGATGTAGTGGCACCGGGAGCGGAACTGGCGATGGGAGCTGTGCCATACGGAGAAAGACAGGTCATGTATTTGTGTGCCGATATAGAGGAATTGAGGCAGGATACAGGCTATGAACCAATGATAAGCTTTGAAGACGGCATCAGAAAAACGCTGGAATGGTATCGGAAGGTAAAATGAGGAATTATAAATGAAACCACAGAAAAAGATTGTAGTTCTATTGGGAATAATTATTTTGGGGTATATAGTATATGGAATATATTCCTATATTGTAAGGTGTATACTGAAGATGGATTATCCGAATGGGACCTTTTTATTTAATTCTGTAGATCAGTATATGGATTTTTTTAATGTAAACTTTATGGTTCATGAGTGGAATCCGTATATTGAATACTATTCTTCTTATCCGCCGTTGGCATTGCTCTTGGCGTATCCGTTTTCCCTAATGGCAGATTATGCTTCATATGAATATCCACCTTTGGATATCGTTTATACATTGCCGGCAAAGATATCATTCGGATTGTTTGTAGGAATTTTTACATTACTGATAGTTTGGCTCGTTAATTTATATTTAAAACGGGCAAAGGTGATAAAGAATCCGTGGATAAGATGGATAGTATCGATTGGATTAACAATTACTGCACCGTATTTGTTCATGGTAGATCGGGGAAACTATTTGATCATTACCATTATTTTAATGCTGGCGTTCATATATTTCTATGAAGATCATGAGTATGTGTCTGCTATTTTTCTGGGGCTGGCTATTGCATTGAAGATATATCCGATGTTTTTATTCCTGCTGTTGTTTATTGATAAACGCTGGAAAAGCATGGGACTGGCGACGATTGTAGGTGGTGGAGTGACCGTATTGACATTTCCGCTTTTTCACGGAGGAATATGGCAGAATATCAGAGAATTTGGAGCAGCATTATTAGCCTTTGGCGGCGGGTATGTCGAGGAGTATAATAATGTGTATTTTTGTGTTGGGTTATCATCTTTGATCAGAATGCCATTTATGATCTGGAATAATGGAAAGATACCAAAAGAGATACCAGTGATGCTGATCTATGTGATTTTAGGTACTGCGTTAACACTGTGGAGTATATGGAATTTGCGAAAAGAATCTGTTTTTTGGAAAAAGGTATTAGTAATAATTGCATTAATGGTATTTTTAATACCGAATTCATATATGTACAATTTGATGTATCTACTTCCTGCCATTATAATATTTCTTGTTGCTAAAGAAGGAAAAGGTAAAAAGTCTGATGTGAGGTATTTGGTTATATTAGGAGCACTTTTGATACCAAAGGCGTATTACTATATAATACCACAGTTTTTTATAGGAATTCAGATCGTTATAGACGGATGTTTATTACTTGCATTGATATTACTTTATAATATAGCTGATAAGGAGACAAGACGATGTTAATATATGTGTACATTATTATGATCATGATAGGAACGGGGTATTTGTGGCTATATCATAGCAAGGCCGCTAATATAGTAAGTAAGTATACCGGCCCCGGAAGAGAGGCGGGGATTATATGTGTATTTGGAATTCTGGCATTTTTGAGTCTGTTAATTTTCCCGGAATTCAATTATGAGTATCCGCGTTCACTGCTGCTTGGAATGGTATTAATGAATGTTGCGTTTTATGCTATGTACAAATACGCTGAACGAAAGTTGGAGCAGAAGTCGGCGATAGGCATATTTGCACCTGAAAAGCAGGAAAGAAGTTTCTGGATTGGCTTATGTATTACAGTGGTGATCTGCACAGCATATTGTGTATTGATATCTTTTAAAACCATGCCTGCCGCTGAGGGATGGTATTCAGCATATGCCAGATTGATCAATGATGGATTGCTTCCATATAAGGATTTCGAATTGCTATTCACACCATTATATGCATATATTATAGCATTTATCACTAAGATTTTTGGGTATGACCTTTTTGTCCTCAGAGTAGTGGGAGTTATGCTTTTTGCAATGTTATCCGCATTGTTTTATATAATCTATACAAAAATATTTCGGTCAGCCTATATAGGATGTATAAGTGCGGTGTTGTCTGCGTTTTATATGCAGTCGGAAGTTGTTCAGATATTTTATGATTATATTCGGTTCTTTGATTTTTGTGTGCTGATAACCGGTGTATGTTTGATTGTATACTTAGAGGGAAGATTTAAAAAGAAACAAAATTGGAAAGTGTCTATGCTGTTGGCAGGTATCTTTTCGGGAAGTGGTTTTCTGATCCGACAGAACAGTGGAGCTATTGTTATTGCATTTATGATTGTTTTTTTGATAGGGATGCTGATTATATATTCTGATAAAAAACAACAGATTACTCATTTGTTAATATATATAGTGGGCGTGGCTGTTCCGGTGATAGTCTGCGTTATATTTATGAAACAAAATGGAATGTTAGAGGCATTTTTATCCAGTACAACAACGTCGGCGATAGCGGCAAAGGGTGGAATGGCAGCTATATTATTTGCTTGGATTCCAAGAGTAATGAGATACTGTGCTTCTGTGGCAGGTATGATAGCGTTAATTGGATTCGTGATATTAGTAAATTATCTGCTGAAGAAAAAGTATGGAACAGATGAGAATACAGTAGTGTATCAGAGAATTCAGCTTATAGTTTTTGCAAGTGCAACATTTGTAGGTATTTATGCATGCTATAAGATTATGCGGTTGTCGGCAGCATTTTCCAGTATGAGAGATGTGTTTATTCCGTTTGTGTCATTTATTATTGTATGTGCATTGTTTGTATATGAGGTTATAAGGGTTATATGGGGGCGGAAAGAACAGCCTGAGAAAAATCTGTGGAACTTGAAATTTATGGCGGTATTGGGACTTGCATTTGCTGTTAACTATGGATGCGGAACTTCAGCTTCCTTATCAGAAGGACAGACAGCTTTGGATGTGGGATTAATATTAGGTATTATTTTATATTTAGCCCAGCACAAATATGGAAAGCCGGTACAGATTACGGCTGTGCTGATTGCATTTTCTATGATTATGACAATCGTATCCTATAAGTATGAACACCCATATTCGTGGTGGGGATTAAACGAAGGTGATTTAAGAGAGGCAACACAGGAACTGAATGTGCCGAATGTAAGCCATATTAAGGTGTCAGAAGAAACAAAGAATGCGATAGAGGGAATTGTAAGAGATATTCAAGAGAATTCGGAAGAAGAAGATACTATATTTGTATTTCCGCACGCACCTATTTTCTATGTGATGACAGATCGATGGCCGGAAACCTATTCGTTAGTACAATGGTTTGATGTGGCTGCCGATTCATCGTTAGAAAAAGATATGGAGACATTGGAAGAAAATATGCCGAAGGTAATTGTTCATATAGAAGTACCAAGAAATGCAGTAAAGGCACATGAGGAATCATTCAGAAATGGAGAGAGAGCGGGACTTCATACTATGGATATTGAGTTGAAAGCGTTAGAAGCCGAGCATTACTCATTGGTAGATCGTTACAATCTACAGGAGTATCCTGTAAGAGTATATGTACGAAATGATTGATTTTAAGTGGGGAAAAAAATGAAAGTGTTTGGGCAGAAGAAGTATGAAAATCGGATATGTGAATATATAGTAGTCGGGATTTTGGTAATAGTGATGTTCTTTTGCTTTTACTACTCGGATTTGTCTTGTATTATGGACAATTCCATACTGATGATAAAGGCGATCGGTACCGGACATATAAGAGATATGTATGAGTTTTCCATTCAGAATTCACATTCGATATGGGCAATGAATTATGATATGTTACCCTGTTTGTTGATGGCGGCATGGAATATACCGATTCTGATAGCAGAACAATGTTTTGGGTTGGATTATATGAACTCTACCTGGGCACATTTGTGGTGTAAAGGATTTTTAGTTGTTGTGCTTGGATTGATTCTCTGGATGATGATTCAGATTTTGAAAACATATGGGGATAGTCAAAGAAATAGAACATGGATGATTTTGCTCTTTATGAGCAGTCTGTATATCCTTTTTCCAACTATGTATGCAGTACAGATTGATGTGCTTTCGGTTCTGTTTATGTTAATAGGAATATGGAGATATCTGAAGCAGGATACAAGGGGATTCTTAATAGCCTTTGCGTTGGCGATACCAATGAAGCTTTTTGCTATCTTCCTGTTTATACCATTGTTATTGCTACATGAAAAGAGAATTCCGTATTTGTTTGGAAAATTCTTGGCAGGGTGTTCATTAACGATACTAATGAAGCTTTTTTATAAAAATAGTGTTGTATATACGTTTATGTCAAAAAGTTTGTCATGGTATACAATTCGGGATTTGATTCAGGATAATATACAGCTTTGCTTTGGGGTCAGCCTGTTTTTGGTGCTTTATGTGGCGATAAATGTGTATTGCTATATTACACCATCGGGAGTAGAAATCAAGGATCAATATCGTGTATTATATCTGCCGGTGTTGATCTATGGCATGTTTGTAACACTGATTCCGATTCGGGTATACTGGGTTGCTCTTATGGCACCGTTTTTGATTTTACTGATAGTGGTAAATACTCGCTATTATAAGGTGAATGTATTAATAGAAAGTATTACAGGCGTTGCATTTGTTTTGACAGTGATGTTACGGGGAGATATCTTTGGAGAGAGTAATTTCTGGGTATCAAAAATGTTGTTTGGAAAACGATTCTCTTCTGATTTATTGAACTGTATGTATCTATCACCCGGAGACTGGCTGCAGAGCATGGGTATAGATGTTTATCTTCCGTTTTTGACGTCTGTTTATGTAGGAGGAATACTTGCACTATTGGTATTAAACCGACCGGGAAGATATGAACAGAAAGAGGAAACGGGACACAATATAACTTCTGGATATATATGGATGAGAATAGTCCTGATGCTGCTGATAATAGGAATCCCATTATATACGTACGGGAAGAAGCTGGATAATTGTCTGATAACAAATATGTCCGAAATAATTGACTTATCGGGAAATGATAAACTGACATTTCATAATTATCTGACAGAGCTATGTGGGATGGATGACCGTGAACTACTGGTATATCATGATGGAAGTCAAGGCATCGAGAACATGATAAATCCGGCTCTGTCAGTACATGTGATGGAACAGCCGATTGAATTTGATGAAAATGCACAGGTTACGTCGATACGATTCCGAATGGATGTGACGGAGAATATGCAACAGAATACAAGCTCTGTACAGATTCAACTGATTGATAGTACAACAGGAGATGTATTGGCGGATAAGGTGCTTGGAGCCAGTCTGATAAAAGAAAACGAAGTACAGGAAATTAGACTCAAACAGGTACCGGTGCTGGCGGATCGAAAGTATATCGTGCGTTTTACAGGTATACTCGGACATGAGATAGCCAGAAATCAGTATCCGCTATATCTTAGGACTTATTCGGATGAAAATAATACATTAGCTCCGGCTGTTTGGAATGGGACAGAACAGGATTATAGTATTCTGTTGGAAGTGAGAGGAAGATAGATTATGGGAATCAGTGTAATGCTACTGGCATATAAAGAAGAGGAAAATCTCCGAGTGCTTTGTCCACAGATCATAGAGGTTATGGATAGGATTGGAGAAGAGTATGAAATTAATGTAATTGATACGAAAGAACCGCTTGATCATACTGCAGAATACTGTAAGGAAATCGGTATCAATTACTATAATCAGGAAGAACCGGGATTTGGTGGTGCTTATCGAAAGGGAATCGAAGTGGCACATATGGATAAACTGTTGGCACTGGATAGTGATGGATCACATAGCCCGGAGTATATACCGGCTATATATGAGAAATTCATGGAGAGTTACGATGTGGTGATTGGTAGCCGTTATACAAAGGGTGGGCACACAGAGGATGCAAAGATCTCTCAGATCATGTCATGGATGCTGAATACAGCCTATCGGGTATGTTTAGGAATTCGTGCAAAAGATATCTCAACAAACTACAGGTTGTATCATACAGAACAGTTGAAAAGCTTGGAATTATCCTGTGTAAACTATGATGTTTTGGAGGAAATTCTGTTAAAACTGAAGCTTCTGGTGGGTAAGAAAGAATTTAAGATTGGCGAAAGCCCAATATCGTTTAGCAAGCGATTATATGGAGAGTCAAAGCGACAGTTGATTCCATTTATTATTAGTTATATTAAGACATTGTTTCGGCTATGGAAAATGCGAATTACAGAAGGTTCTCCAATAGTTTAATACATCTTCAATTGTATCATCAATGCTAAACATAGGGGTCCAGCCTGTACACTGACGTAATTTTGTGGTATCAGCTTCTATGATTGGAATATCTACAGGCCGGAACTTCGCAGGATCTTTTTTTATCTGAATGGAAGTGTTTGCATGAGATAGAATCTTTTTAAGGATGGTTTCTATCTTGATGGCATGCCCGCTTCCTACATTATAAGTTTCGCCGGAGATTCCGTGCTGAAGTAGTAGAGCATATGCACGAACGACATCCCTTACATCCAGAAAATCTCGGGAAGAACTTAAGTTTCCAACATAGATAACGGGAGCTTTTTTTTCTGCTTCAATTTCTGCTACCTGCTTACAGAAATCAGATACAACAAAGATAGGAGCCTGATTTGGCCCAATATGATTGAAGGCACGTACAGACATAATATCCATATGATACGCAGTTGCATAAATCTTGCCTATCATATTTTGGCAAGTTTTTGTAACTGCGTATATATTACCCGGACGTACAGGATTATTTTCATTTAGAGGAGATTCTGATGGAAGAATATGGCCATACTCCTCTCCGGAACCGATCAATAATATACGGGGTTGATAATCTAATTCTCTTACACTATCTAGCACATGAATGCTCCCCTTGATATTTACATCGATTGTAAGATCCGGATTCTTCCATGAAAGGGCAACTGAACTTTGAGCTGCCAAATGTATAATGGCATCCGGATGAACCGCCTGAAGCAATTGTGATATACCAGACTTATCTAATATATCAAGATCATAAATGTCAATATCTGGAATTTCTATGGTTTCCTGTGGCATTTTTGTAGCTATGACAGTCCAATGCAAATCATCTTTTAAATGTTGAATTAAATAGCTGCCTACGAATCCGGCAGCACCTATAATCAGTACGTTCATAGTTGCATCCTCTTTGTTCTTATTACATATTTGATATCTTTATTTCCTTTGCAACGATATCCATATCATTCTTAATCATACGTTCTACTAATTCAGAGAATGGAATTTCTCTCTTCCAACCCAGAACACTTTCGGCCTTTGCAGGATTTCCTAACAGCACATCCACCTCAGCCGGACGGAAAAAGTCCCTATTTACCTTTACTAATACCTTTCCGGTCTCAGCATCCTTACCTACTTCATTGATACCGGAGCCCTCCCAGTTAATTTTTATTCCCACATGTCCAAATGCAGTCTCTACAAATTCCCGAACAGTACGAGTTTCATTTGTGGCAATAACATAATCATCTGGAGTATCCTGTTGAAGCATCAGCCACATAGCCTTTACATAATCCTTGGAATGTCCCCAGTCGCGCTTTGAATCCAGATTTCCCAGTTCGATATGATCCTGTACACCCTGCTTAATACGTGCTACGGAATAGGTAATCTTACGGGTTACAAATTCCTTGCCACGACGCTCACTCTCATGATTGAACAAGATACCGCTACATGCAAACAGATTATAGCTTTCTCTATAATTCTTTGTAATCCAATGACCATATAACTTTGCTACACCATATGGGCTTCTCGGATAGAATGGTGTCTTCTCTGTCTGAGGCATCTCCTGTACCAGACCAAACATTTCTGAAGTAGATGCCTGATAGAAATGAGCACTCGGCTTCACATTGCGAATCGCCTCCAGCATATTCGTAACACCCAGTGCATCAATATCCGCTGTTGCCAATGGCTGTTCCCAGCTGGTAGCTACAAAGGACTGTGCAGCTAAGTTGTATACCTCATCTGCATCTGAGATTTTCATGGCATTCATCAATGATACAACATCCGTCATATCTGCATAGATAAAATGAATCTTATCCTTAATGTGATCCACATTACCATAATCTACCACACTCTTCCGACGCATGATACCATATACATTGTATCCCTTTTCTAATAATAACTCTGCTAAATAAGAACCATCCTGTCCGGTAATACCGGTAATTAATGCATTTTTCATATTGTACTCCTCGTAGTTATATATATTCATCCCGGTTACATATCTTTAGGTTTTCCAATACCTTCTTGATATCTCCGGCACTATTCTTATCACAGATTAAAGTTGCATCTTCTGTATCAACAATAATCAGATCTTCCAGACCAACTGTAGCAATCAGTTTTTGTCCGCCCTCTATGATACAGTTCTTTGTTCCGATAGTGATAATATTACCATTTACTACATTTCCCTGCTCATTTGATTTACGAATTCTTCCAACTGCCAGCCATGAACCTACATCATCCCATCCAAAGGTTCCGGGGAGAATATAAATATTCTTTGCCTTTTCCATGATTCCATAATCGATGGACTCTGATGGAAATGTTGTAAATGTTGTTTCAAGTACAGTATCCTCATCTTCGGTACCAATGGAATCCTTTATAATCTGTAAACCGTTATAAATACTTGGCATAAACTGCTTTAGGTTATCCAGAATTGTAGATACTTTCCATATGAACATACCGCTATTCCACAAATACTGTTCTGTAGCTAAATATTCTTTTGCTACTTCCAGACTGGGTTTTTCTACAAATCGATCTACTGCATATGCTGCACCATCTGATTCCTCCGGTATAAACTTGATATATCCGTAGCCTGTTTCCGGATAATCCGGAGTGATGCCAATTGTAATCAGATTGGCTCCTTTTTCAGCCAGATCACAGCCTTGCTGCAAGGTATTTATAAACATTTGCTGATATTTAATAAGATGGTCAGATGGAAGAACCATCATGACTGCATCCTCATACTTTTTTGAAATGTGAATCGCGCCTAATCCAATACATGGTGCTGTATTTCTGCCGATTGGCTCACAGAGGATATTTTCTTCCGGCAAATGGGGGAGCTGCTCTCGAACCAGAGCTTTATAATCCCGATTTGTAGCAATATAGATGTCTTCGATATCGACTAGTGGCAAAATCCGCTCAACTGTCAACTGAATCATCGTTTTTCCATCACCCGTCAACGATAAGAACTGTTTTGGCAGATTTTTGCGGCTTTTTGGCCAAAATCGTTCTCCACGTCCACCAGCCATAATTAGTGCTGTTTTCTTCATATCTTTCCTCCAAACACTATTGATATAAATGATTGTATAACAATTAAGGGGGAAAGACAAGAGAAGAAACCAATAAGAACTGAAAGCCGTTGACGGTAAAAATAGGCTGAGGTATACTAAAAAGAGAAAATAATAGAACGGATATAGCTATGACCAATAAAACCAAGGTATGCGTAACGCAAAGCCGTTATCATATTATGAACGAAATGAAATATATCATCCTGCTTATAGCAGACAGTTCCGTAGAGCAGAGTGCAATCCAGGTACTGCTGGATAAAGAAGAACTGGTATGCAAAAAGACAAATAGTCATGATGCAGTGATAGATCGGGATACCCTGTGTCTGGATCCGAACATGGAGACGCAGTGGTTACTGGAGGTGGATTTGCCGCTGGGATATGAACATGCAAAGAAGCTAAGGGTTCAGCTGATGCAGGCAGGAAGCCGGAATACAGTTTATGAAATAGATGTGCGAGAGATGTTAAAGCAGCACGTTCAGCAGTATCACCAGATCGCCGAATGTGAGTTCCGGGGAGAGGCGTGTATTATTCATGGAGAATGTGCACTGTTGCAGCCTATTGTAGTAAAGGCCTATACACTGGATGGAACTGACATTCCGGTTGAGGTAACTTGGCTGCCAAGGGCGGAGGCCAGATGTTATTATCCGGAGTATGGGTATCTGATGTTCAGTGATTATCAGTTGCGATTCAATGGTAAGGATATGGATCAAATCGTGGTAAAGGTTGTGGCAGGAGATAGGAGGATTGAACAGAGCATATCCTTGAAGCAGAAGAGACGAGAATGGCAATATCGGTTGGACGCAGACCAGGGAATGATAGGCAAGGTACGGTACTATGGATATCGATTTATGCATGAAGCAGGACGATATACCCTGTTTCAGTGGCGAGAGAAACTAAAGCGTAGACTGGCAGAAAGACAGTGTAGAGAGGCAGTATATTACGAACAGTGGTTGCAAGGGCAGAAGCTGTCCGCAGAAGAACTGGAACGTCAGGAAACACATTTGTTTGAATATCATCCGTCTATTGGACAGAAACATGAGGATTCGGAGTATGTAATACTGGCACCGAAAGGAACGGTTTGGGAACCGAATCTTATATATGAGTGTAAGCGATTTTTAAATCAGAATCCGAATACCGATGTAATCTATACAGACAGTGATCGGATAGGAACGGATGGTCAGTATCAGGATCCGGTTTTTAAGCCGGATTATAATCCGGATCTGCTTCGCAGTGAGAACTATATCGGTGAAAGCTGTGTGATACGACGTACACTGTATGATGAAATCATACCAAAGATAAAACCGGAAAAATCGGAAGGGACAGAAACTGACATGTGGGATCTCTATCTGGCATGTATGGAGCAGCAGGTCGTATTTGGACATATACCAAAGATGCTGTGCCATATACCGGAACAGGAGATACAGCCGACCGAGATTCGCCATATCGCATATGATTGGAAAGAGCAGCCACTGGTGTCAATCCTGATTCCGAATAAGGATCACATCGAGGAATTGGGTACCTGTATATCATCGATTGAAGAAATGTCCACATATCGCAATTATGAGATTTTGGTGATTGAAAATAACAGTACAGAGCAGAGAACCTTTGACTACTATAAAGAATTGGAACAGACCTATGAACATGTACGGATCCTGTACTATGATGGTGAGTTTAACTATTCTAAGATTAATAACTTCGGAGCACATCAGGCAAAAGGAGAGTATCTGTTGTTGCTAAATAATGATACAGAACTAATTGCACCGGAGTCGATATGGGAACTCCTATCGCATGCGATGCGACCGGAGGTTGGTATCGTAGGTGCAAGACTATATTTTCCGGATGATACGATACAGCATGCGGGTGTGATCGTAGGATATGGTGGTGTGGCCGGACATGCATTCCTGGGATTTGCAAAAGATGATCCCGGCTATCAGAACCGCATTCGGTGTATACAGGACTACTCTGCAGTGACAGCCGCCTGCATGATGATTCCGAGGAAGGTATATGATGCGGTTGGAGGTCTGTCAGAGGAATATCGGGTAGCATTTAATGATATCGACTTCTGTCTGAAGGTACGGGAGGCAGGATATCTGGTGGTATATAATCCGTATGCAGAGTTATATCACTATGAATCGAAATCGCGAGGATGCGATAATACAAGAGAGAAGATGCTGCGATATCAGCAGGAAGTGCAACTGTTTACGAGTAGGTGGAGAAAGATCCTTCTGGAAGGAGATCCTTATTATAACAGGAATCTAAGTCTGGATCGGAAGGATTTCTCGGTGAGATAACGGAGGATATTATTATGAAGAGAAGAATGATGGCATTGGTGCTGGGAGTTCTGTTAGTAATTGGAGCGCCTAATATCAATACTGTATATGCAGAAACAGATAGTGATACACAAGAAGAAAATTATGGATATATTGATACCGGTGAACGTACTGAATATTATGTTCCGGCAGATGGCAATGAAAATGCAGTTCTTTATAATTCTGTATTGCCGGAAAAATATGATTCGAGAGAATATGGACGGGTTACCAGTGTAAAGAATCAGGGAGCATTTGGAACTTGTTGGGCATTTGCTGCGATTGGAGAGGCAGAGTCGTCACTTTTGACGCAAGGGCTGGTAAATCAGGATATTGATTTGTCAGAATACCAATTTGCATATTTTTTCTACCATTATGCGGTAGATTCATTGGAAAATTTAAAAAATGACTATTCGCGTTCAATGAACGGTTCTTACCTGATGGCAGGAGGTAATAATTACTATAGCATGTTTGCGTTGTCATCTTGGAGGGGAACGGGAAAAGAGTCTTTGGCTCCATATGAAGAAGTGACGACGGATTCTTCATTAGATACGGATTTAGCATTTGATGATGTTGCCCATATGCAGAATGCATATATAATATCTATGCAAAATATGAAGGATGTGAAACAGCAGATTGTAAGTAATGGCGCAGTTGCCAGTTCTATCTATATGAATGAATATAAATACTATAATGCATCTACAGGTGGATATTATCAAAATGCAACAATGGGTGCCAATCATGCAATTATGATTGTTGGATGGGATGATAATTATAGTGTAGATAATTTTAATACGGATTGTAGACCACAGAATAATGGGGCATGGTTGATAAAGAATAGTTGGGGACCATATATTGATTATTTCTGGGCATCTTATGAGGATAAATGTTTGGCAAATCAGGATGCTTTTTCCTATATTTTTGAATTGGCGGATAATTATGATTATAACTATCAGTACGATGGGGCATATGGAAATTCTTATGGATATATAGAGAATGACTGTTCTATAGCAAATGTTTTTAGGTGTGATGGTGCTGACAGTCAGGAGATAAAGGCGGTTTCTATAGCACTGAAGGATTCGAATGTACACTATAGCGTCCAAGTGTACTTAAATCCCGAAGAAGGAAATCCCAAAAAAGGAACTCCAATGCTGGAAAATTCAGTGAGTGGAGATACTACGTATGCAGGATATTATACAGTTAAACTAAATGAAAGTATAAAAATTGATAAAGGAGATACGTTCGCAGTTGTATTTACATTGTCAAGTAACGATGAGTCTAAGAGTAGTGTGGCATATTATGCAGATTGTACAATGCCGGGTGAAATTATACAGTTTGAGAGTTATACAGAACCGAAAACGATGTATCTATATAATTATCCTTATTATGATCCGTATATGGCAACGGATTTATACAATGCTGAATTAGGATGGTGTCCGCGAATTAAGGCGTTTACAGATGTTTCCGATGAATCCGGCGGGTGTTTAATAAGCGATTGTAGTGTTACTGTTGAAGATCAGGAATATACCGGAGAGGCAATCACGCCATCTGTGTTGGTACGATATAAGGGACGATTATTGTCGGAAGGTGTAGACTATACGTTGGTATATAGAAATAACATTGAGAAAGGTACCGGAACGGTTGTTGTAACAGGAACAGGCAGTTATATTGGAAATCAGGAAAAGGCGTTTCAGATAGTTGCCAAATTGAATCCGACATCTGTATATAATGGGGTAGATTATAGTGCAGTATATGACTATAATTACTATGTGGAAAAATATAAGGACATATGGAATGCTTTTGGAAAAGACGATAAAGCTGTTATCAAGCATTTTGTAGAAAATGGAATGAATGAGGGACGACAAGGAAAAGCAGATTTTAATGTAATGTCATATGCATATGAATACTATGATTTAAGAAGAGCATTCGAAAATGACCTGAAACAATACTATATGCATTACATGAATTGTGGAGAGCGTGAGGGACGTATAGCGACGGGAACTTCTACGATGCAGGGAGGAACCGCCGTATATAAGGGAACGGACTATAGTGATGTGTATAGTGTTGGCTACTATTCACAGAAGTATGGAGATTTAAGAAATGCATTTGGTTTGGATGATACAGCGTATATAGAACATTTTATCAATTATGGAATGAATGAGGGACGACAAGGAAAAGCAGATTTTAATGTAATGTCATATGCATATGAATATTATGATTTAAGAAGAGCATTCAGGAATGACTTAAAACAATACTATACGCATTACATAAATTGTGGAAAGCGTGAGGGACGTATAGCAACGGGAACTTCTACGATGCAGGGAGGAACCACTGTATATAAAGGGACGGACTATAGTGATGTGTATAGTGTTGGCTACTATTCACAGAAGTATGGAGATCTAAGAAATGCATTTGGTTTGGATGATGCAGCATATATAGAACACTTTCTGCGCTATGGAATGATGGAAGGTAGACAGGGGATATCTACATTTAATGCAGAGGTTTATAGGGATAGATATGCGGATTTGAAAAATGCATTTGGTGCTGATTTGAAAGCATATTATATTCATTATATAAATTATGGAAAAAAAGAGGGAAGAAAAGGAAATTAGCAAAGGAGCGATTTGAGATAATGAAGTATAAAGGGAAAATATTCAGATCTATATTGCTAACTATAGTCATAGGCTTGATGATGATATCGGCAGGCCTGATAAAGGTATATGCTGAGGAGGGCAAAGAGACAGATGAGAATTTATTAAATTATTTAGTAATAGGTAAAGATTATATTAATACGCCTGATACACAATATGTTCTGGTAGATATTGGTAATGAAGACACTGTGGTTGATAGTGCAAGTATAGATTATATCAATGTAACAACTGGGGAAGAAAACGAAAAAGAAGTAGATATGATATCAGGCGGTACACTGGTATTTAATATAGAGTTTACATCTACAGATGTCGGAAGCTATCAGGTACTCAGATTGCATTATGCTTGTAATGGCAAAGAGTATAGTATAGATTTGACAGATATAGGCGTTAGTGCAAAGTTTGGTGTTGATATGCAGGTACAGACGGATCCATATGCTTGGATACTGGACAATCAGGAATGCAATGATATTGCCAATATGGTGCAATCGTCAACAGATGGATTAGACATACTTAATGCATCGATTCCGACAAGCGGACAGCTGACAGTTGTACTGGATCCGGGACATGGAGGTTCTGATTCCGGAGCAACTAGAAGTTGGAATGAACTTACATATGTGGAGCGGGATATTAATTTAAAAATAGCACAGGCCTGTAAAGAAAAGCTAGAAACATATGAGGGTGTAACGGTATATATGACCCGTAACGACAATAATACAACATTGAGTTTGACCGATCGGACGAATTATGCTAAAAGTGTTAATGCAGATGTGTTTATATCATTACATATAAATTCCACCTCGACAGTTTCAACTACAACGAGAGGTGCAGAGGTAATTATTCCAAATGAAAATTATAATAAAGAGATTCATAATGCAGCAAATGAACTGGGGAATGCAATATTAAAAACGTTAGAAGAGTTAGGGATTCATAATCGAGGAACTTGGTCAAGAGATACTACAATCGGTGAAATATATCCGGATGGAACACCGGCGGATTATTACACGGTTATATATAATAGCAAAATAAATGGAATACCCGGTATGATAGTTGAACATGCATATATCAGTAATGAAGAGGATTGCAGAAATTATTTGGGATCGGAGGAAATGATTCGAAATATAGGAATTCAAGACGCAATTGCTATAGCATCCTATTATAATTTGCAGATGAGTGGTACACATATTTATAAGGGGGTAGATTATAGTGCAGTATATGATTATGACTACTATATAAATACCTATCCTGATATCAAAGCGGCATTTGAAGGAAATCCACAGGGTGCATTAGAACACTTTGTGATGACAGGAATGAACGAAGGACGTCAGGGGAATGAAGAGTTTAATGTAACTTATTATAAGAATCGATATGTAGATTTGCGAAATGTATTTGGCTCACGATTGTCAAACTATTATATGCACTATATTCAATGTGGAAAAAGCGAAGGACGTGATGGAAAGAACTATAGTGAACCAATAGGTGCAGTTACATGTATCAATGGAGTTGATTATGGTCTGGTGTATGATAGAGATTATTATATTAACAGATATGAAGATATCAAAAAGATATATGGCAGTGATGATATAGGGGCATTGGAACATTTTGTGAATTATGGAATGAATGAGGGACGACAAGGAAAAGTAGATTTTGATGTGATGTCATATGCATATCAATATCCGGATTTAAGAAGAGCTTATGCCAATGATTTGAAACAGTATTATCTGCATTATATCAGTTTCGGAAAGCAGGAGGGGAGAATTGCTACCGGAACGAATCAGGTGCAGGGTGGTGATTCGGTTTATATGGGGATAGATTATGGGATGGTTTATAATCTGAAATACTATATGAACACATATGCAGATTTGAAATCAGCATTTGGGCTGAATGATGCTGCATATATTGAACATTTTGTAATATATGGCATGCAGGAAGGGCGTCAGGGCAATGCTGAATTTAATGTTAGTTACTATAAAAATCGCTATGTAGATCTCCGAGAGGCATTTGGTACAGATATTAAATCTTATTATACACACTATATTAATAATGGTGTACAAGAAGGAAGAGATGGAGAAACCTATAGTGATGTGATGGGAAGCGTAACCAGACTAAATGGAATAGACTATAGCACAGTGTATCAGTATGATTATTATATTAATAAGTATAAGGATATCAAAAATGCGTATGGGAAAGATGATATAGGTGTTCTGCAACATTTTGCAAGCTATGGCATGCAGGAAGGACGTCAAGGAAATGAAGAATTTATAGTATCTTGTTATAAGTCTAATTATGAAGATTTAAGAAATGCATTTGGTGATGTTCTGCAATCCTATTATTATCATTATATGCAATATGGAAAAAGCGAGGGCAGAATCGCCGATATAAGCATAGGATATAGTATAATGGGGACAACTATGATAAGTATCAACCAAATAATAAACTATTATAATATGCATGCAACGTATCCTGAGTATTATAAAAATTCAGATGCCCCTGATATTCAGACATTCTGTCAGATATATATTGAAGAATGTAATGCAGAAGGTGTAAGGACAGAAGTTGCTTTTTGTCAGGCTATGCTGGAAACAGGATTTCTGACATATGGAGGGGACGTTGATATCAGTCAATATAATTTTGCCGGCATGGGTGCAACAGGAGGAGTACCTGGCTTGGGTTTTCCCAGTGTACGTGAAGGAGTTCGAGCACAGGTACAGCATTTAAAAGCATATGCATCGAATGAGGCATTAAACAGTGAATGTGTTGATCCAAGATTTCGGTATGTCAGCAGAGGATGTGCACCGTATGTCGAATGGCTTGGAATCAATGAAAATCCATATGGAAAAGGTTGGGCTTCCGCAAAGAGATATGGTTATATTATTCGTGATAATTATATAAGTGAGTTATGCAAATATTGAGCTGATATAAAAACATATTGCCTTTTATAATTATTCCATATAATATAGTATGGATATATGTGATAAGTACAATAAGAAAAACAGATATAGGAGTTGGATTATGTCTAAAAAGAAAATAGTAATACTATTCATGATAATAATAATCTGTATTGTAAATATTTTGGTTATTAAATATGAACCAGACATAACACAAAAAGATATACAAGTGGTTGTTGCGATGAAATCAGACAATTTGAAAGAAATCCAGTATTATTATGCGAGTGATGAGCAGACACCATATACTTATACGGAGGAACAATCTCAGAAAAATGAGATCAATAGTGAATCGGATATTTCCATATCTTGTAGTATTAAGGCGTCCACTACTTCGCTGAGAATGGATTTTGGTACGGAGGCATCCTCAGTTAATGTTACTGGGGTTTCTGTAGTTGCAGAGGGAAAAACATATCCGATCGTAACGGAAAAACTGCAGGATGTGGTTTTAACCAATGATGTTACGGTAACAAAAGAAGACGATGGCTTACACATCGATGCATCGGATGGCGACCCGTATATTGCATGGAATCTTAAAACATGGGATTTGGATGGAATCGTAAAGAGTGCATCTGCCACATGGGTAATACTTGGGAAAAGTATTGTTTGTTTAGTAATAGATATTCTTTTGGTAATAATGATATGGAAACAGGATATATTGTTGTCGGTACCATCGAGTCTGTATTATAATTATAAGATTACATGGCGGTTGGCTGTCAATGATTTTAAAACCAAGTATGCAGGATCTTACCTTGGAATATTCTGGGCGTTTGTAAATCCATTGGTTACAACGGCTGTGTATTGGTTTGTATTTCAGGTTGGATTAAAGTCCGGAAGAACCTGTGATTTCCCGTTTGTGTTATGGCTGATGTCAGGTTTGGTTCCGTGGTTTTTCTTTCAGGATGCATTAACAGGAGGAACAAATGCGTTGTTAGAGTATAATTATCTGGTAAAAAAAGTAGTATTTGATATCGATATTTTACCGGTGGTTAAGATATTGGCTGCATTTTTTATCCATGTATTTTTTACGGTGTTTATTTTGGTATTATGTATATGTTACGGATATTTTCCAACGGTATATACATTACAGATATTTTATCTGATGATTTGTAATTTTGTATTGAGCCTTGGTCTTGCATATCTGGCCTCGGCAATAGTGGGATTCTTTAGGGATCTTACACAGATTATTAATATCATATTGCAGGTAGGTGTTTGGATGACACCGATTATGTGGGATGCTACACAGTATCTGGGACCTAAATTACAGCTGGTCATGAAGTTGAACCCGATGTATTATATAGTAGAAGGATATCGCGATGCGTTGTTGGCCAAAGAATGGATAATCGGAGATGGCATATGGACGATTTATTTCTGGATAGTAGCGGTGACAATATGGATAGTAGGAGTTGTGGTATTTAAAAAGTTAAAGGTACATTTTGCAGATGTATTATAAATAAATATGGAGTGTAACGATGGAAGAGAAAGCTATAATAGTTGACAATGTTGTGAAATTATATAAGTTATACGATAAACCAAGTGATCGACTGAGGGAATCACTTGGTTTGACAAAAAAGAAGTGCTATAAGGAACATTATGCATTAAATGGTGTAAGTTTTGATGTCAATAAAGGGGAATGTGTAGGTATCATAGGAACGAATGGAGCAGGAAAATCTACAATTTTAAAAATTATTACGGGTGTTTTGAATCCAACTGAAGGACAAGTTAAGATAAATGGACGAATATCAGCATTACTGGAATTGGGCGCAGGTTTTAATATGGAATATACAGGCGTGGAGAATGTATACCTAAATGGAACAATGCTCGGATTTAGCAAAGAAGAAATCGATGCTAAATTAGATGAAATATTATCTTTTGCTGACATTGGAGATTTTGTATATCAACCGGTAAAGACATATTCATCAGGTATGTTTGTTCGGCTTGCGTTTGCTGTGGCGATAAATATAGAGCCGGAAATATTAATCGTGGATGAAGCGTTGTCTGTTGGAGATGTATTCTTTCAGGCCAAATGTTATAATAAATTTGAGGAATTTAAAAAAATGGGAAAGACGATATTATTCGTCAGTCATGATCTGAGTAGCATTAGTAAGTACTGTGATCGCGTAATATTACTAAATAAGGGTAAAAAGCTAAATGAAGGTATTCCGAAGGATATGATAAGTATCTATAAAAAACTACTAGTTCATCAATATGATGATTCTATGCCGGATGAAAATGATACTACAAATCAAGTCGAAATAAAGGATGAATCAGGAAATTTAGATAATCCGGAAATCATAAAGAATGACAATAGTAATGGTAAATGGAAGGATCATTATACAATTAATCCTAATTTGGATGCTTATGGAGATGGATCGGCAGAAATTATTGATTTTGCAGTAATTGATAATGAAGGAAATATAACAAGTAATATAGAAAAAGGAACAGAATTTAGAATCCAATCTAAAGTTTTGTTTCATAAAGATGTAGAAAATCCGATTTTCACATATACGTTTAAAGATGTGCATGGAACCGCTATTACCGGGACTAATACTATGTATGAAAAGGTGAATATTGAGGAGGCACGTGAAAATGAAATATATGTTGCGAGCTTTACACAAATGATGAATCTACAGGGTGGAGAATATTTGCTATCAATTAGTTGTACGGGATATGCGAATGGTGAGTTTCGGGTATATAATCGATTATATGATGTGATTAACATAACAGTAATCTCAGATAAAAATACGGTTGGCTATTATGATATGTTTTCTAAAACAAAGGTAACAAAGGTGGAAGAGAGTTAATATACAGAAAAATAAGTAATTGCTGTATAAGGAGAGGAAAACAAAATGAAAAGAATAGGATTTACAAATAGTTCAAAAGATAATGAAAAAGTACTAAGGAATAGGTTGGTTATTGCTATTATAGTTGCATGTGCAGTATTTAATATGTTTTGGATTTTGGTGAATTGGCAGGAGGGAAAGGTGTATGGATATAACTTAGATAATGATTGTGTTGATGATACAATTAGATCTAATATTGATAGCATTAAAACGGAATCAAAGTATATTATAATTACAGGGTGGGCATTTTGCCCGAAAAAACAATATAGAGAAATAGAAGAACATATAGTTTTAATTAATAGAGAGACAGGAGACGCATTTAGCATACCTACGGAATTGAGTGATAGACCAGATGTTCAAGACGCTTATGGAGATGAAAATTATGATTATACATTATCAGGATTTAATGCAAGAGTAAGCATGAAGAAAATAGAAGAAGAGATTAATTCTTATGATATATATGTATGTATTATCTTGGATAACGAAACACATATTAGAAAAATAGGAGAAGGTATAACGGAGGAATAGGAGAATGAAGAATAAGATTAATGCTTTTATGAGCCATAGTGATCTTGTGTTTTGGATAGCTGGGATAATTATCTTTGTTATATTCTTAGCAACTCCATTTACGGGTGATGATGCTGTTTATATAAAGGAATTTGGCACATATGAATTAGGAGAAGCTTTTATTAAAGCAGTGGAGAGAGTTGTTTTAGAATGGCATACATGGTCATCTAGAATTTTGATCAATTATACTTGTTTATCAACTATAATTTTAGGGCGTGTTTTTTTTGCAGGAATGAATGGGCTTTTTACATATGTATTATTGAAGGCTATATCTGTGATATTTAAGACAGAAACAAAAACAAATATTAAAATTACATGTCTATTTTTTTTATTTCCCTTTTCAATATGGTCATCTGCCGGATGGTATGCAACTATAGTAACATATTACTGGCCTGTAGTGACTGGAATTGTAGCATTGATACCAATTGCTAAACATATGAGAAAAGAATCAATGAGAAAGTGGGAGTATATTATCTTTTCGTTGGCACTTATATATTGTGCTAATACAGAGCAGGGAATGGTTTTTATCTTGCTGACGTATTCAGTATTTTGTATTTTGTGCTTGATAAAAAGAATTTTTACATGGTATTTTGCGGTGCAAGAATTCTTGGCTATAGCTAGTATGATTGCAGTTATGTTAAATCCTGGCAATAAGGCAAGAAAGATTGCCGAAGTAGGGAATTGGTTCCCAGATTATGGAATGTTATCTATTTTTGATAAAATTGACATGGGGGTTTCTACAACATTACATACTCTATTATTCTCAAATTACATACTGATTATTGCAATATGTGGCATTATATTATCTATAATATATAAAATGTATAAAGATTTTATTATAAGATTTTTTGCAGGTGTTCCGTTATACGTTACAGTATTGTTAGGACCATTAAGAAATATTTTGTTTTTAATGTTTCCACAATTGAACAAAAGTATAGCAGATATACCAAAGTTAGGAGTTGTGAATGTTAATACATATGGATATAATACATATTTTATAGAATTTTTTCTTTTGGCAATAACGTGTATACTTTTAATATTTGATATTGTATTAATATATGGCAATAAATGGCAAACTTATTTATTGGTAAGTTTGCTGTTGGGAGGTGCCGCTGGAAGATTTGCTATGGGATTGTCTCCGACGATATATGCCAGTGGTATTAGAACATTTTCGAATTTGTTATTAATTTTTGTTGTTACTGGTGCAGCACTTAGTGCAAAAAATGATGAATTGAAACGAATAAATAGCGATAATAGCTTAGAAAGGGTCATTTATGTTGTGGGAGGGATGCTTGGCGTATGTAATTTGGCAATTACATTGATATAAATAACAGTAAAAAATACAAGAGAGGTGATATAAGGATGAATAAGCTATTTGAATGGGTAAAATATAAAGTTGGAAGAGCGTATTATTGGTATATACAGGAACCAAAGCTGGAAAAAGAGCGTGTGAAGTTAAGAGAGAAAACAGAATATAGTTATGAAGAGTGGATTACGGCAGTAGAGGAAAATTATGATAAGATTGATCTTGATAGTTTAGAATATAAACCGAAAATATCGGTTATAGTGCCGGTGTATAATGTACTTGATAAACATCTGATACCTTGTATTGAATCAGTAATAAATCAGGAATACACGAATTGGGAACTATGTCTTGCGGATGATTGCTCAACATGGGAAAATGTTCACTTGACATTGAAAAAGTATGAAAATCATCCTAATATTAAAATAGTATATCGAGTGAGAAACGGACATATATCTGAGTGTACGAATTCTGCTCTGCAATTAGCTACAGGAGAATATGTGTCTTTCTTAGATTGTGATGATATACTGGCTCCGTTTGCACTAAGTGAAGTGGTGAAAATGCTGAATGAGGATCCGACATTGGATTATATATATAGTGATGAGGATAAGGTGGATGATGATGGTGAGAATCGACATATGCCACACTTTAAATCAGATTGGGCACCAGATACGCTTATGTCAAATATGTATACATGCCATTTTAGTACATATAGAAAAAAAATAGTGGACGAATTAGGAGGAATACGAAAGGGGTATGAGGGTGCACAGGATTATGACTTTACATTGCGCTTTACAGAAAAAACAAACCGAATAGGACATATTTCTAAAATCTTATATCATTGGAGAGAACGAAAAGAATCAACTGCAGGAAATGCAGAAGCAAAGTCATATGTGATCGAGGCTGCAAAAAAAAGTAAGCAAGACGCACTAGCTCGAAGAGGCGTAGAGGCAAATCTGGAGTTGGTAGAACAGGGGTATCAGTTTAATGTGAATTATAGATGGAAACAATATCCTAGAGTGAGTATAATTATTCCATCTAAGGATAATTATGATATATTAAAACAGTGCATCACATCTTTGTATATGGTTACTGATTATTGCGAATACGAAGTTATAGTTGTTGATAATGGTAGTGATGAGAAAAATAGAGAGTTATACAGTGAATTGTTAAAAGAACATGGTGCAACATACATATATGAAAAAAAGGACTTCAATTTTTCGTATATGTGTAATCTGGGCGTAAGTCATTCTACAGGAGAATATGTGTTGCTACTTAATGATGATATAGAGATTATGCAACCAGACTGGATAACGAGAATGGTCGGACAGGCTATGTTACCATATACTGGCGCGGTTGGGGCCAAATTGTTGTACCCGGACAGAAAAACGATTCAGCATGTAGGGGTTATTATTGTGGATGATGGACCAGTGCATGCGTTTAATGGATTAGACGATAATAATGCATATTATTTTTTGCGAAATCGAATAAACTATAATTGGATTGCTGTTACAGCAGCTTGTTTAATGGTGAGTAGAAAGAAGTATGATGAAGTGATGGGACTGTATGAGGGGTTAGCGGTCGCATACAACGATGTCGATTTTTGTTTTAAATTAGTAGAAAAAGGATATTATAATATAGTGCGTAATGATGTTGTGCTGATTCATCATGAATCAGTAAGTAGAGGCCATGATTATGTAGACGATGCTAAAATGGAACGGTTAAATAAGGAACGGGAAGCACTATATAAAAGACATCCTCAGTTTAGAGGGTGGGATCCGTTTTATAATAAGAATTTGGCTAGACACAGGTCGGATTTTTCGTGTGAAACTACGATTGGTAATGTGGGGGTGATTTATAATAAAATATGTAAGGCGAATGATCAAAACTATAAAACAAATGGAATTGTTTATGCAATAGATGCAATAGAAGAATATAAGAGATATGCTTATATTCGTGGTTGGATGTTTGTTGCAGATGTATATGCTAGTGATATTTGGAAAACATATGTTATATTAAAGAATACTCAAACTGGTGAATTATATGAATGTGAGACGCGGAAAGAACAACGACTTGATGTTCAGGAGGCGGTTAAGGAGTATGGACATTTTGAATTTACAGGTTTCGATTGTACCGTTAGAAAGGAAAGTATTCCGAACGGTGAATATGAGATTATTCTACGGATGGAAGATTATGCAATTGATACCAATAAAACGATAATAATACAAGAATCGGAGGAAGAAAAAAATGGGAAAGATAAAGGTGACAGATAATTGTAATGGTATAGCCGGATTGAAAGTGATTGAACCAACTGTGTTTGGCGATGCACGAGGATATTTTATGGAAACGTATAATTATAACGATTTTAAGGAAGCTGGTATTGATTGTGAGTTCGTACAGGATAATCAATCTGCATCTAGGAAGGGTGTGTTAAGAGGATTACATTTTCAAATCCATTTTCCGCAGGATAAATTAGTTCGGGTTGTAAATGGAGAAGTTTTTGATGTCGCAGTAGACTTGAGAGAAGGATCAGAAACATTTGGAAAATGGTTTGGAGTAGTATTGTCTGCTGAGAATAAAAAACAGTTTTTTATTCCCAAAGGATTTGCACATGGGTTTATTGTGTTAAGTGAGTACGCAGAATTTTGTTATAAGGTAACAGACTTTTATCACCCAAATGATGAAGGAGGATTGCTTTGGAAGGATCCGGATATAGGCATTGAGTGGCCAATGCCGGAAGGAATGACTGAGAAAGATTTGATATTATCAGATAAGGACAGGGTATGGAGTGGTATTAAGGAATATGGCAAAGCTTAATTTGAAATATTGTATAAAGGATATCGACGATAGTGAGGATAAGACTTCTTTCACTATGCTTTATAACATAGTGAAAGAAGGGAGAACGATAAATAATTTAAAAGAGGCTGAGTGGAATTATCCTATTTTATTTCATTTATCAAATGTAAGGGAAAACATATTGAATTGGTATGAATTCAAACCGCAAAGTACGATTCTCGAAGTGGGTTCAGAATGCGGAGCGCTTACGGGCTTATTGTGCCAAAAAGGGAAACGAGTGGTATCAATAGAACCGTCAAGGAGTAAAGCACAGATTAATTATATGCGAAATAAAGCATATGATAATTTAGAAATTATTGTTGCTGATGTGAATGAGTTTCGATGTGGTGAACGATATGATTATATAGTAGTCAATGGTGGAAGTGACTATATCTCGTCTTCTGGTGATACTGATGAAATTTATAAAATGATACTGCAATACTGTGCAGAACATTTGAAAAGTGACGGAAGGATGTTGTTTATAACTGATAACCGGTTAGCAACAAAGTATTTTTCCGGAAAACCGAATGAATATACAAATAATTATTTTAGTCAGATAAATGATAAGGATATATGCAATACCCATGCTATATCTAAAAATGAATTGATATCAATTTGCAAAGCAGTAGGGATGAAATGTACAAAATTTTACTATCCTTATCCTGATTATAGATTTCCGAGTGAAATATTTACGGATGACACAATTAATTCCAATATGTATGGCAAGAATTATATTCAGTTTGAGGAACGACGGATTGATTTATTAAATGAACATAAATTAATAGAGACTCTAAAAAAAGAAGAATGTGCTGATGTGTTTGCTAATTCTTTTTTGGTGGAAATAAGGAAAGAAGCAGGATATCGTGGAGAGAAAGATATTAAATATGTAAAGCTGAATTCTGATAGAAAAGAAGAATTTCGGATAAGCACTATTATTTATAATATCCGGGGTGAGAAATGGGTTGGCAAACAGGCATTAAATGAAAAGAGCAAGAATCATATATTGCAGATGTATAATTATGGGAAAACGAATCATGGAAATACATGGATTACACAGGAACCTTATTTGGATGTCGAAACATCGTGCTTATCATATAGATGGATAGAAGACGACTCCTATGATAAGTTGGTTGAAAAATGTATTGCCGAACAGAATATTGCCGGAATAGAGGAAATACTACTTCGGGTTAAGGATATATTTTTGAATGAAGCAGAAGAAGTACAGCCGTATCAGAATGAAGATTTCCTGAAAATATTTGCCGGAGATATTGATATTAATGGTGCAGAAGTATTTTCATGCATACCATCAGGTAATATAGATATTATTATGAGCAATATTTTTGAAAAAGAAGAAAAACCATGTGTTATAGATTATGAATGGAACTTTAATTTCCCAATCCCAGTCGAATATATAATGTGGCGAGTTGTAGATGCATTATATCGGGAACATGAGGAGTTAGCAGAGGTTATTACAATAGATGAACTTCAGAAAACAGTAGGAGTTACAACGGATCATTTAAAGCTTTTTAGACACTGGGAAGATAATTTTGTTTCAAATTATGTGGGCAGCAACAGTCTGCTTTGCATTGCAAAAGGAATGATAGAACTTGATATGAAATCACTGGTGGATCAGCGTATAGCAAAAACAGCGGATATGAAGTTGTATATTGATCAGGGGGATGGTTTCACTGAGAATAATTGTTTGGAGAAAAGGGTAGATATTAGTCAGGGAGCATTTGAGTTAGAATATTTGATAGAAGGGATGACATGGACACAGTTAAGATTTGATCCTGCCGATTATGCGTGTGAAGTGATGGATATAAAAGCCCAAAATGAAGGGCTGGAATTGGGGATGGTTGCAGTAAATGCCTATAAACAGGATGGAGTAGATGTTTTCTTGAACAGTGATCCTAATTATTTGGTAATGCCTGATCATAAGGAAAGTATTGATAAAATAAAAATAACCGGACATATGAAGTTGCTGTCGGAGCAGGAAATGAATGAGCTGCAAATGAAAGTATTGATCGAGGAACAGGAAAAAAGCACTCAGGTGGAACAACTAGGAGTACAGATGCAATTAAAAGATCAGCGTATAGGAAATTTGGAAAGTATAATAGGATCAGAGAGGCAGGAAAAGGAGAAACTGATAGATGAGAAGGAGAAACTGATAGATGAGAAGGAGAAACTGATAGATGAGAACATTAAGATTACAGAGGAAAGAAAGAAACTTATTCAGGAAATAGAAGAAATAAAAAGCAGTCGATTGTATAAGTTGTATGAAGTAAGAGATAGAATAAAACAAAATTCATAGAAATTAAAAATGAGGAGAGGAAACAGATGAAGAAAATATTAGTAACAGGCTGCAATGGTCAGTTAGGACGTGCGATTCAAAAGGAGTATGCAGGGGAAGTAGAATTTGTTCTGACAGATGTAGTGGATAGCGATGGGATTGTATCATTAGATATTACGAGCATTGATCAGGTGATGACTTTGGTACGGGATGCCAGACCGGATGTGATCATTAATTGTGCGGCACATACGAATGTAGATAAATGTGAGGAGCAGTGGGATCTGGCATATAAGATTAATGCGATAGGACCAAGAAACTTAAGTATTGCTGCGACGGAGACCGGAGCGAAGCTAGTGCATATTTCTACGGACTATGTGTTTGATGGACATGGTACCCGACCACAGACGGAGTTTGATCCGGTTGGGCCGGTGAGTGCGTATGGCAAGACAAAGTTGGAGGGCGAGAACTTTGTAAAGCAGTTTGCACAGAAGTATTTTATTTTGAGAACAGCATGGCTGTATGGAGATGGTCATAATTTTGTGCGAACTATGCTTCGACTTTCAGAGACGCACGATGAAGTCAGTGTTGTATGTGATCAGAAGGGGTCACCAACGAGTGCAGTGGAATTGGCCAGGATGATTCATTATCTGGAAGGAACCGAGAACTATGGACTGTTCCATGCGACCTGTGAGGGAGATACAAACTGGGCAGATTTTACAGAAGAAATCTTCCGGTTGGCAGGGAAGCAGACAAAGGTGAATCATGTAACATCGAAGCAGTATAAAGAGATGAATCCGGCATCCGCGGATCGACCGGCATATTCGATTCTGGATAATTACATGTTGCGGCTGACGAGTGATTATCAGATGGCAGAGTGGCATGATGCACTGAAGGAGTATATGAAGGGCGAACAGTAGAAAAGTGACGAATCATAGGTACTTATTGACAGAAGGCTTTTCTTCTGATATAAGAAGTACAGTTGATAAAAGTTAGTTGTTATGTAAAAATAAAAAATCAGGAGGAAGATTAAGATGAGAACATATTTAGTAACAGGAGGAGCCGGATTTATCGGTTCAAACTACATTCATTACATGTTTCGAAAGTACGGAGACGAGATCCGCATTATTAATGTGGATGCCTTGACCTATGCAGGAAATCTGGAGAATCTAAAGGATATCGAGAATCGGGACAACTATACATTTATTCGTGCGGATATTACAGACAAGGAAGCAATCTCGAAGATTTTTGCAGAGAACGACATTGATCGTGTTGTACATTTTGCGGCAGAGAGTCATGTGGATCGCAGCATTAAGAATCCGGAAGTGTTTGTGAAGACGAATGTACTGGGAACTGCAGTCATGTTGAACTGTGCAAAGGCTGCATGGGAACTGCCGGATGGCAGTTTTAAGGAAGGAAAGAAGTTCTTGCATGTATCAACCGATGAGGTGTATGGTTCGTTGCCGGATGATGGTAAGAGCTACTTCTATGAGACCACTCCATACTCTCCGCACAGCCCATACTCAGCAAGTAAGGCATCTTCTGATATGATAGTGAAGTCTTATATCGATACCTATCACTTCCCGGCTAATATTACGAATACATCGAACAACTATGGCCCTTATCAGTTCCCGGAGAAGCTGATTCCATTGATTATTAATAATGCATTGAACGGAAAGAAGCTTCCGGTATATGGAGATGGTATGAATATCCGTGACTGGTTATATGTAGATGATCATGCAAAGGGAATCGATATGGTTCAGGAACAGGGAACCTTAGGACAGACCTATAATATCGGCGGACATAACGAGAAGAGAAATATTGAGATTATTAATATCATTATAGAGACACTGCAGGAGATCCTGCCGGAGGATGATCCGAGAAAGGCACATATCAGTACAGATCTGATCACATATGTAGCAGATCGAAAGGGGCATGATCGGAGATATGCTATCGCACCGGATAAGATCAAGGCAGAGATTGGCTGGGAGCCGGAGACGATGTTCAAGGACGGTATTAAGAAGACGATCGCCTGGTATCTGGCACATGAGGACTGGATGAAGAATGTAACCAGCGGAGATTATCAGAAGTACTACGAAGATATGTATAGTGGTAAGTAAGAAGGATACAAGGAGAAGTGCATATGAAGGGAATTATACTAGCCGGAGGATCCGGTACCAGATTATATCCATTGACAAAGGCAGTATCGAAGCAGATCATGCCGGTATATGATAAGCCGATGATTTATTATCCGCTGTCTACGCTGATGTTGGCAGGGATTCGTGAAGTGTTGATTATATCAACACCGAGAGACCTTCCTGCATTTAAGGAACTGTTTGGCTCGGGAGAACAGCTTGGTATGCGGTTTGAGTATGCGGTTCAGGAGGTTCCGAGAGGACTGGCAGATGCATTTATCGTAGGTGAGAAGTTTATCGGTGACGATGCGGTTGCACTGGTATTAGGTGATAATATTTTCTACGGACAGAGCTTTTCAAAGGTTCTGCAGTCGGCAGCGAAGCGAACAGAGAGTGAACCGGGAGCCACGATCTTTGGATACTATGTCCGGGATCCGAGAGAGTATGGTGTTGTAGAGTTTGATGAGAATGGAAAGGCATTGTCGATCGAGGAGAAGCCGGAGCATCCGAAGTCAAACTATGCAGTGCCGGGGCTCTATTTCTATGATAATGATGTGGTGGAGATAGCAAAGAATGTAAAGCCTTCTGCCAGAGGAGAAATTGAGATTACAAGTGTCAATAATGAGTATTTAAAACGTGGAACGCTGAATGTAGAGACACTAGGACGTGGATTTGCATGGCTGGATACCGGAAACCATGATATGCTGTTAGATGCAGCAGATTTTGTAGCGGCCTTTCAGAAGCGGCAGGGCTTATATATTTCTTGTATCGAAGAGATCGCGTATAAGAGAGGATTTATCAATAAGGAGCAGCTGATTGAGTTAGCGCAGCCGTTGCTGAAGACAAACTACGGAAAGTATCTGTTAGAGGTTGCAGAGGGACTGTAAGTTTCTATTTCCTTTTTCTTTGATTAATGGTAGAATACAAACTGACCATCAATGAGTGTTGGATGGATCGGGAAATGGACAGAATCGAAAGGAGATTATGAGCATGGATTACATGGAAAGCTATAAGCTTTGGTGTGAGGATTCATACTTTGATGATGCGACCAGGGCAGAACTGCAGGCGATAAAGGATAATGATGCGGAGATTAAAGAACGGTTTTATAAGGATCTGGAGTTTGGTACAGGTGGACTTCGCGGTATCTTAGGAGCCGGTACAAATCGTATGAATATCTATACCGTTCGGAAGGCCACACAGGGACTGGCAAATTACATAAAGATTGCAAAAGGTGAGCAGAAGGGTGTAGCGATCGCTTACGACTCCAGACGGATGTCGACAGAATTCGCAGATGTAGCCGCTCTTTGTCTGAATGCGAATGGAATCAAGGCATATGTATTCCCATCCCTGCGTCCGACACCGGAACTGTCGTTTGCGGTACGGGAGTTGGGCTGTATAGCAGGTATCGTTATTACCGCCAGTCATAACCCACCGGAATATAATGGTTATAAGGTATATTGGGAGGATGGTGCACAGGTTACGCCGCCACATGATAAAGGTATTATGGCAGAAGTTGCAAAGGTAACCGATTATCATGATGCGCTGACGATGGATAAGATGGATGCTCAGGTGGCAGGACTCTATAATATCATCGGTTCTGATCTGGATGATAAGTATCTGGCAGAATTAAAGAAGCAGATCATCCACCCGGATATGATTAAGGAAGTTGCAAAGGATATTAAGATTGTATATACCCCATTGCATGGTACCGGCAGCATCCCGGTACAGCGTGTACTGAAGGAACTGGGCTTTGAACATGTATATCCGGTACCGGAGCAGAAGTATCCGGATGGAAACTTCCCAACTGTATCCTATCCGAATCCGGAGGATCCGAAGGCGTTTGCATTAGCACTGGATCTTGCAAAGAAGGTGGATGCTGATATCGTACTGGCAACGGATCCGGATGCAGACCGTTTGGGTGTATATGCGAAGGATACAAAGACCGGAGAGTATGTAAGCTTTACCGGAAATATGTCCGGTATGCTGATCTGTGAGTATATCATGCGGGAGCGGAAGGCAACCGGTACACTGCCTGCAAATGGTGCACTGGTAACCACGATTGTTACGACCAATATGACATTCCCGATTGCAGAAGATTATCATATGAAGCTGATTGAAGTGCTGACCGGCTTTAAGTATATCGGTGAGCAGATTAAGCTCTTTGAACAGAATCATAGCTATCAGTATGTATTTGGCTTGGAAGAGAGCTATGGCTGTTTGGCAGGTACCCATTCCAGAGATAAGGATGCCTGCGTAGCGGTTATGATGTTATGTGAAGTAGCGGCTTGGTGTAAGAAGCATAACATGACGCTGTGGGATCAGATGATTAAGATTTATGAGAAGTATGGATATTACAAGGAAGGCCTGCAGACCATTACCTTAAAGGGAATCGATGGTGCAGCACAGATTCAGGCAATCATGAATCAGTTGCGAGAGAATCCACCGAAGAACTTTGGAGATCTGGAAGTACAGGCAGTTCGTGATTATAATGCAGATACCAGAGTCGACTGTAAGACCGGTGAAACAACCTCTACCGGACTGCCGAAGTCGAATGTCCTGTATTGGGAGTTGGCAAATAACTCCTGGTGTTGTGCAAGACCATCCGGTACAGAGCCAAAGATTAAGTTCTATATGGGTGTAAAGGGTACAAGTATCGAAGATGCACAGCAGAAGCTGGATGCACTGACTGCTGCATTAATGGAGAAAGTTCAGTAAAAGTGATAGTTGGGAAAACGGAAGCATGAGCGAGGTTTTTCTCGAATAGACATGATATAGAGACAGTAGGTGCGCGGATTCAGGGCAGGTCCTTGAATCCGTGAGTTATAAGGAGGATACAGTATGTGTGGTATCGTAGGATATGTAGGAGAAGAACCGGCAGCACCGATCCTGTTGGATGGATTGGCAAAGCTGGAGTATCGTGGATATGACTCTGCAGGACTCGCAGTCTTTGATGGTGAGAAGATCAATGTCGTAAAGGCAAAGGGACGCTTGCAGGCATTGCGGGATCTGACACAGAATGGAGAAAACCTGAAAGGATATGTGGGGATCGGGCATACCCGGTGGGCAACCCATGGAGAACCTTCGGTTGCAAATGCACATCCGCATTATAACCGGAACCATACCATTGCTGTGGTTCATAATGGTATTATTGAGAATTATCAGCCACTGAAGGAGAAGCTGCTTTCAAAGGGCTATCGGTTTAGTTCAGAGACGGATTCAGAGGTAATAGCCCATTTGCTGGATTATTATTATCAGGGGAACCCAAAGGAAGCGATCTTTAAGGTGCTTCATCGAGTAGTAGGTTCTTATGCGTTTGGAATTATGTTCAAGGACTTTCCGGGAAGAGTGTATGCTGTGCGGAAGGATTCACCATTGATCGTAGGCGTATCGGATACGGGAAATTATATCGCATCGGATGTTCCGGCGATTTTGAAGCATACACGGAATGTATACTATATCGATAATTATGAACTGGCAGAACTGTCTATGCATGAGGTACATTTCTATAATCAGGACTGTGAAGAGATTACAAAGGAAATGGTAACGGTAGAGTGGGATGTGGAAGCAGCCGAAAAGGGTGGCTATGAACATTTCATGATGAAGGAAATCTATGAGCAGCCAAAGGCAGTGGAATCTACGATCAGTCCGCGGATCAAGGATGGCAGAATCGTAATTGATGAACTGGAAATGACCAGAGAAGAGATTCAGAAGATTCGGAGAATCTATATCATAGGCTGTGGCTCTGCATATCATGTAGGGGCAGTTGGAAAGTATGTATTAGAGAAGATGACCCGGATACCGGTTGAGATCGATCTGGCATCAGAGTTTCGGTATCGGGATCCGATTTTGGAACCGGACTCTATGGTAATCATCATTAGTCAGTCCGGAGAAACAGCGGATTCATTAGCAGCCCTTCGTATGGCACAGAAGCTGGGAGCAAAGGTGCTGGGAATCGTAAATGTAGTTGGAAGCAGTATTGCCCGAGAGGCGGATAATGTCATGTATACCTGGGCTGGCCCGGAGATCTCGGTTGCTACTACAAAGGCATATAGTACGCAGTTAACAGCCATTTATATGTTGGGAATGCTGTTCGGAGAAGCACGCGGTGTGATGAGCGAGGAAGACTATCAGAATAAGCTTCGGGAATTAAAGCTTCTGCCGGAAAAGATTCAGGAGATTCTGGGCGATAAGGAGCGGATTCAGTGGTTTGCGGCGAAGTATGCGAATGCACAGGATGTATTCTTTATCGGGCGAGGCGTGGACTATGCATCTTCAATGGAAGGATCCTTGAAATTAAAGGAAATCTCCTATATCCATTCAGAAGCATATGCGGCCGGGGAACTGAAGCATGGTACGATTTCTCTGATTGAAGATGGAATCCTGACGGTGTCTGTATCGACACAGCCGGAGCTGTTCGAGAAGATGATCAGTAATACCGTGGAGGTAAAGACCAGAGGCTCGTATGTCTGTGCACTGGTAAGTGAGGAAAATGCAGGCATGAAGGAGATTGGTGACTTTGTGATTGAACTGCCGAAGACGGATCCGTGTTTTTATCCGTCATTATCGGTGATCCCGTTGCAGCTGCTGGCATACTACGTATCGGTAGCGAAGGGGCTGGATGTGGATAAACCGCGGAATCTGGCAAAGTCCGTAACAGTAGAATAGGATACACATATTAAATGAAATAAAAGTCATCTCATTGGCGGGCATAGCTAGTCTGTTAGTGGGATGACTTGTATTTTTTGAACATTCAGAAAAAGTTAAGAAATTCCCGCATAGCATGATATTGTGCTTTTGGATTTGTTTTGGTATGATAGTGGCGGGAATTGCGGCAATGTAGCAATTCTTATAGAAGAGTCAAAGATGAAAGCTATATGGGAAAAGGAATGTAATATGGAAAATAATAGAATGAGTCGGAATGGGCGTATGTCCGGACCACAGGTTCCACCAACGAGAAGAAGTACAGCAGAGGAGATGGATCGACTGCGTCATGCATCCGCAGGTCTGCGGATGCCGGGCTCAGCAGAGACGGTCGACCGGGATGTGAGACAGAGACGGGAAGAAGCGGAGCGCAGAACCCGGGAAGAGATCGAGAGACGACAGAAGATGCAGGAGAGGGGAAATACAGATATGAGTGAATCACGCAGAAGGAAGCCATCGGCCAAGGCACTGGCAAGAAAGAAGCGAGTTAAGAAACTATGGACAATTCTGGGTGTAGAGGTACTGGTATTTTCCCTGCTGATCATCGGTTATGGGATCTACTATGTGAATAATAAGCTGGGAATGCTTGACTATAATCAGCTGGATGAGGAGGATTTGGGCATCAACGATGGGCTGGATGATAATCAGGAGGGTTATACCACCATTGCTTTGTTTGGTCTGGACTCCAGAGATGTAACCTCTGATACAGGGAATCGGAGTGATACGATTCTGGTTGCCAGTATCGATAATAAAACGAAGGATGTAAAGATCATATCCGTATATCGGGATACCTATCTGGAGATGGAGAATCCGGACGGTAAGAATGACGGTCTGTATACGAAGATCACCCATGCATATGCGTTTGGCGGACCGAAGGCAGCAGTAGCGACATTGAATAAGAATCTGGATCTTCAGATCACAGATTATGTAACCGTGAACTTTGCCTCCATGGCAGAGGTGGTGGATGATCTGGGCGGCATCACCGTGAATGTGGATGAAGCAGAACGACAATCTGTGAATATCTGGCTGCCGGAGACGGCCAGCATTGCCGGCAGAAGCTATAATGCATTATATGAAACCGGAGATGTGACTCTGGATGGCTTACAGGCCGTGACATACTGTCGGATCCGGAATATCGGTGCAGGAGACATTGACCGTGCGGCCAGACAGAGAGAGGTACTGGAAGCGATTTTGACGAAGGCAAAGACTTCCGATCTGAGTACGCTGAATACTATCTTAGATGATGTGCTGGATGATATTTCCACTAGTCTTTCTAAGAAGGATCTGGTAGCATTGATGGCGAATGTGTTCGAGTATAATATCACGGGAAATGAAGGGTTCCCTATGGTATATCATGCAGGTATGTACTATGATCAGGCAGTCGGACAGGATCTGTCGATCGATGTGGCGGCAGATCTGGATAATAATGTTCAGCTTCTGCATCAGTTTTTCTATGATGCGGAGATTGATTCCGCATTGACGCAGGCAGCAACCGAAGATGAGGCCGGTGACGGAACCGGAGGAACAGATGCGGCTGGTGGTGCCGATGACGGGGATTCGGATGCATCCGGAACAACGGAGAGTACAGCAACGACACAGGATAGCGGAAAGGATCGTTACACACCTTCTTCGGAAGTGCTGCGGATCAGTGATGAAATCAAGAATAATACAGGCGTATATCCACCGGATGATTTGACGTTCCGGGGAGGATTCTAGGGTGATCAGAAGTTTATATAAGGGAGTGTGTGAGAAACAATGGCGACAGTAGAGGAATTAAGCTATAAGTCAACAGACGAGGTGACGATGCTTCATGGCTATTGCTGGAAGCCGGAAGGAAAACCGAAGGCGGTCGTGCATATCTGTCATGGTATGGTGGAATATATCGAGCGATATGAAGCACTGGCACAGGCATTGTGTCAGAAAGGGTATGTGGTCTATGGAGCTGATACATTAGGACATGGACAGTCTGTGGTGAATAAGAACTGTTTTGGATACTTTGGAGATCATAACGGAAACTGGAAGCTGTTATCGGATATGGTTCTTTTGCAGGGAATTGCAAAGCGGGCTTATCCGGGGATTCCGTACTTTATCTTGGGACATAGCTTTGGCTCTCTGATGGTACGGGAATTCGTGGAACGGTTCCCGGATACGGTAGATGGTATGATCCTGATGGGTACGATGTATCACAGTACGGCTACGGTAACCTTTGGAAAGGGGATGTGTGAGCTGATCGCACATACAAGAAAGGATGGGTACCGGTATCGGAGTACCTTTGTGAATGATATGGCAATCGGAGGTCTGGATAAGCATTTTAAGGAAGAAAATCTGCGAAACAGCTGGTTGTCCCGGGATCGTGAAGAGGTCGGACTGTATAATGCAAAACCGGAGTGCAACTTTATCTTCACAGTCGGAGCTTATCGGGATATGATGGAGGCACTGCAGGAGGTCAATAAGAAGCAGAATCTGGAACGGCTGCGAAAGGATATGCCGATCCTCTTAATGGCCGGGGATCAGGATCCGGTCGGTGACTTTGGAAAGGGACCGAAGCACTTGTATAAGATCTATAAGAGTCTGGGACTCGACTGCAGACTGCGGATGTATAAAGACAGCCGGCATGAACTGCTGCATGATCTGGACAGGCAGAAGGTATGTAAGGATCTGATCAAGTGGCTGGACTACTATGTGGAGAAACTGTAAATACAAGAAGATGAGTAATAAATAAGACGTATAAGCTGGGCAGAACAAAGGAGAGGATGGAAGTTGAAGAACCTGTGGTTAAATATAAGGAATACGATTTGGATGAAAGTGATTATGATCGGAGTACCGGTCGTGGCAGCCGGAGGTGTAGCAGCGGGAATAGTGGTGCATCGAAATCAAGTTGAGGAGACGATGAGCTATCAGACGGCGGAGCAGTATGAAACTGTGCGGGATGCGCAGTCCGTAGAGACGCTGGAGATCGCATCCAAGGTGCCGAACTATGCGCAGATTCTGATGATGAACAGTGTCGAGGCAAAGCGGCTGGAGTATGAGATACCAAACAGTGACTTTAATGTAGAGGAAGTAGTGGTAGAGTCTGAGATCCTGACGGTAGAAGAGCAGAAGAAGGAGGATGCGCCGATTGCCAGAGAGACAGCGGTGAAGCCTGTGGATACGGCTCCGGCGGCAGATCAGGTAACGGATGTGGATGCACAGTGGAATGGACAACCGGGCTGGGCGAATATATCCGGCAATCGTTATTATTATACAAACGAAGGCCGTCGGGTGCGTGGTGATCAGGTTATCAATGGAAGACATTATTACTTTAATGACAAGGGCGCATTGGCGTCCTACTGCGGAATCGATGTATCCCGGTGGCAGGGGTCGATTAATTGGTCAGCTGTGAAGGCGGACGGAATCGATTTTGCAATCATTCGTGCCGGATATCGTGGATCCGGAACAGGTGTACTGGCAAAGGATCCTACATTTTCCCGGAACATTCACGGAGCCTATAATGCAGGACTGGATGTTGGTGTTTACTATTTTTCACAGGCAGTGAATGCACAGGAGGCGCAGGAAGAGGCGTATGCGGTGTTAACAATGATCCGGGAAGAGGGTGTTCCACTTACCTATCCGGTGATTATTGACATGGAAGATACCTGGTATGACGGCAGTACGCCGGGACGGGCAAACGGTAATACCCCGGCAGTACGTTCTCAGGTAGCTGCCGCCTTCTGTCAGGTCATTGCATCTGCCGGGTATAAGCCAATGGTATATGGAAGCAAAAGTTATTTGCAGGGACGATTTGCAGGTCTTGGCTCCTACGGCGTATGGGTAGCGCATTATGCAGATATGCCACGGACAAACTATAGTGGTTCTTATCAGATATGGCAGTATACATCAAAGGGATCGGTAGCCGGAATCAGTGGAAATGTCGATATGAATATCTGTTATGTAGACTATAAGTATGGACGGGATCTGAATTCCATCGGTACATATGCAACGACACAGGTGCCGGATCTGAGCGGAAAAACAGCGGAAGAGGCAAGAGCGGCACTGGATAGGGTAACATTAAACTGTACACTCACAGAACAGTATTCGGATACGGTTGAGGCAGGAAAAGTGGTATCACAGTCCATTGCACCGGGGACACAGGTGGATGAACGGACGACGGTAGAAGTCGTGATCAGTAAGGGAAAAGAACCGAAGGCTATGATAAATGTAGTCGGAAGCAGTCAGGCAGAGGCAGTAAGTGCACTGGAGGCACTGGGACTTCGGGTGATTATAAATACGGCAAATAGTGATACGGTGCCGGCAGGCTGTGTAGTATCGCAGTCTGTATCAGCCGGTACAATGCTATATGCAGGTGATTCGGTAACACTGGTGATCAGTGCCGGACCGGCAGGAGGAGCTTCTTCCGAAGATAGCTCTTCCGGATCGGGTGGTTCGGAAGGAACGACTGTGGCACCGTCATCCTCTGAGACTGGTGCGACAGGAGTCTCGGCAACCGTACAGTAACGCAGTAATGGAGATGAGAGCATGCAAAAGAAGTACAAGCTGTGGATAATTATTATAATAGCGGAATTAATCGTGCTGATCGCTGTGTTGGCGGGAATCAGCAGGACAAGAAGTCATTCGAAGGCATTACCGTTTGAGATTCCGCAGGATCAGCGGACAGCTTACGGTAGTGACGATCTGACAGCTATAACAGACAATGCATATTGGACCTTTGTCCATCAGCGATTCATACTGGTATACGATGATGAAGGCGTTTTGCAGTGGGTAAAGATTGATAATCAGTTTGGACGAAATGATTATAACTTTGATTCGGCTCTGGTCGAACAGGACGGCTTTCAGTATTATACAGAAAATGGTGAGATTACATCTTCTGTGGGAATCGACGTATCGAAGTTTCAGGGAACAATAGACTGGGCACAGGTGAAGGCGGCAGGTGTAGACTTTGCGTTTGTCCGGGTTGGCTATCGTGGATATGGAAACGGAGCAATCAAGCTGGATGAAACTTTTGACACAAATGTGGCCGGTGCACTGAAGAATAATTTGAATGTTGGGGTATATTTTTACTCACAGGCAACAACCTATGAGGAAGGAGTAGAAGAGGCACAGTTTGTTTTGGATAATGTAAAGGCATATAATATCAATCTGCCAATCGTACTGGATACAGAGGATCCGATGGATGATACCGCCAGAACCAGTGGATTGACGCGGGAGCAGCGGTCGGAGGCCTGCCGTGGATTCTTAGAGACGATAAAGGCAGCGGGATATGATACCATGCTGTATGCGAATCTGCGGTGGATTGCACTGAATCTGGATCTGACACAGCTATATGGATATAAGATCTGGTTTGCACAGTATGCGAATGAACCACAGCTTCCATATACCTATCAGATCTGGCAGTATACGGATCAGGGAACCGTACCGGGCATCTCTCAGCCGGTAGACTTGAACATCGGATTTGATTTTTACGGAAAGGATATCGAGTAGGTCAGAAAGCGGGTCTATATAAGATGAAATATTAAAAATAAGCAATAAAAAAGTAGCGGAAGGGAGATTCGAACTCTCGACACCACGGGTATGAACCGTGTGCTCTAGCCAACTGAGCTATTCCGCCACATTGTCAAAATATATGGGACCTACAGGGCTCGAACCTGTGACCCTCTGCTTGTAAGGCAGATGCTCTCCCAGCTGAGCTAAGATCCCATAGTCGCTTGACACATCTGCTATTATATGTGAATGATTCGGAGAAGTCAAGCCCTAATTTAAAAAATATTTTCAAAAAGGAAGACTATCCACAGTTAGTGGTCCATGGTATACTATTTTACATGAGTAGTAGGAGGAATAAATGGATGCGAGTAGGAATGGGATATGATGTTCATAAATTGGTGGAAGATCGAAAACTGATATTAGGTGGAGTGGAAGTTCCGTATGAAAAGGGACTCCTGGGACATTCAGATGCGGACGTACTGGTTCATGCGATTATGGATGCGTTATTAGGTGCGGCGGCGCTGGGAGATATCGGCAGACATTTTCCGGATACAGATCCGGCTTATAAGGGCGCAGATAGTATGGAACTATTAAAGCATGTAAAGCGGTTGCTGGAGGAACATCTGTTTTTTATTGAAAATATCGATGCAACGGTGATCGCACAGCGGCCAAAGCTGGCGGCTTATATTCCGCAGATGGTTCAGAATATAGCAGCGGCACTTGAGTTGCCGGAGAATCGGGTGAATGTTAAGGCTACAACGGAAGAAGGGCTGGGCTTCACCGGAGAAGGACTGGGAATCAGTGCACAGGCCATTTGTGCATTGGAAACAGTTGCAAACTATAGCTATGATGTAATGCAGGAACAGACGCAGGGCGTGCGAAACTGTGGCGGTTGCAGTGGCTGCCCGATATCAAAATAATTTTGTCAGATGAATATGCAGCTACAACGAGGAAAGACACTAATTAAACAATTGGATCAGGAACACAGACTCACAGAATCAGAGTATGAGGAGCTGTTGGACTGTAGATTTGGAGATGCAAAAAATGCTACAGTGGACGAAGAAACGGACATTGGAAGCCGTTTGGATCAGGATCTGTTTGTACGGGCCAGGACGTGGCAGCAACGGATATTTGGCAGAAAGATATATGCCAGAGGTTTGATAGAATTTACAAACTACTGCAAGAATAACTGTTACTACTGTGGCATTCGCAGAGAAAACCGGAGGCTGGAGCGATATCGCCTGACAAAAGATCAGATACTGAATTGTTGTCAGGAAGGAAGAACACTTGGATACCGAACCTTTGTGCTGCAAGGCGGAGAGGATCCTTTTCTGACAGACGAGTGGATCTGCGATGTGGTTCATGATATTCGAACACTTTGTCCGGACTGTGCGGTGACATTATCGATTGGTGAGCGATCCTATGAGAGCTATCTCAGATATTATGAAGCAGGTGCAGAACGGTATTTATTACGGCATGAAACTGCAGATTCGGTACATTATCAAAGACTGCATCCGCATGAAATGTCGTATGATCATCGCAGGCAGTGCCTGGAAGATTTGAAACGGATCGGCTATCAGGTAGGAGCCGGGTTTATGGTTGGTTCGCCGGGTCAGTCCCTGCATTGTCTGGCAGAAGATCTGGCATATATACAGGAATTGAAACCGCATATGGTTGGAATCGGACCGTTTATATCGCATAGTGAGACTCCGTTTTCTATGGAAAAGAATGGAAGCGTGGAGCAGACTCTGTTTTTGATCGGTGTATTACGGTTGATGAATCCCAAATTGCTGATTCCGGCAACGACAGCACTGGGAACATTGGCGGTAGATGGAAGAGAACGGGGAATCCTTTCCGGTGCAAATGTCATTATGCCGAATTTATCCCCAGTAGCAGTACGCAAGCAATATAGTTTATATGATAATAAGATTTGTACCGGTGAGGAATCGGCACAATGCACCCAATGTATTCAGGGTAGAATGCAGAGAATCGGGTATGAGATCGTAACAGATCGGGGAGATTATCCTGACCGGGTAGTTTCGAATAAATAACAGTAATAGCTTCACACGAGCAGATAAGAGAAAGAAGGCATAATTATGTGGAAGTATGATCCTAAGAGTAAGATCGCAGATGAATTTATCAATCAGGAAGAGATTATGGAGACTTTGGCATATGCAGAGGCGCATAAGTCGGATACCGCTTTGATACGGGATATTCTGCAGAAAGCCGGAGAGCGAAAGGGTCTGAATCATAGAGAAGCCAGTGTGCTGCTGGCAAACGAAAACCCGGAGATTGATGAGGAAATATTTGCACTTGCGAAGCAGTTGAAACAGGATTTCTATGGAAATCGAATTGTGCTGTTTGCTCCACTGTATTTATCTAACTATTGTGTAAATGGATGCACCTATTGTCCGTATCATGCAGTAAACAAGCATATGCCGCGAAAGAAGCTGACACAGGAGGAAGTACGTAGGGAGGTAATTGCACTACAGGATATGGGACATAAGCGTCTGGCAATAGAAGCCGGAGAAGATCCGGTGAATAACCCGATCGAGTATATTCTGGAATGCGTAGACACTATTTATAGCATAAAACATAAAAATGGAGCAATCCGCAGAGTAAATGTAAATATAGCGGCAACGACGGTAGAGAATTATCGGAAGCTGAAGGAAGCAGAGATCGGAACTTATATTCTGTTTCAGGAAACCTATCATAAGGAGAGTTATCTGAAACTGCATCCGACAGGACCAAAGCATGATTATAATTATCATACCGAAGCGATGGATCGTGCCATGGAAGGCGGAATCGATGATGTAGGCTGTGGCGTGTTGTTTGGACTGGATAAGTATCGGTACGAATTTGCCGGGATTCTTATGCACGCAGAGCATTTGGAGGCAGTGTTTGGAGTTGGTCCGCATACGATTAGTGTACCGAGACTCCGCGATGCGGATGATATTGATTCAACTTCATTTACGAATGGAATTAGTGATGACATTTTTGCAAAGATTGTAGCATGTATCCGAATCGCAGTTCCATATACAGGTATGATCGTATCAACAAGAGAAAACCAGAAGTGTCGGGAACGGGTACTGCAGTTGGGAATCTCTCAGATCAGTGGGGGATCACGCACGAGTGTCGGTGGGTATGTGGAGCCGGAACCGGAAGATCAGAAGTCAGAGCAGTTCGATGTTATGGATAATCGGACACTGGATGAGGTTGTGTGCTGGTTGATGGAGCAGAAGCATGTACCGAGCTTTTGTACTGCCTGCTATCGAGCAGGACGAACCGGTGATCGGTTTATGAGTTTGTGTAAGAGCGGACAGATTCAGAATTGCTGTCATCCGAATGCATTGATGACACTGAAGGAATACCTGATGGATTATGCCGGTCCGCATACAAAGGAGCTCGGAGAGGCACTGATACAGGCAGAACTTCAGAATATTCCGAAGGAACAGGTGCGTAAGATTGTAGAGGAGAATCTGAGCAAGATTGAACAGGGAAGCCGGGACTTCCGTTTTTAGAGCAAAAGGAATCAAAACGATAACAAAAAGGATAACTATGGGAGGACGGTGAACGGATATGAGTATGAATGATACACCAAGTGGTGACAGAGTGCATATCAGCTTATTCGGCAAACGCAATGCAGGAAAGTCAAGTCTGATGAATGCATTAACCGGACAGAAGATATCTATCGTGTCGGAAGTAAAAGGTACTACGACGGATCCGGTGCGCAAGGCGATGGAATTGCTTCCAATGGGGCCGGTTGTAGTGACAGATACGCCGGGGCTGGATGATGATGGACAACTGGGACATTTTCGAATGGAGAAGAGTTATCAGGTGTTAGACAAGACAGACATCGGGGTTGTGGTGATTGATGCATCGATTGGAATGGAAGCGGAAGATCAGCAAATCATAGAACGTATACAGGAGAAAGGAATTCCATATGTGGTTGTGTATAATAAACAGGATCTTATGCGGACATCCATGTCGGAACCGCTCGATGTAGATGCACTGTTAGAACGAAGAAATCGAGGGGAAGAAATTAGTATCCGGGTCAGTACGGTAAATCAGTATCATATCCATGAATTAAAGGAACTATTAAGCAGAATGCAACCGGAGCAGGTGTCAGAGATTCCATTGATTGCGGATCTGGTGCATGAAAATGACCTGGTAGTACTGGTAGTACCGATTGATAAGGCTGCACCAAAGGGCCGACTGATTCTGCCACAGCAGCAGACGATTCGGGAACTGTTGGATGTAGGTGCCGTGGCAGTGGTGACCAGAGAGAAGGAGTTATCTCAGACACTGAAACGGTTGGAAAAGAACCCTGTGTTGGTGGTGACGGATAGCCAGGTATTTAAAGAGGTGGCTGGCATTGTGCCGGAGGAAGTTCCGTTGACATCGTTTTCGATTCTGTTTGCACGTCATAAGGGAATTCTGAAGGATGCGGTTCAGGGTGTAAAACAACTAAGAAATCTGAAAGATGGAGATACCATACTGATTGCAGAAGGCTGTACACATCACAGGCAGTGTGGGGATATAGGGACAGAGAAGCTGCCGCGTTGGATTCAGGAAGTAAATGACGGAAAGAGTCTGTACTTTGAGTTTTGCAGCGGAACGGAGTTTCCGCAGGATCTGAGTGGTTATGCACTGATTATTCAGTGTGGCTCCTGTATGCTGACGGAGCAGGAAGTGAAGACTCGGTATAAAAAAGCAAAACAACAGGGAATCCCAATGACAAACTATGGAATTGCAATTTCGGAAATGAAAGGTATCCTGGATCGGAGCATTGCCTGCCTATGAAACTGTTCTATGAGGATAAGACGAGAAAAAATGAGGTTTACCGGCTGTGGCAGCAGGCGTTTCATGATCCGGAAGCATTTGCAGAATACTATTTTGCACAGGTATATCCGAATAATCGGGTAATGGTAGCAGTGGAATCTGACAGAGTGTGTTCCATGATCCATTTGAATCCATACCGATGGCAGTGGAATGTAAATGGAGAGACAAAGAAGTTATTGCTGCATTATATCGTAGGGGTGGCAACAGAGGAAGATCAGAGACGGAAAGGCTATATGGCAGCTTGCATGAGACGGGTTTTGCAGGATCTTTCGGAACAGGGAGAGCCATTTACCTATCTGATGCCGGCGAAAGAGGAATACTACGAACCGTTCCGGTATGTGACGTTAAAACGGCGGGAACTTCGTCGATATGAGGAAAACCGAAAGATAGACGGTGAAAAAATAGGCGGAATATCAATGATTGGTACACCGGAACGGACAGAAGAGTATCTGCGGCGGCTAGAGATGGAGACCGCTTGTGAAGGTGGAGAAATATTACGGTTGGAGCCGAATGGATACTGTGCCTGTGTACCGGAGAAACGAGAAAATGAAACAGTTTTAGTGATTTTACAACTGGTAGCGCAGACGAAGTGCCAAAAACAGGAACAATTGTATCAGCAGGTTCTGCCTTATCTATGGAAGCGGTATGGAAATCTTCCGGTGGAATACATGGTGTCACAGCCGATGATGATCCGGATTACAGATCTGGTGCAGTTTGTGGAACTGCTGCCATATGAAGGAGAGAGGCTGATACGAGACTGCAGGGTTACAGATCCAATCTGTGAGAGAAATCAGGGAAGCTACCGAATCATACTGTCAAAGGATGGCTGTAGGGCGGAACGTATAGAAGACGGTATGGAGGAATGTATGGAAGTACAGGTTCCGATTGAAGAGCTTACAGGCTGGTTACTGGCGCAGACACATTTAGCAGAACGGTTATATATCATGGAGATTGTCTGAAAAGGGCTGAGAGAGCCGGAGACACAGTGGAAAAGACGGTGTATCTCTTGACAAACAGAGAGTGGATACCTATACTTTGTTACAGTAAACGATGAGGAGAAAAGAAATGAAGATATATAATACAATGACCAGAAAAAAGGAAGAGTTTGTACCGATCCGGGAGGGTAAGGTCGGCATATATGTATGTGGACCGACTGTGTATGATTATATTCATATAGGAAACGCACGCCCAATGATCGTGTTTGATACGCTTCGAAGATATCTGACATACAAGGGCTATGAGGTTAACTATGTTTCAAACTTTACAGATGTGGATGATAAGATCATTCGTCGTGCCAACGAAGAGGGCGTAGATGCATCTGTGATATCGGAGCGATATATCGCTGAGGTTAAGAAGGATATGCATGATATGAATGTGCAACCTGCAACCACACATCCAAAGGCGACAGAAGAGATTCCGGACATGATACAGATGGTTCAGACACTGATCGATAAGGGATATGCGTATGAAGTAAATGGAACGGTATACTTCCGCACCAGACAGTTTAAGGATTACGGAAAGCTGTCACATAAGAATCTGGATGATCTGCGGAGCGGCAATCGTTCCCTGAAGGTGTCTGGTGAGGATGAGAAGGAAGATGGTTTGGACTTTGTATTATGGAAGCCAAAGAAAGAAGGCGAACCATGCTGGCAGTCACCTTGGGGAGAAGGCCGGCCGGGCTGGCATCTGGAGTGCTCCTGCATGTCAAAGAAATATATCGGTGATGTGATTGATATCCATGCCGGAGGTGAGGATCTGATCTTTCCGCATCATGAGAATGAAATCGCACAGAGTGAGGCTGCAAACGGCACAGAATTTGCCAGATACTGGATGCATAATGCATTTTTGAAGATTAATAACGAAAAGATGTCAAAGTCTCTGGGCAATTTCTTTACAGTTCGGGAAATTAGCCAGAAGTATCCATTGCAAGTAATTCGATTCTTTATGTTAAGTGCCCATTACCGGAGCCCGTTGAACTTTTCGGATGATTTGGTAGAGGCTGCAAAGAACGGACTGGAACGGATCCTGACTGCTTATGAAAAGGGAAAAGAACAGGCAGGAAAGGCGCAGAGCGATCAAATGACATCGGAAGAGCAGACCTATGTTTCTAAAATTGATGAACTGAAGCAGAAATATGAAGCTGCGATGGATGACGATCTGAATACGGCAGATGCAATTTCTGTTATTTTTGAACTGGTAAAGCTGGCAAATACTACAGTAAATGAAACATCTTCAAAGGAATACTGCACCTATGTTATCGATACAATGCATTTGCTGTGTGACATATTGGGAATCGAAACCGAACGGGAACAGGAGCTGCTGGATGAGGAAATCGAGCAAATGATCGAGGAACGGCAGCAGGCCAGAAAGAATCGTGACTTTGCGAAGGCGGATGAGATTCGAAACGCACTGTTGGAAAAGGGAATTGTATTGGAAGATACCAGAGAGGGCGTAAAGTGGAAGAAGATCTGATCGGATATTTTAAGGAACATATGGGGTTGCCAAAGCGGGATATACGAAGCTATTCCCCGCTGGCACTGGCATATATAGGGGACGCGGTATATGATCTCTTAATAAGAACCGAGGTTCTGGCGGCAGGTAACTGTCAGGTCAATAAGTATCATAAACAGGTAAGCAGTATAGTAAAGGCGGAGGCACAGTCCAGACTGGTACAGAAGCTTTTGGACGAGCTGACACCGGAAGAGCAGGATGTCTATCATCGGGGAAGAAATGCAAATTCATATACCAAGGCGAAGAATGCCAGTATGGGAGATTATCATCGTGCGACCGGATTTGAAGCCTTATTGGGGTATCTGTATTTGACGGAACAGTATCCCAGAATTACGGAATTGATTCGGATAGGAAGACGGAAGTTGGGAGAAGAAAATACAGATGAATTATGAGGGATTGACAGATGAAGAACTGATTCGGCAGATACGAAATCAGGATTCAGCAGCTATGGATTATCTTTTGGATAAATACCGGAATATGGTAAAACGGGAAACACGCGAAATCTATATTATTGGGGCGGATTCGGAGGATCTGATGCAGGAGGGAATGATCGGACTCTTCAAGGCCATCCGGGACTATAATGAAGATAAAAAGTGTGGTTTTCATACGTTTGCCACGTTATGCGTGAAACGCCAGATCTGTACCGCCGTGACCAGCTCGAATCGAAAGAAGCACTATCCGTTAAATCATTATGTGTCATTCTACTCGCAAGACGAGGAAACAAACAGTTCGGTCATGGATATGCTGGCGGCAGAGGATATGAGTAATCCGGAAACAAATCTGCTTTTACAGGAACGCTTAGGTGGAATCATGGAGCAGATCGATACGGTACTCAGCAAATATGAACGTCAGGTATTAGAGATGTATCTGGATGGCTGTTCCTATGGACAGATAGCAGAGGCACTGGGAAAGCCGGAGAAGTCTATTGATAATGCCATTCAGCGAATTCGAAAGAAAATGAGTGAATAAATAAACTTTGTTGTTGACAACCGGTTTGATATTTGATATATTAATCACGTTGCTGAGATACAGCACAGGCTACTATAGCTCAGGTGGTAGAGCGCATCATTGGTAATGATGAGGTCACGGGTCCGACTCCCGTTAGTAGCTTATTTTTATGTTTTGCACTGCAAAAAAGAAATGCCCGGCATGTGCGCAAGTTTACTTGCAAAAACATGTTGGGCATTTCTTTTTTATAGGGCGGAACGCCCATACCGAGTTGGAGCGGAGCGGAAACGAGGTATGCAGTGCAAAACATAACAGGAATCGCGTTTCGCGATAACCGAGCCGGTAGGCGAGGTAGCATTGCATGCTATAGGGCGGAAACGAGGTATGGAGTGCAAAACGAAATTTCTTCATAGACTTATCCGCCTGGAAATGCTATACTAACCTTTGATAACGAATGAATAGTAGGAGGACTTGTTGTGGAAGAGCAGGAAGTAGTTTCGAAGAATTTTATAGAACAGATTATTGACAAGGATCTGGCAGATGGTGCCTATACGAAGATTGTGACCCGGTTTCCGCCGGAACCAAATGGATATCTTCATATCGGACATGCGAAGTCGATTCTTTTAAATTATGGATTAGCACAGGAGTATAATGGAACCTTCAATCTACGATTTGATGATACAAATCCGACAAAGGAGAAAACCGAGTTTGTAGATTCCATTACAGCAGATGTAAAGTGGTTAGGTGCCGACTATGGTGATACCATTTTCTTTGCATCCAATTATTTTGATCAGATGTATGAAGCAGCTGTAAAGCTGATAAAAAAAGGAAAAGCATATGTCTGTGATCTGTCAGCGGAGGAGATCCGTGAGTATCGTGGAACCCTGACAGAACCAGGTAAGAACAGCCCATATCGGGATCGGACAATCGAGGAGAATCTGGCACTGTTCGAGGGCATGAAGAATGGTGAATTTGAAGACGGAAGCAAGGTTCTGCGTGCAAAGATTGATATGGCCGCCAGCAATATTAATATGCGTGATCCGGTTATCTATCGTGTGGCACATATGACACATCATAATACAGGAGATAAGTGGTGCATTTATCCGATGTATGATTTTGCACATCCGATCGAGGATGCAATCGAAGGAGTAACACATTCTATCTGTACATTGGAGTTCGAAGATCACAGACCATTATATGACTGGGTGGTTCGGGAACTGGAATATCCACATCCACCAAAGCAGATTGAGTTTGCAAAGTTATATTTAAAGAGTGTAGTTACAGGAAAAAGATATATTAAACAGTTGGTAGAGGAAGGAATCGTAGACGGATGGGATGACCCAAGACTGGTATCTTTGAGTGCTCTTCGGCGTAGAGGATTTACACCGGAGTCGATTAAGCTGTTTATGAAACTGACAGGTGTGTCCAAGGCACAGAGTACCTGTGATTATGCGATGCTGGAGTATTGTATCCGCGAAGATCTGAAGATGAAAGCCAATCGTATGATGGCAGTGTTAAATCCGGTTAAATTGATCATTGATAATTATCCGGAAGGTCAGATCGAGTATATGGATGTAGAAAACAATCAGGAAAATCCGGAACTGGGAGGCCGTAAGGTGCCGTTCTCAAGAGAACTGTATATCGAACGGGAAGATTTTATGGAGGAGCCGCCGAAGAAGTACTTCCGGTTATTCCCTGGAAATGAAGTGCGTTTAAAGGGTGCATATTTTGTAAAGTGTGTAGATTATAAAAAGGATGCAGATGGCAATGTAACAGAGGTTCATTGTACCTATGATCCGGAGACCAGAAGCGGTTCCGGGTTCGAAGGCCGTAAGGTAAAGGGTACGATTCACTGGGTAGATGCAGGAAGCTGTGTAGATGCGGAAGTTCGTTTGTATGAGAATATTGTAAAGGATGATGAGCCGGTTCGAAACGAAGACGGATCATGGAATCTGAATCCGAATTCCCTTACCGTACTGAAGGACTGTAAGCTGGAGAAGGCGTTTGAGACTGCAAAGCCGGGAGATTCTTATCAGTTTATGAGACATGGCTATTTCTGTGTAGACACAAAGGATTCCTCAGACGAACATCCGGTATTTAATCGGATCGTGTCATTGAAGAGTTCATATAAGCCAAACTAGCAAAAGAAAAGGCCAGAATAATCGGAGGTATGAACATGGGATTATTTTCGGACGTAGAAAAAATGGGTCTGGGAGACGTAGACATAAATAAGGTCTTCAAGGAAGAAGAAAAAAATGTAGAAACAGCCGGAGAAAGTGAACAGGCGACCGTTAAGGAAGAGAAGAAGGAAGAAGATGTCCTGTTTGATAAAAGCTATCAATGTCCGATCTGCGATAAAGCCTTTAAAACAAAGGCAGTTCGTACCGGCAAGGTAAAGCTGGTAGATCAGGACGATGAACTTCGTCCGATTTATGAGAATCATATTGATCCGCTGAAGTATGATGCGATTATCTGCCCAAGATGCGGATATGCGGCACTGACGCGATATTATAAGCCGGTAACAACAGCACAGCTGCGTTTGATTAAGCAGGAGTACTGTGCGAAGTTCAAGGGAATACCGGAAGAAACGCCATGTATGTCCTATCAGGGAGCACTGCTGCGGCATAAGCTGGCACTGGTATGTGCACTGAAACGAAACGCTAAGAATAGTGAAAAAGCATATATATTTTTGAAGATGGCATGGCTGCTTCGAGGTGAACTGGAGACGATGCCGGAGCAGGATTCCACCAGAGCAGAGAAACAACAGGAAGAACACGAATGTATTGCCAAGGCATATGAAGGGTTTGTGGCGGCATTTTCGAAGGAAACATTCCCAATGTGTGGAATGGATGAGGTATCGATTCGGTATATCATGGCAGTGTTAGCCCATAGATTAGGAAAACTGGAAGATTCCGTTCGTATGCTGGCACCGGTTTTAAATTCACGCACTGCATCGAAACGGATTAAGGACAAGGCGTTAGCACTGAAGGAAACGATTCGGGAAGAAGTTTACGGCAATAAAAAACGGTGAAATAAAGAACAGAACGAAAATGGATTTGCTCCAAATGAGTTCTGTTCTTTTTTAGTTCCGTTAAAAGACGGACGGTTTCATTCGCCATCCATATAGATGTGGTTGGCTTTCAGAATGCCGCGTGGAATCGCATCCTTTGCATTTTTCCATGGCTCATTTACGTATCGGTAGTCATATTTGTTGATGAACCACTCGATATCATCATTGACCCGTTCCATGCCGGCAAAGTATACGCGGTTTAGACAGTCCAGAAAGGCACTATACTGCTGTTTATCCAGTTTGTCTGCACCGGTCTGATAGAGGAGACCATAATGATAGGTACAGAACCCCTTGCAGTCTGCCATGGCAGAACGGAAGTCTTCATCTTTTTTCCACAGATAGAAAATCGTATCGATATAGCGGTGAAAACTATCTTCCATGCGCTCACAGATAAAGCAGCGCTGTTCCAACTCCTGAATATAGGAAGCGACAGGAGAGGCAGAGCTTTTTTTAAAGAGACCACTGGCAGTCGGAGGATTTTTGGAAAGCTCCTTCAGATCTCGGATCGTTTTATCTGTATGGGTTTTTAACATAAGGGCTAAGCCGAGACGGTTCTTTTGCTGGTATAGCATCTGGATATGATGCTGGCAGAAGCCCAGTTTATCGGTTTGAGCCCGGTTATCATCTTCCATATAGCTTGGTCCCATCGTGTATTCGATTGCATTTTGCTCCAATTCCCGATGCAGTGCACAGACAGGACACTCACAGTCGGAACGAAATGCATCATTAACAGGAATCGTAAATAGATGTTCTTTCATAAAAATCTCCATTCCGCCGCCTTTGGCTGGCGGCACAAATAGTAATGAAAGTGTTTCAACTCTCTACGTTGTGCTGTAAAATATTTTACAAGAAGCTATACTACAAAGCACGGGA
>Ga0129313_1000148_pt1 | contig 69240 bp, 64 predicted proteins | sample O1105metagenome_FD_94436 | JGI IMG/M metagenome (GOLD analysis project Ga0129313, IMG submission 94436) | Orangutan group fecal microbial communities from fecal samples from Wisconsin, USA - O1105 metagenome | ecosystem: Host-associated > Mammals > Digestive system > Large intestine > Fecal...
AAATATTTTGCAAGGCTAATATCAATGCCATTATATTTAGTATTACACTTTTGGGCAAAAACCATAACTGTTCCGTCAATAGCATAAGTAGGTGATTTTCCTCTTTTTACCTCTTTGACTACAGCATCATCCAATCTACACCAGCACCAATTTTCTGGTATTTCAAAGGAAATTTCCTCTTCCTTTATTTCTGGCAGGGGCTTTTCTTTTTTGATTTTCTTGTCTTGCACCAGCTTGGCTTTTTCCTTTTGGATAGCTTTCAATAAGTCCCTGCCATTGCCATCCTCCGGTCTTTGCTCCACCAGCTTGCCCTCTATGGCCTGTTGCAAAATACTGTTTTTTAGCTGTTGTGGTGTCACGGCTTTACCTCCAGCATGGCTTCAATCTGAGCCAATACATCATCAATCTTTTTGTTTAGGCTGGTGCGCTTACTTTGGTACTGAGCAATCAGCTCCTCTGGTGGCAGGATTTCCTCCTCCTCATGGGGATAACCGCATAAATCCAGATTGTAGCCATTGTCAGCAATTTCCTGAGGCGTATAAGCCTTGGCTTTGGGCCACTGCTCTTCCATAATTTCCTGCCGCTGCTGCCACCAATCCATGAGCGGAGCAAAATGCTCCAGCTTCATAGGCTTGGTTTTGGAAAAATGCTTGTACCCCTCTGGCATATCCAACCGATAAAACCACACCTTGCCCTGATGCTCCACATTATCAAAGAAAAGAATATTGGTGGTAATAGAAGTATAGGGGGCAAATACACTGCCGGGCAGACGAATCACCGTATGGAGATTGAACTCTGTCAACAGCTTTTTCTTGATATTGATTTTGGCATTGTCGTTGCCAAAAAGAAAGCCATCGGGAAGAATTACCGCCCCACGGCCATTAGCTTTCAATCTATACATAATCACCGACATAAAAAGGTCAGCGGTTTCACTGCTGGCCAAATCGTCAGGAAAATATCCCTTGACACCATTATCCTCATGACCGCCATAGGGAGGATTCATCAATATAACATCAAATTTCTCTTCCTCCGTATAATCCAGCACATTTTTCAGCAAGGAATTACCATGCACAATAGCAGGATTTTCCATATCATGCAACAGCATATTGGTAATACACAAAAGATATGGAAAAGGCTTTTTTTCCACGCCATAGACAGAAGCATCTACCAGAGCTGCATCCTTGGTATCTACTACCTGCTGTCGCAGTTGTCCCAGCCAAGCAGTACAGAAGCCTCCCGTACCACAGGCAAAATCTGCCATTCTTTCCCCCAGACGAGGGGCAATCATTTGGGCCATAAATTCCGTAACGGCACGAGGTGTATAGAACTCACCAGCAGAACCAGCTGCCTGCAGCTCCTTGAGAATGGTTTCGTAGATTTCGCCAAAGGCATGGCTTTCCTTGGTATCCTCAAAATCCACTTCATTAACCACATTGATAACCTGACGGAGATAAACTCCATCCTTCATATAGTTGTTGGCATCCTCAAAGGCTGCCAACACAATGGATTTTTTCATAGGGGTATCGGCCTGAATCCGGATGCCCTCCAGGGCTATATGGCCAGAGGTGCCCTTTACATCCTTGCCCTTCAACACAGGAAAAAGGGTGTTGTTGACAAAATCCAAAAGAGCTTCCCCCGTCAGGGACTGATTCACCGCCCAATTCCGCCAACGGCAAGGCTCTGGAATAATGGATTGATAATCATCATCCTCAAACTCCCAGATTTCCTCCTTGGCATCATATACCTTCAAAAACAAAATCCATACCAGCTGTTCAATGCGCTGGGCATCACCGCTAATACCGGCATCCATACGCATAATATCCCTTATGCGTTTGACAAATCCACCTACTGCCATTTTTTAACCTACCTCATCCTCGTATAAATATTTTTTTAGTTCCTGTACAGCCTGCAGGTATTCCTTTTTGCCGCCAAAAAGCTTGGCAATCCTCTGAGGACTGCCAAATTTGACAAAATCTGCCAGCTTCAAAACCTGAGTTTTTTCCATTTCCTTGATACCCAAATCCATATATTTTTGCAACAGAACATCTAATACCTCTTTGGCCGCAGGGCCGAAACGGCTAAAGACATCCTTTTTCTTTACATGAGCAGCCCGCTCCCTACGGGTAAGAGCCTTTTTGCCATAGGCAATGTAGCAGATAAAATCAAAATCATCTACATCTGCCATGCCCTGATCCTCTTTTAGCTTGTCAATATCAATACCTGCCTGAGCCAGATGCTCTGCTATAACAGCCTTCCGTTCCTGCCCCTGCCATTGGCGGACAAAGGCCTCCAGAGAAGCATATTGCCCTAGAATATTCTTCTTGGTGTAATCAATAATATTTTCCTGTCGAAGCAGCTTGCCATGGGTATCATAGACTGCAATGGTTTCATTGATAACCCGCACCTGACAACCTTCCTCTGTGACAAAATATACCAGTCGAGAAGCATCCGTCTCTGGCAAGCCATTTCCGGAGTTTTCATCTGATTCTTTGGCATCGGAATCACCTGATTTATCATCTTTGTCACCTTCACTCTCCTGCTCAGAAGCTTTGTCACTGCCAAAGCCTTCCACCTGCTCCACCGGTCCATCCCATTGGGGATCTGCAAACAGGGTGGTAATATTGCGAAAATCCATGACCACAAAACTAAGCTTCCCTTCTTTTTCCCGCAATCTTGTACCACGGCCAATAATCTGCTTGAAGCTGGTCATGGAGGAAATCATTTTGTCCAACACGATTAATTTGGTCATTTTGCAATCTACACCGGTGGACAAAAGCTCCGAGGTAGTAGCGATAACTGGATAGCTGGCACTGGTAGAAATAAAATATTTCAGCTTACTTTTGCCGTATTCATCACTGCCAGTTATCCGCACTACATAATCAGGATGCTTTAGTACCATATCCTGATTGCAGTTATTCAGAGCACTACGCATCCTTTCTGCGTGTTCCTCATTGGTGCAAAAAACTATGGTTTTCTGCATTCTGCCAGTGGTTTTGAGATAGCGGGTAATCGTAGCAGCTACTTGATTGATTCTGTCCTGAAGTACCAGATTGTAATCATAGTCCCGATTGTTGTACTCTCTATCCTCTATTTCGTTGCCAAAATAATCCCGCTGTCCCTTGGTAGGCCGCCATCCGTCAGAAATGTCCATAGTTATCTTGATAACCTTGAATGGTGCCAAAAAACCGTCATTGATACCGTCATTCAGACTATAGGTATAAATAGGTTCATTGAAGTAATCTATATTGGAAGTGGACTTGGTTTCCTTTGGGGTAGCGGTCATACCCAGCTGAATCCCATTGCTAAAATATTCCAGTACCCTGCGCCAACGGCTGTCCTCCTTAGCAGAACCACGATGACACTCATCCACAATAATCAAATCAAAGAAATCCGGCTGAAACCACTGACGAAAATGCTCCTGCTCATCATCCCCCACCATTTGCTGATAAAGGGCAAAATATACCTCATAGGCCGGCAGGGTGGTTTTGTCAGCTTTAGTAAAATTGATTTTGATAGCTGTTTTTCTCAGAGGGGCAAAGTCCTGCTCCAAGGTTTGGTCTACCAGTACATTTCTGTCAGCTAAATAAAGCACCTTTTTGACCATGCCAGCTTTGAGAAGGCGGTAGACAATCTGAAAGGCGGTATAGGTTTTGCCTGTGCCAGTGGCCATTACCAACAGCAGTCGTTTCTGTCCACGAGCTATGGCCTCTACAGATCTATTGATAGCAATACGCTGATAATATCTAGGAGGATATGTATTAACATTGGTATAATAAGCTTGGTCTATAATGGCTTCCTCTACCTGAGATACCCCCTGTCCGTTATTGGCGTAGGTTCTATATCTAGCCTCTAACTCTGCCTCGCTGGGAAAATCCTCCAAGGCCAGCTGTCTTTCCAAACCGGTGAGAAAATCGTGCTCCATAAAGGCATCTCCATTGGAACTATAGGCAAAGGGCACATCCAACATCTGAGCATAGGTCATGGCCTGCTGTAATCCCTGGGATACGGAATGTTTATTATCCTTGGCTTCTACTACGGCCAAGGGTTTGTTATCCCTCATATAGAGAATATAGTCTGCCCTTTTAGGGCTTTCACGATGAGCCATATTGCCTCGTAGGCTGATTCTGCCATCGGTGATTTTTGTTTCCATGGTAATCCTATGAAGAGGCCACTTTGCTGTAATCGCCGGAGTTATATAGCGCAGCTTAATGTCCTCCTCAGACATTTGCTTTTTGTCCATAATCATTGTCATCCAAACCAGCTCACATTTCTGCCACAAGGGCTGCCGAAAATACCGCCAACGGCCTGTGAAGATGAAAGCCGTAGGCAACTTGTTTTATCTAAATTTTACCAATGAAAATTCCCCCTGTCCACTAATAAGATAAAAATTCCTAAGACCTTCAGTAAAAAAGAAATTCAAAACATATACTACATTCTGGCAAATTGATAGAAAGTATGATAGAATTAAGCTCAACAGTAATTTGTAAGTATAATTGCAGAACTATGAAGAAGGAGTATTTCCAATGGCTGATATAAAAGACAAAATTTTTAACATTATATCGAATTCCATCAGAAACACAGGGCATCATCCTTTTTTGTTTGTAGGTTCTGGTATAAGTAAAAGATATCTAAATTCTGAAAAATGGGATGAATTATTAAAATTTTTTTGTACTGAACTTAACGGTAACGAATTTCAATACAATGTTTATGCCTCTCAGTTAGATGAAGATGATTATTACGGCCAACAACCTGCTATTGCTTCTTTGCTTGAAAAAGATTACAACCATACAGTTCTTACATCTCCTAAATATGAAATCTTTCGTAAAAAGTATAGAAATGAACTTCAAAATAAGGTATCAGCACTAAAAATTGCAATATCTAATCATTTATCAAAATATACATTACCAAAAGAAAATATCGAGATAGAACTGCTAAAGAAGCTATCTATCAGAAGTATTTCAGGAGTTATTACAACAAATTATGATACTATGTTGGATGAGTTATTCCCTAAATTCACTACCTATATTGGGCAAGAAGAACTTATTTTTGCAAACATAACAGGTATCGGAGAGATATATAAAATTCATGGCTCACTCACTGATCCAAAAAGTCTGGTACTTACATCAAAAGATTATGAATTATTTGAAGAAAAATCTTCTTATTTGATTGCTAAATTGCTTACAATATTTTTAGAATACCCAATAATATTTATAGGTTATTCTTTAAACGACAGAAACATACGGAACATTTTTCAGACCATATCAAACTGCTTATCTCAAAAAAAGCTGGATATATTAAAGGATAGACTGATCTTCGTTGATTATTCTAATAATGAAAATATATCTGATTTAACAATACAATGTACTAATGGAAACAATATAAAAATGTCTTGCATTGCCACAGATAATTTTTCAACGCTATATGAAGCTATCTTGTCAGTACCATCCCAGTATAATCCTGCTATTCTTAGTACTCTTAGAAAAGATATATACGAATTAGCAAGCAGTTCAAAACCATCAAGAAATATTGTGGCATGTGGTTTTGAACATTTGGACGATATAAATAAAGCGGGACATTTTGTACTAGGAATTGGCATTGCCCAAAATGGTCATGTGATAAAAGCAGAACAACTATATGAAGATATAATTTTTGATAATAAGTATTTTAATCCTAACCTTGTTATAGAAGAATATTTACCGAAGTTGTTAAAACAAAATTCCGGTGGACTGCCTATGTACAAATATCTCAGTCAATATAATTGTGAAGTTTTTGAAAAAGTAAAAGATAATACTTTGAAATATACAACGATTGATTCTTTTTTGAATACCCAATTGCGTGTGCAGAAAAATGCGTATCGCCAAAAACATGCTCATTTGAGTGTACAAAATATCATAAAATATGAAGGATTCAAATTAGCGTATCGAAGATTAATATTTCTCAACGAAGAAGAAATTAACCTTGAGGAATTATTGAACTATTTAAGAAAGCTTATAAAAGAGGAGACACCAGATTGTTTAAAAGGAAACTCAGAATTAAAGCGTTTGATACGAATATATGATTTATTAAAATACAAATAAAAATACCCCAGCTAAATCATCTAATAGTGCGAACACCTAGAATCAATAGCGGGGTATAATTACAAACTTCAATCACACCATCATGTTTAGTGCGAACACCACATTCAAGTATGACAACTTTATTATATCACGCTTTTTATATTTTATCAAGAAAATATAGAGGTACAGTAAACGAACGATGATGAAAAATTACCAGTGACATCAGCATATAAGCGCAGGTACAAAACTACAGAGGAAGGTGTGCGAGAAATGTGCGAGGTTATTGAACGCAACAGAGCTGAAGGACGCGCCGAAGGACGAATTGAAGGCAGAGCTGAATTGATTATCAATATGCTAAAAATTCAGATGAAGCCTGAGCAGATTGCCAAAATTGCTGATATGACTGTGGAGCAGATTATCTCCATTGGCAAGAAGGCAGCCGTATTGTAAAAATACACAAAATAAATATGGGGCTGGCGACTAATTTCCTAGTACGTCAGCCCTTTTTTGTGTATAACTATGTTGACTAAAATTCAGCAACATGTTTTAATAAATGTAAGGCAATTGATATTATTTGTCTTACATTTACAAAGGAGTGATTATCATGGCTAAAACTGCTAGTATTACAGTCCGTCTTGATCCAAATATAAAATCAATGGCTGAGCAAATTTATTCCGACTTTGGCATCACCATTAGCGATGCTATAAATATCTTTTTACACAAATCCATCCAATTAGGAGGATTACCTTTTTCTATGCGCCATCCTCAATATAACAAAGCTACCTTGGCTGCCATGCAGGAAGCTAAGGATATAGCCAGTGGCAAAATAGCAGCGAAGAATTACACCTCTGCCAAAGAACTTTTTGCTGAACTAGACAATGAGGATGATTGAAATTTATGCTAACATTGAATGCAACTACACAGTTCCGTAAGGATTACAAACGCATGAAAAAGCAAGGCAAGGATTTATCTTTGTTGGAATTTGTTATTGATACACTATTGAAGGAAGAGCCATTACCAGAAAAATGCCGTGACCATGGGCTATCAGGCCAATACACTGGATTTAGAGAATGTCATATACAGCCTGATTGGCTGCTTATGTACAAGCAGGATAAAGATAGATTAATATTAACAACCTTTAGAACTGGAAGTCATGCAGACTTATTAAAAATGTAGCAATAAATACAAAACCACAACGAAAAATACACAAAATAAATATGGGGCTGGCGACTAATTTCTTAGTGCGTCAGCCCCTTTTTATGATTGATAATTTGCGACAATCCACTGTATGCAAATATCACCATATTCTAAAACAAAGCTTTCAATAAACTACAATTAAACTACGATTTTCCCCTTTACGCAATCCATCTTGGTCAAAATATTAGCCAAAGTAACCAATTCCTCTTCCGTAAAGCTGATTCCTTTTCCCATGCGCTGATGATCCTTGGACCAGGAACGGATTTCAAATTTAGCCTCTCCATCGTTCCATGAAACCTTGTTCAGCTCTTTTTTCCAACCATTTGACATAGTGCTTATAATTCCCTCTCTCTTTTCAACATTATAAGTAATCCCACTTTCTCCTACAATTGGCCGAAAACTCATTTTCTTTTACCTCCTAATAATATGTTTTAAGCTTTATTTCATGTTTATAATATAACATGATGAATATTGTTTGTAAATCATTAGGAATTTATTATTATTGCTTTTTATGGGATTTTTCTTTATAAATTAATGTATAAAATGCCCTAAAATCTGCAACTCCATATAGTGGCAAGTTGAACACTAATTTATACATTGCAAATCAGGTCGCTAGCCTCAAAACCACATAAAATAAAACGCACCGATGACACAAATCACAGGTACGTTTTATTTATACAAATATCATCTTTTTAGTTCTGCTTTGCCAAAGTAAGCTATCCATGAAGCTATTATAGAATCCCTATTTGCGCGCAGATGAGCAAGCATTGCTTTCATGTCTTTTTTCTCTATAGAACCAGTATCTTTTGCCATTTCTATGCCCTCTGTTGTAATCCAGAATTTTGTGGCATTTTTCTGCTTATGTTTGCTCACGTGCACATGAACTGGTTCCCCATCCTCCATGCTCCAGAAATATATTAAATATCCCATGTATTCCATCAACGCATTAGGCATTTGGCTTGTTCATCTCCTTTCTAAAATCAGACCACATCAGCATTTGATTATTGCGAATGTAGTCCTTGATTTTTAGTAGGTCTTCCTCAGAGAATCCATAGGATTTATAGCAAAATATATCTGGCAATCTCCATTCGCAGAATGCGTCTGGTACCTCCTCTATTTCTACCCTTACAACTAAGTTATCACCTCCGTCCCTATCTTCGTATTCTTTAATGACAAAAAAATCCATAGTGCTATTTTTCTTGTTAAATATTTTACTATAAAGCATTGAAATCACTCCTTTTTATTTATATTTTACACTGAAAACATCTGTAAATCAATTAGGGTGGCTATGTAGATTGTGCCTATGCTGGGCACATAAAAAGGACATAACCCCAAAAGGATTATGTCCCTAAAAATCTTATTATTCGCCAACAGGCTTGGCAAAAATCATTCTGCCAGCAGAGGTCTGCAAGGCAGATGTTACCTCAACCTCAATGGCTTTGTTCAGATGATAGCGTCCATTTTCAATAACAATCATGGTGCCATCATCCAGATAGGCAATTCCCTGTCCCTGTTCCTTGCCTTCCTTGACTACTGTTACATGCATATTTTCCCCTGGAATAACCACAGGCTTCACTGCATTGGACAAATCATTAATGTTCAATACAGGCACACCCTGCAGCTCAGAAACCTTGTTCAGATTGTAATCATTGGTTACAATCTTGCCTCCCAGCTGCTGGCCCAAACGTATCAGCTTGGAATCAACCTCGGTAATATCCTCAAAATCCTGATTGATTATCTCTACCTGCAAGCCACTTTCTGTACGAATTTTTTGCAGAATATCCAAGCCTCTGCGGCCTCGTACTCTTTTCAAAGCATCTGCAGAATCTGCAATATGCTGCAGCTCTTCCAACACAAACACAGGAATTAACAGCTTGCCATCCAAAAAGCCTGTACCGCAAATATCTGCAATACGGCCATCTATAATGACGCTGGTATCCAACAGCTTACAGCCTACCAGACTGTCATAGCTGCCATAGCCTCCTGCTGGCATAGCCGGAGCCACGGGAGCAGGCTGAGCTGCAGGCTGGACAGTGCCATCCTCCCCCAGCTTTTCCCTAGGCTTTTTCTTCAGCTTCATCATTCTGCCAAAAAGCTCACCAATTTCCTTTTGCTTGCGTACAACAATATGAATGCCCAGATAACCAAATACGATGCTGAACAGCACTGGCAGGTAATTACCAATTACAGGAATATTGGCAAAGGTTCCACCTAACAAATTCGCAATTATAAGTCCAATGGCCAAACCAACAACACCAGCAATAACATCCTGCAAAGGCATCTTGCTGAGCTGTCCTTCAACCCAGATAGAAAATTTCTGCAGCTTGGCAACAAAATATGGGGATACCAGATAACCTGCAACGCCACCGATAATCATACCGATACCAATCAGGATAACATTGGCCATAGTCAGCTTGTACAGTCCCATATCTGTCTTTAGCACCTCGGTGCTAATCAGCTCTGTCAGTACAGGGCTAGCCAAATGCAGTATCACACCACCTATTACTGCCAACAACACAGTAACAAAGAAACGTATAACTCTTATTAGCATTATTTCACCCCCTTTCGCAACGTAAAATATATAGTATCAGAATGAAAATATCCTGTATACTGCCTATTTGCTCCTTTAGTCCCACAATTAGTTAAAGTGTTTATTTAACAAACCTTTAGCATAAAAACAGCCTGTCGCACAAACAGGCTGCCAATCTTCTTTGTAGAGACTATAGACTAATTATCCTTCTTATCAATCTGCTCCATCAGCCATTCCTCAGCCTGCTCCACAGAGCCAGCCAAGGCATAAGACAACTCACTGAGGAAAATCTGTCTTGCCAAATCCAAAAGCCGCTTCTCGCCACCGGAAATCCGCTTGCGCCTGTCCTGAAGAATCAAGTTGCGAATTACCGCTGCCACCTCCAAAATATCCCCAGACTTCAATCTGTTAAGATTGATATGGAACCTTTTGTTCCAGCTGCCTACAGGCTTCTCACCAGGCTGCTGCAATACCTCAGCCACCTGCTCTATAGTTTCTGGCGGGGAAATCTGCCTCAGGCCGATACCCTCTGTATTGTCCGTGGGAATCATAATCCTAATACCGCCTATTGGCAGCTGGAGAATGAAATACTGCTTTACAGTGCCCATAATCTCACATTCTTCAATACCTGTGATTTCTCCTGCGCCGTGCATAGGATAAACCACCTGATCACCAACCTGCAACAAACACACCCCCTCTTATCAACTAACCATACAATTAAATTATAGCACAAATTAATTCATAAGAAAAGTAGTAATTTTATCATATATAGAGAACCATGTCAATATATTATCTAAATTCAACTGTTATTCTCTAGGCATGGCATATCTCAAAGCTTCGGTAAGATCCCCTGCGCCATACAGTTTCATGCCAGCCAAAGCCTTTTCTCCCTTTAGCTGTTCATAGTTCTTTCTTGGCAGTACAGCACTGGTAAAGCCCAATCTGGTGGCCTCTCTCAGTCTACCCTCTGCCTGGCTTACCGCCCGGACTTCTCCAGACAGCCCTACCTCCCCAAAAACTATGGTCTGAGGCCGTAAACGACGGTTGGCAAAGCTGGAAGCCATAGCCACACAAATTCCCAAGTCTGCTGCCGGCTCATCTATGCGTATACCACCTGCTACCTTGACAAAAACATCACAGGCACCAATGGCCAGATGAACCCTTTTCTCCAGCACCGCCAGCAATAGCTGCAGTCTCTTGATATCCACAGAATCTGAAGTTCGTCTAGGAGGTACATAAGGAGTCTGAGCCACCAGAGCCTGCACCTCCACCAGCAAAGGCCTGGTTCCCTCCACAGTAGGCACAATAATACTGCCTGCTTCATCAGTACGCTCTGACAAGAACAATTTGGAAGCATCCGGTACATCAATCAGGCCTGTTTCCCGCATTTCAAAAATACCGATTTCATTGGTACTGCCAAAACGATTTTTTACCGCCCGCAACAACCTGTATTCTGAATTGCTGCCGCCTTCAAAATACAAAACTGTATCCACTATATGCTCCAAAACTCTAGGGCCAGCCAAGGTGCCGTCCTTGGTTACATGCCCCACTACAAAGGCAGCAATACCATTGGTTTTAGCTACCCGCAGAATTTCTACCGCACATTCCCGTACCTGGCTGACACTGCCGGGAGCACTTTGAATATCTGGCCGAAAAATGGTCTGTATAGAATCCACCACCAGCAAATCAGGCTTTAGCTTCTCTACATGGTGCTCAATGTTTTCCAGATTGGTTTCGCTTACCACCAGCAAATCATTGTGGACAGCCTCCAATCTATCGGCTCGCATTCTCACCTGACGAACACTTTCCTCACCAGTTACATAAAGAACCTTTTTCCTTAGAGCCGCTTCATTGGCGCACACCTTCAAGGTAAGACTTGATTTGCCAATACCTGGATCACCTACAATCAGCACCATAGAGCCGGGAATAATCCCTCCTCCCAGCACCCTGTCCAGTTCCTGAGAGCCTGTGGTCATTCTAGGCAGATCCTCCACAGTTACCTCACTGATAGGACAGGGAGTGCTGGACTGGGACAAGCCCAAATTCAATCCCCGGGAAACATTTCGTTCCTCCTTGACAATCTCCTCCACCAAGGTATTCCACTGACCGCAGCCGGGACATTTGCCCAGCCATTTTGGAGTATCATAGCCACAGTTCTGGCATACATACATTGTCTTTTTCTTTGCCATGCTTTTTTATCTCCATTTCCGCCAGCACTGCTTTAGCAGCTTGATAGTCCATCTTCCCAGCCATACCACAGCAATGGCAAAATTCAGAAAAAAATTGCCAAGGCTATACCAAAAGCTTTGCCGTCCCAATCTGTTGTATTTTGCCATTTGCCACACCTGTCCCTTTCTTTATTAAAGGCTTAGGAATTTCTTTTCAGGAAAATTGGGCCAAGGTGCTGAACAACGCCCGCAGCAGCTTGGTTCTAGGCTCAGGAGGCATATTCTCATAGGCAGATTTGGCAGTCTGCAAAAGCAAAGTACATTCTCTGGTACTAATCATTTCATGCTGTATCAAATAATGCAGCATGGCCTTGATTTCCACAAACTCCGTATCCTTATCAATTTTCTCCAGCATATCCTGATAAATAATATTTTTCAAGGGAACCCGTACTACTCTAATAAAGCCCCCCAGACCACGGCGGGATTCTACAGAAAACCCCTTGTCATGGGTAAATCTGGTATTTAGCACATAGCTAATCTGAGATGGTGCACAGGAAATTTCATCGGCTATATCTGTCCGACGAAGTTCCACCTGCCCTGTCTGCTGTTCCGCCAATCTGGTCAAAATATAATCTTCAATTAAATCTGCTATATTGCTCATAATAACACCCTGTTTCTTTTTTATTTGCTTGACAATTTGACCTTTACTTATATTATATTTGACATTTTGACATTCAGCAAGCATTTTTTCTATTTTTAAGAAAAAGAGCCATGACATCTGCCCCAAATGGCATTATCATGACTCTCCCTAGCATCAGCACAACATCCCACCCCTAGAGGTTGGGAACATAGGACACCTGGTTATACCTTTTTGTTGGCAGAATGAATCTGCTCCTTGGCCTGATTCATAGCCTGCATTACGCCGCCCACATCGTTGTGAATGGCATTAATAGCAGAATTCATATTAGCCAGTACATGGTCAAACATCTGCACAGCATAACGCTCAGCATCTTCCTTTAGCTGCTTTACATAAGCCTCATTTTCCTCCCGCTGCTGCTTCACATAGGCATCGGTTTCTTCTTTCTGCTGCTGTACCCAGGCAGTAGTCTCATCCTGAAGCTTCTTGACACTTTCCTCAGTCTGATTCTTAACGTTCATAGCTTCCTCTTTGGCCTGAATCACCAGGACATTTTCATCCACGGTTTTCTGAGCAAAAAGCTTAGCCTTATCAATAATCTCCTGAGCTTCCTTGTTGGCTCTTTCAATAATCTGGTCTGCTTCATTCTGAGCCACACTAATAATTTCATCCCTGCGATGGCACACTTCCAGAGCCTCGTTGACCTCCCGAGGAATCTCGTTACGAAGATTATCCATCAAATGAAAAAGCTCATCATCCTTGACCAGTACCTTTTCCAAAAGAGGAACTCTATGTGCCCCAGACACATAATTCTCAATTTCGTCTATTGCCGCATCAATCTTCAGCATAGCTTCTTCATTCATAGATAATACCACCCTTTATTCTAAAATCAAATCCTACTCTTCAAATATCTATATACATTGTTGGGTACCAGTTTGGAACAATCTCCGCCAAATCTGATAATCTCCCGCACCACAGAGGAACTAAAGCTATTGTATTCCGGCTTCCCTAACAGGAACATGGTATCCAGCTCCGGATGCATGGCCTTGATAATCTGAGCCTGCCCCTGCTCATATTCATAATCTGTTACTGAGCGAAGTCCCCGAACTATCACCTGAATATCTTCCTTGATCATATAATCAGTCAACAGGCCGTCAAAGGAGATTACCTTGATATTATCAAGATGATCTGTGGCCTGCGCCAGCAGGTCAATACGCTCCTCCACAGACAAAAGAGGCTTCTTGCGGATATTGTTAAAAACTCCTATATAAACCTCGTCAAAAATATGGGAAGCTCTCTGAAATATATCAATATGTCCAAGGGTAACCGGATCAAAGCTGCCCGGACAGATGGCTCTTTTCATATGCAATCAACCTTCCTCTACAGGCAGATGATAAAAATTTATCTGAGTTGTTTTGCCATATCGCTGCTTTTTGACCAGTTGCAGACTAGTGGTAGCTGGCAATTCCGGCTCATCGCCGCCGTACTCCATGATCACAATGGCATCTGGAGCCAGCAATTGGCTATTCTCCAACTGCTCCAAAGCCCTGTGGGCCAATCCCTGATGATAGGGTGGATCACAAAATACCAGGTCAAATTGCTGGCCTGTCGTCTCCAATCTGCGAAGCTGGGCAAAAACATCTCCTTTGAGAATCTGGCACTTATCTGCCAAGCGGGTATGCTTGGCATTATCCGCAATAATCTCTGTGGTAGCCTTGTCTATAAAGGTACAGCTATCCGCTCCCCTACTTAGAGCCTCCAGCCCCAGACCTCCAGTACCAGCAAAAATATCCAGCACTCTGCCGCAGGCATCACTGCCTAGAATACTAAATAGGGATTCCTTTACCCGATCAGATGTAGGACGGGTACTCATTCCCTTGGGAGTTTTCAAATTGCAGCCCTTGGACGAGCCTGTAATAATACGCATAATCAACCTCAAATTTAAATTTCACACTCTATTTTAACATATTTGAAGCTAATGGTGAATAGAAAATCAATACAATTTTTCTAAGACATCATCATCAATCTTAAAGGTATGCTCTGGAGCAGGATAGCTGCCAGCCTTAACCTCTCTATCATAGGCCTGAAAGGCTTCCTTCATAGCTCCCCCCAGCTCTGCAAAGTGCTTCACAAATTTTGGTGTATATTCGCTAAATAGTCCCAACATATCCTGATAAACCAAAATCTGTCCGTCACAGCCAGCTCCCGCACCAATACCGATGGTAGGAATATCCAGCTTCTTGGTAATCATATCCGCCAGCTTGGCAGGAATACATTCCAGAACCACGGCAAAGGCACCAGCCTTCTGAATAGCCAAGGCATCCTCAATCAGCTTCTGAGCCCCGGCCTCGGTTTTACCCTGAACGCGATTGCCACCCAAAGCATTAACAGACTGAGGAGTAAGGCCCAAATGTGCCATAACAGGAATACCTGCATCTGTAATAGCCTTAATCTGAGGACATACTGCAGCACCTCCCTCTAGCTTAACAGCATTGGCCCGGCCTTCCTTCATCAAGCGGCCTGCATTCATTACGGCCTGCTCTACAGACACCTGATAGGACATAAATGGCATATCAATAACCACCATAGTATTGTGACAAGCTCTGGCTACAGCATGGCCAAAGGTAATCATATCCTCCATCGTAACGGAAATGGTATCAGGCAGTCCCAACATAACATTTCCCAGAGAGTCCCCTACCAGAATACCATTAATACCAGCTTCCTCCTCCAGCTTGGCGGTGGAGTAATCATAGCAGGTAAGCATGGAAATCTTCTCACCCTGCTGCTTCATCTTCAAAAAGGTTGCTACTGTATTCTTCATAATATATCTTCCTTTCCTATCAAAATCGACTCAATTTCTATCCCCTTTGAGTCTGGTATATTCCTCTGCCAATAATTGGCTATAGCTGTTATCCAGCAAATCTTTCATGGCTTTTTCCTGATAATCAGCTTTGCCCTTTTTTGCAACTTCCATCAGTCTTTCTGACAAAAGCAGGTACAGCAGTCTATCCTTAGGCTTTTCCAGCACAGATAAGTGCTTGGCCACTGTGGAAACATCTCCTCGCTGTACTGGTCCTGTCAGTGCCTTAACAGGCCCTACCTGAGCCACATGCTGGGCATTACCCAGAAAAATCTTCTTCAAAGCATCCATAGCTGTTTCTGGCTGAAACCCACATTCCATCAGCATAGCCTGAGCCTCAGCAAAAAGAGCTACTACCTGATTGCTGACAATGGAAGCTGCAGCATGATACTTGGGCTTGCATTTAGAATCAATAACCTGCACCTTAAGGCCTGTACTTCTTAGCCATTTCAGCATATCATCCAGCCTGGAAGCTGTTCCCTCTAAGGCAAAAAAAACATCCGTTAATTCCCTGTAGGAGTGATATTTATCACTTACAGCAAATAACGGATGAACTGAGTATCCACAGGCTCCCCGAGCCTCTATATCAGGAAAAGTCTCACCAGCAGCTGCAGCACCGCTAGCGTGACACAGTATCTTCCCTCGAATCGATTCTTGGCACAATTCCCTATATATCTGAGGAATTATTCCATCCGGAACAGTCAAAAACAATATATCACAAGCCTCCAACAGCTTTGCTGGTACATCATAAACCCGGCTGTGGGTGAACTCTGCTGCCTCCTGGGCAGATTGAATATTGCGACTATAGTAACCTGCAACTTCTACACCATGTTCACAAAAATACTTGCCTAGGGTAAAACCTACCCTGCCTGCTCCAATAAAACCAATTTTCATATATATCACCACCTTCATACCCGGATGAATTGGCGATTCAAGAAAAAGATAGTACAGTTCCTGCACAGCCAAGGCTGTAATGAATACCGTCCATCGTTGTCATATTAACACATACTATTGCAAAAGTAAAGTACAAGGCAAACAAGAAAAAACATCCCCATGCATAGTACATAGAGATGTTTCCAGAAAAATTATGCTTCTACCTTAGGAATGCGCTTATCCATACCCTTGATATGGCCCTGGAGCCATACAGCCAGAAAATCAATAAGCTCCAAGAGACCTGCCTGCTGATTTTCGTCAATATCCTTTAGATCATAGGATTCCAGCTTTTCGATAAACTGGGTATGCTGATGCATCTGGCTAAACCGCTTGCCATAGTTTATGCTCTTCATATACTCTTCTTCATGACTAAAATGGTACTTGGTATAATCCTTCAGCTCCTCCAGAACAGCTGCAATTTCATCATATTTGTCCAGCTTGAACTGATTTGTCAGCAATTCATAGGCTCTATTGGCAATTTCAAAAAGCTTAGCATGCTCTTCGTCAATCATTTTAATACCGGTATAATATTCTTCCGTAAATTCGTATTTCATAAAAAAACCTCCCCAATCAGATTTATATCTTCATACCCTTATTATACACAAATTTGAGCAAAAATCCATTATTCTTATAAACATTTTTCCAAAAATTTTCCTTGACATCCTTTCATCTTATCTGTATAATATTCATTGTTGTGATTGAGCAACGGAACTTCATATAGGGGTATCGCCAAGTTGGTAAGGCACTGGATTCTGAATCCAGCATTCGTAGGTTCGAGTCCTGCTACCCCTGCCATTGAGTATTAGCCGCTTCTTAGGAAGCGGTTTTTTGTGTCCAAGAAAACAGGGAGCATTCCTAGCATAAACCAGAAATACTCCCCTAAAGTATATTATTCTGTTTTAGAACCGCTTAGGCTGAACAAACAAGGCCTTAATGGTAATATTAACCTTCTTAACCACCATGCCTGTCATATACTCTACATCCTTGCGAACCTGAGTCTGCAGCTTCTGTACCAGAGTAGGAATATGCTTGCCGTAGGTAATAACTACCTCACAGCCAATAACGATACCAGCCGATTCAAAACCTACTTCCCCATCTCCCTTGTAGACATGCTCTATCTTTACATCAGCTACCTTGGTAACATTCTCTCCGTCTACCAGCAGCTTGCGAACAATAGCCTTCAAGGCCCAGTCATCAATAATCAGCTTGCCATAATAGCTGAATACGGGACGCACAATGGATTTTTCTCCCAGAGTCCGCCGTCTATCCCCATCTCCTCGCTTCTTCTTCAGGAAAGAGTTTATAGGATCTACCAGATAACCTGAAAAATGTGGCTTCAATTCGATGGTTGGTACAGGAATAATATGCTTGCCCTCCCGCAATCTATGGAAGCGAGCCTTTTCCATTTCAGACTGAGTAGCAATTTCCTCAATATGCACAAAATGGGAAATCTCTGGCAGTTTCAGCGCTTTGGCTATTTTGCGTGCCATATTCTCAGATGTACCCAGAATAAGAATCCGCACTGGCTTAGTTTCTTCAATTGCTTTGCGTACTTCCTCTGCATGACCTGGCAGCACAAAGATAGCTCGCTTCACAGCCAGTACCTTGTTCTGCTCCCGCTTGGCAGATTTACCAGCAATTATTTTGCCGTCCTTTATCAGCAGGCCATCATCAATAATGGCATCTGCCTGGTTGTTATGGGCAACCAAAAGAGCACGATGACTTTTTCCGGTGCCGCTTGGCCCCACTAAAGCTATAACCTCCATAGTACCCTCCATTTTCTATATCCAGAAATCCAATCTTATCTATTTGCAGCAACTTTTCAGAAGAACCCCTTTATAGCTCAGGTTCTCTGTACAATTCCTCAGCATAGCAATCATCTACTACAAATTCTCCTATCTGCTGAGGCCATCTGCCTGGTATGCCGTGAAAATCAGAACCGCCAGTTACCAGCAAATGATATTTTTCTGCCAGCTCCAGATACCGCTTGGTATCCTCCTCATCGTGCTTAGGATAAATAGCTTCAATGCCCTCAATACCGTTTTTCAACAGCTCCTCCACCAAAGCATCATTATGTATCAGCTTAGGATGAGCCAACACCGGCGTACCACCGCTATTCTTTATCAAATCAATGATTTCCTCTGCCTCCAAACGATAATGAGACACATAGGCAGGCTTGCCCTTTTCCAGCAACTGCTCAAAGGTATCCTTGACACTGGCACAATATCCCTTCCGTACCATAACCTGAGCAATATGAGAACGGCTAATGGAGGTACTGCCATCGGCAATCTCCAATACATCTGTCTCAGATATATCATAACCCAAATTCTGCAGCTTTTCCACCATAGTAGAAAATCTCGTCCACCGGGCTTCTACCACATCGTTTAACCGCTCCACCAATTCCCTATTATAAATATCAACATTATAACCAAGAATATGAATCTCGCTGGTATCATGATGGGCACTAAATTCTATACCAGGAATAATTTTGATACCAGCATTAGGATACAGTCCTGTTTCATACAACTGGCAAAGTCCATCTACTGTATCATGATCAGTAATTGCTATAAAATTAAGACCTGCTTCTTTCGCTGCCTGAACCAGCTCCTCCGGCGTTAACAAACCATCAGAACAACTGGTGTGCATATGCAAATCGCTTGACATTAATCATACCTCGCTAACAAGGAAAAATATATTTTACACTCACTACTTATTCGCCAAAAAACCAAAAAATCCTGCTTTATTCATAAATATATTTATTCAGTAATAAAAATACGCTCTATATTTACTGTTTTTTTAGTGGCAATATCAATATCCATTACTACAGCAGAATATACAGCCGGACCCTCTGCCACATTGAAGCGGACTGGCATACAGGTGGTAAACTTCTTAATAATAATCTCTGGCTCTACCCCCAGTACGGAATGCCAAGGGCCTACCATCCCCAAATCTGTAATATAGCCAGTACCCTTAGACAATATTCTGGCATCAGAGGTCTGAATATGAGTATGAGTGCCAACTACCGCCTGCACCCTGCCATCCAGATAAAAACCCATAGCCATTTTCTCTGAGGTAGTCTCTGCATGGAAATCCAAAACAAAAATATCTGCCTCATTGCCGATTTCCGACAAAATATCCTCTATTTTCTGGAAAGGACAATCCATATCCGGCATAAATGCCCGGCCAGAAAGGTTGATTACAGCCACGTTGGCGCTGCGGAAAGGATAAATACACCAGCCCTTCCCTGGCGCTCCCTGTGGATAGTTGGCAGGCCGTACCAGATATGGCTCCTGGTCAATAAAGCCATATACCTCTCGATTATCCCATATATGATTGCCAGAGGTAATAACATCGGCTCCTCCCCGCAGCAGCTCATCCATAGATTTGCGGCTGATTCCCTTGCCACCAGCAGAATTTTCGCCATTGACAATGACCATGTCCACATTATATTTTTGACGCAGTTCTTTTGTATATCTATCAAAAGCTTTGCGGCCAGTACGTCCTACCACATCGCCTACAAGCATAATCTTCATGCTAATCTCCTTGTCAATATACCATAACCCGGCCTTCCTCACGGATGCCTACCATATTTTCCCCAATGTGATTTTCCCGCAGGAAACGAATACGATAATCTATCATTTCAAATTGAGCCTCTACAGCATCTTCATCCAGATTTCTCACTCCATCTGTCAGAAGCAAATCAGCAAAATTTTCTCTTACCAAGGTAACCAGCATATCTATTTCGGTCTTGGTAAGGCTGTCCAGATCTCTAAATATATGCAAGGCTCTTGTCTCATAAAAGAAAGCCATTCTGGCTCCCTGTATTCCTTCAAGCTCATGATAAAGTCTCAGGCTGTCTGTCAACAGCTTATTTACCTTGGTCATCCTCTCCTCAGAGGGCTTCTGACTCAGGGTAAAATCCAGCCATATTCCCTCCTCCTTGCTGTCCAAAGTCACCTTCCCCATTTCTGGGAAACAAATCAGCAGGGAGGCTACCAGCTGGATGCTGTCCATAGATGCCTCACTATTATTTTTACGATTTTTCTTAAATTTCATAATTGGTACCTCCTCTCACAGATATTATGAGAGAATTTTCGCCCAGGGGTTTAAAAAAAACAGGCTGCCGCCCCAGGACGACAGCCCAATTTATTTGTCAAAATTATTTTGCGTAATCAACTACGCGGGTTTCACGAATAATAGTGGCCTTAATCTGACCTGGATACTCCAGCTCGGACTCAATCTTCTTGACAATATCGTGTGCCAGAATAACAGCACCTGCATCATCAACCTTGTCAGGCTTAACCATAACTCGAATCTCACGACCTGCCTGAATAGCAAAGCAACGCTCTACACCGCTAAAGCCCTCTGCAATCTCCTCCAAACGGGTAAGACGCTTCAAATAGGACTCCAGGCTTTCGCGACGGGCACCAGGACGAGCAGCGGATACAGCATCAGCAGCTGCCACCAATACTGCTTCCACAGTATTTGGCTCCGCATCCCCATGATGGGCCATAATGGCATTGATAACATCCTTGGACTCACGATACTTCTTGGCAATGTCTGCACCGATGGTTACATGAGTACCCTCAACCTCGTTGTCAATGGATTTACCAATATCATGAATCAGGCCGGCACGCTTAGCCAGCATAACATCTACCCCCAGCTCAGCAGCCATCATGCCTGCCAAATGGGATACCTCTACAGAGTGATTCAATACATTCTGACCATAGCTGGTACGATATCTCAAACGGCCCAGCAGCTTAATCAGCTCTGGATGAAGGCCATGAACACCGGTATCAAAGGTAGCCTGCTCACCAGCCTCCTTGATACGCTGATCCACCTCGCGGCGGGCCTTCTTCACCATTTCCTCAATGCTGGTAGGATGAATACGGCCATCAGCAATCAGCTTCTCCAAGGCAATTCTGGCCACCTCGCGGCGTACAGGATCAAAGCCGGAGAGAATAACAGCCTCTGGAGTATCATCAATAATCAGGTCAATACCTGTCATGGTTTCCAAAGCCCGAATATTACGGCCCTCACGACCAATGATTCTGCCCTTCATTTCATCGTTAGGCAGAGCAACTACAGATACAGTAGTTTCTGCTACATGGTCAGCAGCACAACGCTGAATAGCCATAGAAATAATATTTCTGGCCTTTTTGTCAGCCTCGTCCTTAACCTGCTGCTCATATTCCTTGATTTTCATTGCCTTCTCATGCTGCAGCTCCTCATCAATTTCAGCTAACAGCATAGTCTTGGCTTCTTCAGTGGTCAAAGTGGAGATACGCTCCAGCTCTGACTTCTGCTTCTCGTGAAGCTCATCAATAGCAGCCTGGCTCTTTTCCAGCTTTGCTTCCTTGGAGGCAAGGTTTTCTTCCTTTTTCTCCAAAGAATCCAGCTTCCGGTCCAGATTCTCCTCCTTGGACACCAGACGGCGCTCCTGACGCTGCAATTCATTACGGCGGTCACGGGTTTCACGATCTAATTCCTGACGAAGACGATGTACATCTTCCTTTGCTTCTAATAGCTTTTCCTTTTTTGCAGCTTCGCCCTTGGACTCAGCAGCCTTCACAATACGACGAGCTTCCTCCTCAGCAGAACCAATCTGCTTTTCAGCAGCCTGCTTGCGCATCATATAGCCTCCGGCACCACCTACCGCCAAAGCGGCAATTGCTGCAAGTATAATCTCAATGATAATAACACACCTCCTTCTTTTATTATTCTGCCATTTCATGGCGTTTATTATCATTCACCAGCTGTATTCTCATACAACCATACCATTATATTTTACGAATTATCCGTCGTAAAGTCAAGGAAATATATTCCTGTGTGCATAGTCATTCCCTAAAGAAAATAACATTCCCCCGCCAACTGACAAGAGAATGTTATTTTCAAAGCTTATTATTTCTTTACCATGCGGTTAATAGCGCTGAAGAGAGCCATCACAGAAGCGGTAATAATATCTGTATCCATACCAGCACCCCAGGTAATCTTGCCGTCTGTGCCAGTTACCCCAATATAAGCCATAGCACGAGAGGTGGAACCAATTTCCAAAGCGTGCTCGCTATAGGTCAAATCTGTATATCTTACATCTGTGTTTTCCTGAATAGCATTGCTGATAGCATCCAGACGACCATTACCCTTGGCCTTAAATACAGTTGGCTTACCGTTGATTTCCAGCTCCACATAGCCGGAGCGGGTGCCATCTACTTCCTTCTTCAAGCTGAAATCAATGAGATTATACGGAGAAGAAACATTTACATAATTATCATGGAAAATCTGATAGATTTCATCTCCCAGCAGTTCCTTGTGCTTGTGGTCGGAAACATCCTTAACGCAGTAGCCAAAGTCCTCCCGCATCTTCTTTGGCATGGAGATACCATATTTCTGCTCCATAATGTAGGCTACACCGCCCTTACCGGACTGGCTGTTGATGCGGATAACATCTGCCTCATATTCACGGCCTACATCATGAGGATCTATTGGCAGATATGGTACAGTCCAATGATCTGGATCCTGCTCCTCACGCCACTTCATGCCCTTGGCAATAGCATCCTGATGGGAACCAGAGAAGGCTGCAAATACCAAGGCACCAGCATATGGCTGACGCTCATGGACATGCATTCTAGTAACCTTTTCATAAAGCTCTACCAAATCGTGAATATGGGAGAAATCCAGTTTAGGATCTACGCCTAATACATACATATTCATGGCAATGGTTACAATATCAGCATTACCAGTACGCTCGCCGTTACCAAAGAGAGTACCCTCAATGCGGTCAGCACCAGCCAACAGGCCCATCTCAGAGTCAGCTACGCCGCAGCCTCTATCATTATGAGGATGGAGGGAAAGCTCCACTGCATCACGATATTTCAGGTTCTGGGAAATATAGGCTACCTGCATAGCATAAATATGAGGCATAGACATTTCCACAGTAACAGGAATATTGATAATGGCCTTGCGGTCTGGAGTTGGCTTCCATACATCCAGCACGGCATTACATACCTCCAAAGCGTACTCTGGCTCAGTGCCGGTAAAGCTCTCTGGAGAATATTCAAAGCGATAGTTAGCTCCGGCCTCCTCAGTGAGCTTCTGCAACAGCTTGGCACCATCAATAGCAATCTGCTTGATTTCTTCCTTGTTCTTGCGGAATACCTGCTGACGCTGAGCAAAGGAAGTGGAATTGTACACATGAACAATGGCGTTCTTGACACCCTTGAGAGCCTCAAAGGTCTTTTTGATAATATGCTCTCTAGCCTGAGTAAGTACCTGAACAGTTACATCATCTGGAATCAGATTTTCATCTACCAGACGGCGCAGGAAGGTATATTCAGTTTCAGAGGCTGCTGGGAAACCAACCTCAATCTCCTTGAAGCCAATCTTAACCAGCATCTTAAAGAACTCAATCTTCTCATCAAGACTCATAGGAATAACCAGGGCCTGATTGCCATCTCGCAGGTCAACAGAGCACCAGGTTGGAGCCTTGTCTGGGAACTGCTTCTGGGCCCAGCTCATATCAATAGTTGGTGGCATAAAATAACCAGGCTGATACTTTTTTACATTTTCCATCATCAATCTCTCCCTTGCTTGATTACGCAAAAACTATCTACGGAGACGATGGCAACAAAAAAGCTCCGTCTCCTTTTACAGAGACGAAGCTAAAAACTCCGTGGTACCACTCATATTCACACATTGCTGTGTGCACTCATTTACGGATACTGACATATCCTCCTGTTGTAACGGCCAGTTCCCGGCACCGCCTACACCAAAGGTTCAGGGTGCTGCTCCAGGGCCAGTTCACATTGCATTGCCTGCTGTCTCACACCAACCGACAGCTCTCTGAAGGGTACTGCAATACTACTACTCCCCATCCTTGCATTTGCTTATTAACTTGTGTAGTTAAGAGTATATCAAATCATTTACTTGATTTCAAGTAAAAATTATTTTTTATTGAATACCAGCTGGCCATTTTCCACTGTCATAGCCACAGTATCACCTTCGCTAACATCACCCTTGATAATGGATTTACTCAGCTCAGTTTCTACAGTATGGCTCAACAGACGACGAAGTGGACGGGCACCAAAGTCTGGGTCAAAGCCCTGCTCTGCCAAGAGATTCAAAGCCTTGTCATCCCAAGTAAGATGCATCTTTATCTGCTTTTCCAGACGGTCATTAAGCTGCTGCAGCAGGAGAGCGGCAATATTCTTTACCTGTTCCTTGGCCAAGCCCTTGAACACCACAATATCGTCGACACGGTTCAGGAACTCTGGGCGGAAATATTCCTTTAGAATTTCCTTAACAGCCTTCTCAGCTTCCTCTGGAGACTTGTTCAAAATCTCATGGGAACCAAGATTAGAGGTCATGATAATAACGGTATTCTTGAAGTTTACCACTCTGCCCTTGCCATCGGTAAGACGACCATCATCCAGAATCTGCAGCAGGACATTAAACACATCTCTATGAGCCTTTTCGATTTCGTCCAGCAGAATAACGCTATATGGATGACGACGAACAGCCTCTGTCAGCTGACCACCCTCGTCATAGCCCACATATCCCGGAGGCGCACCAATCAAACGGGATACAGAGTGTTTCTCCATATACTCACTCATATCAATACGAATCATGCTGCGCTCATCATCAAAGAGAGCCTCTGCCAGAGTCTTGGCCAGCTCAGTTTTACCAACACCGGTAGGGCCAAGGAAGATAAAGGAACCGATTGGCCGCTCAGGAGCCTTGATACCAGCTCTGGCTCGCAAAATAGCCTCGCTGACTACCTTGACAGCCTCATCCTGGCCAATTACCCGCTCATGGAGCACATCCTCCAGATGGAGCAGTTTCTCCCTTTCACCAGTAAGCATCTTGGTAACAGGGATACCAGTCCAACGGCTAACTACCTTGGCAATGTCCTCCTCACCAACTTCTTCCTTCAAAAGCTGGCTGTCAGAGCCTTTGGCAGCAATGGATTCTTCCTCAGCCTGCAGTTTCTTCTGCAGCTCTGGGAGACGACCATATTTCAGTTCAGACAGCTTGTTCAGATCGTAATCTCTTTCTGCGCTTTCCATCTGGCTGCGAACATTGTCCATTTCCTTCTTGATGCCACGAACTCGCAAAATTGCCTGCTTCTCAGAATCCCACTGAGCCTGCAGTTCCTTCTGCTGAGCCTGCAAGCTTTCCTTTTCCTTGCGAATGCTAGCCAGCTTTTCCTGACCGGCTTCATCAGTTTCCTTCTGGAGAGCCTGCTCCTCAATTTCTAACTGGAGAATCTTACGACGCACTTCATCCAAAGGTGCAGGCATGGATTCAATTTCAGTTCTCAGCTTGGCAGCAGCCTCATCTACCAAATCAATAGCCTTATCTGGCAGGAAACGGTCAGAAATGTATCTGTCAGACAGCACTGCTGCAGATACCAGAGCCGCATCACGAATCCGTACACCATGATGTACCTCATAACGCTCCTTCAAGCCACGAAGAATGGAAATAGTATCCTCTACAGATGGTTCACCAACCATAACCGGCTGGAAACGACGCTCCAAGGCCGTATCCTTTTCAATGTACTTGCGGTACTCATTCAAAGTAGTAGCACCAATGCAGCGCAGCTCACCACGAGCCATCATTGGCTTCAGCAGGTTGCCGGCATCCATAGCACCGTCAGTAGCACCAGCACCTACCACAGTATGTACCTCATCAATAAACAGCAAAATCTGTCCATCAGATTTTACTACCTCGTTGAGAACGGATTTCAATCTTTCCTCAAACTCACCCCGATACTTGGCACCAGCCACCAAAGCACCCATATCCAAGGAGAACAAGGTCTTGTTCTTCAAGGACTCAGGTACATCGCCAGCCACAATTCTCCGAGCCAATCCCTCTACAATAGCGGTTTTACCAACACCTGGCTCACCAATCAACACAGGGTTGTTCTTGGTACGGCGGGACAAAATCTCAATGGTTCTTCTAATTTCATCATCACGGCCAATAACTGGATCCAGCTTGCCCTGACGAGCCACCTGAGTCAAATCACGGCCGTATTTTTCCAGAGCCTTGTAGCCATCCTCTGGATTGGCAGAGTTTACATTTTGCTTTCTGTTTTTCTTAACGGAGTTGGCAATACCATTTTTGGTCAAGCCGAAGGCACGACAGATATCTCTAGCCTCGTCACTGCCATCCTCCACAATAGCCAACAGCAAATGCTCGGTGCTGATATAATCATCCTTCATGCTGTTAGCCAGCTGCTCAGATTTGGCAATAACTCTGCTCAGCTCCACGCTCATGGACAATCTATCCTGTCCCTTGACACTAGGAATCTTCCGCAGCTCCTGCTCCACTCTTTCCTTCAGCATCCCCAGGTCAACATTAGCTTCCTGGAAGATTGTTTCCAGCAGCCCCTCTGGTTCCTGAGCCAAGGCTAGCAGCACATGAAGGCTGGTGATTTCCTGATGGTAATGCAGAGCGGCATTCTGCTGAGCAGCCTGCAATGTATTCAAAACTCTCTGAGTATATTTTTCCTGTTCCATAATCTCTCCACCTTTCACAATGAGATGATCTCATTTAACATGGTTTTGTTCTTTTGATTTTTATTATAAACAAAAAAGACAAAAAGTCAAGATTTATTTTTGACTTTTTGTCTTTTAGCTTTTTCACGGTAATTCTACAGTAAAGGTAGTACCCTTACCCAGCTTACTTTCCACATAAATAAAACCCTTGTGACCATCTATTATATCCTTAGCGATAGCCAAGCCCAAGCCACTGCCTCCCATAGCTCTGGAACGAGCCTTATCTACCCGGTAGAAGCGTTCAAATATCTTGGCCTTATCCTCTTCATTAAGGCCAATACCATTATCTGCCACACTGAAACGGATTTTTTTGTTTTTCAAAATCTGGGCGGAAACCTTGATACAGCCATTTTCCGGTGTATACTTTACAGCATTATCCACCAGAATAAGTATCAGCTGCTTGATTTTTTGCTCATCACCATGACAGACAATTCCCTCTGGTACATTATCCTGAATTTCAATATGTTTTTTCTCTGCCACCGGCTGCATATTCCGCACCACCTGCTGCAAAGAGCCACTAAGGTCAAAATCCTGCAGATTCAGCTTTTCCGCATTGTTATCATTGCGAGCAATTACCAGCAAATCTCCTACCAGCTTACTCATTTTCTTAACCTCATCCTTTACATCCGCAATAACCTGCTTTAGGAACGGGGACTCTATGGATGGATCATTATACAGCAAATCCGCCGAGGACATAATCACACTAAGAGGTGTCCGCAATTCGTGAGAAGCATCTGCCGTAAACTGCCTTTGCTTTTCATAAGCATTTTGCATAGGCCGTATCACACAGCCAGATAAATAATATCCTAAAATACCTGCCAATATGAGAGTCACAAGAGCCAGCATTAAAAGAAAATAGGCATATTTGGTAGCCCCTCGATAGAGTGCACTAATATCCTTACCTAGATATACCACACCGATAATTCGATCATTAAAAGTGATATAAGAGGCAGTGATAATCATTACCTTATCATCACTAAGCTCAAAGGTAGCCACATCATAAAAGGGCACCTGGCCATCCTGAATCAGGGCCAACACATCATCCTCCAGCCGTTGAGGTGCCTTGGAATAATGTTGCAAATCCCCATGCAAATCAAAGGCATAGAAAAACATCCTCTCTCTATACCCCAAGTCCTCTGGCATATCATCCTTTTGCATCAGCAAGGCCTCAGCATCAGCTATATCCTTGACCACTCCCGATAGTTCCCTAGCCTGCTCCGAACTAACTGCCCACAACATTCCTCTATAGCCCATAAAGATCATCACCGCAAAAATACAGAACATCATGGAGGTATAGAGAATTGCCAGTCGCCAACGGCTTTGATAAAACATGTTGGTAAGCTTACATTTATTTAATCTCCAGTTTATAGCCAACACCCCTTATCGTATTAATCAGGAATTTCCCTTCAGCAGCCTCCAGCTTTTTTCGCAGCAGCTTCACATAGGAGTCTATATTGTTGGAGCTAACCTCAGATTCCAGCCCCCAGATACGGTCCAAAATAATATCTCTTGGCACCACAATCCCCACATTCTGTACCAGCAAATCAAAAATCTGAAATTCTCTAGGGGAAAGCTGAATAATGCTATCCTTGTGGCGCAAAACCTTGGAGGTTCTATCCAAGGAAAACTCACCCAGCTCCATAACATCCAGCTGAATCTTCTGGCTGCTGCGGCGCCCCAAGGCCCTTAACCTGGCCATAAGCTCATCAAATTCAAAGGGCTTTACCAGATAGTCATCGGCGCCAGCATCCAGCCCGGCAACCCTATCCTCCACAGCATCCCTGGCTGTCAAAAGCATAATAGCTTTTTGATAGCCATTGGCCCGCAGTTTTTTACAGACCTCCACACCGGACATCTTGGGCATCATCCAGTCCAAGATTACCACATCATATTCATCGTAGGAAGCATAATCATATGCCTGCTCCCCATCCTTTACCCATTCTGTAGCAAGCTGATTTTGTTCCAGCATGTACTGAATCAGCTTACCTAACTTGAGATCATCCTCAGCCAGCAAAACCCGCATAGCCAGGCCTCCTTTAAAATTGCGTAATTTTCTAATATTATACTCATTATAGATGAAAAAAGACTAAAAAAACAGCTTGGAAGAAAAAAACTTCCAAGCTGTTAGCAAACAAATTTTAGTGGTTTATGCTGTCACGAAGCACAACATCATGAGATCCACCCTCTACAATACTGGTAGAGGAAACCAAGGTCAGGCGAGCCTTCTCCTGCAGCTCAGGAATGCTGAGAGCACCGCAGTTGCACATGGTGGAACGAATCTTACTCAGAGTAATGCCCACATTATCCTTCAAGCTGCCAGCATATGGTACATAAGAGTCAACGCCCTCCTCAAAGGACAGCTTCTTGGCACCGCCCAGGTCATAACGCTGCCAGTTACGGGCACGGTTAGAACCCTCGCCCCAATACTCCTTGTAATAGGTGCCGTTAATCTTAACCACATCAGTTGGGCTTTCATCAAAGCGGGAGAAATAACGTCCCAGCATCATGAAGTCCGCACCCATAGCCAATGCCAGGGTCATATGATAGTCATGAACGATACCGCCATCAGAGCATACAGGAATGTAGATACCAGTAGCCTCATAGTATTCATCACGAGCTGCACATACATCAATCAGAGCAGTAGCCTGTCCACGGCCAATACCCTTGGTCTCACGAGTGATGCAGATAGAGCCGCCACCAATACCTACCTTGATAAAGTCAGCGCCAGCCTTGGCCAGGAACATAAAGCCCTCACGGTCTACAACATTACCAGCACCAACCTTTACATCCTCACCAAAATTCTCATGGATGTACTTCAAGGTAATTCTCTGCCACTCAGAGAAGCCCTCAGAGGAGTCAATGCACAGTACATCAGCACCAGCCTTCAACAGAGCAGGAACACGCTCTGCATAGTCCCGAGTGTTAATACCAGCACCAACGATATAACGCTTGTTGTTGTCAATCAGCTCCAGCTCATGCTCCTTGTTATCGGTATAATCCTTGCGGAATACCATATAACGGAGACGCTGATTCTCATCCACCAATGGCAGCATATTCAGCTTGTTTTCCCAGATAATATCATTAGCTTCAGTCAGGCTGGTATCAGCGCTGGCATAAACCAGCTTTTCAAACGGAGTCATAAACTCCTTGGCAGGAGTCTCCAGGCTCATACGGGTTACACGATAATCACGGCTGGTAACAATACCCAACAGCTTGCCGGTAGGAGTACCGTCCTCAGTTACAGCCATAGTAGAGTGGCCAGTCTTTTCTTTCAGTGCCAGAATCTCAGCAATAGTTGTTTCAGGAGTAATGTTGGAATCGCTGTCTACGAAGCCGGACTTGAAATTCTTTACCCGTGCTACCATAGCTGCCTCTTCCTCAATACTCTGAGAACCATAGATAAAGGAAACGCCGCCCTCACGAGCCAATGCTACTGCCATGCGGTCATCAGATACAGACTGCATGATGGCGGAGGTCATTGGAATGTTCATGGAAATCTTTGGTTCCTCACCCTTTTTAAACTTTACCAATGGAGTCTTCAAGGAAACATTTGCTGGAATGCACTGATCAGAAGAATAACCAGGTACCAGAAGGTACTCGCCAAAGGTATGAGATGGTTCACTGAAATAGAATGCCAACTTAATCCCTACTTTCTGTAAAAATCAAAATGAATGCCCAAGGGGCCTTGCTAACCGAATCATATCTAAAGATATTGTTTTAATGTTAGTACAAAGAAGCCAATTTGTCAAACATTTTTCATTAGCAACTTTGATATTACTTATGTATATTTTATCCTCACATCATAATTCAATGATTAAAATATTTTAACATCTGCACAAGTACATCTGATTTGTCTGAATTTTCTCCTACATCTTTTAACCGTTGATTAAAACTTATAAATCCATTTGCTGCATAGAAATCGTAAAGCTTAGGCTGATTATTACACTCTATATATACTGTTTTACCTCCAATAAGATGCTCCACATACCGTACTCTCTCCAAGGCCATATCCAGCAAATCACTACCTGATACATTTATTGGCAAATATTCAGCAAAATTCTTTCCCAGTTGAGCAATCAATGGCATAGAAATCATATACCGCTGTAAATCCTCATCATATTGAGAAAACTTACCTATTTTCTTCTGCATAGTTTTACTAAGTACAGAACCTAATACGGAGATAAATTTATTGGCAATGGTATAATACCCTGCCAAATATGCATCATTCTCCTGATGTACAAAAACAAGGTAGGTAATTGCTATACGCTGTTTAGCAAATTGAATGGCCTTATTTCGAACAAAATTCTCTACATCACTATTTAATGGACATACAAAAGAGGAGAGGATTTTGCTACATTCATCCTCTCCCAAACTTTCCAGCATATCCAATACATTAATCTGAACATACTCAGCCATGTTTTCTTACAGCTCCTAAAAAATTCTTTATTTCATTTTTTTGCAAATCCCTGCTAGGAATAATTTTACGAGAAATATGACTAGATAACTTTTCCGCTCTTTCTAACGCATGGACAAAGGAATCTGCCCTACCAGCATCGTCTATAACAATATTGTGAAAAATACTTTGTGTTGCCATATTCATCCCTCCATACATTCTTATTCTGAGTATATTATAACACAGGAATATATCTCCTTCAATTAGCTTTACCTTCTGCTTTTATGAAAATCAAAAGCCCCCGTGAGCAAAGTCACAGGGGCAAAAGAAAATCAAATTACTCTACAGTTACGGACTTGGCCAGATTACGTGGCTTGTCTACATCGCAGCCACGGGTAATGGCAGTATAATATGCCAACAGCTGCAATGGCAGTACAGTCAGCAATGGAATAATCAGCTCATCAGTATTTGGCACATAGATAACATGGTCAGTATACTTCTTCAGCTCAGTATCACCCTGAGCAGCAATACCGATAACCACAGCATCACGAGCCTTTACTTCCTTGATATTGCTGAGAGTCTTTTCATAAACACTCTTCTGAGTAGCCAGCGCAATAACAGGCACACCACTGGTAATCAAAGCCAGAGTACCATGCTTCAGCTCACCAGCTGCATAGGCCTCAGCATGAACATAGGAAACCTCCTTCAGCTTCAAGGAGCCTTCCAAAGCTACATAATAATCCAAGGCACGGCCCAGGAAGAAGGCATCATTAGTATAGCCATACTGCTGAGCAAAAGCCATAATAGGCTCTACATCCTCCAGAGTCTCGCTAATCTGGCTAGGAATATTCTTCAACTGAGTAAGCAGCTGAGTCATGCGCTCAGCATCTACAGTCTCCCGGAGGCCAGCCATATAGGCACCCAACAGGAACATAACAATCAGCTGAGTAGTATAAGCCTTGGTAGAAGCTACAGCAATCTCAGGACCAGCCCAGGTATAAACCACCTGATCTGCCTCACGAGCAATAGAGGAACCAACTACATTGGTAACAGCCATAGTCTTGGAACCCAGACGCTTTGCTTCCTTCAAAGCAGCCAAGGTATCAATAGTCTCGCCAGACTGGCTGACTACGATAGTCAGAGTGCTATCATCAATAATTGGCTTTCTGTAGCGGAACTCGGAAGCAATATCCACCTCTACAGGGATACGAGCCAGATTTTCAATATAATACTTACCTACCAGGCCAGCATGATAAGCAGTACCGCAGGCAATAATGAATACTCTGGAGAAGGAATTTACATATTCCTTGGTCCACTTCAGCTCATCCAGCACTACAGCACTGTTATCCTGAGCAATGCGGCCAGAAAGTGTATCTCTTACAGCCTTTGGCTGCTCGTGAATCTCCTTCAGCATGAAATGCTCATAGCCACCCTTTTCAGCTGCCTCAGCATTCCAATTAACCTCAAATACTTTCTTGGTAATAGGCTCGCCGCGACGGTTGGTAATCCAAACAGAATCCTTCTTTACTACAGCAATTTCACCATCGTTAATAATATAGGTACGACGGGTGCGGGCAATAATAGCAGGAATATCGGAAGCGATAAAGTTCTCTCCCTCACCCAAGCCAATAACCAGTGGATTATCCTGCTTGGTGCAAATCAAGGTATCAGGATCATGCTTGGACATGAAAACGATGGAATAGGAACCCTCAATCTGCTTCAAAACCTTGCGAACAGCAGCCTCGAAATCCCCATCGTAAGCCTCTTCCAACAAATGAGGCAGCACCTCAGTATCAGTCTCAGACTTGAATACATGTCCCTTCTCAATCAACTGCTCCTTAAGCACCAGATAATTCTCAATAATACCATTATGTACTACTGCAAAATCCCCAGTGCAATCAGTATGAGGATGGGAGTTCAAATCAGATGGAGCACCATGAGTTGCCCAACGGGTGTGACCAATACCAATGCAGCCTACAGGCACATTGCCATCAATCTTCTTCTCCAGCTCTGCCAGACGGCCTACGCTTTTCTCCACACGAATCTTATCAGTTTCGTCATTGTATACAGCAATACCAGCAGAGTCATAACCTCTGTACTCCAGCTTGTTCAGGCCCTCCAGCAAAAACTTTGCTGCCTGCTTATCGCCTACATAACCAACAATACCACACATAATATACCTCCGTATCTGCCAACATCATAATGCTGGCACAGGATAGAAAGTCTCTCTAACATCTACTACAACAATCTATCCGGAAGTCCTGTCTACCCGCGCCATCTGCTTTGTACCATCAGTTACCTGTGGCTTTGACATAGGCTTTCGATGGGGCACCACCGAGAGGCATCCGCTGAAAATTCGACAACCTCTTTCCTCGTCAGCCTGACCATATATCAGGCTCATGCGCTAAATATTGTGAAAACTTCCATATAAAAGACATTCACCATATTTTTTCTCCTGCCAACATAATCTCCCCAGGACTAGAAAGAATAATCTACAGGAAATAGTTTTCTAAAGCAAAGCTTATCTGAAAACTCTCCATTATTCTAATTTATTCATGCACAATAGTCAATAGCATTTGCCAGCAAAATCAAAATTATTTTTGAAACGAAAATAAATATTTTTAAAATAACAGTTGACAAAAAGCTTTTTACTTGTTATGATATAGCCATAGTTTTGAAACAACAATTTATACTGTTATTTCAAAAGCGCTATTTTCTCAATTCTAATTCTATTTTTAAGAAGAGCAACAGAAAATCTCGTTGCTAAACAAAAACTGTTGAACTAAAAGTCATTTTCATTTATGATTAAGGAGGAACTTATTATGAAAGCAAAGGCTGTAAGACTTCACGGTGCTAACGATCTCCGTCTGGAGGAGTTTGAACTGCCAGAGATTACCGACGATGAAATCCTGGTAAAGGTTGTATCTGACAGCATCTGCATGTCCACCTACAAATGCGCCATTCTAGGCACTGAGCACAAGCGTGTACATGAGGATGTAGCAGAGCATCCTGCTATTATGGGCCATGAATTTGCTGGTGATATTGTGAAGGTAGGCAAAAACCATCAGCACCAGTTCAAGGCAGGTATGAAATTTACCCTGCAGCCAGCTCTGAACTACAAGGGAACCATGTGGAGCCCTGGCTATTCCTATGAATTCTTCGGTGGCGATACCACCTATTGCATTATCCCAGCAGAGGTTATGGAGCTGGGCTGCTTGCTGGAATACAAGGGAAAGGCTTATTATGAGGCTTCCTTGGCTGAGCCTATGTCCTGCAGCATCGGTGCTTTCAACGCAGCTTATCATACCCAGATGGGTGTCTACACTCATGAAATGGGCATCAAAAAGGATGGCAAGCTGGCTATTATGGCTGGTGCCGGTCCTATGGGATTAGGCGCTCTCACCTATGCCCTCCATCGGGATGTGCGTCCATCCATGATTGTGGTTACTGATATCAATCAGGATAGATTGGATAGAGCTGCTCATCTCTTCCCACCAGAGGAAGCTAAGGCAGATGGCATTGAGCTGCACTTTGTAAACACTGCAAAAATGGCAGATCCTGTAGCAGAGCTTAGAGAGCTTTCCGGCGGCACCGGCTATGACGATGTACTTTGCTATGCACCAGTATCCGCAGTTGTAACCCAGTCCAGCGGCATTCTGGGCAGAGATGGCTGTCTCAACTTCTTTGCCGGCCCTACCGACAAATTATTTAGTGCTACCATGAATTTCTATGATGTACACTATAATTCTACTCATGTTATGGGTACTACCGGCGGCAATACTGCTGACATGATTGAATCTCTGGAACTGACTGCTGCCAAGAGAATCAATCCTGCTGTTATGGTAACTCATATTGGCGGTCTGGATGCTGCAGCAGAAACCACTCTGAACCTGCCAAAGATCCCAGGTGGCAAGAAGCTGATTTACACCCATCTGGAAATGCCTTTGACAGCTCTCACTGACCTGCGGGCGCAGGGTGAAGCAAAAAATGACCAGCGTTATCTGGCTTTAGCAGATATTGTAGAAGCCAACAAGGGCCTGTGGTGCCCAGAGGCTGAGGAATACCTGCTGGCCAATTTCATAAAAGAATAATATGTCAGAAAGCCTCCCCTAGGCTTTCTGACCTTATGGGAGGCTTTGTATTATGGATTCAATGGAATTACGAAGAAATGCTATTGTGTCTTTGATTAACGAAAGAGGCTCTGTTTACTTTGGGGATTTGAAGGAAAGTTTCCCCCAGGTTTCAGAAATGACTCTCCGCACGGATTTAAAGGCTCTGGATAAAGCAGGCTCAATTGTCCGCATTCACGGCGGGGCCAAATCTGTAGGCACTGTCCAATCTGTTATTAGCAAGGATGATTTTCTCAACAAGAGGTCTATCCTGAATATAGACGAAAAGCAGATAATTGCCCAAAAAGCCATTCAACTGCTGCAGCCTGAGGAAACCATCTTTTTGGATTCAGGCAGTACCGCCACCATGATGGCAACAGCCATACCTGATGAACCACGGCTGATTTATACCTCTGGCCTAACCTGCGCCATTGAGCTGGCCAATCTGGCCCAGCCCCGTATCTGTCTGCCGGGAGGAGTGCTGAACCGCTATAGTCACAGCGTATGTGGTGTTTCAGCCATCAGAGAGCTGGAAAGGATTCACTTTAAGCAGGCCTTTATTGGTGTTACCAGCTTTAGCTATGATACAGGCTTTACCTGTAGTATTGACGAGGAAGCCCGGCTAAAACAGCTGGCCATAGAGCATACTCAAGAGGTTATTCTCCTTATGGACTCCAGCAAGCTGCAAAAGCATAGTACCTTTACCTTTGCCCATCTGGATAATGTGGATATTATCGTATCTGATGGCAAGCTGCCTAGAGATTTTTTAATCTGCTGTCAACAGCATAATGTAAAGGTAATTTAAACAATATTTCTTCGTTCTTCCTATATAACCATCTTGAATTATATTTTAGGAGGAGCCACCATGAAAAATTCTGTTCAACAATTTGGCAAGTTCCTTTCTTCTATGGTTATGCCAAATATTGGCGCCCTGATTGCCTTCGGTTTTCTGGCCGCTTTGTTTATTGATACTGGCTGGCTGCCTAACAAGCAGCTAAGCACTTTGGTAGGCCCAATGCTTACCTATTTAATACCTGTATTGATTGCCTCCACCGGTGGTTATCTAGTGGCCGGGGAAAGAGGACGGGTAATCGGTGCCATTGCCGTAGTCGGTGCCATTCTCAGTGATTTGAATATTACCATGCTCATGGGTGCTATGATTATGGGCCCTCTGGCTGGATTGGTTATCAAGACCTTTGACAGCTTTATGGAAGATCGCATGCCAGCCGGCTTTGAAATGCTGATTAACAATTTCTCCATCGGTATTCTGGGCATGCTGCTGGCCATCTTCGGTTATTGGGCTGTAGGCCCTGTAATGGCTGCTATTTTGGCGGTACTCTCTGTAGGTGTAGATACCTTGGTACAGCACAATTTGCTGCCATTAATTGCTGTATTCATTGAGCCAGCCAAGGTTCTCTTCTTGAACAACGCTATTAATCATGGTATCTTTACCCCTTTGGCTACAGCTCAGGTTCTGGAACATGGCAAATCCATTCTCTATATGCTGGAGGCCAATCCTGGCCCTGGTCTTGGCGTACTTCTTGCCTATATGTTCTTTTGCAAGGACAAAACCACCAAGGATTCTGCACCAAGTGCCGTAATTATTCACCTGTTCGGCGGTATTCACGAAATCTATTTCCCATATGTTCTGATGAACCCTATGGTTATCATTGCTCCTATTGTAGGTAATATTGCTGCTATTTTCTGGTTTACCATGACTGGTGCCGGCCTTGCTGGCCCTGCCTCCCCTGGTTCCATTATTGCCTTTTTGATGATGGCTCCAGGCTCCGATACCTTGATTGTCCTGACTGGCGTATTAATCGCCGCCGGTGTATCCTTTGCCATTGCTACGCCGATTATAAAGATGGCAGGCAGCAAATCTCTGGAGGATGCCCAGAAAGAGGTAGCTGCCAGAAAGGCACAGGCCAAGGGCGAAGCTCCTAGCTTTACTGGTCTAGAAAAGACCAATGTAAAGAAGATCATTTTTGCCTGTGATGCAGGTATGGGCTCCTCCGCTATGGGAGCCACCAAATTCCGTAACCGCATCAAAGCCCAGCGCCCTGAAATTGTGGTAAAGAATACCTCTGTAGATAATATTCCTGCCGATTGCGATATTGCTGTAGTGCAGACTACCTTGGCAGATAGAGCTAGAAAATCTGCCCCTCAGGCTCAGCTGGTAACTATTGGCAATTTCCTGGCAGATCCTGCTTTGGATGCTCTTTATGTACAGCTAACCACTGGTGATGCCCCTGTCATGGAGGTACAGCCTGCTGTGGAAGAAGAAGCTGTCCATGCTAGCAACAATTCTATCATTGTGAAAGATGGCATTCTGCTGGGACAGTTGCCTGAAACCAAAGAGGAAGCTATTGCCAAAGCTGGTGAGCTGCTGGTAAAGCTGGGCTATGTAGATGAATCCTATATTCCAGCCATGCTGGAGCGGGAAAAGCTGGTATCCACCTATATGGGTATGGGTGTTGCCATTCCTCACGGCACCAGTCAGGCCAAGGGTACAGTTAAGAAAAGCGGCATTGTCTGCCTCCAGTATCCACAGGGTGTTTACTTTGGCGGCGAAAAGGCCCAGCTAATCTTCGGTATTGCAGGTGTAGGCGACGAACATTTGGAAATTCTAGCCAATATTTGCACCATGCTGGAGGACGAAAAGGTTCTTGAAGAACTCAAAACCACTAAAGATGTAGATTGGGTTCTGTCCCATCTTTCCTAATTACGATGTAAGCCAGGACGGTGTAATCCCATATAGATTGCACCAACCTGTCTGACATAAATTTTTCCTTATATAGATACCCTTTTCACGGGTATTTAACCAATCCCTAATATGTCTATTTTTAGACAACTAACAATCCCTATAAGAGCAAAAGCCAGTCGACTTCCCCGACTGGCTTTTTGCTATGGTTATGGTGATTTCACAATGTTTAATTATTTTTCTATTTTAATAAAACATCACTGAGCGCCTCAAACGAATTGCTGCTAACACTGCCAATATTATCATCAATGGAAATATTTAATAATCGATGATATAATAATCATACAGATTTAGTTTTCATTACAATCCTACATGCAATGAAAGGAAAATATCATGTGTAATAACTATAAACTGAAATCATGGGATGAACTAACTTTTACGGATGACTATATGTTCAAGCTAGTAATGTCAAAACATCCAAAATTTATTTCTAAACTTTTAGAAATAATTCTACAAATCAAAGTTAAGAATATAAAATTTCATGAAACTGAAAAGAATCTCAAAGAAAGCTACGATGGGCACGGCATAAGATTCGATTTGTATGTAGAAGATACTGAGAATACCGTATATGATATTGAGATGCAGGTCACCGACTATGGCTCTGCGACACTTGCCAAACGCATGCGATTCTATCAAGGCGTTTTTGATGTTGATTCCCTTAAAGCTGGTCAGAAGTACAACACCCTAAAGAAAAGCATTATCATCTTTTTATGTCCATTCAAATTTCTCCACGGAGAACGTTGTATTTACACTTTTCAAAACTACTGCAAGCAAGATACTTCTATCCTCCTGCCTGATGAAACAACCAAAATTATAATTTCTAGTAAAGGGAGGCGAACCAACGATACACCCAAGGCGCTACTTCCCATATTAGATTATATGAACGGCAAAGCTTCTAGCAATAAACTAACACAAGAAATAGATGCCGCTATCAGGCTAGAGAAAAATATTGATGAAGAAAGGATGAGCTATATGACCTATGAAATGAAACTCCAAGAAATGCAAGATGTCGGTTATAACAAAGGTGCTATAGAAACCACATTAAAATTTATAAAAAATATTATGAACAGTTCACACTGCTCTGCCGAAGAGGCCATGAAAATCCTTCATCTTGATAAATCAGAATATAGCCGTTACCTTACTATGCTTTGAAATAATTCTTCCCAAAACAAAACCCAGTAAAATTAGAAATTGCATCTAATTTTACTGGGTTTTTCTATCTATCAATATTTATACCATGCCTTACGTTTTTTCTCTACCCGGCGGGCCAAAATAATAGACTGCTTCAGCAGGCTGCGCAGCATCTCCAGATTCTCCTCATCCTCACTCATGCCCTCCAGCCTTTTTAGCTCATCCATTACCTGCTGTCTCTCCTGCGGCAGCTCCCCCTTCATGCTATACAGTCCAAGGATAATATTTCTTAGCTGTTCCGAAAGCTGCCAGCTACGTGTCTTGCTATCCACAGAAAACTCATACGCAGCCTCCCCAGCCAAATCTCTGCCCAACAGATAATCCAAGGACACACCATAAAAATCCGCAAAATCCAACAATGCCCCCAGCTCAGGAGAGCGCTTGTCATGCTCTATCAACGACATAGCCGCAGTAGTATATTTCCTATTATATTTTTCATTATATTGCCTGCAAAGCTGCTCCTGGGACAACCCACGCTGCAGCCGCAGCTCCCGAAATCTGGTCATATCCTTAACACCTTCACCTACAAATAGCCGCTATGGTTTTCATAATAATAACAAAATCCATAGCCATATTATGTCTACGCACATAATCCTTGTAATAACTTATCTTAATTGGCAATACCACATCAATATATTCACGTTCAGGATTCTTAGACTTCCCCAATATTTCACTTTCAGCACGAAACTCTATAGAGGCATTATCTGTTATGCCAGGCTTTACAGACAGGACAATATTTCTATCTTCCTCGCTGTATTCCTCAATATACCTTGGTACCTCAGGCCTAGGCCCCACCAAACTCATATCGCCTAACAGCACATTAAATAACTGAGGTAACTCATCCAGCTTGTATTTGCGCAAAAAATCTCCTACAACAGTTATCCTTGCATCCCTACCTACGGTTATTTGCTTTCCATGCCTCTCTGCATTCTCAATCATGGTACGAAATTTGTATATACGAAAAATCTTTCCATATCTCCCCACTCGTTCCTGACGAAAGAAAACCGCCCCCGACGAGTCATACTTTATAAGAATTGCAATTATCACAAAGACAGGAGCCAAAACCACTATCCCAGGTATGGTAAATACTAAATCAAAAACTCTCTTTGCCATATCTCACCATTAATTCAAACATTTGTGAACTGACTCTATAATATAATCAATCTCCTCATCCGTTAATTTGGTATGCAAAGGCAATGTTACCTCATTGGCAAACTGAGCATAAGCATGTGGAAAATCTGCTATATCAAATCCAAGTTCCTTATAGGCAGTCATCATAGGCAAAGGCTTGTAATGCACATTGGTAGCTACTCCCAGCTGAGCCATAGCTTCAATAAAGCTATTTCTCTCCTCGATGTTCTTATTTTGCAAACGCATCATATACAGATGTCCGCTGCTTAAATGAGTTTTGCCACTATGCTCCAACACTTCTATAGGCAGATCCTTCAGACCGGCATTGTAGCGATTAATAATTTCCTGACGCCTCTGCAACAATCCTTTATATCTATCCAGCTGTACCAATCCCATAGCAGACATAATATCTGTCATATTGCATTTGTAATAACATCCCTGTATATCATATTCCCATGCCCCCAACTTGGTTTTGGCCAAGGCATCCTTATTTTGTCCATGCAGGGACAGCAGCTGATACTGCTTGTACAAGGTATCATCCTCAATGCCATCAATATGCCGCCAAGTGGCACAACCACCCTCTGCGGTAGTAAAATTCTTGACAGCATGAAAGGAAAAACTACTAAAATCTGCAATAGAGCCAGCCATCTGTCCATGCCATTGAGCACCTAAAGCATGGGCACAGTCTGCCATAACAGCAACTCTCCCCATAACCCTCTGAATATCATTGCTTGGTGAAAAAATATTTTTCTTACTCTCAACAATGGCGAAAATTCTATCATAATCACACACAATACCAGCAATATCCACAGGGATAACAGCTTTGGTGCGAGGAGTAATAGCTGCTTCCAAAGCATCATAATCCATTTCATAGGAATCCTTGGCTGTATCAACTAATATAGGCGTAGCTCCCACATGCACAATAGGACTAGCACTAGCAGTATATGTATAGGCGCTGGTAATAACCTCATCACCTGGCCCAATCCCCAGCACCCGCAAATTAAGCTCCAAGGCTGCTGTAGCAGAATTCAGACACACAGCCCCTGCACTATGACAGAACTCTGCCAATCGTTTCTCCAATTCCTTGGTACGAGGCCCAGTAGTAATCCAGCCACTTCTCATGGCAGTCGCAACCTCCTGAATCTCGGCCTCTGTTATATCAGGTGGAGAAAAAGGTATTTTCATCATTTATATCGCTCACCTTTCTAGCACTTGATTCATAATATCAATAAATTTCAATGGTAACACATCATAGTTAAAATACTTCAATACAGCTTCATGACCTCTTTGTCCCATGTCATGCCGCTCTCCATCTGTCATGTGAATTAATTCCTTAATTCCACGCATTAAATCTTCCGCATTTTCAGGCTTAACATTAATACCACAAGAATAATCCTTTATATAATTATTCGGAGCATTAACAGCATACAATATTGGCTTACCTGACATCATGGCATCAAACAATTTATTCATACATATACCAAAGGAAAACATTGTATTGTCTACTGCTCCCACATATATAGCATCAAACATCTTTGTCAATGTCGGTATACTTTTTTTGCTAACTGGTGGCAAAAAATAAATACTGTTATTTAAATCACTCGCCATCTTCATTAGCTGTTTCTTATAAATACCATCACCAACAAATACAACTGAAATGCTATCATCCTGCAATTTTCTAATAGCTTCGATAAGATGTTCTAAGCAATATGATTTGGTATGACTACCGAAAAATCCTATTACAAACTGGTGATTATTGTGCAAATAATTTAACAACTTTGCGTGTTCATTTGGTAAAGGCTCAGCATCAACCCATTCAGATAATACAATACCATTAGGTACATGAAAAAATTTATTTTTCTCCATGCCATGTTCTACAAAGTATTCCTTAGCACAGGGCAGTAGGGACACAACCCCATCTGAATTTCGACAGAAGCTATTCTCCCCCCACTGCATCAGTTGTACAAATGGGTGCTTTCTTGACATGCCACCAACCTCTATCAAAGTAGCAGGCCACATATCATGTACCTCATGAATCAGCTTAGCATGAGCTAGCTTGGCAATTTTCTGACAGGCAAAAGTATCTATGGGATAAGTAGAGGAAGCAATAACTATATCAGGCTTATACCTATCCACCAAACACTGCGCATTGAACCAGAGCTTTCTCACAAATCTAAACATAGTCAAGGCACGAGCTACACCATTCCCATGATAAGCACCTGTTTTTAACCAGCAATACTTAATTCTTTCAATATTTTGCTCCTGAAAATCCCTTGTCACTTCGGGATTGATTTTTCGCAAATGAGAAAAATCTCCCGCCACAATCGTTACATTATGCCCCATCTTTACCCATTCGCGAGCAAGATAGTACGGACGAAATTCCATGCCCATATCCACTGAGCCAGCATAATGATTCACCAATAAAATATTCATACAACAATCACTTATCCATCAAAAACTCTAATATTTTATTGCCAGCATGACCATCACCATATAGCTCATGCTTAAACTCCATAGCACCACCACGAAGCCTTGCTTCTGCTGACAATATTTTCTCTTCATCTGCTCCTGCCAGACAGTTGTAACCATGCTTTACCAACTCTACCCACTCAGTTTCATCTCGCAGAGTTATACATGGCTTCTGAAAGAAAAATGCTTCCTTCTGCACTCCACCACTATCTGTCAACACCGCATCACAATGACTTTCCAGATGCAACATGTCAAAATACCCCACTGGCTCTATAGTTACAATATTTTTTAGCTGAATATTATGAGCAGCCAAAATTTTCTTGGTACGTGGATGCAACGGCAAAACTACCTTTTTATACAAAGATATCTTCTCTAATGCTCTCATAATAGCGGATATTCTTATTTCACTATCTGTATTCTCTGCTCTGTGAACTGTAGCCAAATAAAAGCTACCTAATGAATCCACAAGTTGACGTATACCATCTGAAGCTTTATTCTGCTTGCGATAGAATAAAGAAGCATCCAACATCACATCACCAATATTCACCATATTTACAGCAAAATTATCATAGCCCTCCTGACGAAGGTTATCCATTGCAGTGTCGGTAGGGCAAAACAGATATGAAGATACTCTATCTGTCAAAATTCTGTTAATTTCCTCTGGCATATTCATATTGAAAGAACGAAGTCCTGCCTCTACATGAGCTACAGGTATATGCAGCTTGGCTGCTGCCAAAGCACCTGCCAAAGTACTATCCGTATCCCCATATACCAGTACTGCATTTGGATTTTCATCCAGCAAAACCTGCTCTATTTTCTCCAGCATCCGCCCAGTATTGGCACCATGAGTTCCACCACCAACATGAAGCTTATAGGCAGGTCTTGGAATACTCATTTCCTCAAAGAACACATCAGACATATTGACATCATAATGCTGACCAGTATGTACTATAATCTCCTCAATCTGCGTCTGATGCGCCTTATTCCATTCACCAATAGCCCGTGAAACCACTGCAGCCTTGATAAACTGCGGTCTAGCACCAACGATGGTTATTATCTTATACATAATGTCACCCTTTCTAAAATTGCATATTATTGGCAAACATATCATTTAATTTATGGATATATTACCTAAAAAATGTTATAATTAATATATAGAATATATTTACTCCACGGCTTAAAAATAGAATTAAAGGAGGGACAGCATGACAAACAGAAAAATCCGCGATACTGTTTTCTGTCATTACATGAGTACCGAGCAGAACTTGCTTGAACTTGGCAACGCACTGAAAGGAACGCAATATACAGATCCTTCAAGTATTAGTATCAACACTCTTGATGGCAGCTTCTACAGTAACATAAAGAATGATATTTCATTCCTTATGGACAATCTCATGGTTGTACTTATCGAACATCAAACCACCATAAATCCCAATATGCCGCTACGATTTTTGAGTTATGTAGATGAGTTGTTCCGTCGATACACCCAGCCACAGCAAAAGAAAATATATAGCAGTGAGTTGGTAAAACTGCCTACACCAAATTTTTATGTATTCTATGATGGAGATGATAATTCTTTTGACAGCCATGCACTTCGCCTAAGCGATGCCTTTGAAATTCCTTCCAATAACTTGGAACTAACCGTAAATGTGTATAATCTTGCCACTGGTAAAAGTCAGGCACTAAAGAACCTCTGCCAACCGCTAAATGAATACAGCATATTTTCCAATAAATATAAAGATTTCCGTAAACAAAACCTGACCATTGACGAATCAGTTAGGGAAGCAACCCATTATTGTTTAGAAAATAATATTATGTATGACTACCTAAAGGACAACGAAAGTGAGGTAATATCTATGTTTGGCTTTGAATGGAACGAAAAAGAAGAACGTGAAGCCCTGCTCGAAGCTGGCGAAGCCCGCGGCGAGGCTCGCGGTAGATTATTGGCACTAAAGGAGCTAGTCCTTGACGGAACTGTATCACTAAAAACCGCCTCTCAAAAGGCTGGCATGTCCATAGATTCTTTCAAAAAAGCTGTAATGCTATAGACATCTCATCGCCCTGCACTATGCAGGGCGATTTTTTTACAACGCTCTAATACATAACAATATACGTTTAATACTTCACTTACGCTTTGCTCCCATCTGTAATGTTTTTTTACAAATTTTCTTCCTCTTTCTCCCATTTGACTTATTTTATCGGGATTATCTACAAAAAAACACATAGCCTTTACTGTTTCATCAATATTATTATCTGCCACTATAATTCCTGTTTCATTATTATTAACAACTTCTGGTAAGCCACCAACATCAGTTGCTATAATTGGTTTTTCACAAGCACTAGCTTCTAATACTGACACACCAAAACTTTCCGAATGTGACAAAACCATTGAAATAGACATCATATTTAAATAACGAGAAATATCACTATGGTTCACTTTACCTATAAACTTTGTTGCTTTATTAACTCCCAATTTACGCGACAACTCTTCTAAATTTCCTTTTTCGCATCCGTCTCCCACTATGAGCAAATTTAAGTTTAAATTTGGATACTTCTTGGATACTTTTGCAAATGCTCTTATCACATTATCCACACCATATATTTTCTCTAATGATTTTATGGAACCAAAAACAAAATCACTATTAGAAAATACAGAATTGATTTTTTTTACTTTGAAATTATTTGTATCTACACCGAATGGAATTACTTTTATTTCTTTTTTAGTGTATTTTTTGATTTCTTTTACCATTGCATAACTAGTAGATAATATTTGATTAGCACACATAAAATTATATTTTATAATATACTTATTAAATATTGTTTTGTTCGGGAAATCATATATATCGCTACCCCAAACAGATATTACAAATGGATGATAATTTAATAATGCACCTAATAAACCATAACTACTTGCATAGTGTGCATGAATTACATCTGGTCTAAATTCATTAACAACTTTTTTTAATCTAAAAACACATAAAATGTACTTACATAACTTTTTTAATAAGGATCCCTTTTGAAAAATACTATTATCAATGTCACAACTATATAACAAAATACCTTTACTATAAATTTCATCCAAGCTATCCCTTAAACTAAATACGGCAACATTAATATTCATTTCTTTTAAGGAAACGACCCATTTCTTGGTATGAATAGATTCTGCATCTGCTAACAACAAAACTTTCACAGCTCATGCTCCTTCAATAATATCTACCAAGTATTTCAAATTATTATATCTAGAAAATTTTTCCTCTTTATCGCAAGATAGTGGCCTTAGATTATTTAAATCAGATATTAAATAATCTTTAAAATACTTTTTAAATGATGAGCCTTCTGTAAAACAATCATATACAGGAATGCCAAAAGCTATGTAATCAAAAATTTTGGTCCCAAATTCATATTCTTCATTTCTAACTGCACACAATCCAATATCCGCCCTTTGCAAAACCTTCATTACTTCAGCATAATTTATTCTTGAATGAACATAAATATTTTTTCTATTCTTTATAATCTCCAGCAATTTTGTATCAGGATCATAAAAATCTATTCTGTAATTCTTTCCCAGAATATCTAACTTTTCTTCTATCTCATCTAATATTTTATCTGCGTTTTTACAATAGCATGCAAATTTTCCTACACAAACTACCCTTACTATTCTTTTATCATACCTTATTTTAAATAACATCTGCTTAGGAACCATATGACCATTAAGAACAATTTCTATTTTAGACATATCTGAAAACAATTTACCATACTCCATTTTCATACCTGGTGTGCATACTATAATCTTATAGGAAATCCTATAAACTATCTTTTCTATAAATTCTGCAATACGCAACTTGATGTTGTTTGAGCAAATACCGGAACCATATCCTGTCTTTATATTTAAGGACCACGGATCACGAAAATCAACAACCAACTTGTGTCCTAATAAATATGAAAGAAGAGCTATTGGTAGCAAATACCAAAATGGTCCACAAGATATATATATTACAGTTTTCATCTGACTAGAAATAAATTTACAACAATTTAATATCCAAATTAACTTATTAGCACTGCAGTACGTATCTCTAGAAATGGTTGTAAATTTAATGCCATGTTCCTTTAACATTTGTAATAAATATAATGAGCGAGCAGAACCTATACCATCACTTGGAGAAAGATAATATGCTATAAAAATCATAATCTATTTCACCATTTCCTAAACATTTTGTAGACATCTATACCAACTTCATACGTTGCAACCATAAACTAAAATTTATTATTCTCCAAATTGATGAATCAAATCTCTTTTTCCCATCAATCATATCATCTAAATGCTTGATTGCTTTATCGGTAAAAATTCCTCTACTAACTTCTATTGCATCTTTTAATCTACCCATGAAATCAGAATAATGTTCTCGCATCCAAACCTCCTCTGGAGTAACAAATCCCATTTTATCCATACGAAGCCTTACAACATCAGGAACTACACCAGACATACTATCTCGCAATATTCTTTTTGTTATCCCATCAGATAATTTATACTCATCTGGCAAACTCAAAACAAACTCTACTAATCTGTAATCTAAAAAAGGCAACCTAGTTTCTATTGAATGTGCCATTGAATTTCTGTCTTCCCAATGAAGTAGCATTTGCAAATTACTTGAAGTCAGTTGAGCTATGGATAAAGATTTTACACTATCGGCTTTATTGCCTGCGACAACATAAGGATTTTCTCCATATGCATCCAATGCCTGCATATCTATCCAACTAGGTTTCAAACTGTTACCATTATATATAGTGCAAAGGCTATTATATATTTCATCTGGTAGGCACTGGTACAGCAATCCTTTAAGAATAAATATTGCACTAAACGAATGTAATTTTTTCGTTACCAACATTTCATGAAAAAATCTTTTAAATTGAAAAGATTTCATTAAATTTTTCAACCGTGGAAAAAAGAAACCATAATAACCCGCTAATTGTTCATCTGCCCCCTGACCATCTAACATAACTTTAATTCCACAGCGTTTTGCTGCTGAAAAAACACACCATTGTGCATATATACTAGTCGAAGAAAACGGCTCATCCTGATACCATATAAGATCTTTAATCTCCGCAAATAACCCTTCCGGAGATGGATATACAAAATTGCCATTTCTACCAATCCTTTTCAAAATAATATCTACATATTTTTTTTCATCATATTTTAAAATTTTAGAACATGATGAAATTGTAACTATTCCCTCTTTTGATCCCATTTCCTCAAGGATTCTATCCATCGTACATACAATACTTGATGAATCTAATCCTCCTGATAAACAAGATCCTATTTTGACATCCGAACGCAATCTCAATCTCACCGCATCTGAAAAAACATCAAAAAATTGCGCCATCACCTCTTCGGATTTGCACATTAATGATTCTGACTGCAATTCATACCATTTATAAATCTTTCTATTATTGATTTGATTTATATGGCAACATAGTGCTTCACCTGCTCTTAGCTGAAAAACCCCTTTATACATAGTTTCATCTGTATGATCCATTAATCCCCAATTTAAAAAATCATAGCATCTTTGACCATTTATTTTACCATTCCACCCTGGTAGTCCAAAAAATTGTTTAATTTCTGATGCCAATGCAAACAAACCATGACTAGACATCCAATAATATAATGGCTTTATACCAAATCTATCTCTAGCTGAAAAAATATCGCCCGTAACCGTATTTACAATCACAAACGCCCACATACCATTAAGTTTATGTAAACACTCCCTCCCCCAGCAATCATATGCAGCTAACAACACTTCCGTATCTGTTTCAGTTTTAAATAAATATCCTTCATTAAGCAAATCATGACGAAGTTCAATATAGTTGTATATTTCGCCATTATACACAATCCAATATTTACCATTACAGTATTGCATAGGCTGTTTTCCTGCATCTGATAAATCCAGTATAGATAAACGTCTATGTCCCAAATAACATCTATGATCAAATAACGATACAATTCCTTCACTATCAGGGCCTCGATGAGCAATCATCTCAAGCATAGAATTTACATATTTTTCAGGAATTTTCTTATTTGAAAATATTCCAGCTATACCACACATTCTTCTTAATCCTCTTTAAATTTTTCAAAATTATTATTCGAACAACTGCTATCCAATAAGTAAAACTATACATACATTTTATTTCCAATTTAGACGCCGTAGATAATTTTATTGGATTCCATCCTCGACTTTTTTCTAATAATTCTTTGCGATTTGAAAGTTTACCTATTATAGAAACTAAACAATAATTAAGCTTATTATACTGTGAATTACATAAATAATGATGTGAACCATACCATGTCCATTTATTTCTATAGTTCCAGTGATTTAAATTTTCACTTAAGCAATACACCCCTTTATCAAAAAGCCTTTTTGCCTCCTCATTTTTGGTATATTTCCATAAATCATATAGTCCTAAAAGTGAAAAACAAAAACCATCCAAAACATATGTATTTGGATATGCAGGATATTCTTCAAAATAACAGCTTCCATTAAATTCTGTTTGGACTCCACCATCCTTAATACTTAACTGGAATACTTTAAATGCTTTCTCTGCCAAATCAAAGCAATCATTTCTACTACATATTTTTCCGATTCTTGTCAATAAGCTTATAGCTAATCCCTGAGACATAGCAGATTTCCACGGTGATTTTAAGAAAGAAGTCCCCTCGTATTTATCAAAACGATATACCCATGCTCTTTCTTTATAGTCATAATTATCAATCAACCATTGAGCATAATTTTCAGCTATCTTAAGTTTTTGTTTGTTTCCTGATAAAAAGAATTGATTTATACAAATTAGACCATACCAAGCTATATAGGCAGGATTATATTGACTACCTTGGCTACTTACCATACCTCCATATTCATAATACAAAATTCCATTTGCATCAAAGCTAGTTCCATTCATAAATAGTTCATCACTTAATATGTAATAAGAATCATTTTTTTGGACTTCTTTCAAATTTTTTTCAACAGAATACTGAAAATCCAATTACATCCCTCACTATATCTCAATCTTATTTTCATTGAATATTCGATTTATTAATGTCTGTATTTTATTAGCAACAACTCTATGCCCCTCTGCATTAAAATGACTACCATCAGGAGTATTACCTACCATTTCTTCACACGAATAGATATCTATAAAATAAACACCATCCTCGGTTTTGGCTTTATTTGCAAAAATACCATTTATAAAATGCACATATTCCATAGTGCCTGGGCATTTCTGTTCTAAAACTTCACCAGGATCAGCCACTCCTAATATTATAATTGGACATAATAACTCCTTTTTTATCTGCTTGATATATACATCCAAAACATATTCGAATTGTTGTTTTGAAATCCAATTTATACGTCTATGAAGTGCGCTCCTCATTAATTCAAGGAACTTAGCTCCTATAATTAAACTATAATCTTGAATTTTATCAACAAAGGTTCTTGGATATTTAGAAATAAAAATAGAATTTTTATAATCATCACGCTCTGAATGTTTATAAATTAGTCTATCCCGAATACGAGTAGCAGCCTCAACAATACCGAAATGAATAATAACCACATCTGGTGAATGTCTTATTATTTCATCTTCTAAGTATCCATAGGCATCATTTATGATTGCGCCTCTTTTACCAGAATGAATAATCTGATAGCAGTCATCTTTTTCTAATATCTCCGCATAAGTTTTATCATTTCTATTTTCTCGTGGTGGACGCATTATCATGCTAACCGAATTTCCTAGTATTCCTATTTTCATGACAGTACCCCACAACATCTAGTACAAGCTGGAAACATTTTATTTTTATTTAAAATATCTCTAAAATCCTGTAAACTATCACCATACCAGAGTTCCTTCAAGTCTTTATTTCTTATATTTCCAATATCTATTTGTATGCCACAACGTGCCAGAATTATAACATCTCCATTCGCCTGAATACTGGTACTTATCCACGGAACAAAACATTGCTTGTCTTTTATTTTTGTTAATGGTTTATTGTAGTATTTATACACATCATCTTGCGACTTCATATCCGGTATAAAACCTATATTTGTTTTAGTGTGATATCTTTTTACTCTATTTATTTCTTTCCACAAAATATCACACCTAACTTTTTGCGGGTCAACAGCATTTAAACAGCTGTTCGTTACAGTAAATTGTGGATATAACTTATTATGTAACGAACTCATTTCATCAGTTGTAAAATTCAGATGTGAAAAAGTAATTTCATCTGGATAAAAATACCGTTCTAATCCAGTAATAAAATTATATAAACAATCATAATTATAGTTAGAAATACAATAATTTACTTTTATCTTAATGCGAGAATTCGTTTCTTCTAATTGCTTTATTAACATCATTCCAGACATTACCTTCTCGTATACCCCATCAATACCCCTAATTTTATCATGAATAGCTGCCGGTCCATCCAAAGATATACTTAATTCATCCAGCTTACTGTCAACTAATTCTCTTGCAACCTTTTCTAACACATATCCGTTAGTACCCACTCCTACATATAATCCATGTTTCTTAGCATAAGTTATTAACTTACCAAGATCTTTATATAAAAGCGGTTCAGTTCCTACAATGAACAAATTCGGCTTATAGTCTTTTATGCTATCCACAAAATTCATCCATTCTTGTAATGTTAATGTATTATCTTTTATTAAATTCCCGTAAAAATTTGAATCAATATTTTTTTGTCCAACATCACACATACAACACCTTAAATTGCAAATATTATTAATGGTTATATATATATTTTTAGGCATTTGTAATTTATGTATGCTCCTATATAAATAAATTTTATTATCTATATAGGGCAATATTTTCTCTGGATGCTGTACTCCTTTTTTTATTTTGTCAAAAATAATATTCATATTTCGTTCAACCTTTCTCTCAACAATATCTAATTAATCCAAATATATACATTGATCATAAAATTCCATATTATTTCTACTATGTGTAACTGATATTATTGTCCTATCTAATTTCAACTTACCTAAAGTTTTCATTATGTTTTTTTCAGTTTCAATATCCAGTGCCGAAGTAATCTCATCTAAAATAAAAACTTCCTTATTTTGAAACAATGCTCTTGCTATTCCTATACGTTGCCTTTGCCCCCCTGATATACAAGCCCCATTTTCTCCAACCACCGTCTCTATCCCTAAAGCCTGTTTATCTATATATTCTAGTAAATCTACTTTTTGCAATACATCTTTTACTTTTAATAAATTTTTCTCATTTTTCTCTTCTCCTAGAAGAATATTGTCATATATACTACCATCTATTAACATAACATTTTGGGGAACATATGCTATTTTAGACTGCCACTTTGAGATACTATAAGCTATATTTCTTCCATCAACGAAAATATTACCATTAGATGGAGATAACAAACCTAATAAAATATCTATAAGTGTAGTCTTTCCACTTCCTGATTTACCAAAAATACCAACCATAGTTCCTTGAATGATGGTTGCACTAAAATTATTTAAAATAAGATTTGATGATTGCGAATATGAAAAAGAAATATTTTCAATATTGATTTTACTTTTGAAATTTATATCAACATTTCCATCACCGCGCTGATCTTTTTTTATGAGATTTTGTTTACAACATATCAGCTCACCATATAAAGTGCAAAACATTGGATAATAAAATTTAATTGAATTATTAATACCTATTATCCTAGAAACACTTGGCATTATCTTGAATGCAGCAAAAGCCATAGCTGAAATTAAATAAAAAATATCCCTAGGCGAATATTCTAATTCTAATCCCAACAAAACAAGTAATATTAATGTGAAAATTACAAAAGTTTCTATTATATATCTAGGCAATACACTAATAAATTGGTATGACATAGTAGCCTTTAAATATTTATTAAATGCTTCGTCGAAATGCATTGAAAAAAATCTTTCCTTATGCATTATTTTAGTCAATTTAATATTATTAACAGACTGGTTTAGCCACTTTAATATCTCAGCCTGAGCAACTTCATTCTTTTCACCTTTTTCAATAAGCTTTTTTTTCGTACATATATTAGTTACAACCAACATAATTGCAAAAAATATACTGTATGCTAAGGCTACAGAAAAATTCACATAAAATACAAAAATACAGATCATTATGCAACAAAGTATTTCTGTAAAAAGCTGAAGATGCCCCATTATTACTGCAATAAAAACTGATGGTAAGGAAATAGACATATTTCTAACAAAATCGGCAGAATTACTGTATATATGCTGCAAGTATGGTTTATTTAAGTGAAATATAAACATATCATGTGCATATCTGTGTTCTACTTTTTGAACAAATAAATACTGCCATTTCAATAATAACGGTAAAAATATTCCTCTCGTTATACATATCAATAGAATGAAAATTCCTAAATTGCTTATTTCAGAAGTATCATTTATATCAATAACACCTAAAAAGCTACCATATTCATCTCTATAAGTACCACTTAATATATTAATAAATGGTACTATCAGCATAACTGATGACATATCTAAAAGTGCACCGAAAAGCATTCCAAATACCAAACACAAATATTCAATTTTCTCTTTAACTGAAAATATACTTATTATTTTTTTCATCACAAATACCTAAAGTTATGCTAGTCAGCAATTACATACGCCTTCCAATTCTCTCCTGTATAAATACATAAAAATTTATGCGTAGATCTATCTTGAAAACTACTGTCTGCACCTGATATCAATATCTCTATATCATACTTATCTATAACTTCATCTAATGGAATTTCATTGTTAATTATGTCAAACATTTCATCTACGCCATAAGATGAAAGAGCCCCAAATACCGCTTTTCCCGACTGGTATGACAATAAATTATAAAATTGACCAGCTTTATCAACAAATATATTATTTTCATCTCTAAATTTAAGCAACTTTCCAATTTCCATAATTTCAATTGTATCTTGACTTTTTTCTTTGTTATAAAATTTAATTAATATCAACAAATCAATAATAAAATATAATAATATCATAATATTTAATACTGCTATGCTTATATTCGATAACAATAATAAAACAAAACATGTTGTAAATATTACTGAATAATCTATATATCTATCGCCTGACCCAATAAAAAAAAACATCTAACATTTTTTATAACAAAACCAATCAAAAACAAACCTACTGCACCACAAAAGCAATAAAATAATATGACATCAAAACAATGTATGCTATCTATACAACTATATATATATATAATCAAAACTACTGCTGGATTACTAAATATTAATTTTATACTATCTGATAATATTGCTAAAAAACCATGTTCTTTTGATATCCTTAATTTTTTTAAGCAGCTCATCAAAAATCTACAATGACCACAAAAAATTGTTCTATATTTTGATGAAAACAACATTAAAAACAACAATATCATGCAATAACCTATTAGTAATGTTACATCACCACAGATAAATAGAAAAATTAACCCCAAAAACAAAAAAACCTGCGTTTCGAATTTATGCATATATAGTAAGACAATGTTCAAAAGTACAACAGGAATAAGATAGACTCCTATTCCTGTCTTCATGTAAATAAGCCACAAAAGTACAATGCACATATAGATATTCTCTGCAAAAGTTCTTGCACAAAAATCTAACTCAGTCCGAACAATACCTGGTGTCATAAAAATAAAAATTACACCCAAAACTATGGTATAAATATCTGCCCCCTGTATCAATATACTTAAGAGACAACCTATTATTACCATACTAAAAATCTGTAACACAAAATTTATATACTTATATTTTTTATCTCTAAATGACTGCGGTAATAATGAAAATAAATATATAAATAAAAATGGATAATCAAATGGATATTTATTTCTAGCATCTATACAGTAACACGTTAAATATGATGGAATCTTTTTTTCAACTTCACATTGTTTAGCTAATAAATGATACGTAAAAACATCTCCATCAATTATTTTTTTATTTCTTATAAAATATAGCTTTAATAATACGAATACCAAAAAAGAACCTATTAAAATTCCATAGTAGTCATTATATATTTGCCATATCATAATTCTTCATCAACCTCTTATTTTTCATCTGCATGTAATTTTTATTATGCTTTTAAAAATTTTTCTGCTATCCCTACGCTTCTTGCCGGATTTCCCATTACCAATTCACCAATTTTAGTATCGTGAGTAACCACAGACCCCATTCCAACAACAGAGTTCTCTGCTATTTTCAATTCATCTTTTATTGATGCATTAACACCAATAAAAGACATCTTTTCGATTACAACATAATTCAATATTACAACATGAGAAGTTATTAATGAATATTCCCCTATTTTTGAAAATAATCCAATATAAGAATTAAATACCATAACAACAAAATTCGATATTTCTGCATATGGAAGGATTGTTGTACCAGCATGAATAATACAGCCATAACCTATCTTTGCTGTACTCGCAATTTCAGCTCTAGGATGAATGAGTGTTACAAACCTTTCTGGATATATATTTAATTTTTTCATTATTTCACCACGTATATTCCTGGTATATACAGAACCTATTGCAAAAACAAAATAAATATCCTTATTTTCTCTGAATTTCTCAACTAATGCTAACCCCCCTAATACCTTTACACCTTCCAAATATTCACCATGTTTATTGTTATCATCATCTAATATGCCAATAATTTCATATCGTAATTTCTCTTTATTTATAGCTTTTATTAATTCATGGGTTTCAAAAAAGCCTTTACCAGCACCTAAAATTATTATTTCTTTCATTATTAATCACCCAAATTTACACTACCTAAATTATATAACATATAATTAATCTATCCCTTTAAAGCTTTTTTTAACATCAGATTAATAGAATCATCAATACTAAAAAAATCCTTTTTACCAATGAACCTAGACAACTTATTGCTATCGCCTATATAATTTAAAACTTCTCGATTGCTGTATATCATATTGCTATTGCTGCCACATTTACTAATAATTATACTTGCTATATCTCCTATACTCATAACTTCACTAGAACACAAATTAAATACACCATCAACTTGATTATCAATAATTGACTCTATGCATTCGACCACATCATTTATCGATATTGGCGAAATCAATGGACGCCCCTTACAGTTTAAATATATAGTTTCCCCTTTCAAAGCTCTGTTGGCCAACCTTGAAAATAAATGATTATAACTTATATTTCCAATAGGGAAATATAATCTTAAAACAGTTTTTACTAAAATAGGTGAATATTCTATTTCCTTCTCTGCACTCCATTTACTAAAAGCATATAGACTATCTGGACACACTGAATCATTTTCAGATCTACACTCAGCATGTTCTCCATAAACTGCACCTGATGATAGCAGGATTACGTGCTTTACTTTATTTTTATGTGCCCAAGATACAATATTTCTAGTACATAAGACATTCGAATAGTAATAGTCATCTGCTGTATATGAACCAGATAATATACCACCACAATGAATCAAAACATCCACATCTGAAATATTCTCTTCAGGAATACCATCCTTTAAAAACACTACTGCCTTATTAATAGGCTTAGTAGACATACCAACGCAATTATATTTTGCTTTTAATTCCTTGAATAAACTTCCACCTATAAAGCCATTTATTCCCGTTATTGCTACTTTCATTTGTTAAACATTTCTGGCAATTTAGGAATATCACCTAAATGTTTTGCATACCATTCTGCTGTTTTTACTATACCTTCTTCTAAATCAATCTTTGCCTGATATCCAATCAAATTCTTAGCTTTTACAACATCAGGCACGCGCAGTTCTATATCAGCAGATAATGCTGGCTTAAAAATAATCTTAGATTTGGAATTTAGTATTCTACATACAATCTGTGCCAAACCATAAATTGTAGTAACCGCACGAGCATTGCCTATATTAAATGATTCACCAACTGCATTATCATGTGTCAGCGCCAACATAATTCCATCTATCATGTCATCAACATAACACCAAGCTCTAATCTGATTACCATCGCCAAAAATATAAATATCTTCATTATTTAATGCTTTGCGTATAAAAACCTGTATAGCCCCTTCACCAATTTGACCAGGACCATATATATTAAATGGTCTAACAGTAACAGTTGGTAAATTATATTCTCTGTAATAAGCACTAGTAAGGTGCTCCCCTGCTAATTTACTAACTGCATATGTCCATCTCGCTTCCCCTACGGCACCAGTTACTGTATCTGTAGATTCATTCACTTTAAATGCACGTGAACCAAATACTTCAGATGTAGAAAAATCCATAAACCTATCTATTCGTAAATTTCTTAATACTTCCAGTATATTAGCTGTTCCCAACATATTAACACGCATTGTACGCACTGGATTTTTTACTGTGTTTACTATTCCCGCAATCGCCGCTGCATGAATTACGATATTAGAATCTCCAATTGAATTTCTAATATTGTCTATATCTAATATATCTCCCTCTATAACAGTCAAATTTTTATGTCCATAATATGACTTATCCTTTAAAGAGTTACGTGCAAAATTATCATATACAACAATTTCGTTATCATTTACTAACTTTCCTATCAAGGTTGAACCAATAAATCCTGCTCCACCTGTAATGAATATTTTTTTTCCTTTCATCATCATTTCAATACCGTGACCAATGCTATGATCACATTCACTCCCTTCAAATTATCATATTGGTTTTAATTACTTTATCTACAATCATATTAATAAAGCTCTACATATCTTTTGTATGCTATAATCCTTCACCCAAGCGCCCATAGGCAGACTCATGACTTTTGCTGCTACCTTTTCTGCTACTGGTACGCTGCCGGTGCCCTGGTGGAGATAGTCAAACATTGGCTGCTGGTTCAATGGTATTGGATAGTGTACGGCTGTTGGTATGCCTGCTTCTTTTAGCTTGGCCTGCAGTTCTTCTCTGTTCTGTACCCGTACAGTATACTGGGCATACACAGAAGTATTATGTGGCTCAATATATGGAGTTATAATGCCTGGCACATCAGCCAAAAGTTCAGTATATTTTGCCCCTACCTCAGCCCGCAGCTTTACTTCCTCCTCAAAGATGGTCAGCTTGGCTAGCAAAACTGCTGCCTGCAGGGTATCCAATCTACTGTTCAGGCCCATGCGTACATGATGGTATCGTCTATCCTGACCATGCTTGTGAATCATATCCATAGCTTTGGCTAATTCGTCATCATTGGTAAATACAGCTCCGCCATCGCCATAACAGCCCAATGGCTTGGTTGGGAAGAAACTGGTACAGCCAATGGTAGATAGTCCACAGGAGCGCCTTCCCTTGTAGGTGGCTCCGAAGCTCTGAGCGCCGTCCTCTACTACTGGCAAATTATATTTTTCACCAATGGCATTAATTGCATCAAAATCTGCACACTGGCCATATAGGCTTACTGGCATAATAGCCTTGGTTTTGTCTGTAATAGCAGCTTCTATTTTGCTGGCATCCAGATTGTAGTTTTTTTCGTCAATATCTACAAATACAGGGGTTGCTCCCAATCTGGCAATAACCTCGCCAGTGGCTACATAAGTAAAAGCTGTAGTTATTACCTCATCCCCTGCCTTTATCCCTAATGCCATAAGGGCAATCAACAGGGCATCTGTACCATTGGCACAGGTAATGCAATGTTTTACACCTACATAATCAGCCAGCTTGGCTTCCAGCTCCTGCACCTCTGGGCCTAAAATATATTTACCATGAGCCAATACCTGGGCCAACCTTCTGTCCAGCTCTGGTTTTATTTTCTCCTGCTGTGTCTGCAAATCTATAAAAGGTATCATCCTATCCTACCGCCTTATATCTTGTTTTATTTCTTCAACTGCACATCTATGCCACATCTTGGACATTTCAACTCTACTGCATCTGCTGGCACTGTAGTATCACCACAAGCACACATATAGCCATGAATACGGGCTGGATTGCCATATACCATAGCATAATCCGGCACATCTTTGGTTACTGTGGAACCAGCACCTACAAAGGCATTCTTTCCCAAGGTAGTACCACAAACAATGGTGGCATTAGCACCAATGCTGGCACCACGGCCTACCAAGGTTTTATTATAGTCTGCTGAGGTATTGCGGGGATATTCACATCTTGGGGTTCTTACATTGGTAAAAACCATACTAGGGCCACAGAATACATAGTCCTCCAGCTCCACCCCCTCGTAGACACTAACATTGTTCTGTATCTTTACATGATTACCGATTTTGACATCATTGCCTACAAAGACATTCTGGCCAAGATTACAGCCCTCACCGATTTCTGCTCCCTTGGAAATATGAGAAAAATGCCAGATTCTGGTTTTTTTGCCAATTTTTGTCCCCTCATCCACATAGGATGATTCATGAACAAAGTATTCCTTTTCTTCATTATTCATGGTCAAATCTCCCTACAAAATCCAATGTACTGCATTCTTTCAATGGCAATTTCACAGCCTGGCCCTCGGCAGCAGACTTGTAAATCGCCAGTACCATTTCCAGAGCATCCCGCCCAGCCTTGGCATCCACATAAGGCTGGCGGTCCTTTTCTATAGCTTCCACTACATCCGCAAAAAGACTGGTATGTCCATTGCCATATACATTGCTGGCAGCCTCCTCCAAGCCCTTGTTGCTTCTATCCTCGTCTGTTTCATCAGCAAAATCCCACACATCAATATTGTTGGTGGATTTGCCTCCCAGCTTGACAGTGCCCCACTGTCCAAAAACATATAGGGTTTCCTCCAAGTTCTGAGGATATACATTGGTTGTTCCCTCTATGGTAGCCACGGCACCATTGGCAAAATTTACCACAGCCATGCCTACATCCTCAGCCTCCAGATAATGATGGAATTGCTGCTTGGTCTGTCCATAGACAGATACCACCTCACTGCCCATCATCCAACGCAGCAAATCAATGCCATGAATACACTGATTCATCAAGGCGCCGCCATCCTGAGCCCAAGTGCCCCGCCAAGGAGCCTGTGTATAATAATCCTTGTTACGGTTCCAGCGGACATGGATGCTGCCATGAGAAAGCTTGCCAAATCTGCCAGACTCCACAGCTTTCCGCAACTTCTGTACGGCAATATTAAATCTATTCTGATGGCAAGCCGATACCTTTACATGATTTGCTTCTGCTCTACGAATAATTTCATCTGCATCTGCAATGCTCATAGCCATAGGCTTTTCAATAATCAGATTGATGCCCTGGTCTATGCAGTAAAGAGCAATTTCGGCATGACTGCCGCTCTCTGTGGCAATACTAATAAGGTGAATTTCTGGATGTTCCTCTATCATCTGGCGATAGTCTGTGTAGCGAAGAATATCCTTATTCTCTGCCAAACCCTGCTTGGCAAGCAACTCTTCCATTTTACTAGGCAGTACATCGCATACTGCCACCAGTTCCAGTTGGTTATTGATAACGGCCTTTATATGATTGATGGCTATTCGGCCACAGCCAATAAGTGCATATTTCATCTCTTACAAAACCTCTATATTTTCACGCTTGCTAATATTCTTCATCACATTTTTGGTGTCAAAAATTGCCTTGGCATATTTCTGCACCATTTCATAATCCACATTGGTGTGAGCCGTGGTAATCACCACAATATCTTCCTTTGCCAGCACCTCTGGATTTAGCTCCTTCAAGCCCTGATATGTTTCTCCCTTATATTTGTACTGAGCCACCCAAGGATCGTAATAGCTAATATCTGCGCCTCGCTTCTGGAATTCCTCAATAACTCTAAGAGCTGGACTTTCCCGATAATCATCAATATCCTGCTTATAAGCTACTCCCAGAATTAGTACCTTAGCGCCGTTAATAGACTTCTGGAAGCGATTCAGCACCTCGCCACAACGACTAACAGTATATTCAGGCATCCGATCATTAATCATGCCGGAAGCCTCTATCAGAGAGGTATGGAAGCCATATTCTCTAGCTTTCCAACTGAGATAATATGGATCCAGAGGAATGCAATGTCCACCTAGGCCAGGACCTGGATAAAAGGCCTGAAAACCATATGGCTTGGTTTTGGCTGCATCTACTACCTCCCACATGCTGATACCCAGCTTGTGACAAAGCATTGTCAATTCATTAACCAAGGCAATATTAATATTGCGATAGGTATTCTCCAGTATTTTTTCCATCTCTGCCACAGCAGGAGAGGATACCTCATATATATCACTGTCCAGCACCTGACGGTACATCTCTGCAATAACATGAGTAGCTTCCTTGCCAATACCACCTACTACCTTGGGGGTATTCTTGGTTTTGTAAAGAAGATTGCCTGGATCCACTCTCTCTGGTGAAAAGCCTAACAGGAAATCCTCCCCGCATTTCAAGCCAGAACCCTTTTCTAAAATAGGCTTCAACAAATCCTCTGTGGTACCTGGATAGGTGGTGGATTCCAACACTACAATAGTGTCCTTGGTTAGATGCTTGGCAATAGCTTCTGCACTACCTTTGACAAAACTTATATCCGGCTGCTGATGGGCATCCAATGGGGTAGGCACACAGATAGCAATAAAGTCTACATCCTTGACAAAGCTAAAATCTGTGGTAGCAGAAAGCATGCCTGATTCTACCAATGCCTGCAAATCCTCATTAACCACATCCCCAATGTAGTTGTGACCTGCGTTAACCATATCTACCTTTTGCTTCTGCACATCAAAGCCTATGGTTTTGAATCCAGCTCTGGCCTTTTCCACAGCCAGAGGCAGACCTACATAGCCCAGTCCTACTACACCTACGGTTGCCTTATGATTGACAATTTTTTCTTTTAAATTTTTTAGTGTATCCATTCTCTCACCTATTCTTATCCAAATTTTCTAATGCCTTGCTATTGTATGTTGGTATCAAATCCTTGATTGTATGAAGGATGATATAATTGTCCTTTTCATGCTCCAAAGAGGATATTCTATGCATAATCTCATCAGTTACAATACTGCCTAGAGGGGCTTCAAAAATCCGCTCATGGCAGGTTTTGCGGGTTCCCTCCTCGGCGGTTAGCAGCTCCTCATAGAGCTTTTCTCCCGGCCGCAGCCCCGTAAAGACAAATTTTATATCCTTGTCCGGTATAAGGCCATGAAGCTCCACCAAATCCCGAGCCATATCCAGTATCTTCACCGGTTCGCCCATATCCAGCAGGAATACCTCCCCGCCCTGAGAGAAGGTGCCTGCCTGCAAAACCAGCTGGGCTGCCTCTGGTATGGTCATAAAATACCGCACCATTTCAGGATCTGTAATGGTTATAGGCCCTCCCTTGGCAATCTGCTTCTTGAACAGAGGCACTACACTTCCCCGACTGCCTAATACATTGCCGAATCTCACAATGGCAAATCTAGTCTGACTGTGAAGATTCATATTCTGTATCACCATTTCGGCCAAGCGTTTGCTGGCTCCCATAACACTGGTAGGATTTACAGCCTTGTCGGTAGAAATCATAACAAAGGATTCGGCGCCATATTTGTCCGCTGCCATAGCCACATGCTGGGTGCCAAAAATATTATTCTTTACTGCCTCCACAGGCTGAGCCTCCATCAAAGGCACATGCTTATGAGCTGCAGCATGAAATACCAGCTGAGGCCGATATGTGCAGAATACTTCATCTATCCGCCCTGCATCCCGAATATCTGCAATAATCGGAATATACCGCTGAGCCCCAAATTTTTCGATTAGCTCCTGATGTATCTCATAGATACTATTCTCGCCTCTGCCCAAAAGCAGCAGCTTGGCTGGCTTGGCCAGGGAAATCTGCCGGCACAGCTCGGAGCCAATGGAGCCACCAGCTCCTGTAACCAAAACCACCTTGTTTTCTATATATCTGCTAATAGCATCCATATCCAGCTTGATGCTATCTCTGCGCAGCAAATCCTCCAGCTCAATATTCCGCAGTTGCTGGACAGATACCTGACCATCTATCAGCTCATATAGACCAGGCAATATCTTGACATGACAGCCTAGACCACGACATTTGCTGGCAACCTTTTTGATAATACTGCCTTTGACTGATGGCATAGCTATGACAATTTCCTTGATTTCATTTTCACTTACCAAGGTATCCAGAGCATCTGTATTTCCCAATACGCCATAGCCCAGGATTTTCTTGCCTACCTTGGAAGCATCATCATCCACAAAGCCTAGAAGCTTTTTACCCTCGCCACGTTGTACCAGCTCTCTGGCAATCATAACTCCAGCATCCCCGGCGCCTATAATAAGCATTTTTCGCAGTTGGGATTCGCTGGCCTCAGACTGACTCATCATCATAAGCATCCGTACTGACAATCTGGAGAAGCAGATTAGGCCTACATCCAAAATATAAGAAATAATATAAATGCTTCTAGGCAGGTCTACTTGGGCGTAAAGGGCTAGTAGAGCTATAATCACATTGGCCACTGTACAAGCACCAATAATGGCAAACATATCTCGTACAGTTGCATAGCGCCATATTCTGTTGTAAATCCCGCACAGATAAAACAGTACCAGCTTGATAAGGACTGCCACTGGCAGCACCGATAGCAGCACAGCAAAATAACGGCTGCCTGTATTGCCATCCAGCCGTAACAGCAGTGCCACAAAGGGCACCACAGCCAATACAGCAGCATCAAACAGCATCAAAAAGAAGAGACTTTTTTTCACCAATGTACACGCTCCATCCCCTAATGGATTTATTAACATTTCGATTTGTCCACAATTCAATATAAGTTATCCACTTGTCTATTATCATAGCACGTTCGCCCCCCCCCGCAAGACATTTTGATTTTTTCTTTACCGTAAAGTTATCCAGTCTTGCGGTTGTAAAGTCGAAAATAACTTTTAAGTATTCAGTTGTCTATTTTGCAAGTATTTTTGTCCAACACAAAAAGAGCTGCCCCGCTAAAGTTTTTTCTGTTAGCGTTACAGCTCTTTTATATAAAATTTACGATAATAGAATACTTATATATACCCCTACAATGAATACACCACAAATAATAATCTTATAAATAATTAGCGGAAATCATATAAGTCATTATGGTTCTCCCAAACTATATCATTAGTAATCGGCGGTCCGTACATAACCATAACAATGTCTGGCTTATACTTCATCACATAACTCTTCACACTTCCTGTAAATTCGCGAAGATCCAATACACGTAAATCCTTCAATCCCATAGATAAAAATGGAATTGTTACATTTAGCATTGAATCCTTAATAAGTAAAATCTTTTTATCTTTGAGATTCTCATTCTCATAATTATGTATTACCATTTCTGGTTGATTGCTATAACTATATACCGCATAAGGATTTTCAATATAGTAATCGCCTTTTCCCAATGCTTGCATATCATAAAATATAGAAAAATCTCCTCTTTTATTAATACCATATTTAGGAATATCAATATGAATGTCTGTTAAAAATTTAGGATAATAAATCTCAAAATCATCTACTGGCGTATTTGCTAAAGTTGTTTTTTTCCCTTGAGATCCCAAAAAATATTCTTTGTATTTAACAATTTTATAATCTTCAAATGCAAAGTGTTCTAGATTAACATCTACATCATAATCCTTTGTTAATTTTTCATTGATTTTCTTACTAACCCAAATAGCAGTATCTGGTTTCCAATGATGGTCTGTCATAAAAAAAGCTTGGTGCCATCCTGCATTTCCATAATCCTTGTAAAAATCATATCGCAAATCATATACTGAAATATTTCTCATGCAAAGTCCCTGCAATAACCTATCTGTATTATCATTAGCATAATCTATCCCCTTCAATTCTTTATCAAAAAACGGATTCGTCTTATTAGGAGATTGAATATACAAAAACTCTCCACCTTGCGACTTAACAAAGTCAGCAAAATTACATATAGATTCAATGCGATCATTCTGATTTTTCTTTACAGTTATATACGTTAGGTAACCATCTGAAAACCTATATACTTTCATAGCGGGATTTACAATATTCCAACCTATTTTATTTTCTAGATTGCGCCCCATCTCTACAAACAACCTATATGAAACAAGATGTTCTGTAGTCCATTCTTCTACTAGATTTTCCTCCATAATTCTAATTTTAGCTTGTAATCCTTTTAAAACATTCCATCTATTAGTAGTCTCATCTTTCTCAAATGGATATACTTCATTCCAAGCTATATTTATGGTTTTATGTTCTACCTTATTATTAACCGACTGCAATCCTTTGCTGTCAAATAATATTGTTTGTGTAATTTCATTGTTCCAATGCAATTTTTTTACCAATATTATTCTCGTACTCAAACACACAAATATACTTACAAAAAAAATATCAATACTATCATACAAGAAAGCATGACTTTTTCTCTAAAAATAACAGTTTTCACTATATGCTTCCCCCTAAAAATTAAAATATATAAATGGATTATAGCTACCACTTATACACATAAGAACGGATACTAAAAATATTGCTGCTCCAACTAAACTTTCAACATTTTTCCCCAATATTGTACAACAAAATTTGTTTTGTATATATGGAACAATTGGCATTGATAATACCAATGCTATTATCAAAATAGTATAACATCCAGTAAGGTAATTGCAAAATGTACTATCAACTAAAACATTTCCACTAATTCCTCCCATTGCTTTTACATATAAAACTGCCTCCTCCATACTATTTGAACGAAAAATTACCCATCCTATAATAATCACCAATATAGTATATACATGAGAAAAAACTCCCATTTTATTTGTAATGCCAGTCAATTTCTCACACACCAGCCACATAAAATACCATAATCCCCAGCATAAGAATGTCCAGTTAGCACCATGCCATATACCGGTCAAAATCCACACTGTAAATAGGTTGAGTAACCATCGTCCTTTATTACAACGATTGCCTCCTAACGGTATGTATACATAATCTTTAAACCACGAACTTAGTGATATATGCCATCTACGCCAAAAATCTGTTACACTATTAGCAATGTATGGATATTTAAAATTTTCAGGAATTGAAAATCCAAACATCTTACTTAGTCCAATTGCCATATCTGAATACCCTGAAAAGTCAAAATATATTTGCAATGTGTAGGCTATAGCTCCCAACCATGCCGTAGCAATAGCCTCTGGTGCACCTGCACTAAAAATATTATCTGCAACCATAGCCATATAATTTGCTATAAGAACTTTTTTACCCAAACCATAACTAAAGCGAAGCATTCCATCAGCAAAATTTTGTAAGTTTTCTTGACGTTGCAAAATTTGTTTTTCAATAACATCATAACGCACAATTGGTCCAGCTATTAATTGCGGAAAAAGAGTTATATACAATCCCACATTTAATATATTTGATTGTGCTTTTGCTTTGCCATAATAAACATCAAAAATATACGATAACAACTGAAAAGTAAAGAACGAAATACCAATAGGTAAAGCTATATCAATATCTGGTGTACTAACACTAAAAAAAACACTAAATTGCGTGTTAAAAAACGTAAGATATTTAAATACAAAAAGCATTGCCACAAAGAAAAATACTCCAACATATAACCATCTTTTTTTCTTTTTCTGCTGTTGCATTAATTCTATTTTTTTACCCAACAACCAGCCGAGCACAATCTCTAAAATCATAATTCCAACAAATAAAGGTTCTCCATAGGCATAAAATACCATACTCATAAACAAAAGAAAATAGTTACGAAATTTCCTTCCTTTAAACCAAGGATTATAATAAACCATTATTGTAAATGGCAAGAATAAGAATAAAAATACAGTTGATGAAAAAACCAACTTTTACACCTCCATGTTAATATAGTAAAACTATTAAGGAATTATCCACAACCGTCCACTATATTAGCACATTCGCCCCCCCGTACAAGACTTAACAAACAAATTTAGTTATATAAAAAATTTTTTCAATTACTAGTATATTCAACTTTACATTATCGGTATTTATGATTTTCACAAATGGTACACAAAAAGAGCTGCCCCGCTAATTTTTTTCTGTTAGCGTTACAACTCTTTAAGTTGCATCAAAAATGCCACCCCGATATGGGACGGCATTTGCGTACAGATATGGCGAAGAAATGGCATCTGCTATTTGCATTCTTCCATTGATGTTATAAATTTTACATTCTTGCTAAAACTAATACCACATGCCTTGATTTTTTCATAAAATTCATTTGTTTTGCAGATATATTTTGATAAATCTACATTTTTCAACACTGAATACTCTACATCCTGCGCTAAAAACTTTTTCACATCTTTTAGACCAGATTTTTTGAGATTCAATATTTCGTTCAACCTATTATTTCCGGACATTCTTTTTAATTCATCTTCAAAATTATATCTCTGCGCCATTATCAATATACCTGATTTGGCTATTTGCTTTAGCATTTTAACATTATGCTGCAATTTTGACAACTCATGTGGTCCCGATTCATCTGTATCAAGAATACAGGCAACTTTATCATATTTTGCTGTCATAATATTATCAGAGTGTTTGATTTCTCTTTGCATTAGGTTGAACTTAATTCTTCTTCCTAAGCTTAACTTTTTCATTCTTTGCATTTGCAAAATAAATCTATCTTCAATTTCTCCTTTCATTACATACAATATTTTTGTCATTCCAACCCTCCCGTACCTTCAAAAAAATATTCTTCAAAGGATTGATCCAGGATACTGTAATCTGGCATTACACCAAAATAGTCATTGACATAATATTGAGTCAAATTTCTATCATTTTTATTCAATATATCGGAAGGATACATGGCATCATTGTAGCCATTGCTATTTCGCTTGAAAAATACAAAAACATTTATAGGAACATTCAACTGAAATATATCTATGTTATGGGTTGATATAAAAATTTGTGACTGTACAGGTTTAATCAGAATAGCCTTTCTTATTAAATATGCCTCTAATTCAGAGTGCATATGTGCCAGCATTTCATCTACATAAATCATCGCACCAGGATTATTTTTCATAAATGTAAGTAATTTGAGGAATTCTATCGCTTCAAATGTTCCATGTGACAATCTATCCTTGCATGATTCTATATCACCTTTGGGAACTACCAGATTCTCTCCATTATTAAATATTATTTGATATGTTGTTGTAATCTCATTGTCAACATACATAGACTTAACAGCGCTTACAGTATTATCTATTTTAGGCAGTATATCATTGAGAGCATGGATATCTACATATTGCTCCAAAGTATCATTATTTCTTTTAGAAATACTAAATAAATATTTTATTGCAGATTTGATATACTCGCTTTCACTAGACACATTTACCAAAAACGCATAAGATACCAGATTATCACTCAACATTTTAGTTTCTTTTTTTAACGTATTATTATATTGACTTATCGTATCTGCTTTTTCGAGATTTTCCCTCATTTTTTCTATATTATGACTCCGGTATATCTTGCATGACCTTAATGTCTCATTTATAAGCGAATTTCCCATAAATGAAACTTCCAATAAATACGCTGTACTATCTGTAACAAATTCCAGAGAAAACCATGATATTTCATTTTTTTTATATGGAATATCTGACAAATTAAAATAGCCATCTTCTATTTGACCTCGAAAAATATAGTTTGATATAAAACATAGAAGCTTGCCAAAAGTTGTTTTTCCAGAAGCATTCCCGCCCATAATAATGACATTTTTTCTAACTTTTATTTTTGATCCATCGAATAATACATCATTTTCGCTTAGTTGATGCTTGCGTTTCTTCTGATATGTTAAATCCAGAGAAAACTTATTAAACATATACATGTTATCGCAGCTTACTTTTGTTATAATCATACTACCAACCTCCCTACACTATATTATATACTCAAAAAGTTATTGTCGCAATCACAAAATCCAAAATTTGGATTTTGTAACAATATAAACCACGAAATATTTAATAAAAATGCCGCCCCGATATGGGACGGCATTTCGTTGGTATATGGAGAAGCTATAATTTTGCTTCTCTTTTTATTTACTTATTTCAGCAGATTGCTCATGGTTTCAGCTACATTTTCCTTGGTGAAGCCGAACTTCTTGAAGAGAAGCTCTGCTGGTGCGGAGGCACCGAAGCCCTTCATGGTTACGGTTGCACCATCCAGGCCTACATACTTGCCCCAACCAAAGTCGGAAGCAGCCTCTACAGCTACACGAGCACGAACAGCCTTTGGCAATACCTGCTCCTTGTATTCATCAGACTGAGCCTCAAAGAGCTCCAT
>Ga0129313_1000149_pt1 | contig 69056 bp, 62 predicted proteins | sample O1105metagenome_FD_94436 | JGI IMG/M metagenome (GOLD analysis project Ga0129313, IMG submission 94436) | Orangutan group fecal microbial communities from fecal samples from Wisconsin, USA - O1105 metagenome | ecosystem: Host-associated > Mammals > Digestive system > Large intestine > Fecal...
ACAAGGCGCACACTAACGGACTGAGATGTATTTTCTGCCAGGTACACGCCCCGGCAGAAAATGATTTAATTTTATTTGCCGACTACCGTCGGCAAACTCTGCGAGGCTTCTTTGACAGACTGAAAACCCCCTCACCCGAAGCGGTGAGGGGGCTTTGCGTATTTGGGCAGAATTGTCAAAAATCAATCGTAAAAGGGATGCAATTTGCCCGGTATTCTTTTTTCCCGGGTTGTCGTATAATACAGCTGAAAATGGCAGATGCCATACATTTTTGAAATGCGAGGGAACCAATATGAAATTCAGCAACGGATGTTGGCTTCAGAAAGAGGGCTGCGCCTGCTTCTCCCCGGCCCAGGTATATTTTGTAAAAACCGAGCCGGATGCGGTGACGCTCTGCGCCCCCACCAGCCGAATCAACCACCGGGGGGATACCCTGGGCGGTGTGAACCTGACCATCCGCATCTCCGCTCCCTATCCCGAGGTGCTGCGGGTGCAGACCTGGCACCATATGGGCCTGCGGGAGCGTGCCCCCCAATTCCAGCTGGCCCCCCTGCATCAGGGGCTGCTGCAAGTGGAGCAGACCGAAGAGAAAATCGTGGCCCGCTCCGGCAGCCTTCGGGTGGAGGTGTGCCGCAATGACGGCAGCTTCACCTTCTACCGGGGGGAGGAGAAGCTCACCGGCTCCCAGCACCGGGATCTGGCCTATATGAAAACCGACTGGAAGGGCGATGCCTACAACCGGGGGCCGGAGGATGCCTATATGCGCCAGCAGCTTTCCCTGGGCGTGGGGGAGCTGATTTACGGCCTGGGCGAGCGGTTCGGCCCCTTTGTAAAGAACGGCCAGAGTGTGGACATCTGGAACGAGGACGGCGGCACCTCCACCGAGCAGTCCTATAAGAATATCCCCTTCTACCTGTCCAACAGGGGCTACGGCGTTTTCGTCAACCACCCGGAGAAGGTGTCCTTTGAGATTGCCTCCGAGATGGTTACCCGGGTGGGCTTCTCCGTCCCCGGGGAGCACCTGGACTATTTCCTCATCAACGGCCCCACCATGAAGGATGTGCTGGTGCGCTACACCGATATCACCGGCAAGCCCGGCCTCCCGGCCCCCTGGACCTTCGGCCTGTGGCTGAGCACCTCCTTCACCACCAATTACGATGAGGCCACCGTCAATTCCTTTGTGGACGGGATGCTCCAGCGGGGCATCCCCCTGAAGGTGTTCCACTTCGACTGCTTCTGGATGAAGGAATTCTCCTGGTGCGATTTCCTCTGGGACCGCCGGGTGTTCCCGGACCCGGTGGGGATGCTGAAGCGGCTGCATGACAAGGGCCTGAAAATCTGCGTGTGGATTAACTCCTATATCGGCCAGGAGTCCCCTTTGTTCCGGGAGGGGGCGGAGGCCGGGTACTTCCTGAAGCGGCCCAATGGGGACGTGTGGCAGTGGGATATGTGGCAGCCCGGCATGGCCATTGTGGACTTCACCAACCCCGCCGCCTGCCAGTGGTACGCCTCCAAGCTGGAAGCCCTGATGGACATGGGGGTGGACTGCTTCAAAACCGACTTCGGTGAGCGGATTCCCACGGACTGCGTGTATTACGACGGCTCCGACCCCATGAAGATGCACAACTACTACACTTACCTCTACAACAAAACCGTCCACGATGTGATTTGCCGGAAGAAGGGGGAGAAGGAGGCCATTCTCTTCGCCCGCTCCGCCACCGCCGGCGGCCAGAAATTCCCGGTGCACTGGGGCGGCGACTGCTGGTCGGACTATGAGCCCATGGAGGAGAGCCTCCGGGGCGGCCTGAGCCTGTGCTCCTCCGGCTTCGGCTTCTGGAGCCACGATATCGGCGGCTTCGAGAGCCAGTCCACGGCGGATGTCTATAAGCGCTGGTGCGCCTTCGGCCTGCTCAGCACCCACTCCCGGCTCCATGGCTCCAGCTCCTACCGGGTGCCCTGGAATTACGACGAGGAGTCCGTGGAGGTGGTGCGGTTCTTCGCCCGGCTGAAAGCCTCCCTGATGCCCTACCTGTACCGCAACGCCATCCAGACCCACACCACCGGCGTGCCCATGATGCGCTCCATGGTGCTGGAATACCCCGAGGACCGGAACTGCGAGTATCTGGCCCGGCAGTATTTCCTGGGAGATAGCCTGCTGGTGGCCCCCATCTTCAATGACCGGAGCATGGCAGAGTACTATCTGCCCCAGGGAACATGGACCTCCCTGCTCACCGGCGAGACCCGCCAGGGCGGCCAGTGGTACCGGGAAAAGCACGACTATCTCAGCATTCCTCTGTACGTCCGGGAGAATACCATTCTCGCCCTGGGCGCCCGGGACGACGATGCCGTATATGACTACGCCGACGGGGTGCAGCTGCGGGTATACGCCCTCCAGGACGGCAAGACCGCCGAAACCGTGGTGTACTCCGGCGATAACCAGATCCAACTCCGTGCCCGGGTCACCCGCCAGGGCAACCGCTACACCGCCCGGGTGGAGGCGGACAAGCCCTGCACCCTGACCCTGATGAACCTGAGCCACCCCACCAGCGCCACCGCCCCCTACCATCAATCCGGCCCCAACCTCACCTTCCCACTCCCCACCAGCACCGAATTCTCCGTCACCCTCTAATCCCCAGCCTGCAAGGTAAAAGGAACCACTTTCTGAGTTTTTTCGTAGGGGCGACGAAAGTCGCCCGTAACCCCGGATTTTAGCGAGCACCCCGATGAATGGCACAGCCCTCCCGGCTCCCTCCCTGAGGGAGCTGTCGAGCGAATGCGAGACTGAGGGAGTGTCCCCCGATGCTCGTAACCGGTAAAAAATTAAAGAATTTTCGTAGGGGCGATGAAAATCGCCCGCAACCCCACGGTTTCACAAGTACCCGGTTGAATGGCAAAACACACCCCCACACAGAACCCCAAAAATCACTCGCCCGCTGGCAAAACATCCAGCGGGCGGGTGATTGACGTTGTGGGGGGATGTTGTCCCCGGCTCCCTCTCTGAGGGAGCTGGCAGCCCGCAAGGGCTGACTGAGGGAGTGTCGTTCGATGGTTGCTCCATGCCAGCGATTTATACACCAGCGCATATGAACTCTGAAACTTTTGAGCGTTTACGTTCATCGGGGTACACTCCCTCAGCTTCGCTGCGCTCAGCAGCTCCCTCAGAGAGGGAGCCGGGAACGGTGGGGCTGTACCATTCATCGTGCCGGTCGGAAACCGCAACGTTGCGGGCGATTTTCATCGCCCCTACGAAAACTCTGATATTTTAATATTTTACCACTCATCGAAGTACACTCCCTCAGTCACGCCCTTGCGGGCGTGCCAGCTCCCTCAGGGAGGGAGCCGGGAACGAGTTTCACCATGCGTCGTACTGCTTTCGGGCTGGGGGGTTAGAGCAGGGTGTATTGGATGGCGGTTACGATGTCGTGTTCCAGGAGGAGGACCATTTGTTCCTGGCGGCGGCTGATGACGCAGCAGTTGTTTTCGATGGCGTTTTCGCCGAAGTGGGAGCGCACCTGGGCGGCGGTGTCGCCCACGGCGATGCCCTCGGGGGTCTGCATGGCCCGGTCGGTAATCATCATGCCCATAATCCGCTCGCCGTCCTGGCTTTCGAAGGTTTTCAGCCGGAGGCCGGAGAACTGATATGTCTTCTCCACCCCGGTGTATACGCCGCTTTTGCTTTCGCCGTAGCCGAAGGGTGCCCCCAGAGCTGCCAGAATGGGGCCGGCGGGGGCGTTCAGGGAAATTTCCACATCCTGCCGCTGGACGCTGGTATAGCCGGAGCGCAGGCTGCTTTTGCTGCATCCGGTGAGCAGCAGGCAGAAAATCAGCAGGGGTATCCAGTATTTTTTCATGGGGGTATCCTCCTTTTCGGATATTTTTTGCCAATCTCCGGGGGGCTATCCCCGGAAAGCGCTGGCAAAACGGAAATGCGCCATTGGGAGCTTTTCCCTTTCTATCCATAGGATAGAGGGGAAATGCATCCGGAATGGCGCATTTTTGTATCCGATTTGCATCATTTTCCGCCCCGGTATACGGTGACGGTGACGGTGTAGTTCTCCCGCAGCACCCGCAGCTCCACCCAGGAGCCATAGCCGTTGATTACCGGCGCCCGGCGGACGTCGGCGGTGTTGCTGTCGTAATATCTTCTTGCCCCCTCGGACTGGGCCTCCACCGCCCCGGTGAGGGTGGCCTGGTCGGACAGGCCCAGGTACTGGCCAAAGCTGCGCAGCACCTCGTACCAGCTGCCCTGGGGGAGCACATCCCCCCCGGGGAAGAGCTTGCTGCCGCCGTAGTCCACCCGAATCAGCTTGCCGCTTTCCACATCCATCACCAGGAAAACCCGCCAGTTCATCCCCGCCGCCATCAGCTCGGCATAGCGGAAGCCGCTGACGGTCTGGCTGTCGAACATATAATAGTAGCGGATGCGGTAATCCTGGCAGTCTGCCAGAAGCTGCCGGACGCCGTCGGGCACCATCCCGGTTTCGGTGAGGCTTTCCAGCTGCTGCATCATCATGGCAAAGTCCTGGCCTCCCTCCTCCGCCGAGGTCTGGGAGATATAGGTATTGCGCAGGTTCTCCCCCTCGCCGAAGTAGAATTCCGCCATGGTATCCAGCCGCCAGGCGTAGTCCGAGGAGCTCTGGGAGGAGATGGACAAATCCGGATAGTCCATATCCAGCTCCGGGGCGGGACTGGCCTTCAGCAGCAGCCCGGGCAGGAAGGCCCCCGCCGCCACCACTGCCGCCGCCAGGAGGATAATCAGCCAATTTTTCATTGCTTCACCTCCCGCAGAACGAAGGAGGCCACGGTGCCCCGGCCAACGATGCTCTCATAGTGGAGCCTGGCTCCATGGAGCTCGGCAATCCGCCTGGACAGGGCCAGACCCAGCCCCGCCCCGCCCTCGGCCCGGGCCCGGGACTTATCCACCATATAGAATGGCTCCGTGATGCGGCTCAGGGCCTCCGGGGGGATGCCCCGGCCCCGGTCCTTCACGGCGAAGCAGTAGCCGGTGGGGGTGGGAGTGCCCAGGATGGTGACCTTGCTGCCGGGGTTGGAGGCCTTCCGGGCATTGTCCAGCAGGTTATACAGCAGGATTTCCAGCAGGCTCCGCTCCCCGGTGATTTGGGCATCCTCCACCCGCAGCTCCAGCACCAGCTGGCGCTGCTTCATGGGGTAGCGGATGCTCTCCTCCACGCTCCGGGCCAGTGCCAGGGCGGAAAAGGGATGCATCTGGGGCAGCTCATTTTCCAGGGAGAACAGCCGCAAAAGGCTGTGGGACATGGTTTCCAGCCGCTTGCCCTCGGAGAAGATGAAGCTGGCCGCCTCAAACTGCTGCTCCTCCGGCAGCTTCCGGCTGCGCAGGGTATCGGCGTAGCCGATAATGGAGGTCAGGGGGGTTTTCAGCTCGTGGGCGAAGGAGGCGGTGAAGTCCTTCTGCTGCTGGGTGGCCAGCTCCAGGGATTGGATATGGCTTTCCAGCTCCTGGGTCATCCGGTTGAACTGGGCGGCCAGAACGCCGATTTCGTCCCCGGTGCGGACGTTGGCCCGGACGCTGTAGTTCCCGGCGGCAATCTGCCGGGCAGACCGGGACAGATTCCGGATGGGGGCCGTCAGCACGGCGCCCACGGCAATGCCCGCCACCAGGCTGAAGGCCACCGCCGCCAGATACACCAGCCGATAGGTGGACAGGTATTCCCCCCGGAGCTGGTACAAATCCGTTACATTGTGCCGGCTTTCCAGGTAGAAAACCGAATTGTCCAGGGAAAACCGGCAGGTGACCACCACCTCATACACCGGCTGGGCCTCCTCGGGCACCTTCACAATCGCATAGGCCACATTCCCCTGGGGGGCGGTGGGGGTGGTCAGGCGAAGGCGATAGTCCCGGAAGGGGGCAATTTTCAGGGTTTCCTCCAAAGTCTCCCGGGTGACCTGGGTGGAGACACTGCTGCGCCGCTCAATGGCCATGGTGCCCAGCACCGAGCACAGCAGCTGGGTCTCGTTGGCGGCGGCGGTAATCTGATGCTCCAGCTGGCCGTTGAACACCGAGTAGACAATGGCATAGCCGCCGATGGACACGGCCAGAGACACAATCAGCACCACGCACAGGGTAATCTTGGCAGATAGCTTCATCCGTCCCCCTCCAGCCGGTAGCCCACCTTGTGGATGGAGGCCAGGCGCTGCTGCCAGCCCAGCTTCTTGCGCAGCCGCTGCACATGGAGGTCCACCGTCCGGGTGTCCCCCATGAAGTCCGAATCCCAGACCCGCTCATAGATGGCCTCCCGGAACAGGGCCACATTCTGATTTTGCAGGAAGAGCACCAGCAGGTCGTATTCCTTCCGGGTCAGGGTCACGGGCACTCCGGCCTTGGTCACCTGCATGGACTCCACGTCCACCGTCACATCCCCCAGGGTATATACCGAGCTGGCCTTCCCTGCCCGGCGGAGGACGGACTCCACCCGGGCAATCAGCTCCACAATCTCAAAGGGCTTTACCAGATAGTCGTCCGCCCCGGCCCGCAGACCCTGAACCCGGTCCTGGACGCTGCCCTTGGCGGTGATGAAAATCACCGGGGTGCCGGTGGGCTTGATTTGCTTCAGCAGCTCATAGCCGTTGATGCCCGGGAGCATAATGTCCAGCAGCACCAAATCATAGCTGTGCTCCACCAGCAAATCCGCCGCCGCATTGCCGTCGTAGGCCCGGGTGCACTGATAGCCGCTGGCGCTCAGATTCCAGTCAATCAGGTTGGCAATGGGGCGCTCGTCCTCCACAATGAGAATTTTGCTCATCTCTGTCTCCTCCTGCGGCAGCGCCGCCCCGGCGGGGGCGTTACCGGATAAAGTTGGTGGCCACCCGGGGCTCTTTCTCCGGATAGCCGTAGGCTTCCCTGCCCAGGGCGATGGACTTCATCAGGAAGCTCATATTCCGGGCCAGGGTGCGCATTACGTATTTTCCCTCCGCATCCTCCTGGGCCTCCCCCTTCAGGCGGCCATGGATGCTGTTCCAGTACACGCTGGAGGCCACAGGCATCCCGGAGATGGTGAAGAATTTATTCAGCTCGTCAAAGGTGGCGGAGCAGCCGCCCCGGCGGGCGCAGACCACACTGGCCCCCACCTTCATGGTTTTGTCGAAATGGGTGCTGTAGAACAGCCGGTTCAGCAGGGCCACCAGGGTGGGATTGGCGGAGGCGTAGTACACCGGCGAGGCCACCACCAGACCCGCCGCCTCCTGAAATTTGGGGGCCAGCCGGTTGACGATGTCATCAAAGACGCATTTCCCGGTCTCGCCGCATTTGCCGCAGGCGATGCAGCCCCGGATATCCATCTGGCCCACCTGGACAATTTCGCAGTCCACACCCTCCCGGCGGAACACCTGCTCCATCTCCCCCAGCGCCAGGGCCGTATTCCCCCCAACCCGGGGGCTTCCGTTGAGCATTAAGACCTTCATCCAAATTCCTCCCATATCATTGCATTCCCCCGGCACCCGCCGGTTGCCACTACAATACCACATTCCGCCCCCCGGCGCAAGTTTTTTCCGCAGCACAGCAAAACACCCCCCCCGATGAACGGTGGAATGTAAAAATTTTTGAGTTTCGTAGGGGCGATGAAAATCGCCCGTAACCCCGGACATTAGCGAGCACCCGGTTGAATGGAAAAAGCCCCCCGGCTCCCTCTCTGAGGGAGCTGGCACGCCCAAAGGGCGTGACTGAGGGAGTGTCGTTCGATGGTTCCGCCGGGCCAATGGTTATCCGTAAGCCATCATTGGCTCTGAAATTTTTGACCGCTTACGTTCACCGAAGTACACTCCCTCAGTCTCGCTTTCGCTCGACAGCTCCCTCAGGGAGGGAGCCGGGAACGGCTTGTACCATTCAACCCGCCGCTCAGAAACCGCAAGGTTGCGGGCGATTTTCATCGCCCCTACGAAACTCAAAGAGTTTTACACTCCACCGTTCATCGGGGGGCGGCGATGTGTGAAAAGGGCAACTGAAAAGCCTTGCATTTGGGGCGGTTGTATGGTAAAATGACAGGATGAATGAGAAAATCGGAAGGGGGGATTGGTTTGAGGCGATGGGCGGCAGTGGTGTGCGCCTTTGTGATTGCTGCGGCGGGGCTTCTGGTTCGGGGCTCGGCGGAGAGTATCAGCAGCCAGGGTGGGAGCTGCGCTACCAAGATTGACCTGTACTGCACCGTCAATACCGACGGCGACTGTCTGGTGAGCATGACGGTGAACCTCAAGCTCCTGGGCAACGACAGCGGGCTGACCTTTCCCCTGCCCTACAGTGCGGAAAAAATCACCATGAACGGCAGCTCCGTGGCCACCTCCCGGGTGGGCACCCGGACCCTGGTGGACGTGGGCCGGGTCACCGGGGGCATGAGCGGTGAGTTCACCGTCCGGTTTGACTATACCCTGCCCAAGGCCGTGGGGGTCACCCCGGAGCGGAAGCTCCAGCTGAGCCTGCCAATGCTCAGCGGGTTCGACTACCCGGTGGAAATTTTCAGCTTTATCGTCACCCTGCCGGACAGCGTGACCAATACCCCGCTGTTCACCAGCACCTATCAGCAGGTGGGCTTCGAAGCGGATTTGAATTTGATTATTACCGACAATATGATTACCGGCACCAGCATCAAGGGCCTGAACGACCATGAGTCGGTGCAGATGACCCTGATGGTGCCCCGGGAAATGTTCCCCTCGGTGCGGATTTACCAGCGGACGGGGAACCCGGAGCTGATTCCCATGGGAATTTTCGCCGGCGCGGCCATTCTGTACTGGCTGCTGTTCCTGCGGACCCTGCCCCCTGCCCGTACCCGGGCCACCCTGCCCCCGGAGGGAATCTCCGCCGGTGAGCTGGGCTGCCGCCTGACCATGACCGGCGGGGACCTGACCATGATGGTCCTCAGCTGGGCCCAGATGGGCTACCTGGTTATCCAGCCCAACGGCAGCAAAATCCTGCTGCGCAGGCAGATGGACATGGGCAACGAGCGCAGCCTCTTCGAAATCCGGGTGTTCCAGACCCTGTTCAGCAACCGGGACGTGGTGAATTGCAGCAGCGCCGGTTACGCCAAGATGTGCCGGAAGACGGCCTCGATGATTCCCGGGGAGAAGGCCATGTGCCGCCCCCGCTCCGGAAGCCGGAAGGTGTTCCGGGTGCTGCTGTGCATCAGCCAGGTGTTCTGCGGCGTGTGCGTGGCCATGAATATGACCTCCATTACCATTTTGCAGATTATGTTTTCCCTGATTTTCGGCCTGATGGGCGCCGCCTCCGCCTGGGCGATTCAGGAATTTGCCCTGTATTTCCGCTCCCGGTCCCGGCTGCGCTGCTGGATTGCCCTGGGGGTGATTGTGTTCTGGTTCCTGCTGGGCCTTATCGCCGGGCAGCCCTGGATCCCCCTGGGGGCCAGCGTGGCCCAGCTGCTGCTGGGCTTCCCCGCCGCCTACGGCGGTATGCGCACGGAGCTGAACCGCAGCGAGGCCGGCGAAATCCTGGCCCTGCGCCGGTATCTGAAGGCCATCCCCCGGCCCGAGGCAGCCAGACTGCTGAAATCCGATGCTGATTACTTCTACCGGATGGCCCCCTATGCCATGGCCCTGGGCGTGGGCAAACAATTCGCCGCCGCCTTCGGCCGCCGCCCCCTGGAGCCCTGCCCCTATCTGCTGGTCCGCAACGGCGAGAACCGCACCGCCGAAGAGTGGATGCGCCTCCTCACCCAAACCGCCACCCTGATGGACAGCCGCTACCGCCGGATGCAGACGGAAAAATTTATGGTAATCCGCTTCAAATAACCCTTAAATTGGGGCTGCTGCAAAAAAAATTTGCAGCAGCCCCAATTTTCCCGCACTTTTCCAAGATAGCCTCAGGCAACCGCTTGACAATTGGGTTGGTGGGCTGGTATGATGGGGGAAAAAGGGATTACGGAATGCCGGAAGGAGTGGGGTGAGGGCGGATGGAGCGGAATGGACGGAAGCAGTATACGCTCAGCGACATTGCCAGGGAGCTGGGGGTGAATAAGGCCACGGTGTCCAAGGCCATTTCCGGGACGGGGAATCTGAGTGCCCAGACCCGGCGGCGGATTCTGGAGTTTATTGAGGAATGCGGCTATCGGCCCAATGCGGTGGCCCAGAGTCTGGCCAGGAGCCGGACCTACAACATCGGCCTGATGATGCCCGGGCAGGCGGAGGATGTGGACAGCGCCTTTTTCCGGGAGTGTCTGAACGGGGTGTGCCGGGTGGCCTCGGAGAATCAGTATGACGTGCTCATGGCCATGGACCAGGAGACCGCCACCCACAACATCGCCCGGCTGATTGACAACCGGAAGATTGACGGCATCATTGCCATGCGCTCCCTGGTGCACTCGCCGGTGGTGGGGTTCCTGAAGGAAAAGCAGGTGCCCTTTGTGCTGATTGGCCCCACCTCCGACCCGGAGACCCTGCACATCGACAACGACAACCGCAGGGCCTGCCGGGAGATGACGGCGCTGCTGATTTCCCAGGGGATAAAGAAAATGGCGCTGATTGGCGGGGACGAGAACAACTGCGTCACCCGCAGCCGTCTTCTGGGCTTCTGGGATGCCTGCGGCCAGGCGGGGCTTCCGGCCCAGGGGGTTTTCCTGAATGTGGCAGAGGAGGGGAAGCTGGCCCAGGCGGTGCAGGAGGCCATTTCCCAGGGGGCGGACTGCATTGTGTGCATGGACGACTATCTCTGCAACCTGACCATGGCCCATCTGCGCAGCCTGGGGGTTCCCGTGCCCCGGGCGGTGAAGGTGGCCAGCTTCTACGACAGTGTGCTGCTGAAAAACAGCATCCCCCCGGTGACCAGTCTGCATTTTGATGCGGCGGAGCTGGGCCGCCGGGCCTGCCGGATGCTGATTGACCGGCTGGAGCAGAAGCCGGAGCAGGACTACGCCCCCCCGGCCTATGAAATTGTGCAGCGGGATTCCACAAAATAACCAATACCGCCCCAGGCGTTTCCGGCCACCAGGCCGGATGGCCGGGGCGGCTTTTTTTCTGCCTCCGATAGGACAATCAAAATTGTTAATTGTGAATAAAATTGGGACGCAAATCTTATGGCATATCCCAGATTGACAAATAAAGTAGAGAAGTATATACTGACTCTATAGTGGCAACCGGTTTCCTGACAGGTTGCCCAAAAAAATCATATGGAGGATATCACAATGAAAAAGCTGATTACCCTGATTCTGGCGGCTGTGATGGCCCTGTCTCTGGCTGCCTACGGCAGTGCCCCTGCCGCTGCTGACCAGCAGACCATTTCCCTGACCCTGTGGGGTGCAGAGGAAGACCAGGCCCTCCTGGCCCGTCTGGTGGAGAAGTTCAAGGCCCAGTACCCCGACCAGACCTTCGACATCCAGATCGGCGTGGAATCCGAGTCCACCGCCAAGGACACCGTCCTGACCGACATTGAGGCCGCTGCCGACGTATACGCCTTTGCCAACGACCAGCTGAACGACCTGGTGGCCGCCGGCGCTCTGCTGAACCTCAGCGGCGACGTGTCCGCCGTGCTGCCCAACTTCGTGGGCAAGACCCTGGACGAAATCCTGGCCGAAAACGGCGAGGGCTCCGTCACCGCCTGCAAGAGCGGCGAGAATGTGTATGCCTTCCCCATGAGCGGCGGCAACAACTACTTCCTGTACTACGATTCCAGCAAGATTTCCGCTGAGCAGGCCCAGTCCTTCGACACCCTGCTGGATGCCGCCAAGGCTGCCGGCGGCAAGGTTGGCATGACCTACGCCTCCGGCTGGTACAACGCCTCCTTCTTCCTGGGCGCCGGCTTCGTCGCCGACATGAAGGACGACGGCACCACCTATATTGACTGGAACGGCACCTCCGCCACCGGCTACACCGGTGTGGACGTGGCCAAGGGTATGTCCGACATCGCCGTGCATCCTGCCTTCCTGGCTGTGGCCGACGGCGACCTGTCCAACCAGATTGCCTCCGGTGCCGTCTGCGCCGTCATCTCCGGCACCTGGGATGCCGGTGCCTGCCAGACCGCTTTCGGCGACGGCTACGCCGCCACCAAGCTGCCCACCTTCACCTGCGGCGGCGACCAGGTGCAGATGTCCTGCTTCTCCGGCTTCAAGCTCATGGGTGTCAATGCCTACTCCAAGAACTCCGGCTGGGCCGTGCTGCTGGCACAGTTCCTGACCAACGAGGAGTCCCAGGCTGCCCGGTTTGCAGAGCGTCAGCTGGCTCCCACCAACCTGAAGGCTGCTGCCGACGATGCCGTCAGCTCCAACATTGCCATTGCTGCTTCCGCTGCCCAGGACGTGTTCGGCTCCGTGCAGAACGTGGGCGGCAAGTACTGGGATCCCACCGCTACCTTCGGCCAGATGGTGGCTACCGGTGAGCTCAACGGCAAGGACGATGCCGCCATCCAGGCTGCCCTGGATACCCTGGTAGAGGGTGTCTGCGCACCTGTGGAATAATCGTCTCCGATAACCAAACCAGCCGCCCGGTGTGCAAGTGCATATCGGGCGGCTCTTGAAAAAAGGAGAAAGGAAGGATTTCTATGGGAGGTAAACCCCAGGCCTATCCCCGGCTGCGCCGGAGGCCGGACAATATTGCCACCATCCTATGCCAGTTCTTTGCCGACTTCGGGAAGGCCATGGCCAAGGGCGACCTGTTTGTGAAGCTGACCCTTATCTGGTGGGGCGCAGGCTGCCTGCGCCGGAAGCAGTACGCCAAGGCCCTTATCCTGACCCTGCTGGAGGCCGGGGTGATTTGGTTCACCTGCGGCTTTGCCATGGCCTATGTCCCCAAATTCGCAACCCTGGGCACGGTGCAGGCCCAGCAGGTTTTCAATATGCAGACCATGCAGTCCGAATGGAACGATTATGACAATTCCTTCATGATTCTTCTGTTCTCACTGTTCAGCTTTGTGGTGTGGGCCGCAGCCCTGGTGCTGTGCATGAAAAGCGTGATTGGGGCCTACCGGCTTCAGTTCGACAGCCAGAACGGCCTGCACATCAACAGCTTCCGGGAGGATTTGCAGGAATATCTGGATCAGAAATTCCACATCACCCTGCTGTCCCTGCCGGTGCTGGGAATTGTGATTTTCACCCTGATTCCCATTCTGCTGCTGATTCTGGTGGCCTTTACCAACTACGACCAGCAGCATATGCCCCCCACCAATCTGTTCCGCTGGGTGGGCCTTACCAATTTCGCCACCCTGTTCGGCGGGGGGATCACCTCCACCTTCGGCTACGCCTTCTGGCGGATCCTGGGGTGGACCCTGGTGTGGTCCTTCTTCGCCACCCTGACCAACTACTTCGGCGGCATCCTCATGTCTCTGCTTATCAACAGCAAGCTCACCCGTGGGGGCAAGCTCTGGCGGACGCTGCTGGTGGTCACCATTGCGGTGCCCCAGTTCGTATCCCTGCTGCTGATGCGGAATTTCTTTGCCAACACCGGCATTATGAATACCCTGTGCGAGCGAATTGGCCTGACGGCTGCCCTGCGCAGTGCCGGGCTGATTTCCACCAGCTACATTCCCTTCCTCTCCGCCCCGGGCTGGGCCCATGTGATGATTATCCTCATCAATATCTGGGTGGGCGTGCCCTATCAGATGCTGATTGCCACCGGCGTGCTGATGAACCTGCCCTCGGACCAGCTGGAGAGCGCCCGGATGGACGGCGCCAACCCCTTCCAGATTTTCCGGGCCATTACCATGCCCTATATGCTCCAGGTTACCGGCCCGGCGCTGGTTACGGATTTCGTAAAGAATTTCAACAATTTCAACGTGATCTACCTGCTGACCCAGGGGGTGTATGTCACCACCAACCAGCTGATGGCCAACTCCCAGGCCAAGGAAGTGGACTTGCTGGTTACCTGGCTGTTCACCCTGACCCAGGACTATTACAATTATAAGATGGCCTCGGTTATCGGCATTATGGTCTTTGTGGTCTGCGCGGTATTTACCCTGATTGGCTTCAACTTCATGCTGCGGGGAGATAAGGAGGGGACATATCAATGAGCACAAAGAAACTGGACGCCATTGCCAGAAAATCCAGAGCCAGGAGAAGCACCAAGATCGTGCTGCACAACGGCTTAATTGCCCTGCTGTGCTTTATCTGGCTGATTCCCATTATCTGGCTGGTGTGTACCTCCTTCAGCGCCTACCCGGGCAAGAACACCTCCACCTTCTTCCCCAAGGAGTGGAGCGCCGTGCACTATGCCAAGCTGCTGACCCCGGACACGGTGAATCAGTTCCCCACCTGGTTCCTGAACACCTTCCGCATCGCCTGCTGGACCTGCCTCGTCTCCACCGCCTTTGTGCTGATGGTGGCCTATGCCATGTCGGTGATGCGCTTCCGGGGCCGGAAGAGCCTGATGAACTTTGCGGTGCTGCTGAACCTGTTCCCCGGTATGCTGGCCATGATTGCCGTGTACTTCACCCTGAAGACCTTCGGCCTGACCAACAGCCACATCGGCCTGGTGATGGTCTACTCCGCCTCCTCCGGCCTGGGGTATCTGATTGCCAAGGGCTTTTTCGATACCGTGCCCCGCTCCCTGTGTGAGGCGGCCCGGCTGGACGGCTGCAACGAGGCGGGCATCTTCCTGAACATCGTGCTGCCCACCGCCAAGCCCATTATCGTATACACCGTTATCAGCAGCTTCCTGACCCCCTGGATGGACTTTGTGTACGCCAAGATGATTCTCAACGCCGGTATCTCCGCCAACTACACCGTGGCCGTGGGCCTGTACAAGATGCTGGAAAAGAGCCTGATCAACACCTATTTCACCCAGTTCTGCTGCGGCGGCGTGCTGGTGTCCATCCCCATTTCCATTCTGTTCTTCATTATGCAGAAATTCTATGTCCAGGGTGTCACCAACGGCGCTGTCAAGGGGTAAGAAGCCCCCAAAATCTTCCTAACGAAAGGAAACCCATATGGAACAATTTGTAGTCAACATCATCCACCGCCCGGAAATGGTGCCGGAATACGCCGAGAAGGTCACCGGCCAGGGAAAGGCGGAGGATATCGGCCGCAAGGCCCTGCTGACGGAGAGCCTGGATATTTTCAAGCTCCAGCAGCAGTGCGCCCACGACAACGGCCTGAAAACCACCATCCAGATGACCTATGCCAGCCTGTTCAACGACGAGGCCGTGGCGCTGGCCAAGGAGCACCACAGGATTTACGGCGACGAAATCGCCCTGAGCCTGCTGGGGCTGCCCTGCGAGCAGTTCCGCCGGAAGTACAAGACCAAGGACTTCTGCATCTGGATGTTCTCCATGGAGGACAAAAAGGCCATTGTCCGGGATGTCTTCGGCAAGTTCTATGAGCGGTTCGGCTTCTATCCCCAGTCCACCGGCTCTTACTACATGGATGCGGAGCTTATCAATTTCATCAAGGCGGAGTACCCCAGCGTCAAGTGCGCCGTGGCCACCTGCTGGGAGGAGGGCCCCAAGGCCTACCACACCTGCAACAACTCCTGGTACACCTTTATGGACGGCGGCCCCTGGGCCCCCTGGATTCCCTCCAAGCAGAACACCCACGCCCCGGCGGCCAACGAAGAGGAGGACTCCGGCATCGTGGCCATCCCCCACCTGTCCCGGGATTTGCTGGCCTGCTACGACGGCAACGGCTCCAATTTCGGCACCCATCCCCAGAATGTTCTCCGGGGCATGATTTACGACACCGAAACCTGGGAATACCCCTACCTGTATAACCTTATCGACCAGTATCGGAGCCTGGCCAAGTACAACAACGGCTACGCCTATAACATGATGTTCGTAGGCCCGGGCTGGATGAACAAAATGGGCCGGTGGGAGGCCCCCTATGAGCTGCTGAAAAAATCCTACTGGGACGGCTGCGCCTACTACGGCAAGCTGAAGCGGGAGGGGAAGCTGCTGGATATGACCATGGCGGAGTTCGCCGATTACTACCGGGAAAAGAAGACCTACACCGAGCCGGAGTGCGCCCTGTGGCGGGACATCCTCTACGGCAGCAACAAGCAGCTGTTCTGGTACTGCGACCCCTATATGCGGGCCGGTGTGAACATGGACCAGGGCGGTGCCATCTTCGACCTGCGGCCCTACGCCGCCAAGCTGCCCTGGCCGGTGGGCATCGGAACCCCCCATGTCCAGGATGCCAGCTACCCCTTCCTGATTCAGGAGAAGTACCGGGCGGGCTACTTCACCCACTACGCCGGAGAGGGCACCATCCGCAGCGCCAAGGTGTGCCACAACGGCGAAGAGGTGGATTTGTGCCTGTGCCGCACCAAGGCCCATTTCTCCCAGGAGGGAAGCAATCGCATCCTGACCCTGGACCCGGTGGAAATCGCCTTTGCGGATATGACGGTGAAGCTTCAAACGGTTATCACCTTCGCCGAAGGGCAGAGCAATATCCGCATTGACCGGAACGTTCTGGAAATGTCCGACCCCGATGCCCGGGTGACCATCAACGAATACATGGTGGGCTGCTACGGCACCACGGAGTATACCGAGGATATGACCAGCCTGACCCTGGGGGTGGACGAGCAGTCCCTGGACTATGCCTACCGCTGCCGGGAGCTGTCCGCCGAAAAGGCCCGGGAGGCCTGGTGCTGCCTGCCCCCCATAAAGACCCGGGTATCCATGACCTGCCAGGGCCGGGACAGCGTGGGCTACGTCAAGGAAGGCTACGCCTTCAGCCCCATGTTCACCCTGGGCTACACCGGCACCCTGAAAGAAAAGGAGGGCTTCACCACATGGCTCAAGCTACAAAAGGCAGACTGAATTACCGCTGCCCCTCCTGCTTTATGCGGGACTTGGATATCGATATGTTCTACGACGCCGGGAAGCAGGAATTCTACTGCCTGCGCTGCCAGTTCGTGGGCACCGAGGAGCAGGTGCTGAAAATGAACGAGCTGGTGCGGATTCGCTACAAGGATATGCACAAGCGCTTCCAGGATTTTGAGGACTTCTCTGAGGAAGCCTGAACCGGAAAGCAGCGGCTGGCCACCGTCAGCCGCTGCTTTTGTCACACTACAAGGAGCGATTTATGACGGAATTTATCAAAGGGATGGACCTGTCCACCCTGCCGGAGGTGGAGCGCTGCGGCGGCACCTTCCATGACCGGGGGATTCCCGGGGATGCCGTGGAAATCCTCAAGGGCTATGGGATGAACATGGTGCGCCTGCGCCTTTGGAACGACCCCTACAGCCCCCAGGGTGCGCCCTACGGGGCGGGCACCAACGACCTGCCCACCACCCTGGCCATGGCCCGGCGGCTGCGCCGGGCGGGGGTGCCCTGGCTGCTGGACTTTCACTACAGCGACTTCTGGGCAGACCCGGGAAAGCAGAATATCCCCAAGGCCTGGGCGGGGCTGGATGGGGCGGGGCTGACCCGGGCGGTGTATGCCTACACCCGGTCTGTGCTGGAGACTCTGGCCCGGGAGCAGCTGCTGCCCCAAATGGTAGCCGTGGGCAACGAGCTGACCAACGGCCTGCTGTGGCCCTATGGGAAGACCCCAAACTTTCAGAACATCGCCGGGTTCCTGAACGCTGGAATCCGGGCTGTGCGGGAAGCCGCCCCGGAGGCAAAAATCATGCTCCACCTGGACAACGGCGGCAACAACGCCCTGTACCGGAACTGGTTCGATTCCTATCTTGCCGCCGGGGGCCTGGACTTTGACTGCATCGGCCTGAGCTACTACCCCTTCTGGCACGGCACCATGGAGGATTTGCGCCACAATCTGTATGATTTGGCGGCACGCTACGGCAAGCCCCTGGTAATTGCCGAGGTGTCCATGGGCTTTACCATGGAGGACTACGGCAGCTATGAGGCTCTGGCCCCGGAAAACCGCAAGGGCATGGCCACCAAGCCGGCACTGGCCGCCAAGGTTCCCTACCCCATGACCCCCCGGGGGCAGCAGCGGTTTATGGAGGATTTGATGGCCCTGCTGAAATCCGTCCCCGGGCAGCTGGGGGCCGGGTTCTTCTATTGGGAGCCCGCCTGGCTCCCGGTGCCCGGCAGCGGCTGGGCCACGGAGGCGGCGCTGGCCTATACCGGGGAGCCGGGGCCGGGAGGCAACGAATGGGCAAACCAGGCCCTGTTTGACTATGCAGGCAACGCCCTGCCCGCCCTGGAAAGCATCCGGGATTTTTAAGGAGAATGGACATGGAAGCACAAGACAGAAGACGGCTCCCCCGGCTGGAGGCCAACGGCGTTACCCTGAAATGGTACGCCTGCATTACCCTGCTGTTTTATTCCCTCAGCATGACGGTGCTCCAGCGGGGCCTGCTGGGCATTGACCAGCAGCGCTTCGGGGAGCTGCGGCAGATGATGGCCGGGGATGCCCGGTTTCTGGTGCTGTCCTCCTGGGCGGTGGTGTTCCAGCTGCTGGGGGGCCTGGGGATTCCCGTGGTGGCCTTTTTGCTGGTGGAGGGCTTTGTGCATACAAAGAACTACACCGCCTACCTGCTGCGGATGCTCCTTTTCGCCCTGGTCAGCGAAATCCCCTTTGACTACGCCATGACCGGGAAATTCTTCTACTGGGGCAGTCAGAATCTGCTTTTCACCCTCACCGTGGGCCTGGTGATGCTCTACGGCCTGCGGCTGTTTGCCGCCGGGAAGGGAGTTAAAGCGCTGATTGTCCTGGCAGCCGCCGCCTGGTGCCTGATGCTGAAAACCCAGTTCGGCCTGTGGATGATTCTTCTGATTGCGGTGTACTACCTTATGTATGACCGGAGAGAAAAGCTGCTGGTAGGGGGCCTCCTCAGCCTGGCCTACGTCTCCGCCCCCCTGTCCGGCTTCGTCCTGAAGCGCTACAACAACCAGCTTGGCCCCCACCCCCGGAAATACGTCTTCTACACCCTCTACCCCACCCACTGGCTCCTCCTGTCCCTGATAACCCACACCCTGACCAAATATTGAATGGTAAAAATGTAAAACTCTCTGAGTTTCGTAGGGGCGATGAAAATCGCCCGCAACCTCCCGGTTTCCGAGCGGCACGATGAATGGCACAGCCCCACCGTTCCCGGCTCCCTCTCTGAGGGAGCTGCTGAGCGCAGCGAAGCTGAGGGAGTGTACCCCGATGAACGTAACCGCTCAAAAATTTCGGAGTTTATAATGGGCGGTGGGTAAACCATCGGCCCGGTGGAACCATCGGACGACACTCCCTCAGTCAGCTTCGCTGCCAGCTCCCTCAGAGAGGGAGCCGGGGTAACGTCCCCCCATAACGTCAATCACCCGCCCGCTGGATGTTTTGTCAGCGGGCGGGTGATTTTTTGGGGGTTTTGTGTGGGGGTATTTTTACCATTCAACCGGGTACTTGCGAAACCGTGGGATTGGCGGGCGATTTTCATCGCCCCTACGAAACTCTGAAATTTTTACATTTCACCATTCATCGGACGACACTCCCTCAGTCAGCTTCGCTGACAGCTCCCTCAGGGAGGGAGCCGGGGATGGGCTGTGCCATTCAACCGGGCGCTCGGAAACCGTGGGGGTGCGGGCGATTTTCATCGCCCCTACGAAACTCTGAATGGTTAACCGCTCCCATTCATCGGGGGACTCGCAATCCGGGGGGTGGCGGTTTCTTTTGGGGTTATTTGTTGCGTTTGGTGCCCCGGTAGTTGTAGTGGAGCATGGTGAGGCCGTTGATGGTGGCTTTGGACAGGAGGGCCAGGGCGCCCTGCCACAGGAGGCATTTGACGGCCAGCCATACCATATCCATGGGGGCCCGGGAGGGGAGGGTCAGGCTGACCAGGAGCATGACAATGGTGAGCAGCAGGCCCAGGATGCTGAACACCAGCCCCGCCAGCTTCTGGGTTCTGCGCCAGGCGGAGACGCTGCCCATGCCGAAGGCGGTGCGGTAGCCGAAATAATAGTTGGCCTCCTTGGGGGCGAAGAACAGATAGGCGATTCCCAGCACCAGCATCACCAGGGGGGCAGCCAGAATGGCCAGGGTGCAAACCAGCTGCACCTTGCCCACCACGGTGCTCACATCCGGCAGAAGGGTGGCCGGGTCCACACCGTCCAGCAGGTGCTTTACGGTGTCCAGGTCGATATCAAAGGGGAGCTCGGTTGGGGCTGTGGATGACAAAAACATCATTTTTCCTCCAGATATTTGCTGATTTCCCGCATGAAGCTGCTGGCATCCTGGAACCGGTGATAGATGGAGGCGAAGCGGATATAAGCCACTTCGTCCACCGGCTTCAGGCGCGCCATCACCATCTCGCCCACCTGCTCGGTGGTGACTTCCCGCTCCAGGCTGTTTTGGATGGTCTGCTCGATTTCGGTGGCGATGCGCTCCAGGTCGTCTACGTCCACCTTCCGCTTGTCGAAGGCCCGGATCATACTGTTGATAATCTTATTCCGGTCGAAATTCTGCCGGGAGCCATTGCGCTTCACCACGATGATGGGCATGGTCTCCACCATCTCATAGGTGGTAAACCGGCGCTGGCAGCCCATGCACTCCCGCCGGCGGCGGATGCTCAGGGCATCGTCGGAATGGCGGGAATCCACCACCTTGCTCTCCATCTCTCCGCAATAGGGACATCTCATGGCGGGTCACACTCTTTTCGTCAAATTTACCATGTATTATACCAGATATTGCCGAAACTGTCCAGCTTTTTTTCCGTTTTCCTCCCATCGGCGGCGGTTTTCCCTTGCAATTTGCCGGCATTTGGGTTAGAATAGCAGGCAGAAACCCGCTTGAAAGGAATTTCTATGAAAAAATCCACATTGTATCTTCTATGGGGCATTTTCTATAGTATCTGCGCAGCGCTGGGGTTTATACAGGAGCCCCAGGGCATGGTCCGGGCGCTGCTGTTTCTGGCGGCGGCCCTTTTCTTCGTGCCCCCGGCGGTGCTGCTGTACCACGGCAAGCACCAGAATGACCCCGCCGCCCTGCGCCTGGTCAGGCGGCTGTCCGCTGCCTCCCTGGGGCTGACCCTGGTGATGCTCATTGGCAGCATTCTCTCCGCCCTGGGCAGCAGCCAGGCCGGGGATGCCATGCACATTCTGCTGGGGCTGGTCTCCGTGCCCATGTTTTGCAGCAATTACTGGGTAGCCTCCCTGTTCGGCTGGGCGGTGCTGCTGGTGGCCTCTCTGGCCGGGAAAAAGAAATAAGGAGGCGCCCGGATGGCATTTCTGTACTATTCTCTGGCGGCTCTGGCCATTGCCGCCGCCGACCAGATAACCAAGCTGCTGGTGGTGAGATACATTCCCCTGTATGGGACGGTGGAATTTCTCCCCGGGGTGCTGTCGCTGACCCACGTCCGCAACGATGGGGCGGCCTTTTCCAGCTTCCGGGGGATGCAGTGGCTGTTTGCCCTGATTTTCCTGCTGTTCACCCTGGCGGTGCTCTATGAATATTTCCGCAGGCCCCTGCCCTTCACCCGCTGGGAGCGTGTCCTGATTGCGGCCATCTACGGCGGCGGCCTGGGGAACCTGATCGACCGGGTGCGGCTGGGGTATGTGGTGGACATGCTGCAAACGGAGTTTATGAATTTCCCGGTGTTCAACGTGGCGGACTGCTTCATCTCCTGCGGGTGCGTGCTGCTGATGCTCCACCTGGGGCTGTGGAACAAGCAGATTTGGAAGGATGGGAAAAAATGCGGCTGATTGCAGACATACCCGGGGAGCGGCTGGATGCCTTCCTGGCCAGAAGTGACCTGGGCCTCAGCCGGAGCGCCGCCCAGAAGCTGCTGGAGGAGGGCTGCGTCACCCTCTGCGGCAGACCCGGTAAGAAAAATGACCGGCTGAACCCGGGGGACCGGGTGGAGGTCACCCTGCCGGAGCCGAAGGAAATCGACGTGGCGGCCAAGGACATTCCCCTGGACATTGTGTACGAGGATGCGGATGTGGTGGTTATCAACAAGCCTAAGGGGCTGGTGGTGCATCCCGCCCCGGGACATACGGACGATACCCTGGTCAATGGGCTGCTCTATGCCCTGGGGGACAGCCTCTCCGGCATCAACGGGGAGCTGCGGCCGGGGATTGTCCACCGGATTGACAAGGATACCTCCGGCCTGCTGGCGGTGGCAAAGAACGATCTGGCCCATGCGGTGCTGGCCTCCCAGCTGGTGGACCACACCATGGCCCGAACCTACGAGGCGGTGGTCTGCGGGGTGCTGAAGGAGGATTCCGGCACCGTGGACGCCCCCATCGGCCGCCATCCCACCGACCGGAAGAAGATGTGCGTCACCCAGCGCAATTCCAAGCCCGCCGTCACCCATTGGGAGGTGGTGCGGCGCTACCGGGGCTACACCCACATCCGCTGCCGCCTGGAAACCGGCCGCACCCACCAGATTCGGGTGCACATGGCCTACATCGGCCACCCCATCCTGGGGGACACGGTCTACGGCCACAAGAAGAAGGAGCTGGGCCAGGACACCCAATGCCTCCACGCCGGCGCCCTCTGCTTCCGCCACCCCCGGGACGGCCGCCCGGTCCTGGTCTTCGCCCCCCTGCCGGAGTATTTCCGGGAAGTCCTGCAAAAACTGGAAGCCATGACATAAGAAAAGGTGAATTCGTATTTTCCCGGTACGAATTCACCTTTTTCAGTTACACTTTGACTGGTACGTTGAACGGTAGAATGTAAAACATTCTGAGTTCCGTAGGGGCGATGAAAATCGCCCGTAACGTTGGATTTTAGCGAGCACCCGGGTGAATGGGAATATTTCCCGGCTCCCTCTCTGAGGGAGCTGGCACGCCCGAATGGGCGTGACTGAGGGAGTGCACCCCGATGAACGTAACCGGTAAAAATTTTCAGAGCCAATAATGGCTTGCGGGTAACCATCAGCCCGGTGGAACCATCGGACGACACTCCCTCAGTCTCGCATTCGCTCGACAGCTTCCTCAGAGAGGGAGCCGGGGATGGGCTGTACCATTCAATGTACCGCTCGGAAACCGGAAGGGGGCGGGCGATTTTCATCGCCCCTACGAAAACTCAAAAACCGTTTCCCTTTACCATTCATCGGACGACACTCCCTCAGTCTCGCATTCGCTCGACAGCTCCCTCAGAGAGGGAGCCGGGATGGCTTTCACCATTCACCCGACTGCTCGCTAAAATCCGGGGTTGCGGGCGATTTTCATCGCCCCTACAGAGGGCTGCGCCATTCATCGGGGGGGTACGAAAGTGCAGCAAAAACCCCCCGGGGGAAGCCCGGAGGGTGGGAGTATTATCAGTCAGTGACGTAGGGCAGCAGGGCGATCTGGCGGGCGCGCTTGATGGCGGTGGTCAGGTCACGCTGGTGGGCGGCGCAGGTACCAGTGGTACGGCGGGGCAGAATCTTGCCACGCTCGGACAGGTAACGGCGGAGCTTTGCAGTGTCCTTATAGTCAATGCTGGTCACTTTATCCACGCAGAATGCGCAAACCTTCTTGCGCTTGCGGGGACGCATACGCTGTTCGTTAGCCATGGAAATTACCTCCTTCGTAAGTTTCTTGATGAAAAAGTTCGTTAGAAGGGCAGCTGTGCGTCGTCATCGTCCACCATCGAGAAATCCGATGCAGGAGCGCTGGGGGCGGAATAGCCGCCGTAGCTGGGAGCCGGAGCCGCACCATAGCCGGGCGCTGCGGGAGCGCTGCCATAGCCGGGCGCACTGCCGTAGGGGGCGGGTGCGCTGTCGTAGGAGCCGGATCTCTGCTGGTCGCCGCTGCGCTTGCTGTCGCCGAAGTAGACATTGTCTGCCACAACCTCGGCGCTGCGGCGCTTGTTGCCGTCCTTATCATTCCAGCTGCGGATTTGCAGCCGGCCGGACACCACCGCCATGCTGCCCTTGGTGAAGTACTTGGAGACGAACTCTCCGGTAGAACGCCAAGCGACGCAGTCGATGAAGTCGGTCTCCCGCTCTCCGCCGTCTTTGGGGCTGAAATCGCGGTCCACAGCCAAAGAGAAGCTGGTGACGGCGATGCCGCTGCCCGTGCGGCGCAGCTCGGGGTCACGGGTCAGGCGGCCCATGATAACAATGTGGTTGAGCATGAAATTACTCCTCCACAGCGGTGGTCAGGCAGCGCAGGATGCCGTCGGTGATTTTCATCACACGCTCCAGCTCTGCGGGGAACTCGGGCTTGGTTTCCATGTTCATCAGAACATAGTAGCCCTCCACCAGGTCGTTGATGGGGTATGCAAGACGACGCTTGCCCCACTCATCAATGCTGGACAGAGTACCCTCCGCCTCCACCATTGCCTTGAACTTTTCCACAAGTGCTGCGATGCCCTCTTCGCCCTGAGCAGGGTCGATGATGTAGAGCACCTCATACTTACCGGTGATCTTAGCCATGTTGATTGCACCTCCTTTTGGACTTTTGGCCCACGGACTCGCCGTGAGCAAGGATTTGTCCGCATTTGCAGACCGAATCATTTTAACGGATTTTTTCCATTTTGTCAAGCAAATCCATCAAAAAATTAAAGCATTTTTTCGACTTCGATGAATCGTGAAATGTAATGTCTTCTGAGTTTCGTAGGGGCGATGAAAATCGCCCGCAACCTGGGATTTTAGCGAGCACCCGGTTGAATGGTACCAGCCCTTCCCGGCTCCCTCTCTGAGGGAGCTGCTGAGCGCAGCGAAGCTGAGGGAGTGTCCTTCGATGAACGTAACCGCTCAAAAATTTCAGAGTTTATATGCGCTGGTTCGTAAACCATTGGCATGAATCAACCATCGGACGACACTCCCTCAGTCACGCCCATTCGGGCGTGCCAGCTCCCTCAGAGAGGGAGCCTGGATGGGGCGTTTCCCGGCTCCCTCCCTGAGGGAGCTGTCGAGCGAAAGCGAGACTGAGGGAGTGTCCCCCTTTGAATGGTAAAAACCAAAATCTTTTGAGTTTCGTAGGGGCGATGAAAATCGCCCGCAACGTTGCGGTTTTTGGACGGTCGGGTGAATGGTACGCACCCATCCCGGCTCCCTCTCTGAGGGAGCTGTCGAGCGAATGCGAGACTGAGGGAGTGTACTTCGATGAACGTAAGCGGTCAAAAGTTTCAGAGCTTATAATGGCCGGTGGGTAATCATTGGCATGAATCAACCATCGAACGACACTCCCTCAGTCAGCCCTTGCGGGCTGCCAGCTCCCTCAGAGAGGGAGCCGGGAACAGGCCGTACCATTCAACGTGTCGCCCGGAAACCGGGAGGGGGCGGGCGATTTTCATCGCCCCTACGAAACTCAGAGATGGGTACATTCCACCATTCATCGGGGGACACTCCCTCAGTCAGCCCATTCGGGCTGCCAGCTCCCTCAGAGAGGGAGCCGGGATGCGGTGCGTACCATTCAACCGGGTACTCGCTAAAATCCGGGGGTGGCGGGCGATTTTCATCGCCCCTACGAAAGGGCAGGTGGAATTCATCGGGGGGAGGGGTTAGCCTTTTAGGCCGCGGGATTGGCGGTCCATGTCTTCTACTACGATGTCGTAGATTTCGCCCAGGGTGGCGTAGTATTCCAGGACCTTCCAGGGCTGGTTGGTGTGGTAGTGGATTTTAATCAGGTCTTCATCCCCCACGGCCAGGAGGCAGTCTCCCTGAAAATGCTCCACAAAATAGTCGTTGATGGCATCCTCGTCCAGGTTCTGGCCCTCGATGAGGAGCTGGGTATCATAGCGGAATTCGGTCATTGGGCATTGCTCCTTTCGGTATTTCAAAATTTCCGTTCCCATGGTATCACAAAGTTGTTGATAAATCAACAAGTATGTGCTATAATCCTCCCTGTCGCGTTGCTGCAAGGGAGGAGTTTTTTGTTTTGAATCGGTTTGAAACCTTTACCGGGGCCATTCTGGAGCTGAGCCGGTGTCTGCAACGGCTGAAGGATTTGGAAATGAAGCCCCTGGGCCTCCGGGGGAACCATGTCATGTGCCTGTACCATCTGGGCAAGCATCCCCAGGGGCTGACGGCCACAGAGCTGGCCGCCGCCTGCCGGGAGGACAAGGCCGCCGTCTCCCGGTGCCTGACCCTGCTGGAGGGCCGGGGGCTGGTCAGCAGCAGCGCCCCCCAGGGCAAGCGCAGCTACCGGGCCAAGCTCACCCTGACCCGGGAGGGCCAGGCCATGGTGGAGGAAATCTTCCGCCTGGTGGACAGCGCCGTGGCCGGGGGCGGGGCCGGGCTCACCGATGCCCAGCGGGACACCATGTACGCCGCCCTGAACACCATTATCGACAACCTTACCCGCTACATCAACCAGCGGGAGGAATGAAAGGAAATCCTATGGAAAAAGTACGCATTATCACCGACTCCGGCTCGGACTGCATGGCCCCCTACCCGGAAAATCTCACCGTGATTCCCCTGACCATCCACTTCGGAGACGAGGAATACCGGGACGGGGTCACCATTGACCACAAGACCTTCTACGAAAAGCTCACCTCCGGCAGTCAGCTGCCCACCACCAGCCTGGTCCCCCCGGGGGACTTTGCCGATGCCTTCCGCTCCGCCCGGGAGGCGGGGGAGACGGTGGTGGCCGTGGTGCTTTCCAGCAAGCTCTCCGGCACCTATCAGAGTGCGGTGCTGGCCGCCGGGGATTTTGACAATGTGTATGTGGTGGACAGCCTGAACGCCACCGTGGGACTACAGGTTCTGGTGAAGTACGCCCTGGAGCTGGCGGACCGGGGGCTCAGTGCTGCCCGGATCGCCCAGGAGCTGGAGCAGGCCAAGGGCCACGTCAATCTGCTGGGTATGCCGGACACCCTGGAATACCTCCAGCGGGGTGGCCGCATCTCCAAGACGGCGGCGGTGCTGGGAGGCGTGCTCTCCATCAAGCCGGTGCTGCGGCTGATTGACGGGGTTGTGGTGATGATTGGCAAGGCCAGAGGCTCCAAAAACGGCAACAACTACCTGATTCAGGAGGTCACCCGCAGCGGCATCGACTTCTCCAGGCCCCTGTGCCTGGGCTACACCGGCCTCAGCGATGCCCTGCTCCAGCGCTATATTGAAGACAGCCGCCCCCTGTGGGAGGGGAAAATCCACCCGCTCCCCATCTCCACCGTGGGGGCCACCATCGGCACCCACGTAGGCCCCGGGGCCATCATTGTGGCCTTCTTCGACACCCAGCCCTGACAAAAATTCTCCGCTGCCCCAAAAAGGCAGCGGAGAACTTATTTATTTGAGAATTTCGCCGTTGGACTGGATGACCTGTCTGTACCACCGGGCGGAATCCTTGGGGATGCGCTGGCCGGTGGCGTAATCCACGTAAATGATGCCGAAGCGTTCGCTGTAGCCGCTGCTCCACTCGAAATTGTCCAGGAAGCTCCATTGCAGGTAGCCCCGCAAATCCACGCCCTCTTCGATGCACTGGCTCAGGCAGCGCAGATACCGGGTGAGGAAGTCGATGCGGTCGGCATCGTGAACCTGGCCGTCCAGGTAGACCTTGTCGTTGCAGGACAGGCCGTTTTCGGTGATGTAGATGGGGCAGGCGTAGCGCTTGTAGACGTTCAGGATGCCGTAGCGCATCACCTCGGGGGTCACCTTCCACTTGGTGGCAGTCAGGGGGAAGCCTGCCGGGATGGGGGACTTGGAGCCGTCCTCCTCCACCGGGTCACCCTGGTAGACGTTCACGCCCACGAAGTCCGGCTTTTCCAGCTTGTCCCAGTCGGACTGGGGAATTTGGGCGGCGAAGTCCTCCACCACCTTGGGGGAGCCCTGGGCGAAGCGGCGGAAGAACAGGGGGTCCATAAACAGGTTCATGCTGAACATCCAGTCGGTGGGGTCGAAGGTGGCCTGATAGGCAGCCTCCCGGCCGGCGGGCGTGTCCACCCGGGGGTAGCACAGCCGGCCGCAGGTGGCCAGACCCACCACTGCCCCGGGGACAGCCTGGCGAATCCGGCGGGTGGCCTCACTGTGGGCAAGGCAGAGGTTGAAGTAGCATTTCAGCGCCTCCCGCTCCCCCAGCTTCCAGCCGGGGGCATGGGCACCGGAGACGTAGCCCAGGACGGTGACACACTGGGGCTCGTTCAGGGTCATGTAGGTATCCACCCGGCCGGCGAAGTGCTCCGCCACCAGGGCGGCATATCTGCCGAAGGCCGCCACAATGTCCCGGTTCAGCCAGCCGCCCTTGTCTTGCAGGGCGCTGGGCAAATCCCAGTGATACAGGGTAATCATGGGCCGGATGCCCGCTTCCAGCAGGGCATTGACCAACTTGTCATAGAAGGCGAAGCCCTTCTCGTTGACGGCACCGTCCCCATCGGGGATAATCCGGGGCCAGCTCACGGAGAAGCGGTAGGCCTGGATGCCGTGCTCCTTCATCAGGGCCACATCCTCTGCCCAGCGGTGGTAGCTGTCGCAGGCCACGTCGCCGGTATCGCCGTTGAAGACGTTGCCGGGCACATGGGTAAAATCGTCCCAGATATTGGCTCCCTTTCCGTCTTCATTCCAGGCGCCCTCGCACTGGTAGGAGGCGCAGGCTACGCCCCACAGGAAGTCCTTGGGAAACATCATACGGTTACCTCCACAGTATAGCTATCCTTACCGGTGGCGGGGATGACCTTGCCGGAGACGGGGGCACCGTCCACCGTCAGGCTGTAGGCGCCGGTCTGCACCACATGGATATGGTACACGGCTCCCCGGAAGCGGCGGGTGATGGTATATTCGCCGAAGTCTGCGGGCAGACAGGGGTCAATGCTCAGGCCCTCCAGGGTGGGCTTGACACCCAGGATATACTGGCTGATATTGACAAAGGTCCAGGAGGCGGTGCCGGTGAGCCAGCTGTTCCGGGCTGCGCCCTCTTCATAAGAGGCCCGGGCGGCGACGGTCTGGGCGTAGACATAGGGCTCCACCCGGCGGACATCGCTGTGCTCCTCCTGGTAAACCGGTGCGGTGCGCTTGTAGATATCAAAGGCATTGTCGCCCCGGCCCACCACGGTCTCGGCAATGGAAATCCAGGGGTTATTGTGGCAGAAGATGGAGCCGTTTTCCTTGTATCCGGGAGGATAGGAGGAGATTTCACCCAGCTCCTTGTGGTAGACGGTGTAGCAGGGGGCCAGCAGCTCCACGCCGTATTTGCCCAGCAGGTGCTTGCGGACGGAGTCCAGGGCCTGGACGGCCTTGCCGTTGTCCTTGCCCACACCGGCCATGACGCACATGCCCTGGGGCTCGATGTAAATCTTGCCCTCGTCGCACTTGTCAGAGCCCACGGGGTTGGAGAAGGCATCATAGGCCCGGACGAACCAGGCTCCGTCCCAACCGGCGGTTTCGATGGCGTTCTCCATCTGGGCTACGGCGGCCAGAACGGTCTGGGCCTCCTCGCTCAGGCCCTTGGCCCGGCAGATTTCCGCATACTCCCGGCCATACAGCACGAACATGCCGCCGATGAACACGGACTCCGCCACAGGGCCCTCGGAGGGGCCGGAGGTCTGGAAGCTCTCGCCGGGCTCCTCGGAGAAGCAGTTCAGGTTCAGGCAGTCGTTCCAGTCGGCCCGGCCGATGAGGGGCAGGTCGTGGGGGCCCTTGTGGGTCATGGTGTAGTTCACGCTCCGGCGCAGGTGCTCCATCAGGGGCTGCTCGGAGCCGGGGACATTGTCGAAGGGGGTGGGATGGTCCAGGATGCTCCAGTCGCCGGTTTCGGCGATATAGGCATGGGTAGCCGCCACCAGCCACAGGGGATCGTCGTTGAAGCCGGAGCCGATATCGTTGTTGCCCCGCTTGGTCAGGGGCTGGTACTGGTGATAGGTGGAGCCGTCTGCCCACTGGACGGAGGCGATGTCGATAATCCGCTCCCGGGCACGGTCCGGGGCGATGTGGACGAAGCCCAGCAAATCCTGGCAGCTGTCCCGGAAGCCCATGCCCCGGCCGGTGCCGGACTCGAAATAGCTGGCGGAGCGGCTCATATTATAGGTGACCATGCACTGATACTGGTGCCAGATGTTCACGGCCCGGTTCAGCTTCTCGTCCTTGGAGTGCAGGGTATAGGTGCTGAGCAGACCGTCCCAGTAGGCAACCAGCTGCTCCATGGCCTTATCCACCGCCTCATCCGTGGAGAACGCCTTCAGCACCCGGTAAGCGCCGTCCTTGCGGATGACACCCGGGGCGATGAACTTCTGGTCCCTGGGGTTCTTGCCGTAGCCCAGGACGAAGACGAAGGACTTGCTCTGGCCGGGGGCCAGCTCCACATCCAGGTGCAGGCCCGCCATGGGTGCGCCGCCGTGGGCGACGAAGTCACCGGCCTTGCCGTTTACAATGGCCTGGGGGGCGGCGAAATTGCCGAAGGTGCCCAGGAAGCTGTCCCGGTCAGTATCGAAGCCGGACAGGGGGGCGTTCACGCCGTAGTAGGCGTAGTGGTCCCGGCGCTCCCGGTACTCGGTTTTGTGGTAGATGACGCTGCCCTCTACCTCCAGCTCGCCGATGTTCAGGTTCCGCTGGAAGTTGGTGGAATCGTCCACGGCGTTCCACAGGCACCACTCCACGGCGGCGGTGAAGCGGAAGGCCCGGCTTTCAGCGGAATGGTTGGTCAGCCGCACCCGCTGCACCTCGCAGTTCTCGTCCCCGGGAACCAGGAAGGTCATCTCGGCGGCGATGCCGTCTTTCTGGGCCTCGAAGATGGTGTAGCCCATGCCGTGGCGGCAGCGATAGGAATCCAGAGCCGTGTCGCAGGGGTGGAAGGCAGGGCTCCAGGGGGCCTTTCCGGCTTCCTTCACGTAGAAGAACCGGGCGCCGATGTCGGCGGGGACATTGTTGTAGCGGTAGCGCAGCAGCCGCTGGAGCTTGGCATCCCGATAGAAGCAATAGCCGCCGGCGGTGTTGCTGATGAGGGAGAAGAAATCCTTGCTGCCCAGGTAGTTGATCCAGGGCATGGGTGTTGCGGGGGTTTCGATTACATACTCTTTTTTGGCATCGTCAAAAAAACCGTAGCGCATATCAACTCTCCTTTGGTGTGATATTTGTGGGGGCCGCACCCCAGGGGGCGGGGGCGCAGCCCGATTTTCCTGTGCCGAAAACATCTTAAACGTTTTCGATACTATTTTAACATATCCGCCCAAAAAATGCAAGAAAAAATGTAGAAATTCTCCGGGATTTTCGGAAAAATTTTTGTGAATTTTGGCAATCGGTTGCCCTGCCCGCCCCGGCGTGGCAGACCAAAGCCCTCCGCCGGGCGGAGGGCTTGGTGTGGAATTATTTGGTCAGGCGAATCACGTTCCAGCTCAGGGCGGGGATGGTGAGGGTGGCCTTGCCCTCTGTCACCTGGCCGCCGGGGCCGGGGGCGGGACAGACGCAGTTGGGATTTTCCTCGGTGTTGACGGCCTTCACGTCGTCATGGTGCAGCACGGTGTGCTCCGCCACATGGAGGGGGCCGAAGGAGTGCAGGTCCAGCTCCAGCTGGAAGTCCTCTTCCTGGCTCCGGTTCACGCAGAAGACGCTGACGCTGCCGTCCGCCTCCAAGGTTGCCACGGCGTCGATATAGGGCACCCGGTCATAGTCCTGGCAGGCGTAGCAGGGGGAGGAAACCAGGGTGTTCAGCACCGTGCCCCGGCCATAGCGGGAGGCGTGCATGAAGGGATAGAAGATGGTCTGTGCCCAGCAGCCGCCGCCGTTTTTCGTCATGATGGGGGCGATGACATTCACCAGCTGGGCAAGGCACGCAATCTTCACCCGGTCGGCGTTGCGCAGCAGGGTAATCAGGATGGTGCCCACCAGCAGGGCATCCTCGAAATTGTACACATCCTCCAGCAGGGGCAGGGCCCGGCCCCACTTATCCCGCTTCCAAACCTCTTCATCCTGCTGGTTGGAGTGGTACCAGACGTTCCACTCGTCGAAGGACAGGTTCACGGTGTGCTTGCTGTGCTTCTGGGCCTTCACCGCATCGCAGATGGCGGCCACGCTCTTGATGAACTCGTCCATATCCAGGGCCCGGGCCAGGAAGCCGGGCGTGTCATTGGTGGGGTTGCCGTAGTAGCGGTGCAGGGATACATAGTCGATGTTCTCGTAGCACTCGTCCAGCATTTCCAGTTCCCAGGTGCCGAAGGTGGGCATCTGGGAGTGGGAGGAGCCGCAGGCCACCGTCTCGATGCTGGGGTCCACCCACTTCATCAGCTTGGCGGCCTCGTTGGCCACCCGGCCATATTCCCGGGCGTTTTTGTGGCCCATCTGCCAGGGGCCGTCCATCTCGTTGCCCAGGCACCACAGCTTGATGCCCAGAGGCTCCTTCCGGCCGTTGGCAATGCGCATATCGGAGTATTTGCTGCCGCCGGGATGGTTGGCGTACTCCACCACGTCCCGGGCCTGCTCCGGCCCCCGGGTGCCCAGGTTGATGGCGTACATCACCTCGCTGCCGGCCGCTTTGGCCCAGTCGGCGAACTCATGCATACCCACCTCGTTGGTCTCGGTGGTGAACCAGGCCAGATCCAGCCGCTGGGGCCGCTGCTCCTTGGGGCCCACGCTGTCCTCCCAGTTGAAGCCGGAGACGAAGTTGCCGCCGGGGTAGCGCACCAGGGGCACCCCCAGCTCCCGCACCAGCTGGATAACGTCCTTGCGGAAGCCGTTCTCGTCTGCCGTGGGGTGGCCCGGCTCATAGATGCCGCCGTAAACCGCCCGGCCCAGGTGCTCGATGAAGGAGCCGTAGATGCGCTTGTCTACCTGACCTACGGTAAAGTCCTTGTCCAGGATGATTTTTGCCTTTTTCATTGTGATTCTCCTTGCTTTTTCGGTGATTTTTCTATCGCCCTCCCGGCCTTCCTGGCGCATACGGCTGGGCAGTTTTTTAACCCCGGGCCCGGCTTCCTTCCGGGGCGCAGGGGCAAAAATTTCTTTACATATGGGTTCAGTATAGTATAATCTTCCTATAAAGTCAATCCGGGTTCCCCCGGAGAATGGAGGAATTGTATGAAAAAATTTTCTGTGCTGGTGTGTCTTCTGGCCCTGGCGGCGGCGCTGGCTCTCCCCGCCCGGGGGGAGGCGGAGGACCTGCGGATAGGCGCCCTCACCGGCCCCACCTCCATGGGGATGGTGCGGCTGTGGGAGGATGCCCCCTACTGCGTTCCCACCGTCCTGGGCTCGGCGGATGAGCTGGTGCCCCGGATACTCAAGGAGGAGGTGGACATTGCCGCCCTGCCCGCCAATCTGGCCGCCACCCTGTACAGCAAGACCCAGGGTCAGGTGGTGGCTCTGGCGGTGAATGTGCTGGGGGTGCTGTATATCGGGGAATACAATTCCCAGAGCCTCCAATCCCTGGCAGACCTGAAGGGCAAGACCCTGTACGCCACCGGCAAGGGGAGCACGCCGGAATATTTTCTCCGGTATCTGCTGAGCCAGAACGGCCTGGACCCGGACAAGGACGTGACCATCCAGTGGAAGAGCCAGCCCAGCGAGGTGGTGGCCCTGCTGAACGCCCGGCAGTCCGGCATTGCCATGCTGCCCCAGCCCTATGTCACCGCTGCCGCCGCCCAGCTGGGGGAGGGCTTCCGGGCTTCCCTGTCCCTGTCCCAGGAATGGGAGAAGCTGGACAACGGCACCCTGTGCACCACCGCCGTGGTAGTGGCCCGGCGGGAGTATGTCCGCAACCACCCGGAGGAGGTGGCGGCCTTCCTGGAAAATCTGGCGGACTCCGTGGCCTGGGTGACGGAAAACCCGGACCAGGCGGCAGAGCTCTGCGAGGCCTTCGGGGTTATCCAGGCCCCGGTGGCCAAAAAGGCCATCCCGGCGTGCAATCTGGTGTGCATCACCGGGGAGGCCATGCACCAGGCCCTGTCCGGCTGCCTGAAGGTGATTTACGACCAGAACCCCCAGGCCGTAGGCGGGGCCATGCCGGGGGATGATTTCTACTATGGGGCGTAGGGGCCGGTTCTGGCACACCCCCTGGGCAAAACTTATCGCCATACTGCTGGCCCTGGGGGTATGGCAGCTGGCGGCAGCGGCGGTGGGAAACCGGCTGCTGCTGGTGGGCCCGGTGGCGGCCCTGGGGAAATTCTTCTCGCTGCTGGGGGAGGGGGCATTCTGGGCCGCCCTCTGGTTCACCCTGAGCCGGGTGGCCCTGGGGTTCCTGCTGGCCTTTCTGGCGGCTTTGGCCCTGGCGGCTCTGGCGGCCGGATTCCCGGCGGCGGAGGTGCTGCTGGCCCCCTATATGGCGGCGGTGAAGTCGGTGCCGGTGGCCTCCTTTGTGGTGATGGCCCTGCTGTGGCTCTCCGGGCGGCGGCTGAGCATCTTCATTTCCTTCCTTATCGTCCTGCCGGTGCTGTATGCCGCCTTTTTGCAGGGTCTGCGGAGTGCGGACGGAAGGCTGCTGGAAATGGCCCGGGTGTTCCGCATGGGCCCCTGGAACCGGCTGCGGGGAATCTACCTCCCGGCCCTGGGGCCCTACTGCCTGTCGGCCTGTCGGGCGGCCCTGGGAATGTGCTGGAAGGCCGGGGTAGCCGCCGAGGTCATCGGCGTATGCAGCGGCAGCATGGGGGGAAAGCTCTACAATGCCAAGGTATATCTGGAGCTGGACAGCCTGTTTGCCTGGACCTTTGCCATTGTGCTGGCCAGTGCGGCCTTTGAGCGGGCCGTGCTGGGGGCCCTGGGGTGGCTGCTGGGCAGAATGGAGGGGTTGGCATGAGCCTGGTAATTCGGGAGCTTTCCAAAAGCTATGGGGGCACACCGGTGATTTCCGGCCTGTCCTGCACCCTGCCCCAGGGCAGCCGGTGGGGCATCCTGGGCCCCTCCGGCGTTGGGAAAACCACCCTGCTGCGGCTGATTCTGGGTCTGGAGCAGCCGGACGGCGGGAGCATTGCCGGGGCCCCGGAGAAGATGGCCGCCCTGTTCCAGGAAAACCGGCTGCTGGAGGGCCACAGCGCCCTGGCCAATCTGCGCCTTGCCGTTCCCCGGGCCGGGGAGCGGGGCCCGGCCCTGCTGGCGGAGCTGGGGCTGGAGGAAGAGAGCATGACCAAGGCCGTTTCCGGTCTCTCCGGGGGGCAGGCCCGGCGGGTGGCTCTGGCCCGGGCGCTGCTGGCAGAGTCCCAGCTTCTGGCCCTGGACGAGCCCTTCACCGGCCTGGACGATGCCGCCCGGGCCCGGGCGGCGGAAGCCATCCTCCGCCACCTGGGGGGCCGCACCCTGCTGCTGGTCACCCACCGGCAGGAGGATTTGCCCCTGCTGGGCATCCGGCAGTGCATTCCCCTTTTCCCTGCCTCCGAATAAAAACCGGCAGCCGCCCCCATACCGGGGACGGCTGCCGATATTTTATTTTGCTTTCAGAAGGTCAATTACGTCGTTCAGGGAGTCGAACCGGGCGTAGGCAATCTCCAGAATCTTTTCGTCCGGCTGGTCCAGATCCGGGACGATGGCGTTCATGCACCCGGCCCGATAGGCAGAGAGCAGGCCGGTATAGCTGTCCTCCAGGGCCAGGCAGTGCTCCGGGGCCACGCCGATGGTCTTCGCCCCCAGCAGATAGATATCCGGCTCCGGCTTGCCGTGGGGCACCTGGTGGGCGGTGCAGATGTGGGCAAACCGGTGGTACAGGTTCAGCTGGGTAAGGTGGTCCTGGATTCTATCCGCCGGGGAGGCGGTGGTGATGGCATAGGGGATTGCCCGGGCCTGCAAATAGTCCAGCAGGGCATACACCCCCGGCTTGGCCTCGATGCCGTTTTCCCGGATGTAGGCATCCATTTTCTCAATCCGCTTGGCCCGCACCTGCTCATACACGATATCCGGCCCGAACAGGCGGCTGAGATAGTCCTGCCCCGCCTGGGCGTTCAGGCTGCGCATTCCCAGGGCCTGCTGGTAGCTCATCTCGTAGCCGAAGCACCGGCACCCTTCCCGCCAGAATCTGGCATAGAGCTTTTCCGAGTCCAGAATCACGCCGTCCATGTCAAACAGCACCCCCCGGATTTCCTCTCCCCGGGGATGGAGAATCTGATAAGCCAAACTGTCACAGCCTTTCTGTTTTTTGCTATTATACCCGACTTTTCGGGATTTTTCCAGCCGGAATTCCCGGAAAATCCCGGGTCTTCCGGCTTTTGCTGCCCACAGGCAGGGGTTATTGGGAGGAGGGGGCAGCGCCGTCCCTGTGCGCTTTTTTGTAGCGGTACATCTGGCGGTCGGCCTGCTCCTTGACCACGGCGATGTTCTCGCCGGTGAAGGGGGCGGAGCCGAAGGACACCATGGGCAGAAGGGGCAGCTCCTGCCGCATTTGCTCCAACCGGCGGAGAAATTCCCGGGCACAGACCGCCTCCTGGGCACCGTCTTTCAGCAGCACGCAGAATTCGTCGCCCCCCACCCGGTAGCAGAAGCCATAGGGGGCGTAGGCCTTCTTGATGCACGCAGCAATTCCGGCCAGACAGGCATCCCCCTGCAAATGGCCGTAGCGGTCGTTGATCTGCTTGAAATTGTCCACGTCGAACACCACCAGCACCCCGCCCTGGCGCATCTGGGCCGTGCGGTTCAGGTAGCTGTTCTGGTTCAGCAGCCCTGTCAGGGCATCCAGCTGGGTCCACATCTCGTTGCAGTAGATGAAATACAGCACCGACAGCAGCGTAACGCATAGCCATGTGACGTGCAAATCCGGCAGCGCCACCTGCACCACCGTCTCCGCCGCCAGAAAGAGGATAAGCGGATAGATAAGCATCCGGCTCCGGTTCTGAAACTCCATGGCGGAGACAATAGTAGCCCCGGACAGACACAGGATGGAGGCGAAGTAGGCAATCACATAACTATAAAAATAAGGGCCCCGGGAATAGACATTCTCCCGGCTTACCCGGAACACCAGTCCAAAGGGAAGGGACAGGGCCAGAAGCACCAGATAGCCCATCTGGCACCAGGCGGCCACCCGCAGGGCCCGCTTGGGGGCGGTTTTCTTATCCAGCACATACATCAGGCAGACCGGCACCCCGGGGGACAGCCCGAAGCCCAGATAATTGGCCAGCACATTGGCCCACCGGTACCGGGCCGATGCGCCGTCCACCGCCACGGTGACGATTTCCAGCAGGGAAATCCCCCCAATCAGCCCAAAGGCCAACAGAAAGCCCCGCTTCTGTTTCCGGCTCAGGGACTCACTCAGCGCCGTAAGGACGCACATAAACCCCAGCACAAACAGGTCGATGGCCGTTAATACAGTAAAATACCCATCCATGGCAAAACGGTTCCTTTTTGTCTTCCGGGCATCCGCAATACTTCCCGGACGCCTCCTGCATTTCTGCCTGAATTATACAAAATTCCCCCCGCCCTGTCAATGCAGGAAAAAAGAACGCCCCCGGATGGGGGCGTTCTGGGAAGGGCTGGGATTAGTACATTCCACCGCCCTGGGCAGCTGCTGCGGCAGCAGCGGCATCGCCAGCGGGGTCGGGCTTGTCAACCACCAGGCTCTCGGTGGTCAGGACACAGGCGGCAATGGAGGCGGCATTTTCCAGGCTGGTGCGGGTGACCTTGGTGGGGTCCACAATACCGGCGGGAATCATGTCCACATACTCCTCGGTGTAGGCGTTGTAGCCGTAGCCGGTCTTGCCGGAGGTGCGAATCTTCTCGTAGACCACGGAGCCGTCCACACCGGCGTTCTCGGCAATCTGGCGGACAGGGGCCTGGAGTGCGGTGGCAATGATCCGGGCACCGGTCTTCTCGTCGCCGTGGAGGGTGGCAACCAGGGCTTCCACCGCGGGGATGGCGTTGACCTGGGCGGTACCGCCGCCGGCCACGATGCCCTCTTCCACAGCGGCCCGGGTGGCGTTCAGTGCGTCCTCAACCCGCAGCTTCTGCTCCTTCATGGCAACCTCGGTCTGGGCACCGACCTTGATAACGGCCACGCCGCCGCTGAGCTTTGCCAGACGCTCCTGGAGCTTCTCACGGTCGTAGTCGGAGGTGGTGGTGGCAATGGCGGAGCGAATCATGTGGGCCCGGTCCTGGATGGCCTGGGGAGCGCCGTCGCCGTCCACAATGGTGGTGGTGTCCTTGGTGACCACAACCTGACGGCAGTGACCCAGGTCCTCCATGGTGGCATCGGCCAGCTCCATATTCAGCTCGCTGGAAATCACCCGGCCACCGGTGAGCACGGCGATATCCTGGAGCATTTCCTTGCGGCGGTCGCCGAAGCCGGGAGCCTTGACGCAGACCACATTGAAGCGGCCCTGGAGACGGTTCACCAGCAGAGTGGCCAGGGCGTCGCCCTCCACATCCTCGGCGATGATAATCAGCTTCCGGCCGGACTTGACAATGGGCTCCAGCACCGGCAGCAAATCCTGAATGGAGGCAATCTTCTTATCGGTAATCAGCAGGTAAGCATCGTCCAGCACGGCAACCATCTTGTCGGTGTCGGTGACCATGTAGGGGGAGATATAGCCCCGGTCGAACTGCATACCCTCAACCACGTCCAGGCCGGTCTCGGCGGTCTTGCTCTCTTCGATGGTGATGATGCCCTCGGTGCCCACCTTCTCCATGGCCTCGGCAATCAGCTTGCCGATGGACTCGTCGCCGGAGGAAACGGTGCCTACCCGGGCGATATCCTCGGAGCCGTTGACGGGAACGGAGTTGGCCTTGATGGCCTCCACAGCGGCGGCCACGGCCTTCTCGATGCCCTTGCGCATAACCATGGGATTGGCACCGGCGGACAGGTTCTTCAGGCCCTCACGGGTGATGGCCTGGGCCAGCAGGGTGGCGGTGGTGGTGCCGTCACCGGCCACGTCGTTGGTCTTGGTGGCAACCTCACGGATGAGCTGTGCGCCCATGTTCTCGAAGGCATCCTCCAGCTCCACTTCCTTGGCGATGGTCACGCCGTCGTTGGTAATCAGGGGAGCGCCGTACTTCTTGCCCAGGACCACGTTTCTGCCCTTGGGGCCAATGGTAACCTTAACGGTATCGGCCAGCTGGTCGATGCCGGATTGCAGCTTCTTGCGGGCTTCTTCGCCGTAAACAATCATCTTTGCCATAATAAAAATCCTCCTTAGTCAGTGACGACGGCCAGAATGTCGTCCTGCTTGACAAACTTGTAGTCCACCTTGTCGATGGTCACGTCGCTGCCGGTGAACTTGCCGACAACCACCTTATCCCCAACCTTCACGGCCATGGTCACGTCCTTGGTGCCGGGGCCCACGGAAACAACCTCGTAGATTGCGGGCTTTTCCTTGCTGGCACTGGCCAGGATGATGCCGGAAGCGGTGGACTCCTGGGCCTCGTGGGCTTTCAGCAGCACATTGTCTGCCATAGGTTTCAGTTTCATAACAATTCCTCCATCACAATATTTTATGGGAAGTCTGCATCCCCCGCCGGGGGCTGCAATTATCGATATCCTTAGCACTCTTTCTTCCTGAGTGCTAAGATATCATAGCGCACCTTCGCAAAAAAAGCAAGACCTAAATTGGGAAAAAGCGTAAATATTTTATGAACCCCATGGGGCAAAAAGAGCCCGCTGCGGCAAAGCAGCGGGCTCTGGGGATATATTATGTCTCGAAGCCCACCATAACAGCACCGGACTCGGCATAGTAGCTGCACAGTCCGCTGCTGGGGGCCACCACCACGTCGGCCTCCGGCCAGGCGGCCCGAAGCTGGGAGACGAAGGCATCGGCCAGGGCCGGATTCTGCACATGGGTGACCCGGGCCCGGCCGCCGGTATACCCGGCCTGGCGCATATGCTCGATCAGCTCGGGCAGGGCCTTCCGGTCCCCCCGGCACTTGGCCAGCTGCTGCAAGGTACCCTCGTCACTGGCGGTGCCCACAATGCGGATGCCCAGCACCCCCACTGCGGCGGCGGCCACCTTGCTCACCCGGCCGTTCTGGGCCATATTGTGCAGGGACTGGAGGCAGAACAGCAGCCGGGTATGCTTCTGGTATTCCCGGGTCCGGGCCTCCACCTGGTCAAAGGGCAGGCCCTGGGCGGTAAGGGACTGGAGCTTTTCCAGAATCAGCCGCAGCTCCGGGCCGGTGCTCAGGCTGTCGAAGACGGCGATTTTTGCGCCGGGGTATTTCTGTAGGTACAGCTCCCGGGCGGCCATGGCGGCGTTGTAGGAGCCGGAAAGGGTGCTGGTGATGGTAACGGCGTAGATTTCGTCCCCGCCCTGGTAGGCCTGTAACCAGCCGTCCACACTGGGACAGGCGGTGTAGGAGCGGCCCTTGTGCTGGGCCAGATGGGCCAGCATCTGCTTGGGGTCCAGGTGTTCGTCGTCTACAAAGCTGCACTCGTCGGTGGAGACCACCAGGGGCACATAATGCACATCCGCACCGGGGATAACCGGCCGGTCGGACGAGGAGTCGGCAATCAGTTTCATCATGACACATTCCTCCGGAATTTTTATCTGCCCCATATTAACACGGTTTTTCATAGCTGTCAATCCGGTTTTGAAAAACCGATTGACAAGTTTACAAAAACGATATAAAATGTTCCCATTGTATTTACAGGAGGGACGGAAATGACAGAGGAAAACCGCCGGGAGCTGGCCCGCTATGCCGAATCCTTCCGGCTGCCCCGGTATCAGGAGCTGCCGGACATCGGCCTGCGGCTGGAGCAGGTGACCCGGTACGTGGCCCGCTACGCCCCCGGCCCCCTCACCGGCTCCATGGTGAGCAACTACGTCAAGCAGCGGCTGATTCCCGGCCCCAGCAAAAAGGCCTACTCCCAGGAGTCCATCGCCTATCTGCTGATTCTCTCCTACATCAAAACCGTCATGAGCCTGGAGGACATCCGCCTGATGGAAGAGGTGCAGCTGCGCAGCTACGATATTGCCGTGGCCTACGACTATTTCTGCGACGAGCTGGAAAACCTGCTGCAATACGTCTGCGGCCTCAAGCCCTCCCCCAGCGAAATCGGCGTCACCCAGTCCGAAGCCAAAGAACTCCTCCGTGCCGCCCTGCTGTCCATCACCTATAAGCTCTACATGGAACAACACCTAAAATTCTTCCGCCCCAATGAACAGTAAAAGGAAAAGATTCCCGAGCCTTTCGTAGGGGCGATGAAAATCGCCCGTAACCCCGGATTTCAGCGAGCACCCCGATGAATGGAACCCGCCCATTCCCGGCTCCCTCCCTGAGGGAGCTGTCGAGCGAAGCGAGACTGAGGGAGTGTCGTTCGGTGGTTGCTTTGGGCCAACGGTTTACCCACAGTCGCATAAAAAGCTCTGAAACTTTTACCGTTTACATACACCGAAGTACACTCCCTCAGTCAGCCCTTGCGGGCTGCCAGCTCCCTCAGAGAGGGAGCCGGGGTGGGGCGGGTACCATTCATCGGGGTACTCGCTAATGTCCGGGGTTACGGGCGATTTTCATCGCCCCTACGAAACTCTGAAATTTTTACTTTCCACCATTCAACGGACGACACTCCCTCAGGGAGGGAGCCGGGGAACGTTCCTATTCATCGGGGTACTCGCTAAAATCCTACGTTGCGGGCGATTTTTTTCGCCGCCACCCGGATTTTCTCCACCTGGTTGCCGGCTTCCTGTGCGCCCCGCATGAATTCGTCGCAGAGGATATCGGAATTGCCGCCCTTCCGGGGGCTTCCGGATAAAATCAGAACCTTTTTGCTCATAAATTACACACCTTATTTCAGCTTTGAATACGCTTCTTCGTCCACCGTCTCACACCACTGGGTGCGGGAGTTTTCCCCGGGCACCTCCACCGCCAGGTGGGAGAACCAACTGTCCGGGGCAGCGCCGTGCCAATGCTTCACCCCGGGGGCGATATTCACCACGTCGCCGGGGTTCAGGGCCCGGGGCTCCTGCCCCCACTGCTGATAGTAGCCCCGCCCGGCCAGGCAGACCAGAATCTGTCCGCCGCCTTTGTCGGCCTGGTGGATGTGCCAGTTGTTCCGGCAGCCGGGCTCAAAGGTCACGTTGAAAATTTTCACCTGCTCCCCGGACACCGGGGCCAGGTAGCTCCGGCCGGTGAAATATTGGGCGAAGCCGTCGTTGGGAGCTCCCACGGGGAAGACCATCCGGTTCTGGTGGTTTTGCTTTGCATCGTCGGTATCCGCCTCTGCCCAGACCTCCTTGGCCATGCGGAAGGCCGCCCAGGCCTTGGGCCAACCGGCGTAGAAGGCGGCATGGGTCAGAATTTCCCCGATTTCCTCCCGGGTGATGCCGTTTTCCTTAGCCATTGCCAGATGGTGGGCAAGGGAAGAATCCGTCAGCCCCTGGGCCATCAGGGCGGTGACGGTGACCAGGGAGCGGTCCCGATGAGAAAGGGCTCCAGACCGGCTCCAAACCTCGCCAAAGAGCACATCATCGTTCAGCTGTGCAAATTTAGGGGCAAAATCCCCCAGGGTGTCTCTGCCTGCTGTGACTTTCTTCATGTGGCATTCCTCCTGTAAATGTATTTTTTACACCACCATCATACCAGCCGGTAGCGGCTACCGGTCAAGTGTTTTTTGCAAAAATCACCCGCCCGCTGACGAAATGACCAGTGGGCGGGTGATTGACGTTATGGGGGATGTTACCCCGGCTCCCTCTCTGAGGGAGCTGTCGAGCGAATGCGAGACTGAGGGAGTGTACTTCGATGAACGTAATCGGTCAAAAGTTTCAGAGTCTATATGCGCCGGTGTGTAAATTGTTGGCATGGAGGAACCATCGAACGACACTCCCTCAGTCACGCCCTTGCGGGCGTGCCAGCTCCCTCAGAGAGGGAGCCGGGATGGGGCTGTGCCATTCATCGTGCCGCTCGGAAACCGGGAGGTTACGGGCGATTTTCATCGCCCCTACGAAACTCAGAGAATTTGACACTGTACCACTCATCGGGGGACACTCCCTCAGTCAGCTTCGCTGACAGCTCCCTCAGGGAGGGAGCCGGGGTGGGCTGTACCATTCAACGTACCGCTCGGAAACCGGAAGGTTGCGGGCGACTTTCGTCGCCCCTACGAAAACTCAGAAGGCATTACGTTGTACCATGGGAAATCCCCCGGCCGGAGGGGGTCGGGGGATTGGGGTGTCAGCCTTGGGTCAGGTCTACGGTGGACAGGTCCCATTCCTCGTGGATTTTGGGGACGTCGGAGATGAGGCGCTTGGTGTAGGCTGCCTGGGGGTTCAGGATGACTTCATCTGCCTTGCCGAATTCTACGAATTTGCCGTGCTCCATAATATACACGGTGTCGGAGATGTAATAGGCCAGGCCGATGTCGTGGGTGATGAAGATGATGGTCATGCCGATTTCGTCCCGGAGCTGTAGGAGCATATCCAGGATGGTGGCCCGGGAGCAGGCGTCCACCATGGAGGTGGGCTCGTCGGCCAGCAGAATCTTGGGCTTCAGCAGGAAGATGCGGGCAATCATCAGCCGCTGCATCTGGCCGCCGGAGAGCTCAAAGGGGTATTTGTTGGTAAGCTCTGCGAATTTCAGGTTGACGAAGGAGCAGGCCTCGGTCATCATCTCGATTTTCTTCTCCATGGGCAGATGCTTGCCGCCGCGCATATTGATGCAGTCCAGCAGCACGGCATCAATCTTATGGAAGGAGTTGTAGGAGGAGAAGGGGTCCTGGAAGATGGCCTGGATGCCCTTCCAATAGGCGTTGCGCTTTTTGGCGCTGGAGATATCCCGGGGCTTGCCCTGGAAGAGGATCTCTCCCTCGGTATGGTTCAGCAGGCCCAGCAGGATTTTGGACAGGGTGGTTTTGCCGGAGCCGGACTCGCCTACGATGGAGACGAACTCCCCCTCGTGGAAGTCGAAGCTGACATCGTTGACGGCGATGGTCTTCTTTTCACCGTAGCCGAAGACCTTGGTGACATGGCGGCCGCTGAGGCACAGGGGGGCATTGGAAAAATCCTTGGCAGAGGCGATGCGATCTTCACTCATGGCTGTATACCTCCTTCAGTTCGTCCACGCCCATCAGGCAGCGATACATCCGGTTGTCGCCGAACTCCCGCTCGGGGGGGCTGTTGAACCGGCACTCCGGCCTGGCGTATTTGCAGCGCTCGGCAAAGCGGCAGCCTGCCGGGGGGCGCTTCAGGTTGGGGGGCGTGCCGGGAATGGCGGTGAGCTTGTGGCCCCGGGTGCCCTCCTCAGGCACCAGGATGGAGCCCATCAGGCCGTGGGAATAGGGGTGGACAGGGTCGAACACCATTTCCTTGGCGGTGCCCCGCTCCACGATCTGACCGGCGTACATGACCATGATGTCGTCGGTGACGTTATACAGCAGGGGCAGCTCGTGGGTGATGAAGACCATGGCCTTGATATAGCCCTTCTCCATCAGCTCCCGCATCATTTTAATGACCATTTTCTGGCTGGTGACGTCCAGGGCGGAGGAGGGCTCGTCGGCAATCAGGACCTTGGGGTTCAGGATGGTGGACACGGCAATGACGGTACGCTGCTTCATGCCGCCGGAGAGCTCCACGGCGTGCTGGTCCAGCACCTTGGGGGGCAGGCCCAGCTCGGCGAAGCGCTTCTCTGCCTTGGCCCGGATGTCCCTCTTGTCTGCCTTGGGGTCGTGGGCGTGTACCACGTCCTCGATGAAGCGGATGATTTTCTGGGTGGGGTTCAGGGCGTTCATGGCCGCCTGGGGGATGTAGGCAATCTCGGAGCCCAGGATGGATTTCCGGACGGTGTCCGGGTCCATGCCGGAAATATTCTTTCCGTCGATGATGATGTCGCCGCTGATATAGTGCAGGGGGGCGAAGTAGTAGCCCATCAGGCTCAGGGCCAGGGTGGACTTGCCGCAGCCGGACTCACCGGCGATGCCCATGGACTTGCCCTCTTCAATCTTGAAGGAGACACCGTCCACGGCGTAGACGCTCTCGCCGAAGCGGGTGACGTATTTGGTTTTCAGGTTGCGAACCTCCAGCATCACACGGCCGGAAGATTTCTTCTCCATATTCTCGTTCGCCATAACTGCCTCCTTAGTCTCTCAGGGTGGGGTTGAAGACCTGGTCCAGACCGGTGTTCATCAGGTTCAGGGAGAAGGAGATGAGGGTGATGGTCAGGATGACAGGCAGGTAGGCCCACCAGGTTCCGTTGATGTGTGCGGAGTAGCTCATGGCCCAGTTCATCATCAGGCCCAGGGTGGGGGTGACGGTGGTCTTGGGGCCCAGGCCCAGCAGGGACAGCTGCGCCTCGCTGAGGATGCCGGAGGACACCTGGAGGATGAAGGCCATGACAACGTAGGACGCAATATAGGGCAGGATGTCGGTGACCACAATCCGAATCAGGCTGTGGCCGGAGAGCTTGGACAGGTTTACATGGTCACGGTTGCGCAGGGAGATGACCTGGGAGCGGACGGAACGTGCCGTCCAGGTCCAGCTGGTGAAGCCGATGACCACGGCCACGGTGGTGGGGCCCCGAAGCTCCGGGCTGATGGAATAGGAAATCAGAATCAGCAGAATGAAGCCGGGAATCACGGTGAACAGGTTGGTGACGAACATGATGATATCGTCCACCAGGCCCCCCACATAGCCGGAGAGCAGGCCCAGGGTCAGGCCGATGAGGGTGGCCACCACACCGGCCACCAGGCCCACCACCAGGGAGGTCTTGGTGGCACCCACCAGCTCCTTCAGCACGTCCCGGCCGAAGTTGTCGGTGCCCAGGGGCAGCCGCTTCACGTTGGCCACGGTGCCCACGTTGACATAGTCGTTTTTCTTGATGGTGCTCAGGGTCTCGCCGTCGGAGACCACGGTGAGGTTGTCGGCGGTTTGCAGCGCCAGCAGGGCATCGTTCAGCCGCTTATACTTCTTCTGGGCGGCGGAGGTCATGCCCTTGGGCTTGAAGGTGGAATCGTAATTCTCGTGCCAGAGCTTCAGCAGCTCCTCGGTGTCGGAATAGTCCACACCCTCCAGGTTCACGCCCTTCAGGCCCAGCCACTCCACCATCAGCACCCGGTCGGAATCGCTGAGGGCCCGGGCCAGGCGCTTATCCTCGGCATCGGGCAGACGCAGGGTCTCCCGCTCCCGGTCGGGGTTGGTTTTGGCGGCATCGTACAGCGAGACATAGGTGCCAGGCCGGGCAAAGGTGCCCACGCCGATCTGCTCCAGGGGGCTGCCGGGATTGATCAGGGGGTAGACAACAATCATCACCATGAGAAACAGGAAGATTACGAAACCCGTTACGAATTTGGAGGAGTGGAAAATATTACGCAGCGTGCTTTTCATAGGTCATGCCTCCTTCCTTAGTCCACCTGAGCAGCCTTAACCCGGGGATCGATCAGGCCGTAGACAATGTCCAGCAGGAAGTTTGCCAGCAGGACCATGACGGTGATAATCAGGGTACAGGCGGAAATCAGGGGGTAGTCGGCGGCCACCACGGCCTTGTACATGGTGTTGCCCAGGCCGGGGTAGGAGAAAATCTTCTCCGCCACCAGAGCGCCGCCCATCATGGTGCCCAGGCTCATGGCCAGGCCGGTAATCTGGGGGAGCATGGCGTTGCGGAACACATAGCCCACAATCTTGCGGTCCTTGATGCCCAGGAAGCGGCTGTACTTGACGTAGTCGGCGTTCAGCTCGTAGATGGACATGGAGCGCATACCGATGGCCTGACCGCCGACACTGATGATAACGATGGACCAGAAGGGCAGCTGATAGTGGGAAATCACAGTCTTGATAAAGGGCCAGGAGAGATTGGGAATCATATCACTGGCATAGCCGCCGGCCAGAGGTGCAATCTTCAGATTGACGCCGAAGACCACCAGCAGCACAACTGCCATAGCAAAGGCAGGAACATTTCCGAAGAAGATGGACACCGGGAGCAGGACCTTATCGAAGCCCTTCTTCAGGTAGGCGGCCATTGCGCCCAGGACGTTGCCCAGAATCCAGCCCACCAGGATGGCGGGCAGCTGCAGCGCCACTGTCCAGCCCACGGAGGAGGCCAGGATATCGCTGACTTCCCGGGGGTACTGGCTAAAGGATTTGCCGAAATTGCCGTGGAACATATTCTTGACAAACATGCCGAACTGCACCACCATGGGCTTATTCGTGCCGAACTCCTCTTGGTAGTGCTCGTAGATTTCCCGGACAGCGGCGGCGTCGGACATACCGGCGGCCAGCTTGCCGGTGATGGAAGAAACAGGGTCAGAAGGCATCAGCCGGGGCAGGACGAAGTTTAGGATGACGGCAAACACCAGCGTGATAAGGAACCACAGCAGCTTTTTGCCGAAGTATTTTCTGTAACCTTTCATTAGCGCACCCTCCATTGGTTTCTGTTTAGTGCAGAAGGCAAAATCCGCCGCCGGTGCCGGAATACGCACCCGGAGAGGGCCCGGATGCCGCCCGGCTCCCGGGTAGGGAAAGGCGGCATGGGGGTTTTGCTTTCATTTGAGAAGAGGCCACGCCCCGGTTGCCCAGGGCATGGCCAGTGCTCAGTCAAATATTAGCCGATGAGTTCCAGGTCGTACAGAGCAGCGATGCCGTAGCCATCGGTGCAGTCCATGGGAGGAATGTTGCGGCCGTCGTCGCCGGTGGGGAAGTTGGTCCAAACGCTCTCATTGACAGCGTGGAACACGGAAGGACGATACATCAGGGAGAAGCTGGGCACGTCGGTCAGGTAAATCTTGACCAGCTCGGTGTACAGCTTAACCAACTCGTCGTGGTCGGTGGTCAGGGGGATCTCAGCCAGGATCTTGTCAGCCTCTTCGTTGACGTACTGGCCCCAGTTGCCGGACCAGTTGTTCTGCAGGCCAACGAACTGGCTGGACAGGAACTGGTTGCAGCGGCCCCAAGGCATGGAGGGAGCAGCAGCGTCGGGAGACCACATGAAGATGGCGTACTCAGTCTGGGTGGGGTCGGTGAAGCGGGTCTGCATGATGTCCCACTCGGGGTACTCGGGCTCGATGGAGATGCCAATCTTGTCGCCGGCAGCGGCAACGATCTGCATGGCAGCCTGCCAGTCGGACCAGCCGTTGGGGCAGACGGCGTTCAGGGAGATCTTCTCGCCGTTGTATTCCCGCCAGCCGTCGCCGTCGGTATCCAGCAGACCGGCCTCGTCCAGCAGCTTGTTGGCGCCGTCGATGTCGTTGCCGGCCCACTGCAGGTCCTTAACGGCCTCGTGGTCGTACAGAGCCTGCTCACCGTCGGTGGGGTTCATCAGGGAGCGGGGAACCTCGGCGAAGGTGGGGGACTGGTTGGTCATGGCGTTGGCAATGATGGCCTCGTAGTCGGTGGCCATGGCAATGGCCTTCCGCAGGGCGGGGTTCTCAGAGATCACGGGCAGGTTCATGTTGTACCATGCGGTGGGCATGGTCAGGCAGACGCCGTAGGGAGCTTCATCATAGTAAGTGGAGATGGGCAGGTCGTCATTCAGCCACAGGTTCTGGATGTTGCCGATGAACTGCTGGCAGACATCCACTTCACCGGCCTTCAGGGCCAGCTCACCGGCAGCGTTGTCGGCGTAGATAACGTGGGCCAGATACTTGGGAACCGGCAGCTTGCCCCACATGGACTCGTCTGCGCCCCAGTAGTTGTCGTCACGGATCAGGACGACCTTCTGGTCGTCGGTGTAGTACTTGGTGTAGGGGCCGCTCCAGACAACGTCTTCACCGGCATCGTTGAGAATCTTGGTGGGGTCGTTGTCGTTGCGCTCGCACAGGGTCTTGATCCAGGCAGCCTGGGCGATGGGGGTGCCGCAGATGAAGTCCTCAATCTTCAGGGGGTTGACGGGCTTGCCATCCTCGGTCAGAGTGGTCTTGATAACGAAGGTCTTGTCGCCGGTGGCTTCGATGCTGGCAATGTAAGCCTTGTTGCCGGCGCCGGTGCCGTTGTTGGTCAGCACGCCCACGTCCCAGGTGGCTACCACGTCAGCAGCGGTGACGGGGGTGCCGTCGGACCAGTGAGCAGCGTCCTTCAGGGACACGGTCATCTCGGTCAGGTCGTCGTTCCACTCATAGGCGTCGGCCAGCAGGCCGGTCTTCTCGCCGGTCAGGGGGTTGAACATAAACAGAGTCTCAAACATGGTGGTACGGTAGCCGCCGGCACCGCCGGCGATGGCCATAGCATTGTTCTGGTTGGTGCCAACAATATTCCAGCTGTTGACAGCGCCCCACTGCTGGCCTGCGAAGTACAGGGTCTCTTCACGGGGGAGAACGACGTCGCTGTCGGACATGCCGACAACGCCGGATGCAGAGGTGCCGCACACTGCGAACAGGCCGCAGACCATGGCAGCAACCAGCAGCATTGCAAAGAGCTTAGTGGTTTTCTTCATGATGAATCCTCCTTGTTATTTTGTTAAAACCCGGTGACGGGCAATAACTACAATGTAAACGTGGGAAGCGAAACCAAACCCGGCCTCGCAGATGTGAGGGGAAGCCTCAGGGAATCCTTCGGATGGTGGCCCCGGGAATCAGGGAGCAGGGAATGCGCTGCACCCGGGGGATGAAGGCCCGGCCCTCTTCCACGGCCCGCACCAGCTCGTTGGCACAGGCGATACCCAAAGATACCGTATCCTGCTGGACGGTGGTCAGGGAGATGACCTTGCCCACGGAGATGCCGTCGTAACCCGCGGCGCTGACATCCCGGGGAACGGACAGGCCCATGCTCTCCAGCTCCCGCTTGCCGCCGAAGAAGGAAAAATCGTCGGGGTACAGGATGCAGGTGGGGGGCTCCGGCAGGCGCATCAGCTCCCGGGTGGCGGCAGCGGAGAGGCTGCCCTCGTGATACAGGCTGGAGCGGATGTATTCCGCCGGGATTTCCAGGCCCAGCTGCTGACAGGTGACAACAAAGCTGGCCCGGCGGACCCGGGTAACGGCGCTGTCTTCGCCGAAGATGACGGCAATGCGCCGGTGGCCCTGGCTGTAGGCGTATTCCAGAAGCTCCCGGATGCCGCTGACGTTATCGGACTCTACGCAGCTGCAATTATTAAAATGGTAGTCCAGCGTCACCACCGGAACCCCGGTGCGGACGAACTCCGCCACGGCATCGGCGGCCGTCTCGGATACCAGCACCGCCACGCCGTCGCAGCTGCGGAAGCGGACATGGCTGACATAATCTGCCCCCCAGGGGCCCGGGCGGCTGCTGATGAGGGTGGTGTCGTAGCCCAGCTCCTCGGCCCGGCGCTTGAAGCTGTCCAGAACATAGGCAAAAAACTCATGGGTCAGGCCGCTGCTGGTGCCGTCGTCGAAGATGACACCCAGGTTGTGGGAGCGGCTGGTTTTCAGAGCCCGGGCGGCGGAATTGGGGGTATAGCCCATGTCGGCAGCCGTCTGCTGAATCCGGGCGGCGGTCTCGGCGCTGATATCGGGTGCGCCGTTGAGCGCCTTGCTGGCAGTGGCCACGGAGACCCCGCACTCCTTCGCCAGCATCTTTAATGTAACCATAGTTTTTTGTCCTTTGTATTTTGGCGGGAAAATCGAAAACGTTTTCCTTTATTTCTGATTATAGTTTTGCCGGAATGGTTTGTCAAGAGTTGTGAATAAAAAACAAACGAGGTCAAAATTTTTTGTCCGTTTCGTGTAATTTGCTTGTCAGGTTTTGTGCAAAGCGACAATGGTTCTCTTTTCTATGTTGACATTTCACAAGAAATATCCTATAGTTACCTCGTAAACTTGGTTACTCTTTCGAAATCGTATTCGGAGGTATTCACATGAAAAAACTTTCCCTGAATGGTGCCTGGGTGCTGGACATCCCGGGCAGCGCCTTCCCCCGCATCGATGCCACTGTCCCCGGCTCCGTGTATCACGACCTGCTCACCGCAGGCCAGATTCCGGACCCCTTCTACCGGGACAACGAGAACGAAGCCCTGAAAATCATGGACAATGACTTTGTCTACAGCCGGGATTTCCAGGTTCCCGACCAGCTGCTGAGCAGCCAGCAGGTGCTGCTTCACTGCGACGGACTGGACACCCTGGCCACCATCGCCGTCAACGGCGTGGAGGTGGGCAAGGCAAAGAACATGCACCGGGTCTGGGAGTTCGACGTGAAGTCCGCACTGAAGCCGGGGCAGAACCACATCACCGTGAAATTCGACTCCCCCACCCGCTTTATCAAGGAGGCCTACGCCCAGTCCGCTGCCGACGGCTCCTCCGATGCCATGGTGGGCTTCCCCCTGCTGCGCAAGGCCCACTGCATGTTCGGCTGGGACTGGGGCCCCCGTCTGCCGGATGCGGGCATCTGGCGGGACATCTCCCTTCTGGGCATCGATACCGCCCGGATCCGGGACGTGCTGGTGGAGCAGACCCACTGCCAGGGCAAGGTGACCCTGACGGTAAACACCCACATTACAGAAATCACTGGCACCGCCCCGGTGGCCGTGAAGGTGACGTGCCCCGACGGCACCGTCCTCACCGCCCAGGGAGCCAAGGCGGTAATTGAAATTCCCAATCCCCGGCTGTGGTGGCCCAACGGCCTGGGGCAGCAGCCCCTGTACACCGTGGAGGTCACTCTGGCAGACGATCTGGACAGCTGGTGCCGCCGCATCGGCCTTCGCACCATGACGGTGACCCGGAAGAAGGACCAGTGGGGCGAGAGCTTCTGCCACTGCGTCAACGGCGTGGATGTCTTCGCCATGGGCGCAGACTACATCCCCGAGGACAATCTGCTGCCCCGGGTGAATCCCGCCCGCACCCGGCGGCTGCTGGAGGATGCCAAGCTGGCCAATATGAACTGCGTCCGGGTATGGGGCGGCGGCTACTATCCCGACGACTTCTTCTATGATATCTGCGACGAGCTGGGTCTGCTGGTGTGGCAGGACTTTATGTTCGCCTGCGCCGTGTATAACCTCACCGACGACTTCGAGGCCAACATCCGGGCGGAGTTTATCGACAATGTCCGCCGCCTGCGGCATCACGCCTCCCTGGCTCTGCTGTGCGGCAACAACGAGATGGAGCAGTTTGTGGCCGTGGGCGAATGGGTGGACAACAAGCGCCAGGTGGCAGACTATATCAAGATGTACGAGTACATCATCCCCAAGATTCTTCAGGTGGAGGCTCCCCAGGTGTTCTACTGGCCCGCCTCCCCCTCCAGCGGCGGCAGCTTCGACGATCCCCAGGACCCCAACCGGGGCGACGTCCACTACTGGGACGTGTGGCATGGGCTGAAGCCCTTCACCGACTACCGGAACTATCTGTTCCGCTACGTCTCCGAGTTCGGCTTCCAGAGCTTCCCCTGTATGCAGACCATTGAGGCCTTCACCGCCCCGGAGGACAGGAACATCTTCTCTTATGTAATGGAGAAGCACCAGCGCAACGCCTCCGCCAACGGCAAGATCGTCTCCTATCTGTCCCAGATGTATCTGTACCCCAAGGACATTGACCTGCTGGTGTATGCCTCTCAGCTGCTCCAGGCCCAGGCCATGCAGTACGGCGTGGAGCACTGGCGGCGGCATCGGGACGGCAACCACTGCATGGGTGCGGTGGTATGGCAGCTCAACGACTGCTGGCCCGTGGCCAGCTGGGCCTCCATCGACTATTTTGGCCGCTGGAAGGCACTGCACTACTACGAGAAGCGGTTCTTCGCCCCGGTGCTGATTTCCTGCCACGAAGAGGGCATCCTCAGCCAGAACACCAACGTCAACGCCGAGCCCTTCGCCCTGAAAAAGAGCGCCCGGCTGAATGTGAGCAACGAGACCATGCAGCCCTTCCAGGGCAAGGCCCACTGGTCCCTGCGCCGCCCGGATGCCAGCATTCTCCAGAGCGGCAGCTTCGATGTGGATGTCCCGGCCCTGAGCACCCAGTGGATGCCGGAGCAGGACTTCTCCGAACAGGCCACCTATGACTGCTACTATTCCTACTGCCTGGAAGACCGGCAGGGCCGCCTGGTGGGCCAGGGCAGCGTGCTGTTCTGCGCACCCAAGCACTTCCACTTCGCCGACCCCGCCCTGGAGGTGAAGCTGGAGGGCGACGAAATCCTGGTCACCGCCCAGGCCTACGCCCGGAGCGTAGAGCTCCAGGCCGGTGCCGACGTGCTGCTGGAGGACAACTACTTCGACATGGACGCCGGAACCCGCCGGATAAAAATCCTCCGTGGCACCCCCACCCAAATAACCGCCCGCAGCGTCTTCGACATCCGATAACCCCCCTCACCCCCCTCCCCACCCCCGGGGAGGGGGGTGTAGTACGATGAGTGGTAAAATGTCAAATTCTTTGCGTTTCGTAGGGGCGATGAAAATCGCCCGCCACCTTGTGGTTTCCGGGCGGTACATTGAATGGTACAGCCCATCCCAGCTCCCTCTCTGAGGGAGCTGTCGAGCGAATGCGAGACTGAGGGAGTGTACCCCGATGAATGGTGGAATGTAAAGTCTTTTGAGTTTCGTAGGGGCGATGAAAATCGCCCGCCAACCCCGGATTTTAGCGAGCACACGGTTGAATGGAAACGTTCCCCGGCTCCCTCTCTGAGGGAGCTGGCAGCCCGCAAGGGCTGACTGAGGGAGTGTCGTCCGATGGTTGTTCCGGGCCGATGGTTTACGAACCGGCCCCTTTTGGCTCTGAAATTTTTGAGCGTTTACGAGCAACGAAGTACACTCCCTCAGCTTCGCATTCGCTCAGCAGCTCCCTCAGAGAGGGAGCCGGGGTGGGTGCGTACCATTCAACGTGCCGCCCGGAAAATCCAACGTTGCGGGCGATTTTCATCGCCCCTACGAAACTCTGAAATTTTTACATTCCACCATTCAACGGACGACACTCCCTCAGTCACGCCCTTTGGGCGTGACAGCTCCCTCAGAGAGGGAGCCGGGAATGGCTGTACCATTCATCGGGGTGCTCGCTAAAATCCGGGGGTGCGGGCGACTTTCGTCGCCCCTACGGGGGCTCAGAAGATTTTATCTTTTGCCGTGCAACGGAAAATCATTGGACTTGACGGAATCCGGGGAATGGGGTATGATAATCGCAAACATTTGACCGAAGGGAGGCGGGGCGGATGGGGCGGTTTTATGGCGACTTGATTGCCGATGCACGCATCAGCGAGATCATGGAGCAGGTGTTTCAGGATGAGCCTATCCGGCCACGGCAGGAGGAGCCCAGGGAGAAGCTGCCTGCCCTGCTTCGGGCGGCCCGGTCGCTGGAGACTGCCGGTGCCGGTTTTTACCAGAACCGGCGCAGTACGTTTCTGAAGCAGGCCCGGCTTCTGGCCGATTATGAGGACGACTACCCCCTTATTCTCAAGGTCAGCCGCTACTACACCACCTATGAGGTTCTGACGGATCGGGAGCTGCGCAGCTATTTTTCCTGGCGCACCAAGGTACGCCATGGGGACATTCAGGAGAGCTGTGCCAGCTTCGCCTTTTTGTACCTGTACGAGCTGATCAACCAGATCGGGGTGGAAAATCCCCTGGACGGGCTGGAAAAAATGGATGCCTTTGCAGAGGGCTACGGCAGGCTGGACGACACCCTGAGCTCCTACTGCCCGGCCTGGCGGAGGGCCTATATCGTCTACTATGACCTGCCCAATACCCTGCTGAAGGACCGGGAGGAGAAGGACCGGTCGGTTCCCTGCGGGGTGCTGGACAGCGCCCCGGAGCAGACGGCCCAGGCCATTGTGGAGGCCGTAAAGGGCATCTCCCCCGGCTGGCTCCGGCGGAGCAAATACTACCGGAACCACACCCAGGATATGGACACGGTGATTGCCGGGGTGCTGCGGCAGATGTGCCTGCACTACCGGAAGAAGGGGGGCCGCACCCTGTGCGACCAGCTCTTTGGCCGGGAGACCTCCCGGCCCTTCCAGCCCTTCTACTCCGCCGTGTTCTGCGACCCACTGAAGCGGCGGGATTTCCGCTATACCCTGTCCCCCGGCCACGATATCCTGTGCCAGGACGGCTACTGGATGGAGGTGGGCCGGTTCCCCAGCCCCCGGGGGGAGCGGAAGCTGGACGAGCTGATGAAGTGCATCGATGCCTCCATGCGTGCCGCCCTGGGGCCCGGGACCCCCATTCAGCGGCCGGTGCAGCTGAAATGGGTGGAGAAAATCATCCAGGAGGAAATTCAGGCCCTGCTGGATGCCAGAAGCCAGGCCCAGCCGGCCGCCCAGCGCATTGCCATTGACTACTCCGCCCTGGATGCCATCCGCCGGGATGCCGCCATTACCCAGGAAAAGCTGGCCATCGAAGAGGAGCTGGAGCCGGAACCGGAACCCGCTCAGATGCCGGAACCGGAGCCGGAGCCCGGAGACTGCCCCCTGGACAAAACCGAGTACCGGCTGCTGCAATGTCTGCTCTATGGGGGCGACACCCGGTGGGTGCAGCAGGAGGGGAAAATGCTGTCCGTTTTGTTGGACAGCATCAATGAGAAGCTATACGATGCCTTCCAGGATTCCGTAATAGAAGACGGCACCCCGGTGGAGGACTATGCAGACGAACTGAAAGAGATGGTCAAACCATGAAGATACCCAAGCGAATCGCCCAGGCCCTGATGAACTCCCTGAAAGGCGGCGTGGTGCCCCGGGTGGGGCTGTCCTATATCACCGTGGGCCGGAAGGCGGAAATAGATGCCCTGCTCCACGATGTGGATATCATCGCCGACGGCGGTGCCTCCTTCCGCTTTATTGTGGGCAAATACGGCAGCGGCAAGAGCTTCCTGCTGCAAACCATCCGCAATTATGTAATGGCAAAGAATTTTGTGGTGGTGGATGCCGACCTGTCCCCGGAGCGGCGGCTCCAGGGCACCCGGGGCCAGGGTCTGGCCACCTACAAGGAGCTTATCCGGAATATGTCCACCAAGACCAAGCCCGAGGGCGGGGCCCTGAGCCTGATTCTGGACCGGTGGATCAGCAACGTGCAGCAGCAGGTAATGGAGCAGGAGGGCATCTCCCCCACCGACCCCGGCCTACAGCCCCGGGTGGAGAAGAAAATCGCCGCCACCATCTACTCTCTGAACGAGATGGTGCACGGCTTCGATTTCGCCCGGCTGCTGACCCTGTACTACCAGGCCTACCGCAGCGGCGACGACGAGACCAAGGCCAAGGTGCTCAAATGGTTCCGGGGAGAATACCCCACCAAAACCGAGGCCCGGGGGGAGCTGGGGGTGAACATCGTCATCACCGATGACGACTGGTACGAATACCTCAAGCTCTTCGCCGCCTTCCTGAAGCAGGCGGGGTACGCCGGTATGCTGGTGCTGATTGACGAGCTGGTGAATATCTATAAAATTCCCAACGCCATCACCCGGCAATATAATTATGAAAAAATTCTCACCATGTACAACGATGCCATGCAGGGCAAGGCCCAGCACATCGGCTTCCTCCTGGGGGGTACCCCCCAGTGCATGGAGGATCCCCGCCGGGGGGTGTACAGCTACGAGGCCCTGCGCTCCCGGCTGGCCGAGGGCCACTTCTCCGGGGAGCATACGGATTTGATGTCCCCGGTAATCCGGCTGCTGCCCCTGACCAACGAGGAGATGCTGATTCTCATCGAAAAGCTGGCGGACATCCACGCCGGGCTGTACGAATATCCCCAAATCGTCACCCAGCAGGACATGGTGGACTTTATAGAAATTGAGTTTGGCCGCATCGGCGCAGACAGCCACATCACCCCCCGGGAGGTGATTCGGGACTTTATCGAGGTGCTGGACATTCTCTACCAGAACCCCAAGCTGAAGGTAAAGGCCCTGCTGGGCAGCGACAGCTTCCAATACGCCCAGAACCCCATCCTGGAAGACCCCGCCAGCACCCAATTCGCTGAGTTTGACATTGGATAGCCCCGTTGAACGGTGAAATGTAAACACTTTTGAGTCCCGTAGGGGCGATGAAAATCGCCCGTAACCCCGGATATTAGCGAGTACCCAGTTGAATGGGAACGTTCCCCGGCTCCCTCCCTGAGGGAGCTGGCAGCCCGCAAGGGCTGACTGAGGGAGTGTCGTCCGATGGTTCCTCCGGGCCGATGGTTTATCCGCAAGCTCTCATTTGCTCTGAAATTTTTGAGCGGTTACGAGCATCGGGGTACACTCCCTCAGTCTCGCGTTCGCTCGACAGCTCCCTCAGAGAGGGAGCCGGGAACGCCATCGTCCGGCCGGATACCATTCACCCAACCGCCCGGAAACCGCAAGATTGCGGGCGATTTTCATCGCCCCTACGAAACTCAGAAACCATCTCCCGGTTTCCACCGGGGGAGCGATACCGGGTGGGGCAGGGCACCCACGTATGGGAACCAACTTAATGCGTAACTAAAAAAGGAGGAAACATTTTGAAACGAGAGGATTATATTACCTGGGATGAGTATTTTATGGGCATTGCCATGTTGGCGGCCAAGCGGAGCAAGGACCCCAATACCCAGGTGGGGGCCTGTATTGTCTCGCCGGAGAATATCATCATCTCCACCGGCTACAATGGTATGCCCAAGGGGTGCAGCGACGACGAATTCCCCTGGTCCCGGGAGGGGGCGCAGACCAAGTACCCCTACGTGGTCCATGCGGAGCTGAACGCCATCCTCAACGCCAATGGCCGGGACCTGCGGGGCAGCCGGCTGTATGTGGCCCTGTTCCCCTGCAACGAGTGCGCCAAGGCCATTATCCAGAGCGGCGTGCAGGAGGTGCTGTACCTGTCCGATAAGTACAACGACACCCTGAACAATCTGGCCTCCAAGCGTATGCTCCAGGCCGCCGGAGTGAAATTCACCCAGCTGAAATTCTGCCGCAAGCAAATCGTGCTGGACTTTGTGGCAGAGGAAGGGCGCTGAATATCCCCAAACCAGCTTTTTGCCGCCGGGAGTCCCCCGGCGGCTTGAATCGTCTTGACGAAATGGGGAAAAATGGATATACTTTTTATATAGAAAAGGGAGAGCTGCTCCCATAGAATTCCCTAAACGGAGGAACGGTATGCGGTTTGTATTTGGAAAACAGGAGATGCGCACCTTGCAGCGGAGTCAGGAGAACTGCTTCCTGCTGACCAACGGCCTGGGGGGCTACGCCTCCCTCACCGCTGCCTATTCTGCCAACCGGTGCGACCAAGGGCTGCTGATTGCAGCGGCAAAGGCCCCCAACCAGCGCATCACCCTGGTGCACCGGATGCGGGAGGAGCTGACGGTGGGGGAAACCCACTACTTCCTGTCCACCCAGGAGTTTGCCGACGGCACCGCCCCGGAGGAGGGCTACCGGAACCTGTGCTTCTTCACCTATGACAATGTGCCCCATTGGCGCTACCATATCGCCGGTGTCCGGGTCACCCGCACCATGGCCATGACCTACGGCCAGAACACCACCGCCGTCCTCTACCGGGTGGAGAACCAGTCCGGCGACCCCTGCACCCTGACGGTGACTCCCTTTGTGAAGTTCGCCCCCAAGGAGCAGGCCCTCCAGGCCCCGCCCCCTCTGGCCTTCGACGGAAGCAAAATCACCTGCGGCCCCTATGCGCTGCACATCGCCGCCACCGGCCAGCTCCGCCAGATCCCCCAGGAAACCCAGCTGCTGGCCTACCCGGAGGATGCCAAGGATGGCCGCAGCCCCCAGGGCCTGGCCGCTTCCGTCTGCCAGGGGGAGATTACCGTGGAGCCCGGCCAGTCCCGGGAGTTCACCCTGATCCTCTCCAACCGCCGCCAGTTCCTCACCGCCGAGGAAATCCTCACCACCCAGCTGCGCCACCAGGGCGAGCTGGAAAGCCGGGCGGGGTTCCGGGACCCGGTGGCCCGGCAGCTGGCCGTCAGCGCCGATGCCTTTGTGGCCCGGCGGGCCTCTACCAACGGCATGACCGTTCTGGCGGGCTACCCCCTGTTCGGGGACTGGGGCCGGGATACCATGGTGGCCCTCACCGGCTGCGTTCTGGCCACAGGCCGGTTCGTGGATGCCGCCAGCATCCTGCGCACCTTCCTGTCCTATGAAAAGGACGGCCTGGTGCCCAACCTCTTCCCGGAGGGGGGCGAGGACCCCATGTACAACACCGTGGATGCCTCTCTGCTGCTTATCGACGCTGTGTGGCAGTTCGTCCGGCGCAGCGGCAACTGGGACTTCGTCCGGGAGGCCTACCCCACCCTGGAGCGCATCATCGCCGCCTACCGCCGGGGCACCCACCACGCCATCTATATGGATACCGACGGCCTTATCCACGCCGGAGCGGGCCAGGACCAGGTAACCTGGATGGACGTGTGCGTGGAGGGCATCCTGCCCACCCCCCGGCACGGCAAGCCGGTGGAGATAAACGCCTACTGGTACAACGCCCTGAAAATCATGGAGGAATTCTCCCAGCGCTTCGGTATGTCCGGCAAGGACTATGGGGAGCTGGCCCGGCAGGTAAAGGACTCCTTCGTGGAGAAATTCTATATGGAGGACCGGGGCTACCTGCGGGATGTGCTCTGCGACACCCCCGCCGGGGAGCAGCTGCGGTGCAACCAGATCTGGGCCCTGAGCCTGCCCTATACCATGCTCACCCGCGAGCAGGAATGCCGGGTGCTCCACGCCGTGGAGCAGCACCTGTTCACCTCCTGCGGCCTTCGCACCCTGGACCCCCGGGACCCGGAATTCCGGGGCTTCTACGGCGGCTCCCAGATGCAGCGGGACATGGCCTATCACCAGGGCTCCACCTGGGTGTTCCCCCTGGGCGCCTTCTATCTGGCCTATCTGAAGGTCCGGGACAATACCCCCGAGGCCAAGGCCGACGTCCGGGCCCAGCTGGCCGCCCTGGAGCCCATGCTCCGGGAGGGCTGCGTGGGTCAGCTTCCGGAATTATACGACGGCCAGAACCCCGGCATCGGCAAGGGCTGCTTCGCCCAGGCCTGGAGCGTGGGGGAGCTGCTGCGGGTCTACGAGGCCATCGACAAGAACGGCGGCGGCCTGTTCCAGGGATGAGGCATCCTTAATATTTCATTATTACAGCCATTTTTACAAACTTTTCTATTGAACAGCCCCGGTGCTTCTGCTATAATGACCAGAGAAGCAAAATATATAATTGAAAGGATGATTGTAAATGACACATACCCGCAACGCCAGCCGCCTGCTGGCCCTGGTGATGGCTCTGGCCCTGGTATTCAGCCTGAGCGCCGCCGCCTTTGCTGCCGACGACGCCGGTTCCGTGGAATTCGTGCTGTCCAGCGAGGGCATGGAGGCCTCCGCCAAGGTGGCCTTCTCCCTGGAAGAGCCCGCCCTGTCCCTGGGGGCCGGCCTGATGGTCAACGGCGAGAACCTCGCCGGCCTCACCGCCTACCTCAGCGCCAAGGCCCTGGCCCTGGAAAGCAATTTCCTGGACAAAGCCTATGGCATTGAGCTGGAAAAACTGGCCGACAATCTGGCCAACTCCATCTTCGCCCCCAACTCCGGCAGCCAGTATGCCCTGGATGAGGATACCTACAATCAGATTCAGGAGCTCCTCTCCGGCGACCTTACCTCCCGGCTGACCACTCCCCAGGTGGAGCTGGACACCGATGCCATCGGCACCGCCGTGACCGCCCTGGCAGAGATGGTCTCCCAGGTGGTGGCCGACGTCGGCCCCACCCTGTCCGTGCAGATGTCCCCGGTGGTTGTGACCGTCAACGACCAGCAGGTTTCCGCCTCCCAGGTGGTAGCCAGCGGCAGCAGCGATACCATTCTGGCCATCTGGGACTCCGTCCTGGGCAAGCTGGAGGCTGACCCCCAGCTGCAAAATGCACTGGCCGTGCTGGTGGATGCCGCAGCCGCCTACTCCGACGATCTCCAGGTCACCGGCCAGGAGTTCGTCTCCGCCATGCTGGAGAACGCCCCGGAGGTGCGCCAGAGCCTGGCCGACGAACTGGCCCAGACCCCGGTCACCATCTCCGGCTCTGTCTACACCGCCACCGAAAGTCAGACCCCGGTGAAGGTGGGCCTGGAAATCACCATTGGGGAAGAGACCGTCTCCGGCTTCCTGCTGATGAGCGAGGCCAAGGACTTCTTCCGCCTGGAAATGAATGACGGCTACGAGATTACCGCCCTGCAATTCCACATTTCCCAGAACACCGATACCGAGCTGGCCTTCCGCTTCGGCTCCTACCAGGGCAATACCGAGGTAACCAGCGTCCGCTTCCAGCTGGACAAGAGCGCCCAGACCTTCCACGTGGGCATCGACACCGCCGACGGGGAAGAGGAAGTGGGCATACACACTACATTCTCCGGCTACTACGAAAACACCGACGACCGGTTCTCCCTGGTCCTGGACAAGGTGGACGATGCCGAATTCGGCGGCACCCTTGCCGTGCACGTCCGCAGCAACGATACCCTGACCTTCCCCACCTACACCGAGCTCACCCACCTCTCCGAAACCGAATTCGCCGCCGCCCTGGAAGCCCTGGCCACCGGCCTGTCCACCATAGACCAACTCCTGGGCCTGTAATCCCCACCACCCCCATCCAAAAAGCTGCCCCCTCCGGGCAGCTTTTTCAGTTGTACTTTGGACGGTGCGATGTACCGCCTTCTGAGCCTTTCGTAGGGGCGATGAAAATCGCCCGCAACCTCCCGTTTTCCGGGCGGCACATTGAATGGTACGCACCCCTCCCGGCTCCCTCTCTGAGGGAGCTGCTGAGTGCAGCGAAGCTGAGGGAGTGTCGTCCGATGGTTCCTCCATGCCAACGATTTACACACCAGCTCATATAAACTCTGAAATTTTTGAGCGTTTACGTTCATCGAAGTACACTCCCTCAGTCAGCCCTTCGGGCTGCCAGCTCCCTCAGAGAGGGAGCCGGGAAACGTCCCCCACAATGCCAATCACCCGTCCGCTGGATATTTCGTCAGCGGGCGGGTGATTTTTTTGGGGTTTTTTTCCATTCAACCGGGTACTTGCGAAACCGTGGGGTTACGGGCGATTTTCATCGCCCCTACGAAGGCTCTGAATGTTTCACATTTCACCATTCATTGGGGGACACTCCCTCCTGTTTTGGTGGTAGTAGGCTTGTTTTTGGGCGTACATGGCTTTGTCTGCTTCTCTGGTGAGCTTTTCTATGGAGTAGGTTGGGTAGTCTGCGGCGAAGGCGCAGCCGGTGGAGAGGCTTAGGGCTTTTACCTTGGTGCCGGACCAGGCGGACAGGGTTTGGGTCAGGGTGGTGAGGATTTCCTGGGCCTGGGGGCGCTGCATATTGCCGAAGACTACGAACTCGTCTCCGCCGATGCGGAAGGTTTTGCCCCTGTCCCCCACGGCCTGGGTGATGCAGTGGGCGGCACCGCAAATCAGCTCGTCCCCGGCGCTGTGGCCCAGGGCGTCGTTTACCCCCTTCAGGCCGTTGATGTCCATCAGGAATACGGTCAAATCCTCGGGGAGGGGGCCGGAATACTGCTCCATGGCCTCGTGGTATGCCAGGCGGCTGAACACCCCGGTCAGGGGGTCGATGGTGATTTGCACCCGCTGCTCCAGGAGCTTCCGGTTCATCCGGATGCGCTGGGACGTATAATACTCATAAACCCAGCGAATCAGGATGCAGACAATGCTGAACAGGCCCACAAAGGCCGCCAGTGTCTGGAGCAGGAAGGCGGTGAGGTTCCGGCGTAGGGTGCCCTCCACGGTGACTTTCTGGAGGGCCAGCTCCCTGAAAATAACCTTTCGCAGAAACAGCACGCACAGGATTCCCGTGACCACCGCACCGATTTCCGCATAAATCAGCAGCTTCTGGGGGCCGGGCTCCCAAACCAGGTCGTTGGCTTCGCACAAATCCCCCATATGGCTTTTCACCGATTCCCGGGACAGGGCATAGTGGACGCAGCAGCAGCCTGCCGCCGCCAGGACATAGGAAAGCCAGTCCCGGAACATGGGATAGGAGAACAGATTTTCCAGAATCATCTGCCGCAGCATGGGGAAGAAGGCATACAGCGCCCCGAAAATGCACAGCCCATGGAGGAGGGTGCTGACCACGGCAATTCCCCCAATCCCCAGATACACATGCCTCCGGGGCTTGCGGAAATAGAGGCCGTACAGACCGCCGCAAACACCACCCGGGCCGCCGCCAGCATCAGCGAGCCCAGGGGCATCCCGCTGACAAAGGGAGAAAACAGCCGGTCCAGCTGGGAGGTGGTATAGGTGCCAATCCACATGGACGTGGCGGCAAAGACCAACGCCACCGCCACACTCCCCCGGGCCCCCAGCATCATGGCCGCCACAATCACCAGAACGTGCTGCGTGGTGGTGGAAATGCGGGGAAGCTCAATATACCCCAAATACGAAAAAGCAAAAACCGCCTCCAGCGCCATAAGCATCCGGATGATTTCCCACAATTTCTTTTTCGTCAGGGGAATCCCATATACCTGCTGAAAACGCTCCATCTGCGTTCCCTCCTAATGTATCTCTTACTCAGTTCCACTCCTCGGCCAGGAGGAAATCCCGGATATTCCGGTGCCGGATTCCATTCCGGCTCATGTCGAACTCATCCAGGGAAACAACGTATTTGGGGAAATTGTCCCGGATGCTGTCATACACGCCAAACTCACGGCTCACTGTTTCCTCCGATGCCAGCAAGTACGTGACCTGCACATACAGCTTTTCCCCCCGCTTGCGGCACACAAAATCGATTTCCTTATCGCCTGTTCTGCCCACGGTTACCTCGTAGCCCCGGCGCAGCAGCTCAAGATAGACGATATTCTCCAGAATAAGGTTGATATCCCGCATATTGCCGCCGAAAACCGCTTCCCGGATGCCATGGTCGGCAATATAATACTTCTCATTGGAGGCAAGCAGCTGCTTGCCCTGCAAGTCCTCCCGCTTCACCTGATAGAACAGGTAGGCCTCGCAGCAGAATTTGATATAGTTCAGAATGGTTTCCGGAGCCACGGTGCGCTGTTCGTTTTTCAGGAATCTGGCAAGGGAAGTTGCAGAGAAGGTCGTTCCCGCATTGGCAATCACATAGGCAATGATTCGCTCCAGCAAGTCCACATCCCGGATTTTATTCCGCTTCACAATGTCCTTGAGCTGGACGGAGTTGAATAAATCGTGGAGGTATTGTCTGGACGGCGCATCTGCATAGCGAAGGTTTGCAAGATAGGGCATCCCCCCGGCCAGCAGGTACTTTTGAAAACACTGCTGGGCGGACGCATTGGGGGCAATGGGGCGGTACAGCTCCAGGAACTCCCCAAAGGAGAAGGGATAGATGACAAACTCCACATACCGCCCGCCCAGATACGTGGCAAGCTCACCGGACAGCAGCTTTGCATTGGAGCCGGTGATGTAGATATCGCAGTCCAGGGAGATGCGGAAGGAGTTGATGCACCGCTCCCAGTCCGTGACCTCCTGTATTTCATCAAAGAACAGATAGACCTTGCCGCCAAGCTCCCCGGCACGCCTGACAATCTCATCGTGCAGGGCCTGGGCGGTTTGCAGATGGGCGTAGCGCATATCCTCAAAATTGATGGAGATAAACTGTGTGGGGCGGATGCCGGATTCCGCAAGCTCCTGCTGGATTAGCTCCAGCATAACCGACTTCCCACAGCGGCGGATACCGGTCATGACCTTAATCAGCTCCGTCCCGATGAATGGGCGGATACGGCTCATATACAGTTCCCGTTTTATCATAAAACCTGGCCCCCTTTCTCGTGGCTAAGGATAGTATAGCGCACTTACAGGTGAATCTCAACGGCAAATTTTAATTTTATCAGTTATAACTGATAAAATCCAAAATGCGAGCAACTCTATCAGATATATCTGTTGGCATTCCGGCGTCACCGGTGCTTTCCGTCTCACCGCTTGTGCTGTCCGGTTTCTCCCGGGCGGGGATACTTCTTACAGTCTCAGCCCTTTGATATCCTTGATGCGTGACAGAATCATATTGCAGCTGCAGCTGAGCACACCGGGCAATGTGTCGATGACCGTGTGGAGAAACGTCTCCATTTCTTCGGAGGAGGCGGCAACAGCGTGGACGTGCAGCTTGTCTTTCCCGGTTACACGGTATATCTGGGTGACCGTATCCTGGTGATTCAGTATCTGCGTGACCTCTGCCAGACAGTGGGGCATTGTTTCGATTTCGAAATAGCAGGATACTGCGCTGCCAATCTTCTGGGGATTGATGACGGTGGTGTATTCCTCAATAATGCCCCTTTGCTCCAGAGCCTGTATCCGGGCTTTTACCGCAACCCTTGACAAACCGATTTCTTCTCCGATATCCGAATAGGAAATGCGGGCATTTTCTATCAGCAGACGCACAATCTTCTGATCCAATCCATCCAGTCCGTCCAAATACATAATGCATCCTCCGTAAATTGCGGCCTTTGCTGTTTATAATACCACCGTTCCTTCAAAAAGTAAATGTTTATTGACATAGGGGCTTGAAAGCATTACAATACTTTCGTATCGTAATCTATAACTTACGTAACGGAGGTTTGGTATGAATCGGGATCTGACAAAAGGGCCTGTCATCCGGTCTATGCTGCTATTTGCCATCCCCATGATTTTGGGGGATTTGCTTCAGCAGTGCTATAACATCGCCGACACGCTGATTGTCGGGCAATTTCTTGGGCGGGACGCTCTTGCGGCGGTGGGCTCGGCCTTTACGCTGATGACGTTTATAACCTCTATTATCCTCGGCCTGTGCATGGGGAGCGGTGCGCTGTTTTCCATGCGCTTCGGGCAGCGGGATAAGGCGGCCCTTTGCGAGAGCCTCAGTGCATCGTTTTTCTTTATTGCACTCGTTACGGTGCTTTTGAACGTTTTGGCCTTTGTCTGCCTGGACGGACTGCGTACCTTTCTCCGGGTTCCCGGCCAGGTCTGGGGGGATATGCGCGGGTATTTGTTTGTAATTTTTATGGGCATTCCCGCCGTATTCCTGTATAACTACTTTGCCTCTTTCCTGAGGGCCATCGGCAATTCCGTTATCCCCCTGGGATTTCTGGCTGCTTCCGCCGTGCTGAATATCGCCCTCGACCTCTGGTTTGTGATGGGACGGAACAGGGGCGTTGCCGGGGCAGCAGAAGCAACGGTAATTGCCCAGTATCTTTCGGGCATAGGCATCGCCATTTACGCACTGGTGCGCTTCCCCCAGGTACGCTCCATCGGGAGCCTGCGCTTTCTGCGGCGGGAGCGGATCCGGGAAATCATTTCCTTTTCCACGCTGACCTGTATACAGCAATCCGTTATGAACCTGGGCATTCTTATGGTGCAGGGGCTTGTCAACAGCTTCGGCCCTGCGGTAATGGCCGCCTTTGCCGCCGCCGTGAAAATCGATGCCTTTGCCTATATGCCGGTGCAGGACTTTGGCAACGCCTTTTCCACGTTCATTGCGCAGAATTACGGCGCAAAAGAGGGGGCAAGAATCCGCACTGGGCTGAAAGGGGCCGTGTGCATTTCCCTGGCCTTCTGTGCGGTCATATCCGCCCTGGTCTGTGCGTTCGCCAAGCCCCTTATGGCGATTTTCGTAGATGCCGGAGAGGCGGAGGTCATTGCGGAGGGGGTGCGGTATCTGCGTATTGAAGGCGTTTTTTACTGCGGCATCGGCTGCCTGTTCCTGCTCTATGGGCTGTACCGTGCATTGGGCAGGCCGGGGATGAGCGTTGTTCTTACGGTCATCTCGCTGGGCACCCGGGTTGCGCTTGCCTACCTGTTATCCTCAATTCCCGCCATGGGCGTAACCGGCATTTGGTGGTCGGTCCCAATCGGCTGGGGCCTGGCGGATTTGGCCGGGCTGCTCTACTATAAAGCCCGAAAGGAAGAGCTGCTGGCCTGACCTACAGCACAATGGATTCCACATGGGGCGCATCCTGGGGGCAAGTCTGCCGGGCTGTCAAGCCCATCCGGTTATGCGATTCCCGCATAACCGGTGCCTGTATTTCCGGATGTTTTATGTCATTTATTGATCATTTTTAATGCATTCAGCCTGCATATTTTCTCAGCTTCTTCCACTGAAAAGTCCATTTGACCAAGAATTTCAAAATATCTGTCATATATTTCGCCGGGCTCTAGCTTACGATTATCGGGATAATCCGTAGCAAATACCAATTTTTCTACATCCAATCTTCGTAATACTTTATTTGCACCTTCCATACCGTATTTGTCTACCAAATCCGGCAAAATGGCAGAAATATTAAAAAACAATCCCAGGTCAGTCAGCGTTTCATATTGGAAGCCTCCCATATGCGCGATTGACATACGCAGCTTTGGGTATTTTTTTACAACATTTTTGATTCTGGTCGGAGAACAGGTATCATCCATAAGGTGTGTTCTTGGATAGGAATGTATCTCAACTAAAATATTATTTTCATTTGCCCATTTGAAAATCGCATCATAATATATCCCATCCACCGGATAACCGGCATTGGCTGCATGTATTTTCAGGCCCAATACTTCCTTCGGCTTAACTGCGTCCTCCAATATCTGAATGGTCCTCTGTGAATCATTTCGGATATCGATATCGGCAAAGCAAAACAATCTGTTTTTTGCTTTGCTGCACATAGCAAGCAAATTATTATGAACGGTGCATACATCAAAATCCATGGATAACATGTATGGGTCATTGAAGGGCATTATGAATGCTGACGCAATATTGTATGTATCCATTATTTTGAGATAATCTTCCACATCACCATAATCTATAAACTTACCGCCATACTCTTTATTTGCCCCAATCACATCCGGCGGCATTAAATGGATATGTGCATCTATCTTTTTTATTTTTCTCCAATCGGTCATCCTGTTCCATCTCCTTTTGCTTGCGTCCATCCAGGGGAAAGGTTTCCGGTGGGCGCACCTGATATCAACACATTGGCCCCGGACATACTCATTTTAAGCAAGAGAACCTTCGCTTTTTACCGCCTGACAATTCTCTGGTTGGAGGCTCCATTATCTGTTTTATCCAAGGAAACTCTGCAACATATTTCTAAGGAAGCCCATCCTGGCCGATTTCTGCATCAGGAGAATCCTCTGCCTTGCGTTGGGACAAAAGGACAACGCTTTCAACTTGCTGCTCATTAGTTCTGACAAATAATGCACCACTTTCTCCGTCGTAAGTCACGGGGAACGTAAAGTGAATTGCTTTCACTAAATGACCATCCGAACGCTTTTCTCCGTAAAGCTCAATGTAGGATATCATAGCCTGCAAAAGAGCTTTCCTATCTTCCGGAGTCATGACATCGTAATACTTGCTGAACCCTTCCAGCATTTCAAAAATGGATTGCTTTGTCAGGGTAGATTTCTCTGCCATTGCAATCTCATTATCAAGTTCATCCAGCCTGCTTTGGGAATCATCGATCTTCTCATACAGATCATCCATAACACGATTCAGGCTATCCACCCGTCTGTCATAATGCTTGTCGCTCGTGTCCAGCTCCGCAAGCCTCTTTTCATTCACCATAAGGTTATTATAGTATTTTGCGTATTCCGCCTTTATAGAATCCCGTTTCTTTTTCAAAATACTCAGGTCAGTGGCACAATCAACCTTCTTGGACACCAGTTCAATAAACTCTGGAATTGAAACCATGGATGCAACAACATCGCGGACTTCTTTCTCCAACTTTGTGCCGCTGTAATACTTGTTCGCAAGAGAACAGGAAATTCCGTTCCGATCTCGCCCTGATATACAACGATAGGAAATATACCGGGGATAAAATCCTTCCTTTCCATTCTTTCTTGGTCTTGGAGGTGCTGTATATCCAAATATATTCTTTCCGCAGTCCGGACACCGAATAAGACCTGTCAATGGATAAACCGTAGTGCTGTCACTCCTCGTTTTCCGGTGACGGACGTTCTCACCCAACCTTGCTTCGGCTTTGGCGAACATTTCCGGCGCGATAATCGCCTCATGGACGCCCTCAACAAGGATGATTTTGCTTTCATCATCCTGCTTTACAACCTTTGTTTCGTTGTTTGTTCCCTCAACCTTGACCGTATGGCGGCGACCATAGGCTATTTTACCGGCATAAACAGGATTTTTCAAGATTGACCGCACCGTTCTTTCCGTGAAAACGGAAAATCTGGTATTTCCACGCTGCTCCCGTTTCACACCCTCGTCATTCAACTTTTTCGTGATATACCGGATTGTCTGTCCTTCCTCAACATAGAGGTGGAATATCTCCTTCACAATTTCCGCTTCCTCTGGGCATACCACCAAAAATTTATTCTCAAGGGTGTAACCAAAGGGGGCCTGTGCGCCGTTCCAAAGCCCGCTTCTTGCTTTTTGCTGTCTCCCGGCAAGTGTTTGTTCGTGAATATTCTCCAATTCCACTTCTGCAACTGCGCCCATGATGTTGGCAATCATTTTACCTGTTGCTGTTGATGTATCAATGCCATCTTTCACGCCCAGCAGCCCAATACCATAGCTTGCCAATTCCTGAAGATATTTTGCCGTATCGCTTGTGTTTCTTGCAAATCTTGACAATTTGAACACAAGAATATACTTAATACTGTCCTTCTTGCTTCGGATATCCTCCATCATCTGATTGAAAGCGGGTCTGTGTTCGGCATTTTTCCCCGATTTACCTTCGTCTGAATATTTGCCGACGATATTGATTCCGTGCATTTTAGCAAACGCCCTTATTTCTTCCTCCTGAGCATCCAGAGAAAAACCATCGACCTGGATAAGCGTTGAAACACGAGTATATA
>Ga0129313_1000150_pt1 | contig 68584 bp, 56 predicted proteins | sample O1105metagenome_FD_94436 | JGI IMG/M metagenome (GOLD analysis project Ga0129313, IMG submission 94436) | Orangutan group fecal microbial communities from fecal samples from Wisconsin, USA - O1105 metagenome | ecosystem: Host-associated > Mammals > Digestive system > Large intestine > Fecal...
AGGAGGCCGCATTCTTATAATAACTATAAAACACCCTTTGAGGCACGAAAAACAGCATAGCATTATTAAACAATGATCGTCAAAATTGGATTTTTTCAGTCCATAGTGTTACAAAAAAGCTTGCCCACAACACAATAAAGCATGACAAAATTTTGTTAAATAGTGACTTTTTCATTTCCATTCGGTAAAACCCCCTTCATTCTGCTCGGCATAACTTTACATAACCTCTTTTTAATGCCTCACATTATAAAAATTTTTGTAAGTTTATATATCTAATTATAAATCCCTGTGGCACTTTGTCAATATTTTATGTCGTCTTATATGGCGATATATTCATTCTTCTATCACTATAATTGATAAAATAAATAATTCTTTTTAATCAGTCTTTTCAACTAAAGGAGATTCCCATGCCTGACGATAACACAATTCGCTTTACATTCCATACCCTGGATACAAACCTTCAAAAGATCAAATATATTGCCGGATATAATGCCACATCCATGAACTATGAGATCAACCGTCAGATTAAAAAATACATCCACGATCACTCTTCTGATTCCCGAGAAAATCTCGGTAAAACCGTCATCCGAACTAATGAAGCTGTTATGGATAATCTGAAGCTGATTGCACAGTCACATGGCTTATCAGCCAACAGACAACTGGAATATATCATGGAGAAATACATACAGGAATTTGAAGATACACATGGGGAAATTGATTTAGATGAACAATAAAAAATACCTTCCGATGGCCACCTGCAAATGACTATCAGAAGGTATTTTTGTATTGCATTATTTTACAAGCTTTTCTCCACGCAGCTTATATTCCATCAGCATTAACAAATACTCCGGCATCTTCCGGTTTCCTAACTCCCAATCCTGTACTGTTCTATACGGTATACCGAAGTATTCTGCAAACTCACGTCTGTTCATACCGGACTGCTTCCTTAAATCCAATAAAATCTCTTTGCTATCCATGTTTCTACATTCCTCCGTTATTTACTCGCATTGCGTATAATCAATATTATATACCCTTTATAAAAATACTTCCATACATTCTATACAAAAGCATCTATGAAAAAATTTCACCTAAAAAAGAATCTTCCTAGTTAGTTGCCCAAAAGTTGTTAAAATATAAAATACGATATAATCATTTATATCACGATTGAAATTGCATCAAAAATATGTTATTTTAAAATTGTAACATAAAAAGAGTTACAATTTTAAAATTGGTGATTATATGAAAGATTATTTAGAAAAAGCATTGCGCCAGAATGTTGTTATAAGTGAAACAGATCATTTAAATGATAAATTGCCGTTAGCTTTTCGTGGAAGATATATTTTCTATAAAGTCAAAACCAATGGTTGTCCTTGGATAGCAATTCAACCAAAGAGCGATGTTGGTCTGGCAATGCTTCGAAAAGATCATACCAAAATTGAAACGGCTGCTGGTCTCAATTGTGCCATCTTTTTTGACAAAACAACTTTTTATATTAAGGAAAAATTGATGGAAGATGGAATACCTTTTGTGATTAAGAATAAACAGGTATACTTGCCGTTCATTGGTTATTTGCTTTCAAATAAACGTGAACGAGAAATTATTCCAGTGCGCTTGATTTCTTATCTAACACAACGAATGGTATTTATTGCATTATATGAAAAATGGGAAAATGTAACTGTATCAGAAGCTGCCACAAAACTAGGTATTTCGAGAACGTCTGCTAGCAGGTGCTTTAACGAAATAGAATATCTGAATATTGACATTCTTGACATGAAAGGAAAATCGAGAGTAATTACTATCCCAATAGATATCCAGAATCTATGGAATAGTATGCAAATGATTTGGAGAAATCCTGTTATTGCAAGATATAAACTCAAAAATGATATTGGTTTGAATAAAAAAGCTGGAATCAGTGCACTGTGTGAATATTCATTACTCTCAGATAATCCATATCCAACTTATGCCATTACGAAAAAAGAGATAACCGAATCAGGGATAAAAAAAATGCGACAGGCATATCCTGGAGAAGAAATAGGCTGTGTTGTTTTGGAACTAGGATATTTTATTGACTTTGAGAATAAATCATTAGAAGACCCGCTCAGTGTCACATTATCTCTTACAGAAGCCGAAAAACAAGATGAACGAGTTAGCATTTCAATTAATGAAATGTTGGAGGAGTATGTATGGTAAAAGGATTAGATACTTTTAGAAAATATTTCGAGGAATATGAGGATCAATATGTTCTTATAGGTGGTGCAGCTTGTGATATTGTATTTGAAAATAATGATACATCATTTAGAGCAACAAGAGACCTTGATATGGTCTTAATTGTAGAAGCACTAACCCCTGAATTTGGAGAAAGATTCTGGGAATTTATTCAGGCTGGCAAATATAGAAACAGGGCTACTAATGGAAAAAAGCCACAATTTTATAGATTTGACAAACCAGAAAATGACTCATTCCCTAAAATGATAGAGCTGTTTTGTAGAAGTGATTTCGAGTTACGTGAAATGATCGGAATCACTCCAATACATATAGATGATACCGTATCCAGTTTATCAGCAATTCTGTTAAATGATGATTATTACAATATATTGCTGAAAGGAAGATCTGTTGAGAAGGGACTTTCTGTGCTTCGTCCAGAATATTTGATTTTGTTTAAATCAAAAGCATATCTTGATTTGAAACAAAGAAAAGCAAACGGCGAATCTGTAGATTCTAATGATATTAAAAAACACAAAAAAGATGTCTTAAGAATTACAGCAGAGCTTCTACTTGAGAAAACTAAAAGTCTTCCCGCCTCAGTTAAAACAGATATAGATACTTTTATTGCATCCCTGGAAAATGAACCATTTGATGATAATTCACTGAAAAATTATGGTCTTAAAAATCAGGAAGTTATTGAAACTCTAAAAAGGGTATTTGATTAAATACAAAAAATTTGCCTCAAAAGCACCTATTTCTTATTCATGAGCCTCTATTCTGCCTATAATAAGTAACCTTCATTTTTTCACGCGTAGTAGACAAATAGTAGACAAACACCCAAAAATGCCTCTTTTTTACCACCTTTTTCAAAACATAAAAAAGCCGGAAACCCTCATATCTCCAAGGTTTCCGGCTTTAAGCTAACAGCGGGAATCGAACCCGCGACCTACGCATTACGAGTGCGTCGCTCTACCGACTGAGCCATGTTAGCCTACCTGTTCCATTATATCATTTATTCTGAAAATGGCAACAGTTATTTTTTAATTGTTTCCATAATGTCCCCGCAATTATTCAGGACCAGACACACTTTGCATCCTGTCTTACATCTGTTCCAGAATATATGCCTTGACATCTTCCAATTTGCAGTCCTTCCATGCACCTTTGGCTTCCTCCTGGGCAATCGGATAGATAATCTGGAAATCCAGAGCCTCCCCAGGCACACGTCCGCTGCGCTTTTCTTCATAGAAATGTGCTTTCCACTGTGCTTCTGTGGCATCTTTGAATTTATCCGGATATAAGAACAGCTGCTGGCGCTTCGTTGCTGCCAAAAACATCTTCGCTGCCAGAGGTTCCAGTTTATTGTAATCCTCTTCTCGAATATCTGCAAAAATTCTCGGAAGCGGTGCAGACTCTATATGCTCATTCTCACGGTTAATCTTCAATCCCAAAGCTTCAAAGGAATATTTTGTCTCTGTAAAATGCAGTTTCAGCAAAATGCCTTTTTCAGTGTTGAACTGTGCACGCTGATAATCTGTATCAAAGATAAAATTGCCCAATGAGTAAAAAATCATCTTATCTCCAACGGTTTCATAATTCATCGGCACATGAGGATGATGACAGACAACAAGATCTGCTCCCATCTCAAGATAAGCATGATACCGTTCCCTTGTATACGGAGATGGAATTGCTGTAAATTCTTCTCCGCCATGAGCTACCACCACACACCAACGGCATTTGGCCTTGATTTCCTGAATAACGCTGCGAATGACCTCCATCTCACTCCAGCTGAGGCAGCCGCCTTTCTCTTCTCCGGCCGGTTTGCAGCCGCGCTGATAGCCAACAGCAAAGATTCCGATACCTCCGGCTTCATCAAGAATTAATGGTTTCGCTGCATCCGTCATATTCATGCCGACGCCGATGGTCTTCGCACCAAACTTCTCTGCCTCCTGAAGAGTCATGGCCAAACCGTCCTGCCCGGCATCCATAATATGATTGTTGCAGAGGTTCCAGATATCTGCATGAATATCCTTTAAAACTCTCTCAGCTGACGGATTGATGGTGTGCATCAGACGCATCTCGGCTGCCTGCATCAGTGTCGCCGTATTGTCCACCAACGGACCTTCCACATTGGCCACCACATGGTCTGCACTGGTCAGAAATTCCAGAATTTCCGGTGCCAGAAGGGCATCATCCTCCCATTTTTTTTCCATATATTTGTCAAAACCGATATCACCTGTAAAGGCAATTGTTGTATTTTCTTTCAATTCCATTACCTCTGTTTGTTACTCTCATCTAATATTCTTATCCAACATCCTCAAAAACGGAATTCTGCCTGCACTTATTCCAATCCGCATGTATCAATCATCTTCCCCAGATTACCGACGCGGTGTGCATCTTCCGTATTCACGTAACAAATTTTAAAATCACATTTGTTCTTCAAATCATTGAAACTTCTGGTCAGTATCTCCATGGCCTGACTATTGCCTTCCGGCGCATAGTCGCTGATGATGACCAATCTGTACATCTCGTTGTTCAGGCCTGCCGCCTCCACCTGCTCCTCTTCTCCGGGCATAAAATCGTTCAGAAGATCATAGCAGCGCAGTAATGTGCCGCTGATGCTGTATGTGGTTGCAAACTCTTCCGGTGTCTCCCTAAATCCTTCTTCATAAACAGTAAAAGGACGGACAACGACCTCTCTGCTGCCATAAACAAAGGCCTGTCCAAACATCAGGGCTCCCATCTTCTCATAAAATGCCTGGGCGTCCCACAGTGCTTCCGTCACTTCCTGAAGCCGTTCAGTCTGATGCTTGCCCGGATTCACTTCCCTCAACATACAGTAGCATACATATACGTTATCCGTCTCTGATTTTCCTATTTTCATGAAAGCCTCCTACTGAGTGAAATCTTCTCCTGTCTCTTTCTTTCACTCTGATCTGTGCTCATCTGCTTCTCTATTATCATCGTATATCCAAAAGCAATTGTCAATGCATTTTTATGCGAAAAGACAAATAAAAATATCACATTCTGCACAGATTCATGATTCCCAGTCTCTCATTAAAATAATAGCTATATTGATAACATGTCTTTCTTTTTTTCTGCACCTCCCGAAGTGCATCCAGTATCAGCTGCTTAGAATACTCCGCCGACGGCTGCTTCTTTTTTCTCCCTCTCATGCCCTCTGTACTTTTACGGCAATCAGTACGAATCCGAATCCTGTCACTGTCAATCTGTCGCTCAATGATACACAGCATATCTTTATAATTCTCTGCATATTTCCCTGTCCAGTAAAAATAATTGCCTTCAAGCGCTGTACACAAAGGAATCGTATCCGTTGGCCGGTGATCAGCTAAAATATCCTCTGTCGGTAAATTGAAATAGTCATACTTAAAATGATGTTCCGGATGTGCTTTACAGCGATGCGTTAAATCCATGGCATCCCAGGTCGGATCCACATGATACCACTGTCCGCCGATATTCACGAGATTCCATGCATGAAGACTATTCTTTTGAAATACGCCATGATCATCCGCATATCCGATCACAAGAATACAGGGAAGTCCAACTAAGTCACAAAGGAACTTAAACGCTTTGGAAATCCCCTCACAGACGGCTTTTTTATCAAGGAATGCCCCTACTATAGAATGTGCACTATAGCAATCTTGGACTTTTAACGACTCATAATCATAGGCCACACTTTTTACGACAGAATTATGCAAAAATAATTCCATTTCAAATGGATCATTCTTATACTCAAGCGCTTTATGGATGACCTTATCCACCACCTGATGCATCTCGGCAATCATTGTCCTAGCCTCACTTGCCGAATACACATATTCAGGATAAATTGTCCATTCGCAATTTTGGTGTGAGTGTCTGACAGAATGCGGATTCACATAAAATAATATCGGATAGTCGTACAATACTCTGTAATAAATATCCGCTGCAGACATCATACCGGGATAAACCAGAATTCTGATAGCTGCCTGATGGTGCTGTAGTCCGTCGCAGATGATGCGATAGGCCAATTGTTCATTTGCCGTCATCTGCTGATAATAATAACTCTGTCTGTTCATTTTCTTTCCCGCCTTCTCCAAAAAATCTCTGCCAAATACTACTGTCGTCCGCTGCCCCCGCCGTCAGACATCTCTTCAATTATTCTCTTAAATAAAGCTTAGAAGATATCCTGCGGCGGTACATAATTCGGATTGGCACCTCTGTAATGCATCGTCACTTCCGCATCATTGTGAGCCACCTCAATACGCATAGACTGTGCCGGATAAACCTGCTTCATGCGCCGCAATGTCATTCTTGCCAGTGCAAAAGCCAGACCTTCGCACTCTTCCGAAGAATGCAGATCGCGAAATCTTTTTTTACTGAAATTGAAATCATCTATGGAATTGTTGTACCGACTGTCATGATAAGTATAAGTAATCCCTGTATTTGTCACGGTATAAACAAGATCCGCTTCCACAAAAGCCATATTGGAGCCATGATCAGCATGTGAAATCATTCGCTGAAACATCATCTCCTGATGATCAATCATCGGTGTGAAAAAATCCGCTTTTGCCATGGCGCGGTCACAATACTTCCGAACCTCTGTATCATAAGCTACTGCTTCTCTCTGAGTCTTCATATCCGCCTCTTTTTGGGCCTTTTTTTTATCTGAATTTCCTTTTGCACGAATTTCCCTCATCCTTCTCTCAATATTTGCATTTGTATCATTTACTTTGCTGCATGCCGCTCCCCACATTCCAAGCGGTATCAGAAAACCAACAACAAACCCAATCAACCCTCCTGTAAATGCACCGATTACCCATCCCAAAAGAACACTGCCAATGATGTATCCCGTTGCTTCCGGTTTTTTCTCTGGTTTCAGCGCATTGATCTCCCGCAAAACACGACTGTCAATCTCACTTGCTTTCCGATTTGCTTCTGCATTATTGTTCAAACGCATCTGCTCTTTCATCCTACTGTTATTCATTGAATCCATTGCCTGCTCCTTTTTCCTTATTTGATACTGATTTAAAAGGATTCTCCCGACTCTTCAATTCTTCGTATCTTTGAAAGAATCTTTCCTCTCAATTCCTCTGCCTGAATGAGTACCTTTGATAAGGATACAATGCACTCTTCAACTTTGATAATGGCCTTTTGGCTGTACACATCATGTGCCATATTATCGCTGCAGTCAATAACCGCATCATGCATCTTCTCCAGATCATCATTGACTGCATTCATATACTCTGTCAAAGCTCTTGCCGCCGTACGCAGCGCATCTGTACTTACATTTCTGTCTGACATAAAATCTCCTCCTGCACACTTCACTATCTCATTTACTGTATGCCTCTATTCTATCAAAATCCGCTTTGTCTGCAGTTCCCGGTTTCAGCAAAAATCTGCTTGATCTGCCTCAGCCAAAATATTGTGATAAAAATGCGGTTTCATCATCCATGCATCTCTGCCATTAGTATACATAAAAGTATCCTTCGACAGTTCCGACGCCTTTTTGCCGCAGCCGATCTCCGCCGCATCTGCCCTGGACATACGGAACACCATCTGATGATGAAAATCTTTCACATCCATTCGTGTATTCACGAAATCTTCTGCCTGTTCAAAGCCGAATAAGAAATGGATATCATTCATTGATATTCTCTTTAATACCCATTCCAAATCCTTCCTGACATCGCAAATACCTGCGGCATCCGACGAAGTCTTTCCCTTTCCGGCAACTGAAGCATTGTATTCTGCGATCAAACGTTTCTTCTCATTGATGTCCTGCGTGTTTTTGATTTTTCTCAGAATATCTGCCTGTGATTCCTGCGGTTCTTTAGAACGGCCTTCTTTCAGGCTATCCGCATCGCCAAAAAGCACCATCTCCTCTGCCATGCGCTCATATCCCAGCACAATGATCAGCTTTTTCTCTTTGCCTTTATCCAGAACCTGCTGTTTCATTTTTTTGACGGATGCACAGATAGCCTCTGTTCCAAGCTGACACGGAAATCCTGTGAGCAGTGTTGTGCTGTACTTTTTATAAATCCTGCTGTCCGGATGTGCCCAAAACTCTACACCGCCTCCGCAGCGTCTGTAGCTGTTAATCACCGATACAATGATACTCATTGCATATTCACATCCGCCTCCCGTCACCAGCATATTTTCCGACGGACGGTTTGTCAGACCAAAAGGCCGTGCCAGCTGAAAGCCTCTCGGTACACCAGGATAGACCAGAACGTCCTCCGGATTAAGTTTCCTCGACACCTTTGCTTCATACCTTTTGTAAAAAGGTACCTGGCTCTTAAAAGTCTGAAGTTTACTGCCGTCAATCATTACCAGATGCTTGTCACGGTAAAATCTATCCTGACATAAAGCACTGTTTTCTGACGCCTGCATATGTTGATTCAGCATATCGATCATATGCTCAACTTCATTCTTCCTTGTATACATATTTTTCAAATGTAAAACACGGATTTCACCACTGCTGTCTCTCGATTTAAACAGAGATTCAAAAAGCGGCAATGAACAAATTTCATTCTGCAAAGATTCCGTCATCATGGAGGAAGATAATCCCAACGTATCCTTGATCTCCTGCGGCGTATTATTATAAAGGGCAAAACGCTGCTGAATCTGCTTTCTGGCCGGTTCTGTCAGACCTTCAACGCCGTCTGAATAGGTCTGACTGGCAAAAATAAATTTAAAGCCGAAAGCAGCACCTTCCCGAAGAAGATTCTCCAGTTTTAATGTGTAATCCGCTCTATAGCCATCGCCCTTTGTCATCCTCAAAATCTGTGACATCTGTGCAAATTCATCAATGATAATAAAAATTGCAGGCATATCCACTTCCGGCGGTACATCTGCCAGTTTTATCCACTGGTTCTGTGAAAAAATACGCTTTCTTTCCTCCAGAATCTCCTGAAGGCGGTCAACAATATCAAACACCACTTCCTCTGACTTTTCAAGCAGCACATACTTTACATGAGGCGGTGTATGGGTCATATATCTGCTGAATTCCATCATTTTGAAATCCAACAGCCATAATTCCAATTCATCCGGATGATAATTCATGATCAGTCCGCTAATCATTGTATGAAGCAGCGTGGATTTACCGGAACGTGCAGCCCCCATCATATAGGCCGCAAACATTTCATTTTCAAAACTGGCTTTGACTGGCTGATCTTCCTCATCCACCGCAAAAGCAACTTCAATCGGCTTCCTTTTTCCCTTTGAGCGCTTTGGCAGTGTTATAGGAAAGCGATCAAAAAAAGCTGTTCCTTTTTCACTCGGCACCATCGCTTTCTGCACATCTGATATAAAGGCCTCCGGCAAATTTGCCGGTGCCTGCAGCCACTGAAATAATGTATTGCGCCCCTGTTCATCTTTCCAATAAAAACGGCCCATGGAATCACCGCGCACATACAAAAAACGGCCGTCATTCCCCATTTCGGCCGATAAATCCTGTCTTCCTGAAGAATAGCCCTTCCCCTCTGCATCACTTTTCTTCACCAATTCAATGACAACGATTCCCAACCGCTCTGCATTGTTCAGCAGATACATCCATTCCGATGATTGATATGTATGATACTTCGCCGCCTCCCTGTTAACAACCAGCAGGCGATGCGGAATCTGATATGCCGGTTCATGGGTCTGATTATACTGTTCCGCACTCTGCGCACCAAGCTTAGTCTCAGCCTTATGATAATATGCTGCAAGCATTTTCAGCTGCGTTTCAATTTCTTTGCTGCTGCATGGAACTGGATCAATCATCCCTTTTTTCGTCCCCGCTAACTTCGACAACTGCCCGAGCAGATAACCATTATAATAAATTGAATCCAACAGGGAGACTCTGATATTGGACAGTGAAAAATGGCGGATATAATTCAGCAGAATCGCCATTATTCCGGCTCGCAGTTCTTTTTCATTACGATCTGTGTACTCAACCAGCAGATTCTCAGCTCCGCTTACATGAAACCCAACCGGATAACAGATACAATTGCTCTGCTCATCAAAATAATTGCCCAGACTGCTTTTCAATACCGGCTTTAAAGCTCTGGGAATATCTGCAGACTGATTGGCAAACCCAAACAAAATTTTTTGCTGGCGATTTTTTCTCTCCTGCTGCCACTGCATAAAATACTGCGGTGTAATCTCATAATGCCTCTCAATGGCACCAAACTGCCGCACCATTCCCTGAAAATCATCCCCCCGTAAGTATTGTCCGCATTGAGCCAGAATTTGTTTTTTTGATTCATTGATCAGACTGACCTCATATTCAAACCGCTGCTTTACCTGACGCAGTGCTTTGCTTTCTTCCCCTTCAATGGCATTCAGGTGCTGTTCTATATAAGCACAGTAAGCCCCTGCCATACGAATGACTTTTTCTGCCGTCGGATCATGGCGGCGGCTGATATCCACTTGCTGTGCCATTCTGTTCAATGCTTCTATATCCGGTTTAACGGGTGTCCTCTTGTCACTCTGAAGCTCTGTATCCGAGCTGGTTCTGGCAATACGATAAAATGTCAGGATCTCTTCTCTCATATTCAGCCAGGATTCCTTTTCTGCCACAAAACGCGCCTTCATTTGCTGCACATCGTCGGCATAAAGCATCTCCAGCTTCTGTCTCTTCTGATCCATCCTGTCAAATTCTTCATGCCAGCGCTCAAATACATCATTTAACCGGCTAATCTGTTCCTGTACTGTCATTGCAGCTCCCTACTTTCCTTTTTATTCTGTACCTTGTTCATTTCCACTTCCATGTTTTAAGTATATCAATTTCAGTAAGCTGCCATGATCCCGGAAAACTTAAAAACCAACTATAGTGAACACAACAGCAGCACTTCATCCGCCTGCTTATTTAAAAGCTCTGCCAGGCGAACAATGTCATCTCTTCCCGATTTCAGACCCTGAACGTTCTTATCCACGATTTCCGTGATTTCATCTGAATAAATTCCCAGATCATTCTCCAACGAATGGATTCTCCTTTTCAGCATCTGATCCTGTTCAAGCATATCATTCGTACATTTTAATAAATCCCGGCCCAAATTTCTAAGTGCCTCTGCTCCTTCCGGCGTAATGTCATACCTCGCCATCTTTGCCCTCCTTCTACAGGTGATAAGAAATAAATCGTTCCAAATAATAGAAAAGATTCTTTTTCTCTCCATCAGCATCATCCAGATTCAGTTCAACAGCATTCAAAAGAATTCTGGCCCCACATTGGCAAAAGCGCTGTCCCGGCACCAATTTAGCCCCGCACATACAGCAAAATCTCGGCTGCTGCCTTCTCTCATAGTTTCCTTCTTTCCTGGTCTCTGCAGTCTCTTTCTCTTCTTCTGCTTTTTTATCCTCTTCGGCCTCGTTTCCCGCTTCTGATTTCTCGTTCTCTATTGTCTCCTTCTCTTCTTCCGTCTTCTTGTTTTCTTCGGGCTGTTCTGTTTCTTCACCCTCCGCCTTAATTTTATCAACAACAGACTGCAATGCATCCATATCCATCCAGGCTGCAATGGAGACATCATCCGCACTGCCTTCCTTTGAAAGGCGCGGCAAATATGCCTTCAGTTCATCGACAGCCTGGGTATAATCCGAAATTGAGAAAGCATAGAGAATTGTTTTATAAAAATCATACATATCTTCTTCATTTTTAAATGAATCATCGATGCCATCTGACCCCATAAAAACAGCTGTCGGAATTTTCTTCGAATAGAAATGCCGAAAATCACGAATCGCATCCGCCCCGCAAATCGATGTTGTTTTGTTTAAGAAACATTTTTCATCCCATGGAATAGGCTGCGTACAAGCACCCTCTTCGTCAAATGCGGCGCATTTGCCGTCCCCAATCTGAATGCCAAACCAGTAATCCTTTGTCACCGCCGCCGCAATGAGTGTCGCCCCATAAGCCTGCTCAATTCGATGTCCTGAAAGATATGCCGCACCTGCTTTCTCCGAGACACGATCCAGTTCTTCCTCTGTAAAAGGATTCAACTCATAATGACGACTGACCGCCTCATTCCAGTCATTGATAATCGCAGCCTCCAATTGCGTCAGCATCATATCGGGCTCCGACAAAAATGCCTCTGCGCTGATATTTTCAAACAACCGACGAATGTTTTTGACTGCCGCTTCGCAGGCTATAGCTGAGCCAATCTGACTGCGGACATAATCACGGCCGCCGTGGCCGTCACTGACAACGGCCACTGTACCGCATTCATCAGAAAAACTTGAAGAACTATCCTGGCAGACTCTTCCATCATGGAGATGGCTCTCTCCTCTTTCCGACATATGAAATGCTTTAAAATTCATCATGGTGTTCTCCTTTATTTTTACCAGTCAATATAATCACTTCCACTTGGGCCCGGTCCCGGATTCGGCTTCGGATCCGGTTTCGGATCCGGTGCTGGCTTCGGCTGAGGCTTCGGTTTCGGTGTTGGCTGAGGCTTTGGATCCGGCTGCGGCTTTGGTTTCGTCTCTCTTTTTTCCTTACCGATTTTGCCTCTCACCTGTTCATTTTTATTTTTACCGCTTGTATCGGTTGAACTGCTGCCAATCTGTGATGATGTTACTGTCACAAACTGAATCCATTTCTTCAGCGCATCCGGTGTATGCACTTCAATAACGGACTCATCCGAACCTGTAAACTCTGCCAACATGCTCTTATTCGCATGATCACCGATGCCGATAGCCACTTTAATGGCCGCTTTGAACCAGTTGTTGTGCTTCAGCACTTCAATGCCGCTTCTGTAATCATCTGTCGGCTCACCATCTGACATAAGGAACAGTACCGGCGCATAGGAACCGCTGACTTCCTTCATAAAGGTTTTTGTTGAAAGTGCTTCATTCAGCTTCCGACAGGCATCACCAAGGGCTGTCGTACCATCCGCTTCAACATATTCCCATCTGTATACTTCATCTTCTACTGAAACCGGAGCTTCAGTCACCCATTTTGCCTTTGTAGCAAAATTAAGGACACACACCTTAATCTCAGCATCTGCATTCTCTTTGGAGATTTCCTTAATCTTCGGAAGAATACCTTCAATTGCTGCATTTACCTGTCCAATCTTGGAACCTCTCATAGAAGCAGATGTGTCAATGATAAAAAATAATACCATTGTACGTCTTCCCACTTTTACTGTTTCGTCATATAATCCCATGTTCTTTTCCTCCTGAAACTTTCCTTAAGTGATTTTGTAATTACAGTATACGCTTTTCATCTCTGCCTTTCGTTCCCAGTCCTTTAAAAAATCGTCCCTTCACACGTGCCGCCAAAATTGATGCATACTCCTCGTCCGATCTGCATACTTCGTCCATTCTCAATGATTCTTTCCGTGCCATTCGGCAATGTCACTCTCCATGAACGTCCACTGATATTATGAAGCCCCCAGATAGATGGGTTCTGCGGATTTCTTACCACCTCAGCTGTCATTGTAAAACAATCTGCATTATCTTCCATGGTATGGCAGGCATACAGTTTCTTGCCCGGTACAAGAACAACTTTGCTCTTTTTCAAATGCAAAAAGTAAGGTCTGGAAAGTTTTTTGCCGCAATTCATACAGATACATTCTGCTGCATCCGGATCAATAAATGTCTCATCTCCGCAGCTGCATCGTGCCAGACAATCTCTTAATGCCACGAAGACTTCTCTCCACTCCTGCTCAGTCATTCTGTGTCTAATATCTGTTCCTACCAGACGTGCCTGGCTGAAGGCATCTTCAAACGCGTTGTGTACAAATTCCGGATAATATGGCCATAACTTGATTGCATTTGTATGAACCCCGCGCACAGGCCGGTTGCATGAATCTGTTGGATCCCATGTAAAGATCGGGTGAGTGCCGTAACATTCGACCTCATAGTCTTCACGCATACACGGATACTTGGAAACAGTTCTTTTGCCTTCCAATGGATGATCAACAAAAAGCATTTTATACAGCACAACAGCCAGTGAGAAACGGTCTGTATGAATGCTCGGCTTTGCCTCATGCCGAACCACTTCCGGTGCCATATAACGGCATTTACCGGCAATGCCCGAGTTATCACCGTATTCTGATACATTATCATTGTCACAAATCAATACCTCACCTGTCTCCGGATGAATGCTGAAATTGCCGTCATTCAAATCCTGATAACTGAATCCGGCATTATGCAGCTTTTCAAAGCCGTCAATCAGCCCAAGTGCTGCGTTAATCAAGGCTTTAATACCTGAAAAATGAACATTTGCCAGCAGGTAATGTTTGAATTCTGCGTATCCGTCCGGGATTAAATCCATCAGATAACCAAATCCACCGTCAATAGGCACTGTCAGTTCCACAGGCCATACAAAAGCCTTTGTCGGCGCACCTTTTTTGATATTGTTCTGAAGATTACGGTAAAACTTGCCTTTATCTGCAATTTTATCCATCTTGTACCACTTCAGTGCCATGTCTTTTCCTTCATAACGAACTTTATAAATATAACCCTGTCCGCCTTCTCCAAGTTCTTCCAACACCTTGCAGTCTTTGCCTGATGTCATCTTAATAACCTGTCCTTTTGTTAATCTTTCCATCATCTATACCCCTCTCATTCGTGAAATATTCCTTTTGTTCTTTGGTAATATCAGAATACCATAGTCTGGTTAATGATGATTTCCCAGAAATCATCATTTTCTTTTTTATGTTGACATTTCTGCAAGTGCGAAAAAAAATCCTGATAAGGACAAAGCTTTCAGCTTTGCTGCTTATTCAGGATTTTTATCTTAATCTAAATCAATATAAATTTATTTGGTTTGCCTTATTTATTTTTCTTCCGTATCTTCTTAATCACACTGATCACCGCAAATATCACCACAAACAGAATCACAAAGTATGGAATACTGGCCACAAACCAGATGCACAAATTCTTTGCACTCTCTGCAATGGCTCTCAGGCTGTTCTCCAAGCCATTCAACATCTTCTGGCCAATGGATAATTCACCTGTCGGTGTCTCATTCTTCACTTCCTGAAGACTGAGCGTCACTGTATCATAGTCCACCTGATTGTCATAAACTTTCAGCTGGGACATGTAAGATTCCAGCTCATAGCGCACATCCGTCAGGCGGGACTGGATACTCATGGTATCCTCCACGGTCTTAGCCTGCTCCATCAGCTTCATCAGCTGTGCCTGCTCTGCCTGCAAAGCTTCCACATGACTCTTCAAATCTGTATAAGTCAGCGTCACATCTTCTACATTCTCCGAACGGCTGGTCACATTGGCCATCTCACCAACTGTTCCGAGAAAATCATCTGTTTTATCCTTCGGAATGCGCAGCGTCAGAGACGCCCACCTGCTGTTCTCCGTAGAATAGCTGCTGCCATTGACATAAGAGCTTTCCACATACCCGCCGAGTTTCTGTGTTTCCTGCTGCAGCTGCGCCACCAGATTATCGAAATCCATCGTCTCCGCATCAATGTCAAATGTGCGAATCAGCTTGCGGCTGTTTTCCTCCTCTGTACTTTTCGCTGTCTCTTCACCTGTCTCTGCCGTTCCCGCTTCATCCGCTGCCGCATCGTTTTCTGCGACTGCCGCAGCTTCATTCTCACTCATTACAGCAGTTCCATTGGATGAATCTGAAGCAGCTCCATTTCCCGCTGTTGCTGCGGCATAATTCATACCATTATAATCGGCCTGCGCAGCCGCCTCCACACCATCAGCTCCTGCCGAATAATCTTCTGCCCCTTCCGCTGAATAAGCATCCACGGCATAACCGCTTTTAGATGTTGCCGACGCCGTCTCATAGGAGGATCCTGCTCTGAACATACCATCTGCTCCCTGAACTGCACCCAATGCAATGATGCATACTGCACATACAGCTGCCGATGTCTTCCATGTACTGCCGCCTGAAAATACCTGTCCAAACTTTGCAAAAAAACCTTTCTTCACTTTTATCTCCGGCTGAACTTCCTTCTCCGGAAGATTGCCCTCTATCTTTGCCCACAGGTCCGGTGCATCGGATTCCGTCATTTTCTTGTAAGCCATTTCAACCTCTTTCTCTTTCATACGCCGACCCTCCTTAACTTTTCCAGACTACTCTGATACTTCCATGTCACTGTTCCCATTGGAATCCCCAAAACTTCCGCGATTTCTTTAAACGTCATCTGCCCTGCCAACTTCATGGTCATAATCTGACGCTCTGTCTCCGGCAATTTCTCCACGGTTTCCCTGAAATTCATCCTGCCAACCACTTCATTTTCCATGGAATTCGCTGCTCCTGCAGCCGCATCAGATGTTGCTGTCTCAGGCACTTCCTCCGTCAGTTGTTCCCGTCCGGCCTTTCTCATAAAGTCAATGGCCATATTTCTGGCAATCACCGTCATCCAGGTCTTATGCCCACTTCCGGCCTTATACTGATCTGCCATGTTCCACAGCTTAATGAAAAATTCCGCCGTCAGATCCTCGGCATTCTCCTTATTCTTCACAATACCCAGAATCACTGCGTATATGTACGAAATATACGCTTCATAAATTTCCTTCAGACCCGCTTTGTCACCCTTTTGAATACGGCGCATACACCGGTCAAACTCCCGATTATTCACACAGCCACCTCACCTTCATAAAATTCAATTCCTGCATATTCAATACTTTCGACCCAGTCATGTTATATTTACTTATTTTTTAAAACACTCTATATGATATACGACTCACTTTTGTTTTTTTATGGCATGTCTTCATCATTTTTCAAAAAATCAGTGATAAAAATTATCTGCACAAACGAGCTGAAACACGCTTTGCGAGTTTCACTCGTTATCGCGATATTCGGCAAGGCCTCATGCAAGCATGGGCTTTGCCTCATTATCCGCGTAAATCAAAAAGCTGCAAACAATCTAATGTCTGCAGCTTTCAACTGTCTTATAATATATAATTTTAAATCCGTGCGTTTAGCTTCGAATCCGACCCATAAACGTTACCGCTGCAGTTGGCTCAGCCCAGGCACCCTCACGGCACACGGAAGGTCCAGCTTAGTGCTGCTCCATTCCTGACCTGACACGGTTCACTGGTTCCCGTTGCGCGAGACCCAAACGTCAACGCTACTTACAGCGGGCTGCTCTACAGATCAAAGACCCTCGGCTGAAACATCACCCCTGCTGTAGCGGATTGCAGGTACAGGGCACCGCTATCTCCCCGGCTGCACGGAAGCTTTATAACATATTTCAGCACATGGTCAGCCCATGTTTATTCATTATACCCCGAAAAAGGGAATACTGTCAAGAATTTATTTTTGTGGTTATCCATCCTTCAGCAAACCCAACACTTCTCTTAACAAATCCCCGTATGTACAATGCCCCTTCGCATCAGGCAAATTCGTTGCCTTATGAATCACCCTGTAATTTTCTTTTTTTCCCCTTTCTATTTCCATAATACCTGTATAATATTCGAGCATCCATTCCTTATGCCTGCTATCCGGCGGTACCCAGAAAATTTCAGAAAGCTTATTATAGATGTCCTTTGGCAGCTCTGCCTGCCTCATGTCATTTTTTGTTACCAAAAAATAATTCTTTTCAACGTGTTTCATCGAGCCATTATTAAAAAGACGGACTTCCGGACAAGTTGGGAAACACTCCTTCGGCAAAGACGAAAGAATAAAATGAAATGGAACCAACTCTCCAAATATCTCATCCTCAAGGTCCAACATATGATCCAAAAAGTCATCCTCTAACTGCTTTGTTCCTTCTTTCCTTCCGAAATCATACGCCCGCAGCGACTGTATCAGCGGCAACATATAGACCCATGCTTTTCTTCGCTCTTCTTTCTCAATCCGAAATCCATTGACCCGGTATGACCGCATACCAGACGCAAAATAAAAGAGCAGGCTATTCTCCGGATAATTCATAAAATAAACCGTATTTCCCTGGATTTGTTCTTTATAATAACAATCCTCATAACGCAGTGACATAATGAAATACGTCTGAAGCATTTTATCTGCAAAATCCAGCCCCTTAACCTGTTGTCCAACGATCATCCTCTCAGAAAAAGGTGTATATCTAATCTTCATGATTTCCTCTCCCTTCTCCCGCGTCTGTAACCCAATGGAGCGATTTTCTGTTCCAAAGCAATCCTCGCTCTTTCAATCTGCGCCATGCCGATTCCATCATTGCCAAAAGTCATAGCTTCTGTTTCAGCAATGGATTCTCCTGCATCGTCCACAGCTTGAAAATATGCTGCATATCGTCGATTTCTCTTCTCAATTTGAATTTCCGCTCTGTAAATCCGTTCTTCTTCCTTAATAATTGGCTTCGGAGCAGTCATTTCCTTATAGCTGCAGACAGATTCCAGACTACCGAATGTTTCTGGTGTATAACATCTGATGGCTTGACTGTCATAAAAACTTTTAGAACGAGTTCCATATATAAAGCTGTACATCTCTGCTGCTTGTCCCACATCCTCATAAAGTCTGCGCATACAGTCGCTGTGATCTTTCATCCTCTTCCACATCTGGTTTTCTTCGGCACTGCTGTCAAAAATCATATCTTCTGTCAGTCCCTCTACTTCAATCTGATATTCTCTTGCCGCATGCTCTTCTATATGATTTTCCTGCATCCATTTTTCACGCAGCATCGGCCTTTGCAGAAGCCAATCCACAAGATATGGCAATGCATACCAGAAAAGGCGGTTCATTTCAGCCGGACAGGCAATACCTTCTACGGCATAGATATTTCTTCCCTGTCTGTCCATACTGCCTGAAAATCCGCTTCTTACAAGCACACTGCCATTCTCATCATAAAGATAATAAATATTACACAGACTTTCCCTTTCCAGATACTGTTTCAATTCCGATTTCTGCATCATCTGGATCAGAAAAGACATTCTCTCTTCCGTTACCTGATCGACATATTCCGGCTTAAAAATCCACCGATAGTCCCTATCATAATCCCGTGTTCGAAGTAAGATATCTACCTTCATCCGCCAATACCTCAGCTTTCATCCAGATGATCACTATATTTTTGAATCCGCTGTCTGATACCTGCCTGTTCCACAAGATCGTTTACCTGTTCACTGAGCATCATCATTTCTTTGTTTTTTTCTTCAATTTCATTTAAAATACCAGTCACTTTTTCTTCCGGACGCGGCTGCTTTTTCCACTGAGAAAAAAGATTTCCAATAATTGTATTGTTTCTTCCCTCTTTAATCAGACGCCGATTCAGCTCTTCTCTTTCCTGATTCACATCTTTTTTCCATTGAGATAAAATACAGGCAACCGCATAAACAAGGGCAGTCTCAATATTGTAAGGCTGCGGCACGTGCCCCTCTTTGACAACTGGCCTCATAATCTGTTTTCCCTCTGAGTCATAAGACACAGCCAACCTATAATTGCCTTCACCAATTGCCGAAACAGGTATCACACCAAAGCTCCATCCATCCTGTACATGATTCTGTACCATCTGATAGATCATACCAAAAGTCTGCACTGCTCTCTCTGCTAAAATAGCAAAGTTGTTTCTCTTCATCTCTTTTGGAATACGCTCATCGTCTGTTTTCGTCAGCACAAACAATACTGTCAGCGGCCGTTTCCCCATTTCTCCGTTCAGTAGATTAAACAACGGATTAATTCTTGTTGCACCAGTCATCCGCTGCCATTCTGCGACAGTTCTGTTCTGACACAGAATCGCAGCATCTGCAAAGACCATTACTGCATCACTGCCAAGCAGCTGACCTTTCAACAGCTTTGCGCCAGAGGATAAATCCCCATGTGCATTCAGAAGTTCCAGAACGTCACCGCCTGCATAGTCCGTAAAATCGAAACGGCAAACATTTGTACCTTTATTCTGCAGTGTCAATGGAAAAATCGTTGTCTCTAATGTACCATCTGCAAAGTCATAGCCTTTTCGATTAATCAGTGCTATATCTGCTATCTGACCCATTTGCTGATAACTATTGCCGGAGTCAACGGACGGCACCAGTGACAAACCATGAAAGCTGTCCATGATCATTGTCTGATATACACCTGATAAAAAAGCTGTTTTACCCGAACCGGAAATGCCGAGCATCGTAATTCTGATTTTCTTATCTGCCTGTGTCTTCGCGTCTTCTGTCCGATCCGCACAATGATCCTGATCTGAGACATCTTTCGGATCTGACATATTCCCGGTACTTTCAGTGCTTACTCTATCATCACGAATAACCAAATAATTACCATCCTCTGCCATTTGACGCTGGCGGCGTCTGCGGCTTAACTGCCCAGACAAAGACATCTCTTCTTCCACTTCATTTGTATGATATTCTTTTTCGCCCATACGTACTCCTTTCCAACCACCTGCCAACAATGAACAATCAGACTATTATGTCCTCTTCGCAACTGTAAAAATCAATGATTCTCTCCAACTTTCCCGGTTGATGGCTGCCCGCAGCATTCACATAAACAATTTTAAAATCACATCTGTCTTTCAATTTCTGCATTTGACGAATCAGGCAATCCACCGCTTCACTAGCTGAATTCAACGGATAATCACTGATAATTACCAGACGGTATATATTTTTCATCCCTTCTGTTTCTATGCTTTCCTCCGTCTTCGGCAAATAATCATCCAAAAGGCCATAGCAAAGCACCAGCGTCTCTGCCAGATCGTATTTTTCAACTTTTTCGTCCAGTCCGGCACGAAAGCCAAAGGGATATTCTTCAAAAGGTCTGGCAAAAGCATTCCGATTACCATAAACAAAGGCCTGGTTATAAACCGCAGCCCCTTTATTTTCATAAAATGCCTGAACATGATTCAATACTTTCGTCATCGGAGACATCCTGATCGTTCCTGCACTGTTGGAATTCTCCCGCTTCATCAGACAATAGCACACTGACAGATTCTGTATATTCCTTCTCTCCTTCTCCATGTATATTCCTCCTATGAAAGAGCCATTAACAGCTGGTTTTTCAGTAATTGATTATCGGACAGTATTTGCCTTCCGTTTTGCTCCACTGTTGTTCTCAAATACCTATCGTTAAGCACTTCCTGAATATTAAATACAAATGCTGTTTTGGAACGATCTGTTTTACCATCGGCATCCACCATGCGAAACAAATATTCAATGCCTGAATATTCAGTAGGTACAAACAATACTGCAGACCGAACCGGTGTCTCATTTCTGCAGAAAACCCGAGCCATATCTTCATCTGTCGGACAACTGCTGGTAAATAGCATCATAACTCTTTCTCCCGCCGGTACCGCGGATAGCTTCTCAAGAGACATTCTGACCGCCATTCCAAGACGCTCACAGCCGTCTGCACCACCGCCACATACCTCATGTGTCAACATGGCATCCAACACATCGGTTGATACAGTTGTAAAATCCTGATTCCTCCATTGTTTGCATTCTACCTCATCAGAAAGAAACGTCACACCAAAACGAACTCTCCCCAATCCCGTATGACAATCTCTCATGACATCCTTGCAAAACAGGTAAATCACCGGCAAAATATCTCTCTCAGACACTGTATAATCAAACACAAAATCAATGGTTGTATCTTTCTGCAGACCAATTCGGGTGTTGTAATGACTGTTTCCCAATGTCCGGATACCACCACTCTGATCAAATATCGGATTGGCATCTGCTCCCGGACGTCCGCCTCTCCGCACTGGGTGCCTCATTGTTCTTTCCGGACTCCTGATTGATTCTGCACTGCAGCCTTCCTCTCTCATACGACACTCTCCTTTTAAATACTATTTTGCTGTATGATTACGCCATTTTTTCAGGCCCAATTATTCTGTCTATCACGATTTTGACATCCGCAAAGCTAATTTCAGCCCCTTCAGCCAGATTACCATCTTCCATCCCACTTACCCTGCAGTTTTCATTTAATGCTATATATTTTAAAACATACTTGCGGTCTGGACGAATAATATAATAAAAAGCACCAATTTCTTTCTTCAGAATTCGACTACCGGATAAGCATCCAACACCTATGATATTTTTCCCATAAATCAAAGGAACTACGGAGTTGGCATTGACACAGAAGTTCTGCCTGACATCTTTCAGCCCTTCACTGCTCACATGGCAATAGATTCTGCAAAATGCAAGGCCTTTGTCAAAATCATGGCCGCATTCCAGCCAGTTTCTCAGGTAATAAGACCAATACCACTGAGGATCGACCAGTTCCAGAAACTTCTGATAATCTTCAATGACCTGATCAATATCCGTATACCCCTCTGCTGTATTGGACAGCAGTCTGCGTATGATTTCCACCAGTTCAGGATACTCCATCTCTGTCTCGGAGCCTTCTTCCATATTCAGCACATATGCCATCTCAGGATCAGACAAATAGGCAGTACGCGCATCATCATCAAAATAAGGATGCCCCTCCATAATCTCATACATAATAAGTCCCACTGCATAGAGATCCCACCGATGACTGAACTGCCGTCTTGTGTCTTCCGGAAGACTTCCCAGACGATAGGCTTCAGGGTGTACGTAGCCAATGGTGCCGCCCATATATACCCGATTTTCTTCAATATGATTTTGTCTGACCAGCATATCAAAATCAATAATTTTTAACTGCTGAAAAGGCACATCGTTGTTATCCCGTTCTATTTTCACCATAATGTTGGCAGGCTTGAGGTCACGATGCACATAATAACCGTTGCTGTAGGTTTTCGAATAAGCTCTGACCGCCAGAAGCAACTGACGAATCAGATCCAGACATCGCCACATCGTATCATCTTTGTCCGACAGATTATGGATAGCTGCAATATACTCACCCAGCTCCCGGCCCTCCACCAACTCAAGTACAGTAAAAAACACCGGCACTTCTCCGCACATTTCTTCTCCTGAAGTAATCGTCTGCATCAAAAAAGGAGAAACAATATTCATTTCAGCCTGATGGTATAATAATGTTCTCTGAAACTGCAGATGCGTGTCTTCTGATAACGGCCTCTGTCTCTCAGAAACAGCATCTCTGTTGACGGTTGTTCCATTAATGTCCGTTTTTCTGAGTTTTTCCCGCCTCAGCAGTGTTTCTAAATCCTGATTGCGCGTTGTATCAGCAGCGCCCTGATTTTCTGCCGCAAAATCACCTGTTCTTGTTTCCGGTGGTCTTTGTGCTTCTGAATGAGCAAAATCACCAACATATTTCACCATATATTTTTTCTGTGGACACTGATGTCTGCAGGAATTGCAAAGAAGATTTCTTTGATTTTCCGGTGTTTCTTTATAAGTCTGGCAAACCGGGCGAACCTTCCCCATATATTTCAGATGATTGCCATGTACCATCTGTGCATCTTCTGTAAACATCAGACATGTCCATTCCCCATAATCTTCCGGTGGAACTGCATTAATAAAATCTCCCCGTTCAAACATGCTCTGCCTCCTCCTCTGCGGTTTCTTTGTTATTATAAATTCTATTGCAGACATCAATCAGGTCCTCAAACATCACTGCACCATAGCTTCCTTCACCATTTCCGTCTACACCATACTTATTCAGTACAATAATATACTGAGGGTCATCTGCCGGTACACAGGATGTCAGCCAGATATTGTTGTAGCCGCTGTAACCTCCGGAATCCCTGTCAATCTGACCGGTTCCGGTCTTGCATCCGATAGAAATACTCTCACCATTTACAACAAGATCCAATCCTGATTCCCGCTTCATCTCGTCTCCCTTGCCTGCCATCGCATCTCGGATAATAGCTGATGTCTCAGGACTCATAATATGCATATACCCTGTATCAATTTTCTCTTCCTGAACGATCTCTCCTTTACTATATGTACTGCCATCTGCTGTTTTTTTCTGCTTTGTTCTGTAAATCTGTTCAATCATATGAGGCTTTGCAATCTGTCCGTCGCAGGCCGCCCCCATAGTCAGCATTGCGACATGCATAGCACTCATCTGGACATTCTGCTGGCCTATAGCTGTTCTTGCCAGTTCTTCATCTGTATTATTAAAATCATAATTTGAAAGCATTGTTCCAAAGTCAAATGTCTGCGCAGTACCGATCCCGCATCTTGAAGCCAACTCATCCATCTTGGATTTTCCTATATCCTCTATGGCTTTTTTTGCAAAATAAACATTCACAGAATCCATGAAGGCCCGCTTAAATCCGACTTCACCATATACCTGTCCACCGGCATTCGGAAGAATACTGTTCTCCAGCTGAAGATAGCCTGTACCATCATATACGGGTTCATTGAGGCAGCTTTCACCTTTTTCGATAATCCCGATACTGGTTAAAATTTTAAATACACTGCCGGGCATGCGCGGATGACGCATTGGATATACCTCACTGTGAAGTGTCTCTTTTGCAACATCCATCCAGCTCACCTCAGACTTATCCACCGTCTTATACTCCGTTAAAAGCTCTGATACATCAAAGGACGGTGTGAAAGCCCACGTAAGCACTCCGCCAGTTTTGGCATCAAGAACAACAATTGATCCTTCATCGCCGGAACCATTGCTTGTACATGCATTTTTTAACTTGCTGTAACAATATTCCTGCAGATCCGCATCCAATGTTGTCTGAATCGTACACCCTTTATTGGTCCCGGGGAGCGCATCATATAACCAAGCTTTATTGATGCCGGCCAAAAGATATTCGGCTCCTTTAGTTGTAAAACCAATCGCCTGCGTATAAGCCTCAGCATCTTTATAATGTGCATACCCATCCACAGAATCTGACGTCATGATTACCGTACCATTTCTATCAGTGATACTACCTTGAATAATATTTTTTTCGCCATAAGTGACCTTGCCCTCTGCCACGCTATTGGCAATGGCCTCTTTTTCTTCTTCCGATTTAAATATATTGCTTCCGGATATAAAATAAAGCTTATATGTAAGAATACATGCCGTCAGCATCAGTCCCGCATAGGCATAGGCAGCCTTTCTTTTCCAACATTGCTTTAGAAATTTTATCAGTTTCCTGACCATAATTACCCTCCATCGTCTCAGACTCTTCTGCGTCTGCTGCACCTTTCTCACATGTCTTCCGGATTTTCTACCTCGAGAATTACCTGGAATTGATCTGCTTTTAATTGAAGTTCAGACTGCAATTCCACGGTACGCATTGCCTTCCAGTTGCTGCCTTCCGCAACAACCAGCTTTTTTCTCCCCGATGTTGTTTTGGTACCGTCACTAGACGGCTCTGCACTGTACAACATATAATTACCCATGACACCCTGCTGAATAAAAAACCAGGCTCTGCTGACGCTGTTTGCATCTTTTTCCGGTGTATCCTTCGGAACAATGGCAACATCATTACCGTTTCCGTCATTTCTTCCGAACTGGAAAGGCAGCTGATCATCAGAAATGCCTCCCTGTTTTACTAATTTATTCTTATAATACACTTCGTAATTAATCATCTTCTGCTTTTTATTAATATTTGCGTCAGCCTTTCTCCTTCCTATCCGTATGTAGTCCTTCAAGAATATCAGTACAATCAGAATACATACGCTCAACAGCAGTAATCCCATCAAATCTGTAAAAAAATCCATACCTTTCTCCCCCCTGTTTCTAATTCTTATATTTAAAATAAAGCCATCCTGCTGCAGCCATCAATATGATCACCAGAATAACTGCACTCAAAGTGATGACGCCATATCCGACAAACCATGCAAACACAAGTCCCAAAAGGAAACCCACACTGCCTGCCAGAAACCATGCTGAATATTCAGATAATTTTTCCATTACAGACTTTTCTATGTCTGTATGAACTTTCACTATATCCATTTTCATCTGTGCATCATCGTCTTCAGCCAATGCCTTTCCGGACTGCATCTCTAAATTATCTGACCACATCAGACGGCGAATTTCATCTGCACGTCTGGATGCTTCATGATCTTTTGTACTATACTTATTTAATCTGAGAGCAAACTCATTTTCACTCAATAAATAACTCAAATAATCCATAAAGATCTCATTATTTGCATCCGGATGGTTCTTCCAATACAACCAGATCGCATCTGCCGCCAAAATAACTCCCTTCTCATTTTTAGCAAGGTTCTTTTTCAGTACTTTGATTTCTTTGCTGCTTAGTGGTATTCTGTCTTTTTTTTCTTCTCTGTGTCTATAATCCACATAGAAACGATAGTGATGATACGCAGCATACGGACTTTTGAAAAATAATTGTATACTCCCTTTCTTTTCATACAGTTTCTCAAAATCCTCTGCCTGAATCTCCTGCCAAAAATCTCTGCTGAAGGCATCAAATACAGAACCACCATATAATTTTGCCACACCGCAAATCTCTACCCGTTCCTTTACATCCAGTTCCAAACGATACTTCCATATATACTGAAGCAAATATTGCATCTGTACGGTTGTTTCAAGTATAGTGCCTGGCCTTTTTTTCCCCTCTGCATTCGGCACCATAACCTCTACCAGCCTGATCAGATAATTCCATACTTCTGCCGCTGTTTCCGCTGAATTCTGAAACCTCATGTTCTTTTGAATGCACTGTGCCATAATCTTCACCCATAGATGTGCCCTTTGTACATTCATCTGTTCTACATTCATAGCCAACAATTCCCGACAACTCAATTGTTCTTCATTCGCAAACTGAAGATCCATCAACCAATCTTTGCCTTCTTTCGAACCATATCCAACAAAGTCTTGATAATACTGCACCGAAATATCTTTCATCCACGTCAGATAATCAGCCACAACCTTTATTTTTCCTTCACTCAGCTGATCCAACAACTGCCAGCATTTCTCAAAACTCTGATCACGGAATCTGCCCTCATTATCAGAGAGGCCGGCTGCCGCAGCAATATATTTATCCAACAGCAGCTGGACAAATGGACGTTCCTTATCCGATATATCAATTTGATGCAGACACTGACAAAAAAGCGCTCTTTTTCTTCCGTCACGTTTCATTTTTTCTTCCAGAAAAGGCTGTATCCTCAACAGTGTTTCTTGAGAAAAAGGCAACTGCCCGCCATTTTCCAGAACATTTTGGTAATAATTCCAGATCATTGCATCGTAATTCTCCGACTCCTGCCGACACAGCTGATTCAGCAGCTGTTCATATTCATCCGGATTTCGTTCAAATAGTTTCGCCATATGTGCCAGAAATCTTATTTCTTCTTCAGGTAGCTCCAAGATATCCCATTGACGTGAACCATCCACGTCAAACTGCCAGGATTGCTGTGATGATGCTCTGAAATAAAAACGGACATCGTCCATATCCTTTCCCGCCTTTGAGCGGTAATCGGCCATCTTTCTATAAGGTTTTGGCAAAAGGTGATATACTACCGCCATGATTTCTCTGGCCGCAGCATTATAGTTATTCTCATTCTCCCCCATTGTCAGACAAAGACACGAAGGTGCCGATTCATTGCAGACTGTCTGCCAAACCATATATAAAAAGTGCTGCAATCGTCCTCCAGCCAGATGGTATTTCTGACAGATGTCCCTCAAATCATACGGCACTGTTTTCACAGTGGCTGCCGTCAGTTTCTGTCCTAATTGAACTTTCGTTACATAATCTTGTATTGGCCATGATAGGCACGCCATAAATCCATCACTTTCTTTTACATCCGGCATAACCGCATGAATCCAATAACTAGTTCTGGCATCGCCTGACTGTGTACAGGGTGCTGTCATAGCTGATATATAACATCCCAAGCGGCTATTATATAATACCAGTTCCACCGGCTCATTCAGATCCCGCTGCATCCAATTTGAAGCCAACAGCTCCAGATCCGATGCAATTCGTGCCTGCTCCGTACTGTTGCCTTCGAATCGCATTCCCTGGCCATAATTTGTATAATAAAACTGCTCAAAACATATCATTCGTTCCATCCATGCTCCTCCGCATATTTGAAGATTAATTCCAGCAATGGTTCTTCCACACGTATCGGATTGAAATCTCCGGTTAGTTTGGACTCACGGCTTTCCTCCCATTCTCCTCTTTCCTCACTGCCATCAGGTACTTCCGCCGGACAGCCAAGCGCTGCAATCATATGCACGGAACAGGATCTAAAAACATTGGTAAAAATCTGCATATTAAATATTCTCTCTTCAAATAATCTTTGAATAGCAATATTTCTCATACTTCTCTGATTATTATCCAGTTGTCCTTCATCCATAAAGAACAAATTGCCTATATTATATTCTGCCATCTCATGATTACTGCGCAGTTCATCACACTTTGAAATGGCAAGTGCCACATTCATCTGCTGCAGCCTTGTATCTTCCACATAAGAACGAAGTGCCGTCAACACTTCCATGGCCGAATTTTCACGGAGTATCGACGTATCGCCCTGTCGGACATTCATAATCTGTGCTAATGTTTCCTTTCTTAAATTTCTAATCTGAACATCGCTCTGCTCTTCCGGTGAAAGTATTCTGGCATTTTGATAATACGTCTCAATATCATCATTTCGCATGCATAGATACTGATTCGTCAATCCCCTGTTCAATCCTGTTCTATCCGGCTCGATCAAATAAATGACTCCGTCCATATACTCCATATAGTGAACAAGCTCTGCATCTCTCTGTGACTCTGTAATAACCTCTCCGGCCGCATCATAAATACCGATTAGTGCCTGACGCTCCTGTCTTCCGTGCCAGTTCATCTTCAGAAAAATAGGCGGAATGAACTGTTTGTTTGTGCCTCCGGGACAAATATTCTCATGAACAAACTTCCATAGCATTTTCCCGAAATCATCTTCCATACCCAGTTGATCCTGCAGCATGGAAACAAAATCCATCTGACTTACATGGCTGTTCAAGCCTCTGCCCTGTGCATTATTTAACGTTCTGAACCAGGACAAGGCCATACATGTTTTCCCACCGGACTTGCTGGCTGCCAATGCAATCTTGATCAAAGGCATTTCAAATATTTCTTCCGGGATGCGATTGTAACAGCTCGGGCATACAGGATATGTAATCGCAATACGCTGTCCATCTTCTCTAATCACAAACTTTGTCGGTCTTCCATTCCTCGTTTCTCTTGAAATTTCACACAACACATAATGTTCCGACTGCATATCACTGAGCGCTCTGCCAATTCCCTGTCCCGGACGAATTTCCTCCTCACTGTCATTGGCCCCGTTCCCTGAATCAGTTCTTTTTGCATGCTGCTCTGCATCCGATGCCAGAATGGCCTGTTCTCTTTCCATCTCATGCAGGGATTTTACAATTCGTTTTTCGAGCATTTCAGGTGAAATCTTTCTGTTATATCGTGACCAAAAATTATAGAAATGACGATCTTCTCTATTAACAGTCAAAAATGCCTTTAACTTCGGCTGGCTTGGCTCATTTTCAAGCTTTACATAATATTTCACTTCGTTTATATTCAACTCACTCATACAATACGGACAGCAGCATGTCATACCTTTCTCCCCCTCTGTTTCTATCTTCCAAAATGGAACCTTATCTCTGTATTTGGACAATCTTTCAATCCAAAGACAACATCTTCATCATATGAAAATTCAATTATACGCTGACTCTTTCCCTGCCAGTCTATGATCGATTTTTCTGCAATTGCACGCATTCGCTCATTGTCAATTGCAAAAATGCGAATATTCGTTCTCTTCCCGATAATCTCCGGCAACGTAACCCAGGTTTCACTTCTAAAAAGGAATCTCAATGTATCCAACATGAAGCCCCCGGGAGCCATTGCGCCATACGCTTCCCTGCAGGCTCTCATTGTCTCATATTTCTCCTGACCATATGTGACTGTAATCGTGATATCCGTTTCAAAAGGTACCTCTTCCTGCCATGCAATTTCTTTCAGTGTTTCTAAAATTGTGTTTAATTCATCACATAAATTTTCGACACTGACAGCATCCATCTCAATTTTATCTAAAATTTCCTGTCTTTTCACCGCATCAAGATAATTTCTCGGATTATCCAGCTCACTGTGACTATTATTGTCTTTTTTCACTCTGGCATTGCCCTGCATCTTCAACAGATTCTGACTGACTCCCCCAAGAATCACCCTCATTGCATCAATATTTTCACAACATGGTTCCTTGACCAGATTTTCGGCCCCTTCCATCATTGTATGGATGTCATTGATGTCATAAGCACTGGCCTCCCCATCCCGGCGAATGCGATCCTCCGCTGACTGACCTGTCTCACGAATCTCACGAAGCAAATTCTCTGACTTTCTCTTCAAGGACTCCAATCGTCCACAGCATTTTTCTATTGCTTCACGGGCCTCAAGAAGTCTTTCCTCTTTTGCTGTAGTTCCGACAGTTCCAGGCTTCTTTTTAAGCAGTAATACAGCAATGACTGCAACAGCCGCCAATGCCAATACCACAATCCCCATACCAAATCCTTTTCCTGTTCCTGCTGCCGCAATCACACTCATTTCTGCAACCTCCTCATTCCCTGCAGGATCAACAATTGCAAGTGTAAACTCGCCCTTTGATTCTACGTTGTATATACTCACAGTCTGCTTCTTGGCATCGATAAGGATGTCACACCCATTCTGATCCTCTGCTTTATACTCAAACAGCGAACTATCCAGATTTCCCTGAATCCAACGATCAAAATGAATTTCGTTCTGCGTCTGCCCCGCACTGTCTTTTTCAAGCTTCACTGTTTTTTCACGGATTTCCGGCCAGGAAGCCGTTACTTCCGCTTTGGACAACTCTACTTTTTCTGTTGTCCCATCTTTCTCTTTTATCTCCACCCGGACCGTGTAATCTTTTTTCCAGGCACTCTTCGCAATACTGTACGTTTCACTGGCATACCAGTTTTTCCTGTCTGTTTTGGACAGTGCAACTGTATAAACCTTTTCACCAAAATCTACAATAAGATTAACAGCTGCACCATCTTCCACATCATACCCGGCGATGGAGGGGTTTGCAAAAAACGTGCATTCCGATTGACTATCTGCTCCGGGGAGCACAAAAACCCACTGTTCCATCTCCATCTTTCCTCCTGTTCTTATCCTTTGACCTCTTTCAGGGCATCTTCAATTCGCTGAATCTGTGTCATGCTGTCCTCATACCAGTCCAGAAGCCACAGATTGAGAATTTTCCATCCCATTCTCTGCAGAATATCTTTCTGAAGAAGATTTCTGTCCCGAACCGTATCCTGCAGTGCAGATGCATCATCATCAAACATGATGCCCAGACAATATTTTTCCGGTCTTTTCGGATGCCGCACCGCCACATCGATTCTGAATTTTCCTGTTCCTATATTTATCTCTGCATTCCAGCCCTTTTTCCTCAGCTTTTCCGCAATTTGTCTGTTAATCCTTTCTTTTTCCTTTGCGGCTGCACTTTCCTGACATGCCAATACCTCTGTTCCCTGTTTGGCATATTCCAGAAAGGCTTTCAAATCTCTCAATCCTCTGGCACTGCGTTCTGTTGTACGCATAGCTGACGGATCAAAAGAAGCATAAACGAGCATCTCCTGTCTTGCTCTTGTCACTGCCACATTCAAGCGTCTGTGTCCGCCTTCCTGGTTCACCGGTCCGAAATTCATGCTCATACTGCCTTCTTCATCCGGACCATAACCAAGAGAGAGAATAATCACATCCCGTTCATCCCCCTGAATATTCTCAAGATTTTTGACAAACAGTGACGGATTCATACCGACGACAGCTTCATGCAAAGCCGGATTCTGATCCATTCTTTCCTGCAGACAATCATTGATCAGACCTCTCTGCTGAATATTCAGCGTCATCACCCCGATGGACTGACCCTTTCCGTCCATAATGCGTCTCTCAATTTCATCCACAACAGCCTTTGCCTCTGCCTCATTGGTTCTTGTGCCGGCACGATCATAGCTGCCGCCCACATTAATAAAACGAACCGCCGAAGAAGCCGCATCCACAGAAGGGAATGTTCTCAATTCACTGTCATAATAGTGTGTATTGGAAAATGTAATCAAACTTTCATGGGCTGAACGGTAATGCCAACTCAGATAGCACTGCGGCATATTCAAAGCCAATGCATCATCCAGAATGCTCTCCAGATCATCCATCTCTATATCCTCTCCGGCACTCTTCTTTTTGAAGAAATTTGTCGGCGGCATCTGCTGCTCATCACCTGCAATGACCACACTTTTGCCTCTTGCAATGGCTCCAATGGCTTCACATGTCGGAAGCTGGGAAGCCTCATCCATGATCACCAGATCAAACTTCGGAAAATCCGGAGCGATAAACTGTGCTACGGAAGACGGGCTCATGAGCATACACGGTGCCAACATCTGTACGGCTTCCGGCATTTTTGAAAAAAGTTGGCGGATTGTCAGTTTTGAACCGGCACCCATGATAGCCTTTTGCAAAATACTAAGGTCTTTTAAATCACTGCCATCCATACGACTTGGCAATCGCCCCAGCAATCTCGCACGAATTTCCTGGCGGCTCATCTCCTGAAAATCTTCACAGAGCCTGCGGTACTTCTCAATAATCTGTTCATAAGCCAGACCGCTGAAATACTCAAGCTGCGGTTCTTTTTCAATGGTCCGCTTCACATAAGCACCTGCCCATCCCTTATAGAAAGCCGGGAAAATTTCCTCTGCCTGCAATCCGTGATCAATTGCTGCCACAACAGCAGACAATCCCATGGCCTGTGCCTGTTCTCTTTCTTTCTGATAACTGCACCAGGCATCCAGCTCCTGATAATTTTCCAACCAGTTTTTCAGCATTTCCGCCCAAGCATCACTGAGCATCACCTCCGAAATACTGTTTCCACAATCACCATTGTTATAACAGGTCATATCCATGATGCTCTCTGTGCACTTCTTCAATGTCAGATATTGATCGATGATACTCTTATAAAAAGCACGTTCCGAACGAAATGTTTCATTCGGATCCATGGCCTGCTGATCAATATAATCCTGCAAAAGGCGATAGCTTTCTTCATCGAGTATCAGTGTATCCAAACGATCCAGTACCTGCTTCATCCTCTTATCTGCTTTCTGCCACAGCGGCCAATCAATTTTATCTCCGTTTTTCAGCATTTCTCTCTCAAGAACGGAAACTTTACCTGCCTCGTGACAGTGCTTCTGAAGTACCATCAGTTTGTCCATCTGCTCAGGCAGCGTTTCTGCCGAAATCTGCACCGGATTTCTGGCATATTTACGAAACATTCTCAAAACTCCCGCCCGCTGCATACGGGCTAATCTGCCGTCGCTGTTTCCCGCCATCTGCCATTTTTTCTTTTCATAAGCCAGATCTTCCGAAAGAATCTCTCTGTCATACATATTATCAATCGTTTTTAAAACTTCTTGAATTGCTTTTGTCCGATCAAAGGCGCTCTGAATATCCTCAAAGGAATAGCCTTCATTCAGAAGCTCCGACATATACTTAGGATAAATCACAGCATGTGCTAGAACATCTGCCATAGAAATATATTCCTTAAAATTTACCGTATCACAATCAGCAATTCCCACCTTTTGCTTCATTTTGACCACATTCGCTCGAAGATTCTTCATGCAGCCAAACCACTGATCAATTTGCTGGCGCAGCAGCTGCTTTTCATGGCGTTTAAACTCTTTTGTGTGAATCTGCTGCAGAGGATGTGCCGGAATCCTGCCAAGGGAAGCAACTACATATCTCAGAATATCCAGCTGTCTCTCCCAATCTGCCAGATCCTCCTTCGTGGTAAGCATAGCTGTCAAAGTATCAAAATGAACCATATCCGGTGCATCCTGATAGTTTTCAAGCATTCGCATCAGTTCATAGAGAGATTTACCGCATTTTGACGGTTCATGGAGTCTTTCAACCAATGCACGCAAAGTCTTTCGTTTTTCCATCAGCTGATACGAAGTACGTTCATATAGTGGAACATCCTCTTGTTCCGTCAGCTTCAATGTCTCTGCAAACTGATTCAGCACATGGGTTTTGCTGGCTTTTTTTGCATGCAATTCCAGGCAAAACGGGCCCAGACCAATCTCCTGAAGCCGGCTCTGGACAACCTCCAATGCCGGCATTTTTTTTGCCAGAAACAGTACAGTCTTCCCCTGATACAGGGCATTGGCAATCATATTGGTAATGGTCTGTGATTTGCCGGTTCCGGGCGGTCCATGCATAACAAAGCTTTCGCCCTTAGAAGCCGCTTCAATGGCTGTCAGCTGTGAACCGTCTGCACTGACCGGCGTCACCAGCTCATCCGGACGAATATCACGATCAAGCTGTGCCTGGCTCATAAAAACATGCTCCGGTTTCCACATCAGGTGACCATTTACCAGGCTGCTCACCAGCGGCTGTTCTGCAAACTGTTCACCATGATCATGCAAATCTTTCCAAAGCATATACTGACCAAAGGAAAAAATGCCGATCACCGCTCTCTCTTCCACGTCCCATCCCTTTTTCAGCTTCACAGCTTCACGAATCGTCTTAAACAATGCTTTATAAGCAGTTCTTCCCTCATCATCCGTCGGTACAGTACCAATATGAGTCAGATCAATGCTGTACTTCTGTCTGAGCATCTCAAACAGCGTAATATTCATCTGCCATTCATCATCACGGATGATCAATGTATAATCTGTATCCGCGCGTCCGCGATCCAATGTCACCGGTATGAGCATCAGCGGCGCGTAACGATCTGCCGCATCCTCTTTCTGACGCCACTTCAGAAAACCAACCGCCAGATAAAGCACATTGGCACCGCTTTCCTCCATAAATGTATGCGCCTGGCGATATAAATTTTTCACATATGCAGCATAAGTCTCTTTATTTAGAAAAACACGGATTCTGCCGCTGTGAAGCTCACCTTCTGTCAGCGATTCAAACTGACAGCTCAGCACATTCTGTTCATCAGGATCTGTCACCTGCTTCTTTTTAAGAGACAGTTCCTCCGGTGCCTCTAGAATCCGAAAGCATCTGCCTGCCTGAAGCCCCTCTGTCAAAACTGAAATCTGCTTCATGGTTCCCATAATCGGCAGATATTTGCCTCTAAAGGACGTACTCAGCAAAGCGTTGTGAAGTGTCAAATCCAAAATCTTTCGCTCCCAGTAATCCATTTTGGTCATTATATGGCTTTTTTCAGGAAGAATACTCAGATCGTCATCTTCATAAAAAGCATCGCTGTCCACCATCTCTGCATCCTGCCCTGGAAGTTTTCCACCATTTCCGCCGTTTTCCTCCAACATGTCATCATGGATTTCTTTCAATGGCATCGGACGTATACCGCCCTGACGCGCGCGCTTAATATCCACAACATATTCAAATTTGGCAAAATGCTTGTCTGTGCAGTTCATCGCTGATGTGAATGACGTATTTCCGGCATAATTGTCCATCAATGTACATTCCACCATGGCCAGTTCCCCCAGTTTATTGTAGGAACGATTTTCTACACTGGCACGGTCATCAATGACTGCCTTTTCAAATGAGGCATCCTTCAGCCAACAGCCGGCCACGGCATGCCCATGCAGAATCATCACCATCGGATTCAGGCTGGCCGCCTCCAGACAGGAAGCATACAGCACCGCCATATCTATGCAGCAGCCCAGTTTATTGGCCAATGTAAATCCTGGCATACGTACACGCTGACCGCAATCCCAATTAGCCGGAGGATAGCAATAGCTGATTCTTTCCTCCTGAATGACTTCATAAATGACCTGCATCTGACGCAAGACATCCTGTTTGCTGCCGTACCCGCTGAAAGCAATACCTTCCTCAATCTCCAGTCTTTCTCCCGCCTTCGCCAGAACTTCCAACACTCTTCTATCATTTGGTGTCACGAAAGCAGCAAGCAGCTCCGGATGGTCATTGGACAACCACTGATCGTAGGGCAACACGGTCAACGGGAAAGATTCCTTATAAACCACTTCGCCCTTTCCATCTGCCGGCATCAGCTCCACAACAATATTGCCTTCCAGTTTTTCATTGTAGCTCAACAGTTTTTCAGGATTGATTACAAGATTCGGCTCGTTAACATCCACATATTCACCGGCCTTAATCTCATCAATATGGCCAATCCAGGACTCAGCAAAATCCGGAACAAAAGACAATTTGGTCTGAAGCCCTCGCACAGTCTCTTCCCCATCATTGAAAATCCTGATTTTCCAGATTTTATCCAAATCATTCAGATGACGGATATAATTCAAATTTTTATCATAGGTCATTTCAACTCTGAATTTATAAAGCATCGTCATCCTCTCCCTCTTCGTTCCAAGCATCATAAATCGTATGCCTGCTGTCCATTCTGCCTCGGTGCATCCGGACATCTTCCTTGGCATCCTCCGTTTTCTTTACGTCAGAATCTTTTTTATCACTCTCGGTTTCATTCTCTCCGCATCCTCCTTTTTCGGCTTTGGCAGCTTTTTTCATTACCGCTTCACTTATACTTTCTGCGGAATCATTCTCACACTCTGTTGAACTACCGGACTCCGACTCCTCTATATCATCATCCTCCGGGCAATTTTTTTCCAGGTCATCCATCACAACCTTATACATTTTTCCGAAACCTTTACCGAAACCCTTGCCGGTCCCACGAATTGTTTTTCTAAACATACCTTTGATAAGAAACCATATGTCTTTAAATTGATTATCTGCCTGTCGGTTTTTCTCTGTGACACTTATAAAAGAGACAGTCATCAAAAGTCCCACCATTGTAAAACTAATCAGCATAGAAGTAGTACCGGCTGCAATAAACGGCAAAGTGATACCGGTTAATGGAAAAACACCCAGATTGCCGCCAATGATAAACATTGCCTGTACAAACAACATCAATGCCAACCCCAGTGCAATTCCCTGATGAAATCGTGTTGTCTCAAGGCTTCTCTGAATGCGGATTCCCTCACGAAACATGATCATATTCATTAAAATGACAAAGAAACCCATGGCAAATCCAAAAAAGCTGACAATGGATGCAAAAATCATATCCGATTCCATCACAACGATATAAATAAATTCATGACCTCCCGCACCAGTCAGCCCGCCCAGCCGCATAGCTCTAGCCGCCTGTGCTGTCTGGTATAAAGCATCACTGTTATCTATATCCCGTACCCCCAGCAGTCTTTCCTGCAAATCTGCCGGAAACAGGGGAATAACAAAACGCTGCACACATTTATTGTATAAACCAAGGACAACCTCTTTCAGCTTGTGAACCAATCCATGTCCGGCTTCTCTGTACAACCCCGTCGCTGTATTGCCCCAAAATTCATTTTTGCAAAATGTCTGTATGTAATCACTGCGAAAAGCGGCATTCTCTGCCAACACTGTCAGCATACCAACCCCTTCCGGCTCCTGGCCAGCGGCCTTCTCTTCCTCCGTCGCTGTCCTGAAATCTGCTTGTGTCACGGAACCATCTGACAGCTTCTGAATAGCTGCCTCGAAATCAGTACTCTCTGCCTCAGATAATCCCTCCAGATGATCTTCAACCATCTGCCGAAGTTTATCTGTTCCCGAAACAGTTTTGCCTTCACTGTCTGTCACGTCTCTTACCTGGCCGGCAAAGGCTGCGGCAAACTTTTCTGCCGGAGCCTTTGTCAGAGCTTCAGCATAAAAACCGGAACCGAAGGAAAAAAGCAAAACAACCGCCGTTGTCCCTGCCAGCAGGACACCCCCGAGCCACCACAGCTTATTTGGAAAAACAAACAGGAAAATCAGGAAAACGATGCCCATGACAATCAGTGTACCATACTCAGAGATAATCCCCAGACAAACAACATTACCGCACATATAGAGAACAGCCAGACCCGATCGTACAAAGCTCTGTTTCTTGCTCAACAATCCTGCAATAACGAATACAAACAGGATCTTGACAAATTCCGTCAGCTGAATGCCATGGAACCATGCTCTGACGCCGCCTACTGACTGGCCGCCCGCCAACAATAAGCAATAGATGGCAAATGTCAGCGCTGCCATACCGAAAACCGCAAAATCATTACTCAGTATTTTATGAAAACGCGGATACAGGAGCAGCACCGCAAGAACTGCCAAAAAGCCAAGGATATAGTCCATATTCACTGCTTTATAATCCTCTGCAGCAGCTTTTCCGGCTTCTCTGAGAACATCCGCATGAAAAAAATAGACTTCCTGGCAGGCATGAATCAAATTTCCCACCGTTGCCAGCATAAATACAGCCATCAGAAGTCTCTTGTTGGCCCCCAGCTGCTCTGCTGCCACCATAAGGATAATGCCGAACAGCATCAACCAAAATTCTATATTGCCAAACTCGTTGAGGGCTCCTTTGCCGGCTGCCTCGAACGCACAAAACAAACTAAACAGCAAGAAAAGGATTAACTCCTTATAGATTTTTATCCACTCACTCATCTTCTGTCCGGCACTCATTGTGTATCTCCCCTTTCCAGAATATCCTGCAGTTCCTGAATCATTTCTTCATCCTTAAGTCTGAATTTAACCTCCACACGACGTGATTTCGCCAGATCAACCTTTCCATCAGCACCATAAACAGGATTACTGAAAGAACGGCCATTGGCTGTAATAACTGAACGAAGCTGTTCTTTCTGCTCTTTACTCAGACTGCTGTCAGAAAGGCAGTATTCTACAACAGATAATGCCCTGTCCTGACTGAGCCCAAGGTTATACATGTAACCGGAATCTGTGTCTGTATGCCCCTCAATGATAATCTCTGCGATATCTTCTTTAAACTCATTGCTGAACAAAACACCTATATAAACCGGCAGAAAACGATCCAGAAATTTGATGCCCTCACTCTTTAATTCCGATTTACTCCTGTCATATAAAATACTGGCATCAAAAACAATGGCCCCTGTCTGCTGATCAATATTAATAGCAATATCTTCTTTAGAAAACTCCTGATTCAACGCCTCAATGATTTCCTGCTTTACACCAATGATCTTATCAATTTCTGCCTGCTTTTCTTCCAGTTCCTCTTTTAACTTCAGATATTCTTCTGCTTGTTTTTCAAGAAGATCCTGTCTGGCCAACAGTTCCTCATTCTGCTCTGCCAATTTATCTTTGTAATCATTTAATGCTACGATTGCTACTGCAATGACTAATACGAAAATCAGCAGCAGAGCCGCCATCATATCCGAATAACTCTGCCAATAGCTGACATTTTCTTCTTTTTTTACATGATCTCTTCTCCGCATGATTATCCTTTACTCTCCCCCTCTTATATCATAGCATTCCTCTCCATCTACTTTCTTCCCCATCTGGACCAAAATGGCTGTTTTCTTTCTTCTTCCAGCGCAAGCAATCTTTCCTGGAAAACTTTCTGTTCTCTAATCCAGATGTCTATCTTCTCATTCAATGCCTGAACCCACTTTTCCTCATCCTGCTGAGCAGTCTTTGACGGCAGCTGAATTTTGCCGGTACCCGTCAATGACGATAACGTATTGGCGATCTTCGCATTCAGAAACGTAATATCTTCCTGCATATTTGCCATCTGCTGAAGTCCCTCTATCATCCTCTGCTGAACAGCCTGATTTTCTCTGACATTTGCTTCAATCTGGGCAGATACATGAGACAGCATCTCCTTCATACCTTCATTCTGTATATGCTTGATATTCTGAGCATTTTCACTCTGTATATGCTCGATATTCTGAGCATTTTCACTCTGAAGTTTCTGCATTGTTGTCATATAACCTGACAGCATCTCTTTGATATCTTCAAACTGCATAGGATCCTGTTCCCGCTCAGCCAGTGTTTCTGCAGCTTTGGTAAACTGAGCAAGACTTTCACTCAACTGCTGCTGATTAGCGCTGATTTTCTCACATGTCTGATCAAGATTTCCTTCATGTTCTTCCATGATTTTCAAAAGATTATTTTGTTCAACTGTCATTTTCTCCATAACCAAATGCTGTGTATCCGCCATTTTCTGAATATCTTCAGACCATTTGACCATATTTTCAATTACCTTTGCTGAATCCTGGGAATTTTGTTCTAAAAGAGGAATATAATTGCTCAACTGTTCCAAAATAATACCGGCACGTTCATTAATCTTAGAAGTATTCTGGCCTGTCTTTACAATCTGCCGAATCAATTCATAGAGTTCTATGCTCATATTACTCTGTGCCTTACTTAATGCATCAACACTCTTTCCCAGCACATTAACATGACTGTTCAATGCGCCGCTCATCTGCGTTACAAAGGCATTCACAATATTCTCCAGTGAATTTGCCTGTTCCTTATGAAAATCCAGCATCATAGAATCCAATGCCTGTACAATCCTGTCAAAAAACGGCGATAACGTCTCTGCCATCTGATGTCCCAGACGTTCCCCAAGACGTTCATCCAAAAGTGCTTTAATATCCTGCATCAGTGCATTATTCTCTGCTTGCCGACTGTCCATCCGTTCCGCCATTGCTTTCTGTGAAACCGGCTCTAATACACTGTGGAAAGCATCATAAAAATGATTCAATTCCTGCGTCAGTCTTGTTGTTGTTCTTCTGAAAATAATGTTATAAAGAATTGATAATGAAACACCATAAATAGACGTATAGAAAGCCACATTCAAACCGCCCACCAATGCTTCAACAGAGGACGTCATCTGATCTGCATTGGAAAAATCGAAACTTCGAAGCCCCATTACAAGGCCAAGGAATGTTCCCAAAATCCCCATTGCTGTCAGAATACCGGCCCCCTGTGCCCAGACATTGTAATTACAGGATTCCAAAATCTCACTTTCAAAAATGTAATCCTCAACATTGCAATCCATTCCATCTGAACTCTTCCAACTCTCCCGAAGCCGCATCCAGTCCCCCTCGGTCTCAGGATATTTAAAATGCATCTGCTCCATCAAATCAAGATAGGCTTTATTTCCTCGAGTCCCTTTCGCTTTTGCCTCTAAAAGAGCGTCTGTAATACGCTTCAGATCGTCCGATATATGACATACCTTACTAATACTATGTTTGTCTGCAATAAAAATAAGCATGCCCATTAATGCCAAAAAGACATAGTTAATAAGCATGCTTCTGTCAAACCCACCCAAAACGGCCGTTGCCGCACATAACGCAATCCACGCCGCATAAAGAAAATTTTTGTTTCCTGATTTTTTCATAATGCATCTCTCCTGTTTTAGTTTAATCTTGCCTAAATAAGAATCCCCAATTTACACCTTTTTTCCTCACTTTTTCACCTATAATGTGAAATTTCAGCAAGTTATTTTTAATAAACGTTATATTAATTATAGTCTTTTATATCCGACAGTGTCAATGAAATACGCATTTTTGAGATGCTTTTTGTCGAAAAAAAACGACTCTCTAAAGACAGCATGGGGCTGCCGCATTTATTGGCGGCAGCCCCATTAAAGTGTTGTTCTTCACCCTATTTCTTCACAACATGAATCCCTGCTATCTTCCTTGATTGAATGATGATTTTACATCGTCTGTTAAATAATATTTTCTTCCTCTATTTTCACCTTCTGCAATTAAAACCCCTTTATCTACCAGTCCATTCAGCAGGTTTCTTGTGGCCGTTGTTCCCACACCGATAATCTCCCTGGCTGATGCATTGGTCACCCATGAATGATTGCTTAAATAATCCAGAATAGCCTGCTCATGATCATTCAAAGAAAAACCGTATTTATTATATATTGTCTTTTTGTGTCCGCCTTTAAGTGCAACAACTACGCCGCCCTTATCCTGGCGAAAACAAACTTTTACCCCTGAATCCCGACAAATCTTCTGAACCTTATTTAAGCCAAGTCCCATGCCGCATAGATCACCTGTATAATAAAGGACTCTTGCAATAAGCGGATTTCTCGGAACAGGTCTCTGTACATTCACACAAAAATCATCAAAATCATATCCATGCGGCAGCTCACCCGGATTAAAAATTTCCAGCTCATCATCGTAAATAACAACTTCATTGCATTGTGTACTATTATAATCCCGATGGCAAAATGCATTGCATAGAATTTCATGTACTGCTTCCATAGGATAACCCTCTGTTTGTTCTGCTATAAATGTTGCTGCTGCATCTATATTTTCAAACAAATTTCCTTCTATCCTTTTCTGCGAAACAATGTCGTATCTATCTTTTCCACGGCATACAGCCATTTGCAATTCTGCATAAGGTGTCTCACATAATAATACTGCGCCCGCATTGTTTAACCATTCCCCATCTGTCAGAGATAACTTCTGCCACCTATGTTCACCTAATTCATCACTCTGCATACGTTCCGCTTTGCTTATTCTTTCAAGAAGCTTTTCAACAGCAGTTTTTGAAAGGTCTTCCGGCTTCCATAAAGATTGTTTTTCTTCCCATAGTCCAACAGCCTCCTGGTTCGTTTTTGCAGGCACAGTTGTACTATTTTCTGATTTTCTCTCCCATTTATTGCTCACTATACGAATCTGATTCACATGCATGACCAAATCCTCTTTTCTCTCTATACCGATCTCATTCACCGGCCTTTACGTGGATACAGCTCTTTCTATCTTATAAGTCATTCTCTATTTCCAAATACTTCTCAATTAATTCCTGTTTTGTATAATCCAACTCTTTACATGACGCCGTTTCTTCATAAAGCATTGGCAAATCAAATAAAGTCATATATAAACAGAACGCATCATAATACTCACTGTCCTCTAAAATATCATCATAGACATCCTGTTCTTCTTCTGTCAGCTTCATATCTTTTTTGATTTTTTCAGCAACTGTATAAATATCTTCTAATTCCTGTCTGCTTAGCATAATCATTATTCCTCCCTTATTACTTTCTTTTTTTCTTATCTGCGATGTCCCGATAAATTCTTGATTCCCCTACTAATTTTTTTACTGCATCGTCTGTAGTTGAATCTGCCATGATAGTCTGAACCAAGTCTATCATAATCTTTTTATTTAACCTGGCTACCCAGTTTTTAGTATTCTTTTGTTCATATAGGTCTGTAAATACAGCATATCCTTTTTTTTCATAATCTTCGAAAGGCTGTTCCAGCTTGCTCATATATAATTCGCCAAAGGCGACTTGAATGATCTGTACTGCTGAGTTAAATGCTAAAACGAAAGCATCCGATAACTTAAACATGGTTTTCCCCTGCATCGTTTTCCATGCCCAGCCATCAGCTGAAAAGCAATTTGTCTGTCTCAAAACAACCGGCAATATCTTGGAATAACACAAAAGAATGATTTGAAAAGGTTCTTCGTCTGAATTCATAACCATCTGCATATATCGTCTGGAAATTACTTCGCTTAGCTCTCTCATTTCTTCCGCATATTTATCTTTTAAATACTCTTGATAATCTTCCCGGTCAGTTTTAAGCTTTTCGCCGTTCTCATCCGTTCTCTGCTCATTTTCACTTACAAACTTCTTCCGATAATCATAACATTCTGTAAGATATTCCTTTGCCTGATTCATATATGTCCCTTTGGCATACTCTGCAAACATCCAACCAGGATGATCTTCCAAAGATGTTTTATAACTTTCCAAAACATCCTCTCCCCAAAGTTCTATTCTTCCCATCTGTACAATTTCCTGATAGCTATTCGCATTTGCAGATGATTTTCTGCTCAAGTATGACCATATTGCTGCTCTTGAATATTCCTCCGTCAAATTCAGCAATTCCGTCCATCGATTGTCCTGACTATCACAGGCATTCTGCTGCATTTCCTCATACAGAGCCTGGATTCTAAGTCTAAGCTCTTGTCTCTGTTGACGTCTTGTTCTTATCATACTTTCTCTGTTTTCATTTATCTCCATTGCTCTTCCTCCTGTTATCTATGTAAGTTCAAAGAACTTTTATCTTTATATTCCTATTATCTGCCGTTATTGCTTATTTTCCTCAGCTTAATTCTGCGCTCTTCTGGTCCCACACAGAAATTGCTTTCTCCGCCATCGCAATTTGTGCTGCAATCCAATCCGAAGCAACCGTACAACCGCTGTATGCCGTCGTTAAATCATAAATCACCTTGCCAGATTTCGAATCAATATAAAAACATCCCCAAATATTTCTATTCAAATCCATGCACCATTCGGCCAATTCCTGTATATCCGTTTCCGGAACGGCTCCTGAGAGTACTGCTAAAAATTGTAATTTCCCCAAATCCGGTTTAACCTCTATGTAATAGCTATACCCCTGATCTGTTCCGTCAATTCTGCAGCGGACTTCCATATAATTTGGAATATTTATGTAGCTAATTCGATAGATTTGCAAGGTTTGCGTTAATTGTTCATACACTTCAAATGCCTTCGAAAACTTATCATAATTGAATTCTCTTCGTTCTTGTACTGCCTTCACCTCTCCTGCAGTACAACCGTTTTTATTTACATCCGCTGCCCATCGACGCAATACTTCCATTTGATCAAATATATATTCAACCAAAGCATTTCCTATCTCTATGGCATCGGTTTCATCCCCCATGACATATTGAATTTTGAAAAACATCTGGCCTGAATTACCAACGACGATTAATTTTCCCAACAGGCTCTTGGAATTATAAGCATTGGCTGCCATCATTGCATCAGAAATCCGATCCTCAACAATTTTTGTCGCCAATACCCCTGTTATCTCCAGAAAACAATCATTTTTCTCAATATTCACCGAAAAATCAACTTCATTTTCTTGTCTTTCGCTGATTCTTTGCTTTAAAGTATCTAAAATATCTCCAGCCATCCTTTTCTCCTCCTATCTCAGCGTGCATCCATTCTGGATTTTGATTCAAGTACTTCTCTGATATCCTGACTATTCAAATGATTTTTCTGCATCAACATATCTGCCAATAACTTAATTTCTCCTTTGTTCTCCCCTACCTTAGATATCGTTTCATCTAACATCTGATTTAAAATAGCATTCACCCTGTCATGAAGTTCATGGGTCAAATCACTATATAATCCATTGCGTTCATGAATAACGGCCATACCAAATTCTCTATCCATTCCCCATTGGCCAATCATCTTCTCTGCCAACTGTGTTGCCACATTCAAATCATTCGCCGCCCCTGAGGATACACCATCTTCCTCACCGTAAATTACAATCTCCGCTGCACGGCCGGCAAGTGCTTCCTGAATGCGCTCATGGACCTGTTGGCGCGTAAGATTGAATGCACCACATCCATGTTCCTGCATCATATAACCACCATAACTTTTGTTTCCCATGATTGTCAGATATGCCGGTATATGATTATTTTTCCAGCATACAAAAGCATGCCCTGCTTCATGTATTGCAATCCGCCTCAATTCATCTTTTGTACAAAGACTATTAGTATCCGTACCATCATCATATGAGGCAAAAGCCTCCTCCAGAATTTCATCCGTAACGAATTCTGATTTTTTCTCAACCGCACATCGCATTGAAAAACTAAGAATCAATTTAATCTTTGCCAATGTCATACCGCCGCTTCCGGCTGCAATTCTATCCGCTTCCCTATCACTAAAAGCCAGCACCGGGCTCTGATTCTTCCGCTGTTTAAGGAAACGAAATCGTTCTTCCTTGTTCGGCAGATCCACCAGAATTTTTCTGTCAAAACGTCTAAGCAAAGCCGGATCCAAGGAATGTTTGTCTTTGCCATTTACATCAAAGTTAGTTGCCGCCAACACGAAGACCTGATTTTCTTCCGACGTTCCAAAACCGCTCATTTCCGTCAGCAAGGCATTCAGCGTATCACTTCTGGCTGAATCTGCATCTCTATTCTGACGATTCTTTCCAATGGCATCAATTTCATCAATAAACAATATCGTCGGCGCATATTTACGTGCAGTTCTGAAAAGTGCATGCACCAATTCAGGTCCCTCACCGACATATTTTTTCAGGAACTGGCTTCCTTCAGCAGACATAAATGTCATCTTTGCTTCTGCTGCCATCGCCTTCGCCAGCATTGTCTTGCCTGTTCCCGGTACCCCATACAGCAGAACCCCTTTCGGAGGCGAGAATCCCTTTGCACTATACTGATTCGGATGTTTCATGTATTCCACAAAAAACTTTAATTCCTCTTTTGCTTCCTCTGCACCTATAATATCGCCAAAAGTCACACTTGGCCTCTCTGCCTCCCCTAATATACGTCCCGAATCAACACCCTCCACTGCATAACGCAGTTTAAAATCTTTCAAAATAACTTCAGCTGTCACACCATCCTTTGATATGCGTTGATACGTATCATATTGCAAAACCTGATGATCTCTTGCCAATCGTTTCATCGCTTTCTGATGATCATCCGCTGTCAAAAACAATTCCTTAATTTCTGAAGGAACTTTATCCAGGTCAAGGTCAACCCTAAAGGAAATCTTCTTCATTTTATTGAGCCGTTCATTACTCGATGCTGAAGCCATTTGCCGAAAGAGTTCAAAGATCTCCTTACTCAAAAACTTTTCTGCACGCCCACTGATCATTCGAGCATCAGCAGTTCCGCCCTCTGCCAACATCAGTGCTGTACTAACATACTTATCCAGTTGAATCTCCACATTAAATTTTTCCTCCAGATTTGTCACCCATCTATTCAGATGGTATTTCAAAATCTGCTTTAAATATTGTGGCTCCATTCGGTTAAACAAAATAACATTCCCCGATGCAAATCTTGAACATAAAGCCGGCGGAAAAAACGGATTTCCTGTTCTCGGATCACATTCCGTACGCAAAGTCTGTATCACAGCCCGCTTCGGTATCTTGTCTAAGCAAGTATTCCTTACATCGTCATAAATAGAATATCCTGCATTCGTCGTCAATATAATCATTGTCTGATCAAAACATATTTCCTTATCCGTACAACTGTCTCGTAATCTACCTGCATCCAATATCTGCAAAAATAAATGCAAAACATTCAAATGTGCCTTCTCTATCTCATCAAAAATCAGCACACACTCCGGATTATTCTTGACGAATCCTGTCACATTGCCTTCTTTACTTCCTTTATAGACACCGTCTGAACCGGCAAACTCCATTACAGCATCTTTGTCCGAATACTCACTCATATCAAATCTGGCAAAAGGCAACTTCAACACTTCTGCCACAGTCTCCGCCAGATAGGTTTTGCCAACTCCCGGCGCTCCCACAAACAAAAAAGTTGCTGCTGGTTTTCTTATGGAAGAATCCGTCGTCTTCAATAATTCTGCCTGAAAATACCCTGTCACAAAGGAACTGACCGCATGTTCCTGCCCATAGACCTTCCTCAGAAGAGTCTCTTGAAGCTTTTCTGACTCTGCTGCCAGCTTGCACAACATCGATAAACTTGTTTCAGCCTTGGCAGATGCATCATTCATCCCTTCCAAAGCATCCCGCGTACTATCACTATCCTGAAATTCTTCCCCCGTTTCTATCCTTGCTTTCCAATCCGAAAAAACTTTTTTATGATCCATCCTCTTCTTACACCGTCCCTCTTGCAGACTGACATACGATCACATCAAGCCTCTATGCCATATTCCGCCTATTCTTACCTTTTATTTTACCAAATAACAGGATGTTTTCCAATGAAAAAGGACTTTTTTCAAAATAGCAACAGAAATATTGAGGAAAAACACATTATCAAAACAGATTAAGTCATGTAAGTGCTCAAATAGTGTTTGATTTCATCACACTAATCATCTCACGGAAGGAGAATATACATATGCTCAATCGAACGAAAATCATTGAATTCATCAGACACCACAAATTATCGCTTGTTGTATTCATATGTTTTTTGTTGTTACTGTTCACAGCCGACAATTGGCAGCAAAAGCAATTTGCCAAAGCAGATCAGGCCTATCATTTAATGAATGAAAACAACTATGCTGAAGCTGCCGCCTTATTTGAAGAATATCTTTCCACAGATTCTTCAATATACTGGCGCGGCATCCAATTTGTAAACGGAAGCACCAGCATGTTTACACAGGACAACGCAGAAAATGCATTGCAGCAATGTCGGCAAATGATTGAAAAACATTAGCCACCTTTTATCCTTTATTGAAAATGGCAGGACGTTGCTCCTGCCATTTTCAATATCAATCGAACTTCTTAAATTTAAATCGAAAACAAACAGGTCCATTTTGTGTAAGATTAACGAATGCTTCTCCTACCCCCAGTTCCATAATATCCCAATCTTCAATCGCATTTCCCTCACGTTGAATTACAATCGGATTTCCATCATATCTAAAAGCTATATTTTGATAATTAATACCAAATCGCTCTGAAATAAACTTCCGAGATTCCAAATCCCATGTTTGGAAACAAATACTATTCATAAATCCGGCAGCTATGACTTTTCCTTTTTCTTTCCCGTATCCATCATAAAATTGCATGATACTCTGCAAGCCTGCTACGACTTTTACCCCAAGGCTTCTCCCGAAATTCAAAGCATCTTGGAAATGTTCTAGGTCAACAAGAAGGCTAGCCTCATCAATGATCAAATAAGTATTTCCTCTTCGATTCGCTCTTCCCCCCATTGCCTCTTTTAAAGCAAGATCTATGAGCAGCCTGTAAATCGGAGCCAACGTCATTCCAACACCTAAATCATATTCAATAAAGACCATTTTTCTTCCTTTCTTTCGTACCAGCTCCCTCATACTGATACTTCCATTTCCATAATCCTTCGAAAACGGCCCCGTAAAAATGTCATTCACCATCGAATTGATTGTAGCCAAAACAGACATACCTTGTCCACCTAACATCTTCCCTGCTGCATCTAGCCCCAAATATGTAGCAGCATTTCTGAAATCTTCATACTTACGCAGCATATTATAATAACCTACAGCAGATATTTTTTCTGTGTACCTTACAAAATCAGCTGTGTGTAAATCTATATCTTTCCCTTCTTCTTTTTGCTCACGAATTTTATGAATTAAGACTTTTGAAACAATATCGGCCGCTGCCAACGCAAAAAATGGCTGCTGCTGAGATTCTCTGCCCTTAAATAGCTGTGCTGAGATTTCTTTTGCAACAAGCATGCTTTCTTCCTCTTCAAACTCACCTTTTTCATTCTTCAGCTCATCAAATATATTCCACGATTTTGTAATGTTTTTATACTCCGCATTGTGTCCAATAAGTATATGTCTATCATTATCTGCATCAAAAAATCTGTTCTTGTAATCTCCTTTAGAATCAAAAATAATCATTATATCATCATCCGTCATTACACGTTGTAATGAATCTATCATAAAATTGATGACATTGGTTTTTCCGGAACCTGTTCCACCTAAAAGGAGCAAATGCTTGGAGAGAACATCTTCGGTGAGCCCAAATCCTCTCCCACCATCAGCATCATCAAAAAAAATCTTACATTGCTCCTTCTTTACTCTCGGCGGTTTCTGATATAAAATATCTTCGCCATAGATTATTTTTTTCTCTGTTTCAAGTCTACGCTCTGCCGCTGATGATTCACTCTCTTCATAATTTTTTCTCATTCCGAACATTGATTATCCCCTTTACATAGCCATGCCGCCATCCATACCATTATCCATGTCATTGTCCATGCCACTATCCGGCTCTTCCCCACCGGGCTGTTCATCCAGACTCTCATCTAACTCTGGTAACTCATCCAGATCTTCCTGTAGCTCCGGCAATTCGTCCAGATCTTCCTGTAATTCCGGCAGCTCTTCTAATTCTTCCTGTAATTCCGGCAGCTCTTCTAACTCTTCCGATAACTCCGGCTCCATATCTTTTTTTATATCTATACTATCTTTAGGACTTGAATCATCACCGTCTCTATCAAATCCCGTTGTCTGGGCCAATTCCTGTTCTTGTGCGCCTTTTGTCCACTGCCCATCATCTCCTGTTTGACCGTTTTCTAACGACACTTGATTTATCCGATCTATTACCTCTTTATCTACCTGTATACTTTTCAGAAAATCCTCTCTGCTCATATTCTTTCCTCCCAACATCCATTCATGTTTTATTGTCTTCCTGACAGTATATGTACCAATTCATTATATCGACCCTTTGTAATGTTGCAGAACATAACCTGCGTCGGATTATGAGAATTGGCATTATACTTCACAGGAATACTCACTTTGCAAAATAAAATTCCAAATCTTACTTTCATCATATTTGTGTTGACAAATTCAGAAATTGGATATATATCTTGTGTCCCAAAAAATGGTGGAATACCTTTCTTAACCACAATACATCTTGTACCTTTGCAATAAGCATATCTTTCAAATGGGTTGAAAAAATTCATTGCCTTCCACTCGCGCACATAATTTGTCCGCGAATTTCTGCCTTTTGAAAAGGACTTAGTATCTATTTCTGCCTCTTCTTTATTGAGTATTTTTAAAATGCTTTCGCTAAATTTTCGAAAATCGCCTTTACATCCCCAGAAATAGTATCCTGCCGTTAACACTGCAATGACAACCAGAAAAGGAATTGCTCTCCCAACTCCTTTATAGCAAATGAATGATAAAACTGCAGTAATGCTAACCAATACCACTTTGTTTTTAGACTTATCTAAAAACAAAACAGTCAAAACTAATGCTGCAAACATCAATACCCACGCAAAATATGTATCATCGCCATTCCCTGATAATACAGTATAAAGAATAATAAAAATAATGATTCCCTTGAAGATTGTTTTAATTTTATCCATTATGTCCATGACTTCTTCCTCCAAAAAAATATTTTTATGCTTATACTTTATTATCGGTTTTACAACCTTTTTTCACTCATCGTTCCCGAATTTATTAAAAATACCCCTTAAGTAGATTTTTTCTTCACTTTGCCTACTTAAGAGGTATCATATCAATGAATTACTGTCATTTTTATCTGAATAATAATCTACAATTGTTATTCAAATCAAATACGGCATTTCAAATTCAATTTAAACCAGATTTCCATAACCATCTCCGCATCAAATAGCGCATTGTGTATGTGCTTTTCATCTTTATCGTTCTTTAAGAACTGCGTTCTGTCTACCAAGGGGTCATATCCCGCTGCCATTAACATACTGCTTAAATCAAGCATTGGAAACGGCCCCTGATATTTTCTCTCTGCTTCATTTTTCATTACGCATTTCATAAACAAACGACTTTCTACAGGATACATTACATCTGCAACTGCATAAGCCTCTTCTCTATATTTCATCCAGACAGCCCACACCTTGTCAAGCAATTCATCCTCGTCTTCACAAGCCTCATAATCACTCAGAATCGGAAACACGTTTTCTTTCGTCCAGCTATCATTGATAACCATGTTTTCTTTGGTAATACCATAATACCTTTTTTCTATTATATTGCCCGATGCATCAGTCACAACAATGCCCACTGTCAAAAATGAGCCATAGAGTCCATCGGTTTCTGCGTCTATAAATAGAAATTTTGTCCTCATTTTACATACCTGCTCTCACGATATCCAGGAACCATTGTACAAGACCAATCCATCCGTGATCTGCCACAATGGCAATGATATTCACAATTACATCAACAACAATGGCTCTTATTGCCCATTTTAAGCCTTTATCAGTATCTCTATTTCCCTGACTTACATTTGTTGCCTCATACAAACTTTCCAACTGTTCATCAAGTATGGCTTGCTCTTCCTGCACCATCATCTGATTCTGAAGCAAATGGTAAATATCTATGCCCTGCTCCTGACAGGAGGCTTCCAATATGAGAATCTGATTTTTAAAGGTTATGTATTTTTCCTGCAAATTAATCAATGTCTCTGCCTGTGTTTTGTCAATAATTCCCTTTTTATCAACTCCCTGGACGATACGTCCAGCTTTACCAGAGTGAACTGCAATACCGATTCTCTGTGCAAGTACTAATGATAGTAAATACACATATTCTGTAATAAATGGACGTAAAACACTTGAAATGATGTACGGCGACTCTCCTGTCAAACAGAAAAAGGAGAAATTTGTTACGCTATAAATCGTTCCCCACTCCTGCCACCTGAGATAAAGTGCTTTTTCAAGGAACTCTGTCCGCATCTCACCATTCTGACAGGTCGGATCGCCCGGATCAACAAACACAATAGAATACAGCAGCTTTTGAAATTCTTCCTCATTTCTATTTCTTGGATGCTTCCAATCCATTGTACGCATTTTTTCAGACAACTCATCATCTCTTAACAGACAGAACACATGCATTCGATCATCTGCAGTTGGCAAAATCTCCTCACTGCTAAAATCTTTTCCTGTAGCTTCCCGACCAATCCTACAATTGAGAAATGCATAAAGGAAATCCGCTGATTCAAGGAGTCCTTTTTCCTCAACACATTCATCATTCAGACATTTCTTTGCTATATTTCTAAAGTTTGTCAAATACATCTGCCTCTCGCCTACTATGCCTATCTCATCCGCACATAGCATAAATCCATCAGGCTTATCCGGCAGAAACGGAAGCGAAATACGTCTGCCATAGTCATTAATTCTTTTAATATCCTGAATCAACGGATACTCATTATTAACAGTCTGTATAAACAGGATACCGACACCGTGCCTGTAAACATGCAGTTCAACAGATTGAATCGGCAGTAAATACTTCTGTTCACCAATTTCAATTTGATACTTCCAATTTTCTCCATCCTTAAAGGGATATTTCAATATCGTACATATATCTATATCCGTATCTCCACCTGTCTGCATAAAAATATCTTTGGCAGAAGAGCTCAGATACTGATTCAGCATGAAAAGATCCTTGTCTATTTTCCCATCTTTACGCATTTTCTTAATATCCATTGGTTTCTTTTCCCAGCCTTTTTCCTTAAATGGCCTCGCATAGTCTTTCACGTTTTCCTCCTGCCATTTAAATTCAAAAGGCCATGCAAATATATGATTACATTTCGACATCAATACAGCTTCAGTTGCCTTCATTTATCTTCTATCTCCTACCTCTGTTATATTGGTTTTGTCCTCGTCTTTGCTGCCCATTTCTATTATTTGTCTGATTTTGCTGATTTATATTAATTTCATGAAATTGTTCAGTCACTCTTTTCGAGAAAAGTCCAAATCCCACATGTGTTTTCGCTCCCACTCCCATATCCAGAATCAGAGCCTCAAAAAGAGCTTTCTTCTCTTCTGCCGATACAATGATTGTCCCGTCCTCTGAACAATAATCTGACAAAATAAAACAGAAATCAAATTTCACATCCGGTCTGACCTTAATCTGACTGATTGGATTGGGATTTTTGAATTTTCCTGCTGTATGCGGTGTAATAAATTCCATGTCCAACAGTCTCTTTCCAGCAAAGCCAATAACCGGAAATGCCCCCAAGAATACATCCTTATTATCAAATATATTCTCTTTCAATTTATCAATATCCACATCATCCTTGCCTAATAATGTCCGGATATATTCTTCATATTCCAAAGAGATTTCCGGCTTCTTCTCATCACCAGGGAAACATGCCCTCAATGCTCCTTTTAACGATGATCCTGGGATATAAGGTAATCCCGTAACATAATCAAATGAAAAACCACATTTGATGGCTCCATCCATTTTCAGCGAATGCTCATTTCCCGTACCTATCATTAATCCTGGATATTTTGTATATAACTGAAAATCCTTATACCCTTTCATTTGCAATGATTGCCATTTTTGAACCGGAGACGGTATCTTAAAGGAAAAATCTCTTATTGCATCATTATGCTCTTTCAATCTATCTGTATTTCCCGTATTAGTATGATTTTCCCCGCCGCCATTTTCAAACGCAGACCAATCAATCTCATCAAAATATGATACATTGAAAATATAATTCATATTTTCTGAAGTATATTTCATCCTCTAACTGCCTCCTAATCCTTTTCTAAGGTATATAAATTCATTGCCAATTTTAATGCAATCGCTGCATTAAGAACATCTTCCTTACAAGTATCGCCTTTCTCCCTTACATATTCAAACAGGGTATTATATTTACTCGTCACAATGTTATTCTTTTTCATAATCTCAAGAATAGCATCCATAATATACTGTCGTTTCACACTGGCACCTCCCTGGTCGGAGAAAAAAGCCACTGCCGGTATCAAACTCCCCATCGTCACTGCTGCTCCAAAAGTAGATACCTGCCCTCTCCAGGTTTTCTTTATCTTACCATTTTCCACAATTCCTGAATTTTTCAATACATCATAGGCAACAACAACCTCGTCGTTAATGATTGCTTTATTCATACCGTTATGCCTCCTTCACTGAAACTTTACAAAGACCATACCCAATAGAGGCATTACCCCCAAATTGCACGACCTTACCATCCACAGCCTTCTTAAAAATATCCAAATTTTCTTTTGTGCCTAACACTGCAAACGAGAAAAGACTTTCATGAGGCACAACCTGTTCATACCAAAGGTTCTTGCTGATACCATTGTCCAGTTTATTTCTTGCCATAACTGGCAATTCTATTTTTTTGAAAATTTCTTCCGACAACACATAAAGACTTTTTCCATCTAAATCTATTTTTTCTTCGAGCGGAAATCCCTCAACACTCTCCCTTGCATCTGCCGGTTTTCTTTCACAAGCAACATCTTTGCCAAGGAATATTTTACAATTATCAACATATTTGTTGATTGCAGTCTGTGTAGTTATCAAATAGTATGCCGCTTTGCCTGAAGAGGCCCTTGCTGCACGTGCAAGCATATCTGCGCACAAAATTTTCAGCTGTCCAGGAGTTGTATCCCCTGCCCGATCTGCTCCAAACAATGCAGATACATGTGTTCTTAAATTCGTATCTGAATTAAAATATTCTCTCAATGCACCTTTTACCCCTGATGCATTAATTGTCGGATAACCGGTTATCGGATCCTTTTCTACTTCATTATCAATAATATTGTAATTGACATCTCCATTACCTACATGCATATTTGTGATACATTCAAGATTTACAATAATTGCTGCCATTTTACATACCTCCCAATTGAACAATATAATTATAACCTATTTGTTTTCCATTCTCATTTGACATTGCAGGAGCATCTGAACCATAAAATACACTGCCGCTTTGAACAAGGTTAAATCTCTGACTGCTTTTCCTCAGCCTGCCAATATGCTTTCGCTCATTATATGCAGTTTCAAGATTTCTCAATTGCTTTTGCTCAGCAATGAAAAAATCTTTCGCTTTCCATTCCGCATCAACAATTAAATCCGACAATGCATACTGCCACTTCCCAGAATAATTTGCAAACGCATCTTTCACTTGCTGTGTCAATGGTAAATCGTTACATATCTCTGCTGATACAAGAAATGCCGACTTTCTTTGTCCCATATAAATAACAGCTCTCTCCGGAAGTTTTTCCGCATTAACATAGAGTCCAAAAGCAAATTTTTCTTTCAGGCAAATGAGCTCCCGTTTGTAAAAACAGTCATCTTTATTTGTCTGATCAGGCCTTCTGTTTTTACGATTACCCGTTGTAATAATTTTCTTAAATAAATTATTATATATCATGCCATTACTTAAGTCATAATACCCTGAAGCATATCCTTCCTTCGCATCATACTCCCCCTGCGCCGGCAAATGAATAGCTCCTTCAGATGTTTCAAATGTTTTATCCGTCATTTTTATCGGATCATATCCAACACTAACTTTATTATTAAAAGGGTTTTTGATACAGATATGCCCCTGCGGACTTACGATAAATAACGGAGAAATTTCTTTTATGTAGCCAAAATCCTGCTTTTCTTCTGAAATAAATCGAAAACTTTCTCGGCCAATGCATTTTGACATTTGTTGTCGTTCCTCTGGTGTGTAATCAAAATTTTCCTTGAGCAGTCCCTGACTTTCAAGAATCATATATCGCAACGCGCCCAATAAAGTGGTCTGTTCCGGTATTTCTTTTGACTGGATGAAATATGTACCTTTTCCACCATTTTCAGCACCAATATAAGGGGCTGACTTATCTGTCCCAAAGCAATAGGGTTCCAGAGGCATCATTTTAACCAGATATTGCATTAATCTTCTCCCCTTTCTACAAAGAATTTCTTTATTCTCAACAAATTAACCAATACAGCCATGTCTTTGTCTCTTGAATAGATATCTGATGTTTCTATTCGATTATTACACATCAAAACATTCTGGTACCATATACTGCATACCCGTTTTATATACGCCTCCGCAGGTTTTTGATCTGCATTGTCAAATAAATTCAACCAGGCATTTTCATACTCCGCTTCTTTTATCTTTCCTTCACGAGCTTCTTGATTCAAGACTCTCAAAAGATGCTGATATGTTTCAACAACAAACAAAACCGATGTAACTGCCTGTTCTCCGTCTTCCATATCTTCTTCTAAAGCTAATATCTTTTTGAAAATATCCGTATGCATATTGCTTAAAACAAGGCTCATTGTCTGCCCGCTATGCTTCTGAACTTCAATTGCCATACTATTTTTTGCAGGCTTTTCTTCCCCAGAATAACAATGCTTTTTCGCCACCTCAAACAATAATCTCCTTGCATTATTTAATGCCTCATACAATGGGAACTTCTCATACTGTATCGAAACACCAAAAGATACCGTAGGGAATGATAAAAGATTGGAAAATTTCTCTTTCATCTTGCCCTCAAACAAGTTTGAAATTTCCATGCATAATTCAAAAACTGTTTTCCCTTTGCCATTGGCAACCGGTGCCAGAAAAAGTAAATCATCACCACCGGCATAAATGGTCATTCCGCCAAAGCGACTCACCAGTTCTGATGCGCCTTCTGCATAGTCCAGACATGCCTTGGAAAAATTTTGCACCTCGTCATCTTTTAATGTTCCGAGAATTTTTCCCATACTGTCCCCATCTGCCTGTACAACAGCAAAATAACGTCTTCTTTTCAATTCTTTTGGAACACGGCCGGCACATGCAGCAATTTCCGTGATTGAACGAATGTTACCTTGATTATTGATAAACTGATTATTACTTCCATCAATTCTTTTAAAAAGAGCAGATTTTTTTAACCCTGCATTTCTTTCTTCTTCAAAGAGATGTCTGAATGGGTTGCCTGTCTCAACAGACGGAAAAGTTTTCATCAATTCCATTGCATCAAGATATGGCGACAGCGTCAGCAGACTATTCTGATCAATGCTGTCCGAATCTATAATTACAAAATGAATTTGCAGATATCGTTCAAGAAATGCCCTCACATGAATATAGTCTGCCTCTTCATTTGCTTTTTCCTCAAAAATAAAATTTTCAAGGGATTCTTTTTTGACGTCTTCTATCACTTCCCGCAGTTTTGCCTCGTCAAAGGGCTCAGCTGAAAAAATAATCCGGTCATGATATTTTCCCACACCATCATCATCTGCTATATCCTGCGAATAATATGGCGAATATATCTTTATTCCCTCCATATGCTCTGTAAGGGCCTGGCAGATTCTTCTTGTCAAATCTGAGAAATAGCTGCTGGCAAACCACAAAGCCGCCGGCGTAGCCGCTTCTTCCAACGTCTGCAAAATTGGTCCAATAGTAATACCTATATACTTTCTATCCGACATATAATTATTTCACCTCCAAAACTTTAGCATTATTTGCAATGGCTGTTAATTTCTTTTCTCTTAAATCCCTGCCATTATAATACTTGACATAATTTTCCAGAAACATCTGAATATCAAATTTGCCATCCTTAAAATCTGCTTTAGACGGCGTTTTTAAGATGCCCTTTTTATTGCCGCCCCACATTTTATCCTTATTCTGAAATTCAAATACCCGACCATAAATTTCTTCCGGTACCTCTGCTGCAGTGATAAACACTTTATTTTTGATAATTTTAAAGAAAATCGGCGAAGCCATTCGTTCTATTGCGTCACCATCACCTTTTTTATGATTAATGGTCACTGTCAATCTTCCGTCTCTAGGATTTTCACTCTTTAAAAAAGACATATTAGAGCCCACGCCCAGAAGTGCCCGTACATACCTCGGATTCTGATCTTCCCGGTCTGTTCTTCCTGTTCCATTTTTTTCTACAATCGGAGCAATTCCTTGCTGCTTCAGCCATGCCTTTTCATTGTCTATGGATAAATTCTCCTTATTCCCCTTATCGTCTTTGCCATGCATATACTGAAATAAATAGGAACGACTGTACCCCCTGAAATTTTGTCCGGATTTCATGATGCCATAAAAATCTTTAATCTCCTTCATTACTTTTGTACACCACACATTTTTCTCATCTGCCTCACTCGGTACTTTTTTAAAAGACATACTGTAGCAGTGGGCAGCGCCTGTTGCTCTCTTTAACATCTCTGCAAATTTTTTTGTTTCTTCAAGAGTAAGCTCTTCAGGCTTCTGCAAACATTCCTTTGGCATAAAGCTGCCGAATCCTTTGTCCTGCATAGTTCCGAAATTCGTGACTGCAAAAAATTCCACAAGATATTTCTCTATATAAGTCCTCAATGCCGGATTAAAACACATAATGGTCATTACCGGATTTGTAAAGACAGCTTTCTTTTTTTCACTTTCATTATGTACACCGCTGTTACCAAAATAGATACTATAGGATTCCGGGTTAAACGTCCCTATCTCTACACGATATGATCTATCCAGCACTTCAAAGTTCATACGATAATTCAATGCATGATGTTCCTTATCCATGAAAAACGCAGCATATCCATTGTCTTTCTTTAAGTCTTCAATGGTCTTTCCCGTTTCCTTCTTCATTTCATTCAAAAGAAACCTATCCAATTTCGGCTTCACTTCGGAAGCTCTGAGCGTTGCCCCCACCTGATTATGCTGAAAATGAATCATCGGAGACTGTGCCTCCAACTGTACCTGCAACTTACATCCATTAAACTTAAGTCCGTCCATAAATATCCTCCTTCACTGTAATCTCTCTTTCTATAGCACCTCAAACATCCCAAACCCCTGCGAATTTCGGCACCCCAATCCTGTCTGATACAGGAAATCCAAGTTCTTCCTTGGTCCCATTAATTGATATTCACCCAACCAACCGCTGAGATAAAATCCTTTGTATTGTGTCACATATTTATCTCTACGACCGACTTTAAGGGGCATAATCCAGATCCCGGATTCCGGAGACGCACCATAGCAAGCTCTATACTTTCTGACGAAATTATCACTCACCTGCCATGAAAACTCTTCCTCATCCGGACTATAGAAATAGGTCTTTTTTGTCTCTTGATCAGTGGAATAGATACAAATGGGTGAGCACATGCGAATAATCGCACTGTCCATTTCAATGGTCTCATTTTCCAATTGCAATTCCAAATCTTTAAAATGCTGATAACCATAATGAATGCCGTTTTTTCTGAAAGCGCTTTCTAAAAGACGAATCATATAGATATCCGGGCTTCTGACTTCCCACTCTACATAATCTTTAAAAATAATCTGTCGCTCCACAACATGATGTTTTCCTCTCAATAAACTGAAATTAAACAGTTTATAACAGCGTCCTATATCAACTGCTGAGTATCCCTGATTATGCATCTGCCTGCTGTATCCTGCCTCTTCAGCAAGACTATGATAAATGATACCTTGTATGATATGATGATATCCCAGCGGAAGCACCAACTGATCAGGAATTGTATGTCTGATCTTTAACTGCAACGTACTCGCCCCCCTTATTATTTACATCGGATTTCGCATATAATTTTACTCAAGTTTTTATATGTTTTTCAAAATATTCTCAAACTTCTCAGGGGACATTGTGTGTACATTTTCAATAATCTGAATGCCCATATCCTTTGCACGTTCAAAAAAGTATTTTCTGCTGTTGGCCTTCTTGCCCATATCTGCAGCTACCAGCACTTTTTTGGCATAATCACTGCCAAACTGCTCTGCTACTGTATTCAGTTTGTACAGCTCATCATCCGGAATCTTTCCGTTCTTACAGGAAATAAATACCGGTACAACGCCCTTCATTAAAATGACATCAATTTCATTTTCCGTATCCACAATGCCATCTTTGTTGTTATGCACAACACCATCCCAATCAATCATGACTCCCGTTCTGGCATCTGTGAAATAAGGCTTTCCATCTTCTTTTTTGATTCTTCTGGCACTTAAGAGCGTTACCAGTTCAAGCAGTGTTCCCGCCTTGGTCAAACACATCTTCACCTGCTTGTCCTTAAACCGAAATTGCAAAAGGTCATCATCCATGCCAAATCCAATCAGCATTCCTGTTTCCACCAGCTTGTCAAATATACCATCAAGATTCAGTGAATTTCCCTTTGTTCGCAGATAAACCTCCACATCCGCCATATTGGCGCATAACTGCAGTTCATCATCCGCAATACTGTTAAAAGTCATAATCTCTGACAGCATAGTTACCTGATAATTCCATAATGCACAATTCTTCCGGCAGATCTCCCACATTGTAAAGACGTCTGCCTCAAAGGATTCCGTAAAATCCCATGAATAGATACTCCCAGACCGCTGTGCATCCGTCACAACACTCCCCCCATGAAGGATAATATTCTGCTCAACTGTAAGACTCGGAATTTCAGAAGAAAACACACGTCCATCCATATCACAGTCATAGACAGCACCTGTTTTTATATTGTATTGATGAAGTTTGATGCCCTTGCCCCCGAAGCGCTCATAAATGATACCAATAGCGGCCATCGCCAGTTCATCACCGCCGGTCAGATCAAAATGGCACTCCGGATACTCCGTCACAATTTTCTCCAAGGCCTTTACAATATTACCCAGATCATGAGGAATAATGCTGCAATAGTCAATTTCTGTTTTGTCATTTCCAATAGATGCCAGAAACTTCTTATAATTTTGTCCGCTTCTTTTTATGATTTTGGACTGTCCTACAAGTATCACCTTGTCGGGACAGCCAGTCAGCGTACTGATCATATTATCAATCGGTGTATCACTAAAAAATTCTACAACAACCATTTTCTACCCCTCACGAAGATGTCATTTCTTAAGTTAATTTGTTAAACTAATATTACATTTAGTATAGCATATATCCTACTTATACGCCATCTGTTTTTTGTGCAAATTATTGACAAATGTCAATCATTCATATATTTTTTTATTAATTTTGCACTATTCCATTGTTCTTCCAGTCCGATCACATTGCCCTGTGCTTATTCCTGTAATTGAACCGGATACTCGAAAATCAGCGGAATATCACGAACAACCATCGGATAACACCTGTCATGAAAAATAACCGTTTCATTCTTTTTCAAATGCAGCAGCCGCGACGGCGAAAGTAACGGACGACCATATTCATTGTTGCCGGCTAATTCCGAAATATATTTTAAAAATGACATTTCTCTGGAATGGAGATAAATCAGATTACCGCAGTTATCCAATACTGTCTGGCTGGCATTAATTTTATATTTATCTATCATCTGAGAATACGACTGAATAACCAAATGGAACCGAATATTTCTGCTTCGTGCGGCTGTCAGCATCGAAACCAAATCTGTCAAAACAGGCATATTACAAAATTCTTCAAGTATAAAGTTCACCCGCCGCGGTAATGTATCCCGATAATTTGCGGCCGTCTCAAGCAGTGCCTGATAACATTGCGTCACAAACATTGTCGCCAGGAAATGAAAGGTCGTCTTCTCATCCGGTACAATCAGGAAAACAGCCGTTTTCCTGATACCTATTTTACTTAAATCAAAGGTATCCTCCGACAACATCTCTGTCAATGCCGGAGAGGCTTTAAAAAGCCGCACCAGCTGATCAAACGTTGACAAAATACATGAACGCGTGTTGGAGGCCGTCAATTCCATATAACCTGCTAGGTTCTGATAGATTTCACCTTCCTTTGGCAAATTATTAAAGATTCTGTCCACATCACCGTTTTCCATCTTTTCATAACGCCATTTCAGAAGGTTCTTCATGTTCAGACCATCTCCTGCTCTTTCCATCAAACAGCAAAGCCCAAGGGCCAGCTGACCCGCACTTTCATTCCAATATCTGTCTTTGTCAAAGCTGGATCTTGAATTGAACAATGTCTCTATCAAATCATTCAATTGCAAAATTGCTTCTTGTTCACCTGCCTTACCAAGATCAAAATGTTTTTCTATACGTCCCATAGGATTCCACTTATCCGGCGAATCCTGAGGTCTGCGCAGATCAATCGCATGCAGATCATACCCATCTTCTGTCAAAAAAAACTTTGTTTTTCTCAGCAGTTCGCCCTTCGGATCTACAATGACCATAGATTCCTTTGCCTTTGCGCAGGAATAAATCAAAGGGAGAACAAAACGCAGCGTTTTCATAGATCCGGTATCTCCCACAATAAGGCTGTGTGCCTCACTTGGATCGGCATAAACCGTATCTCCCTCTCTGAAAAGAATGGGACCGCCCTTCGGTATCGGATAAGAAGTTCCGATAACAAACCCACACAAATCTTTTTTTAGCTCACTCTCTGTTGCCATTCTGGAATCCTGATATTTAAGACCATCTTCAAACATATATGTACCTCCTGTTATCTATCCTGTCATCATCATTTCACACGCTTTAATATCATTGCTTTAATATCATTGCTCTGATATAAAACCAATTGTTCTGATTGGTTCCTTTTTCTGAAGCCCCGGTATCAGACAAATATCCCTTGCTCTGATCACTTTACTTCCGTTTCTCTTCATACCCTGGTCAAGACAAAACTGCCTGAAAAGCCGCTCCACGACAATAATATTCTCCGTCTCGGCCTCGCTTCTCTGCTTCAGATTCTCGGACAATAAGCGCTCTGCTTCTGCCTGAACACTCCATCCTTCTTTTTCTGCCATTGTCACAAAGTACTTCACACACTGATCAACCGACGGTGTCTCAGAATAAAACCTCATCCATACACCATACCGGACGAATTCAGAAAACAATGCATTATCCTTTTCCTGATCCTGACATGATAGAACAAGAAGGACAAAGCAAACATTGGAATGTTTTGCAATATATTCGAGAAATGGTCTCAGCGATGAGTTGTATCCCTTTTTCCCCCATTCCTCCGCCAACTCAACTACAACTGTGCCCGTGTAAGCGTCATAACAATCTCTGGCAATGCTGTAACTGTCGCAGAAATGATTCATAAAGCTCTCTGCCGCCTGATGATTATCATAATAGGGCATTTTAATAGTAAATGTTCGAACAACCCCTTTAAATGACAGCATTTCTTGCTGATCAATCACTTCGGCGATTTTCAAGCCAAGCCTCTCCATGGCAGAAAAGGAATGACCAATAATATAAAAGTTTGGACATGTCCCTTTAATCTGTTTTACTCGTCTGATAATCGTATCTTCTTTTCTTCTATACTTTGGCATACATCTTCACCTTTCATATTATGGATAACTGCAAACGTCAATTGTCATCTTTCTATAATATATATCTGGATTCAACTGCCTGTTTTCCTCACTCACACGCAAAAAAATCCCCCTTAAATAGATTTTGGTTATTTACCTTGTCTATTTAAAGGGGATCTGATCGAAGAAAGATTCCTTTCTCAGTTATTTAATTGTTCAAAACCTTCTGTATCTCATCTCTATTCAGATGTGTTTTCTCCATCAATGTACTTACAAGCCGATCCATGGCCTTGCTGTGTGTCCTGACAATGTCCACCGCCTGTTCCAGCTGTTCCTGAATGATTTTATTGACCATTTTGTCAATAGCTGCTGCTGTTTCATCCGAGATCTCACTCCGCTGAACAGTACCGGATGCAATCTCACTGTACATACCGAAGCTGCAGATCATCCTGCCTGCAATTGATGTCGCTGTCTCAAGATCCGAAGATGCACCTGTAGATATGCCTTCCTCTTCTCCATAATAAACAATCTCAGCCGCACGGCCGCCTAAAGCCACAGCAATCCTCTGGAGCAATTCTTTTTTAGTAAAAGAGCCTTTATTCTCGGCGCCGCTGTGCATCATATAACCGCCATGATTATCTCGCGCAGCAATCGTCAAATAAGAAGGCGCTTCCCCAAAATAATTGCACACAAAAGCATGACCAGCTTCATGTCGAGCGGTTTTCAGCAGCTCAGAAGGGTTCCAAGGCTTCTCTTCACCATTATTGTACTTCTCGAAGGCTTCATCAACAACCTCATCTGTCACCTCTGTGTTATTGCGAATAGCCTCACGAATAGCTGTGTTAACAGCACCCTCCATCAATGCCGGACTCATGCCGATTGAACGTTCTGCCAGATTCTGTATCATCTCTTCGCTGATCCTAAGCATTTTGTTCTTATGGCACAATATATGAAGTAATTTGATTCGTCCTTTTCTGTCAGGCAGATCAATGCAGATACTTCTGTCAAATCTTCGAACCAATGCCGGATCCAACGCGCCTGTGTTGCCGTTATTGCCTCCCATATTGGTAGCAGCCATCACAAGAACAGGTCTCTTGACAGAACTTTTAAATCCATCCATTTCTGTCAACAGTGCATTCAATATTTCCTGTCTGCCATCTCCTGTATCGCTCTCGGTCCTTCTTCGCCCAATAGCATCAATTTCATCAATAAATAAAACAGCCGGCGCATACTTTCTGGCAATAGAAAATATTCTATGAACCGATTGCGGTCCCTCTCCCGCCCATCTGCTGATAAACTGATCCGCAGACGCTGTCAGGAAAGTGACATCCGATTCTGAAGCCATTACTTTCGCCAGCGATGTCTTACCTGTTCCCGGCGGTCCATAAAGCAGCAGCCCTTTTGGAGCTTTGGCCCCCTTCTTCAAAAAGCTGTCGCTGTCTTCCAAATATTTCTGGAAGTACTGTAATTCCGATTTCGCATCCTCAGATATCACAATATCTTCCCAATGCAGATCCGGTTTTTCATTTGCTGACAGAATCGCATTCTTTTCATCTGCATCTACTGCCGTGGTCATCCTCAAATCAAAGACACGTATTGTACCAACTGTACCATCCTCACTCAGGGACTGTGCCGTTTCGTAAGACAGCACCTGATGTTTCAGCGCCAGTGTATCCATTGCTTTTTGCTGCCATAATTGCACCTGAAGTTTCTCAATTATCGACTGACATTCATCCATCCTATCCGAAGTCATATGCAAAACAGCATCCGCACCTTTATTCAGAAATGAAATGATTTCTTCACGATTGTAAATATAAAAATCTGTTTCCCAAATAAAAACAGGCATTTCCGGTTCATTTTGCCGCAATTCATAGAAGAGTTCTCTTCCGGCTGAATCTATATCTTCTGCATTCAGATAAGCCTCTTCTGAGTGCTGCCCATGAAGATAATCAATAACAGAGAAGCTCACTTCATTCTCACTCAGAATCTGTCTGGCCTCATCAATATCTGCAGCATAGAGCAATTGTCCCTTGCCCTGCCATTTATCCGCCATAACGCGGCCTTCTTCACTTCCGAAAATAAGAAATGTGCTGTCCTCTGTCACCTCATATAATTCCTGTATACACTTTTCTGCATGTCCAATATCCAACACCCACTGAACACTTTTTATTTTTATATCCGATATGCCGCCGCCATCGGCTCTGGCTAATCTATAGAGCTCAAACAATTCTGAAGAAAAGAAACGTTTGGCTGCTCCTGTTACATTCCGGGCATCACAATGCCCGCCGAGAGAAAATAATATCGTCGTTGCCAATGATTCCACATTGGAGGAAGCAATAGAAAATGTCTCTTTGAGATTCTTCTGCTGATCCAGCAATTTTTGTGCAGCAATGATTGAAAGATCATTGGCCGAAAGGTGATTAAATAAAAGAACATTGCCCGTTGCAAACCTTGAACAAATGGCTTGCGGAAAAAAAGGTTTCCCTGTTGCAGGATTCACGTCCTTTTCCAGTGCGTCCAAAATAACCTTTCTTGATACATCCGAAAAATTTCGTTTCGTTGTGTCCTGATACAGCTGCTTACCGGCATTCGTTGTAAAAATAATAATTGTATCTTTGAAGGATATATTCTGTTCATACTTACTATCATATAATACACCCGCATCCAGAATCTGAAGAAACAAATTGATTACCTTAGAATGTGATTTCTCGATTTCATCAAAAATCAATACAGATGCGGGATGGTCATGTACAAATCCGGTCAGACTTCCCGGACGCGGTGCCTTATAATTTGCATCGGCACCTGTCAGCTCAAAGGCCGAATTATCATCCGCATAACCGCTCATATCAAAACGTTTGACAGGCATCTCCATAGCCTGTGCCGCCTCCGTTGCCAGATATGTTTTGCCGACCCCCGGACTGCCGGCAAAAAGGAATATCGCCTTTGGCTTGCTTCGATTCTTCTCCATCAAAGCAGACAATTCTCCCTCAAAATAGCCATCCGAAAACCTTTTGATAATATTATCCTGACCAACAATCTTTTCCAACAGGGAATCTCTGAGCTTTACCGTTCGTTCAACCAATCCATCTACTGAGCTTGCTGAGTTATTCGATGTCTCCGCTTTCTTTGGGCAAACTGCCTCCGACTTCTCCCTTCTGCTGTCACTTGTCACTTTCAGCACACCCTTCACAACATCCGTATGAATTGTCCTTTTGACATATCTAAAAGCATCTGACGCAGATCGCCTGCTCATGCTAAGCCATATACGAAACTCACGAATACGCTGTTTCTCCAAGTCAGTGACAGGCTCACCCTGATTCAGCAGCACATCATCTTCTTCCGAACTCGGATCTTCATCAATCGTCTTCACTAATTCTTCATATTCCTTCTGATCGTAGGATTTCCCTTTAAGGAGATCACTGGACCAGCCCACTCTAAGCATCGCCGCATAAATACTTTGTAATCTAACCAGATCATCATCGGGTGTGTCTTGAACTCGCTTTGCTTCTTCTAAGATAAGTGATAATAACTCTGTCTGCATAACAATTCTCCCTATGTACAAAACAGGGCCTGCCAAAATTATATTCGGCAAGCCCTATGTTCTCCTTCGCTTATCTACCGATTATGCCCATATTGCTTTATTGATTACCGGATAAGCATCGTCAATAATCGCAGCCATCCTCATAACAAGCTCCAGTACCTCTTCTCCGGCTGTCACCTCATCAATTACGGCATCATCTTCTACTATAATGTCCATATCATCATCAATACAGAACTTCACCCATCTCTTCTCTACATTCAATGTGTTGCAGCACATCAATGCCTGCGGGAACTGATTCTCCTGAATCTGAATAAAATCAAAACATCTGATAGCTACAGACTTTCCTTCCGGATCAAAAACCACTACCAATGTCATCTTGGCGTTCTCCAACTTAAAACCCAATCGAACAATCTCTCTGCCGTCTTTTAGTTGTTCCACCGGCCTGTATGCATATCCCCTCTTGTCCAATTCATCAATAAATAATTGTGTAACCTTAAGCATTGTTCTACCCCCAATAAATTATTTTTGAAAACAAATATGTCTTCCATCGCTTGTAGATACAGTATATCTATCATTATATCGTATATATACCGCATTTTCAACGTCAAACTCTCAGATCCAGAAACTGATCAATCAAACTATTCACAGTACGGTCATGTGTGCCATAACGTATAATCAGCGAATGCTTCAGCTCATCGCCTCTTGCTTTATAATATCTTCTGGAATCAACCGTTCTCGCATTAACAAATTCCCAATATATAGCTTCCGCAGCCTCTCTGTATTCCCAGTACGCCTCTGAGCCACTTACTAATTTTGGTCCCACATCTTCCGGATCTATCATGTAATCAGCGATATCCCCTTTATGGTCCCTGTCAACATCATATCCATAGTCCCATATAGTATTATCTCCAGATGATTCCCATCCATTGTCTTTATTCGTTAAATGATCCTTTATTGGCGCTCCCCATATATTTGCTCTGTTTGTATTCCTGGAACCGCCCTTAATCACAGCCTTTAATATACAATAAGCCATTCCAATTAGAATCATATACATAATCATTCGGGCAAGCAGCGCCGAAAAATCCGTTAAATTATCCAGCCCCTGATCCGTCCAGCGAAATGCCAAACAAGTCGCTGTACTAATCATACACGAAACAAGCGGCTGTCTTTTGGCAATTAAAGTCATAAACCCAATCCACATCAAAAAAGCAATCCAGCCATTTACCTGAATACCCTGCAATTGGTTTGCAGGCAGCGTCTCTGTAACAGCCATCAGTGACACCCACAGAAATGCCATAACCGCCATCAAAAAATTCCATAATTTTTTAAACATATCAATCTCCTCTTTCTTCATAAGTTTCATGCTTAACTCGCTTCACTTATTTAATCAGATTTGATATGCTTTTTTCCTCACAGATTCTCTCTATTTTTTACAAAAAAAGAAACTTCAGCTTACTTATAAAACTGAAGTTTCTTTTAAATTTCTTCTATGAATTAAATTTAAACAATGTTTGTACTTTTCAATACCGTCCCAATCTGCTCCTTACTGGCGTACTTGGAAGAATCCAAATGATAAACACAAACTGCATCTTCTTCCGGCACAATCAACTGCTGCAATTCATTCTTCAATCGTTTCAACTGCCCTTCCGTTATTGCACCATCAAACACAGACTTCTGCACATGGTTTAAATATTTGCGGCATATTTTCTTTGCTTTTCCAACACGTTTTGCATTTATATCATAGGACAAAATCACAAACATCTTTGCACCGCCTATTCGAAAAAATTAAATTTACCTGTTATTTAAGCTCTTATAGGTACGGTTCAACTAGATTGATTCTAAAATGATTTTTTTAGTTGCACCAGATTACGGTTCAATCTCTCATAGGTACGGTTCTACCTGTTGGAGTAGAAATAGACACCGAAGAGCGGTCAATTAAGGGTTTCAATCTCTCATAGGTACGGTTCTACAACAGTATTTACTGCGTTTTCTGTTTTCATTATACCCCATTTCCTACGTTTTTCAATCTTTTTCTCCAAAAAAGTCGGTCAACCTCTTCATAGC
>Ga0129313_1000152_pt1 | contig 68561 bp, 58 predicted proteins | sample O1105metagenome_FD_94436 | JGI IMG/M metagenome (GOLD analysis project Ga0129313, IMG submission 94436) | Orangutan group fecal microbial communities from fecal samples from Wisconsin, USA - O1105 metagenome | ecosystem: Host-associated > Mammals > Digestive system > Large intestine > Fecal...
TTCACAGTACCTGTGACCAGCAACGCATCTCGCCATTTTAAATCGCCTTTGGCGATGGGCGAGATGCCGTTCAAGATAAAACGTGCATCCTCCGTGCCAATCAGCGTAGTGATTGACACGGGAATGAACAGTAACCTCTGGTCTGCAATAAAAACTCATATTCAGACATCATCTTTCTAACCATCTTACAAATGACAACTTTCTTCTGTATTTACACAATTGCCCCATGTTTCCACTTTCCATTAAAGTACCGGATAACAAAACAGATTGCACGTACTACCCAGTCGATCACCATTGCAACCCACACGCCAAATACCCCCAGTCCCATATATTTTCCTACCAGATAGCTGAATCCGATCCGGAAAATCCACATCGACACAATCGATGTATACATACAGGCTTTTGCATCTCCTGCCGCACGATACGCTGCTGGAAGGGCAAATGAAAGTGGCCAGATAATCATTGCACTTATCCCATGGAAATGAATAATATTTGTTGCTGCCGCTGCTGTCTTGTCTGACAAATTGTATGCTTTCAAAATCAATGGCAGTGCAAGGAAAATAAGTGCTACCGTTCCCGCCATTGCCACATAAATAATCACAAGCAGTTTTTTCAGATAGTAATGTACCTGTTCATAGTCATTTGCGCCGACACACTGGGAAATAACTGTCGTAATTGCCAGCGAGATCGCCATTCCAGGAAGAATCTGGAACAGTGCAATCGCATTGGAAACTGCATTTGCCGCAATTGCATAAGTACCGAAGGTTGAAACCAGACTCAGCACTAAAATTTTGCCCAGCTGAAACATACTGTTTTCCAAACCATTCGGAACCCCAATTGCAAGTATTTTCCGTATCATTCTTCCATCAAACCGGAATTTCAGTGTCCGCTCAATATGCAAGATACGTGTCTGATTGCAGAGCAACACTGTTATCACTATCGCGGCAACCATTCTGGAAATCAGTGTCGGTATTGCAACACCCGCCGTTCCGATCCGTAATCCGAACACAAGAATTGCATTTCCGGTTACATTGATCGCATTCATCAAAAGCGATACCCGCATGGATACCTGCGAATTCCCCATCGCACGGAAAATTGCTGCCCCACCATTATATAACGCGATAAATGGAATCGAAGCCGTTACAATTAGCAGATAAATATCTGCATGTCCTTTTACTTCCGCTGTAATGTGACCAAATACCTGATTCAGAATAATATCTTTTCCAAAGTAAACCAGTATCATGATCGCAACCGCACTAAGACTCACAAACCATACCAGCTGTGTTGCCGCTTTACATGCTGATTTTTCATCTTTCCTGCCAATATACTGTCCGGCAACAACTGCTCCACCAGTCGCCAGTGCTGCAAAAATATTGATGATCAGAATCATAATATTGTCAACCAGCGACACGCCCGACACAGCTGCTTCTCCAACATTTGCAACCATAATAGAATCTGCCATCCCAACAAGAACTGCCAATAACTGCTCAATTACCAAAGGTCCGATCAGATTTGCCAGTTCCCGATTAGAAAACAGATAATGACTTCGATCCTGTTTTTGTTTCGTTTTCCCCATTCTTCTCTTTTCCTGTCCCTTCTCTTTTGTATATCCCCGTTTTTTCTATTATATACTGTAAAAATGTAATACACCATCTTTTTGCAAAGAAAAGGATTTTTTATGCGTGCTGATGCAGGTACTTTTCTCTGGTAGCAAGTCCGCCCCGGATGTGCCGTTCCGATTTGTTCAGATCCAGAACCTTTCGCGCCTCACCTGCAAGAGATGGGTTGATCTGGAAAAGGCGCTCTGTTACATCTTTATGTATCGTACTCTTACTAACCCCAAACTCTTTCGCAGTCTGGCGCACAGTGGCTTTATGTTCGATGATATAATATGCAATTTCTACTGCCCTTTCCTCAATGTAATCTTTCATAAAAAAACCCCTGCATAAATTGTTTTTTACAATCTATGCAAGAGGATTTTGATGTATGTCTGCATTTTTTGCACTCTCAGACTTTTCTCAGATGATGTGGCAGCGCTCTTGTATCACAGGAAATCATACTCCCCGTCATCATCACAATCAACTACTTCATATCGCTGTTGTAATTGACTCTCCATGTTTGAGAACATTCTTTTTGTAAATTCATAATAATCTCATCCAAAGTGTCTCCGCTCATAATTTCTCCTTCGTATTTTGGCGGGTACATACTTTGCCACAACTCTATCAATTAAAACAAATCAAATAATGCGGATGTATCAAAAATTATATCCTGTGGCAATTCCAATTGATATTTTTCAGCAAAGGTTTCAATAAATTCATCCGTAGGTTCTTTATTTTCTTTGTATTCTTTCTCCAAAACTTTTTTTATTTCCTCTAATTTAGCATATACATCTTCCGCATTACTATAAATGACTCCATACATTCTTCCATACGATACATAGATCTCATATGGTTGACTTTCTGATGAAAATACACTTACTTCCACAGCTTCATCATAAACCTCACATATTTCTAAATACGTATTCCTATAATGTCTTCTTTTTTCCGAAAAAGTATTTGTCACATTTTTCCAGCTTTCCATATCGCACTATCTCCTATTACTTTTTTCTACAAGTATATTGAAGAGTAATTTCTGATTACTTTTCTTTAGTATAACATATTCTAATATCAATTTTCTACAACTTCTCAGTCCATAAAAATTACACAAATTCCTCTCACTTAATCACTCACATCAGCTTGTCTGTAAATATGTTTTTTTCGCGAATTCTTCAGATTGACTTTCCCCTCCCCATAAGTTATCCTTATCATAGTACGCCATACTGACATCTTTGCAGCACTGGTGGATTTTATTATTTTTACAGGTAAGGATTTGAGAAAATGAGTAAAACAAAAACAATCGACCTGACTTCCGGGCCGATTCTAAAGACGCTGGCAGAGCTGGCACTTCCGATCATGGCTTCCTCTCTGTTGGGGACAGCCTACAACATTACGGACATGGCATGGATCGGTATGCTGGGTTCCAAAGCCGTTGCCGGGGTGGGCGTTGGGGGAATGTACGTCTGGCTCTCGCAAGGGCTCGTGGCACTTCCGCGAATGGGCGGACAGGTCAATGTCGCACAGGCCTGCGGACGCGGAGACTATGAACAGGCAAGGGGATATGCCGCTTCCGCTCTGCGGCTTACATTTTTACTGGGAATTTTATTTGCCGCAGTATGTATCGTGTTTATTCATCCGCTGCTCGGCTTTTTTAACCTCGGAGACGCAGAGACTTATACCGCTGCGAAATTATATACACTGATCACCTGCGGACTGATTCTGTTTTCATTTTTAAATCTGACTCTGACCGGACTTTCTACTGCACAGGGAGATTCCAAGACACCGCTTATGGCAAATCTTCTTGGACTGGTTGGTAATATGATCCTGGATCCGATTCTGATCCTCGGATTTGGACCATTTCCAAGGCTTGAGGTTGTTGGCGCTGCAGTTGCTACCGTGACCTCGCAGATACTGGTTCTGATCGTCATGCTGATTCGGATTATGCGCTCTGATCTGAAACCAAATATTCTGCAAAATATGCATGTGCTGTCGCGTTTCCCTGCAAAATACTACATCAGTATTTTTAAAATTGGATTTCCGACAGCAGTACAGAGCAGTATTTACTGTATGATTTCCATGGTTCTCACACGAATGGTTTCTGTATTCGGGGCAGGTGCCATTGCCACACAGCGAGTCGGCGGACAGATTGAATCTGTTTCATGGAACACTGCAGACGGCTTTGCTGCTGCGTTAAATGCTTTCGTTGGTCAGAACTACGGTGCAAAGAAACCAGACCGTATCCGGAAAGGATATAATATTTCATTTAAAATTCTCGCTGTATGGGGACTCATTGTAACCGGTGCTTTCGTATTCCTGCCAGGACCGATTGCTTCCCTTTTCTTCCACGAAAAAGATGTTCTGGCGATTGCGATCAACTATCTGATCATCATCGGATTCAGCGAAACCTTTATGACCATTGAGCTTATGACCATCGGCGCACTTTCCGGTCTTGGTATGACAAAGCTTTGCAGTATCATCAGCATTGTCCTCACCAGTGCCAGAATCCCACTCGCCATGATCCTCACCCAAACCAGCCTCGGTCTGAATGGTGTATGGTGGGCACTTACAATTACCTCTATCACCAAAGGAATTGTTTTCTACTTCACCTTCCACCACACCAGCAGACACCTACCTGACGCTAATGACAATTAATTTAACTATCCACCCTTTTTATTTTTTCCTGTTTTGTTTATTTCTTCTTCATATTTTTTCGATTTTTTTTAGAGTTTGAACATATTTCTGTCACAAATTATCTGTATACTAATAACCAGATAGTTGATAAAGCAACTATCTCCCCCTCATAAAGTAGAAGCAGTCAGAATTCTGATTGCTGCACTTTACTCTCATTCCTTTTAGATAACAATAAAAACACCAGGAACCTCTCCATTATGGAGAGGTTCTTGCGTTGTGGATTTTTCTTTAAATATTCTATAAGCCCATTATTTTTATATTTTTAATCAGATTTTATAATTTCTTAACACTTTTGACATATTTTTATCGTATAGTAATAAATGGATAGTTGGGAAACAACTATCTCCCCCCTCATAAAGTGAGCGCAATCGAGCATGCCCGATTGCCGCACTTTGATTTTTACAGACTATTATTCTGGGACGAAGGTTATCCTCCGTCCCATATTTTATTTGTAAATGCAGTACCATGTGCCCGGATATCTACCCGCACAGAACGTCAGTCACGGCCATTCATCATCAAATAAACTCAAACCTTTTACGGCCTTGCACGAATGTCCCTCTGGTACATCATGCTTTTATCCTCAATTACAGGAAAGGATTTATTATGAAACGCCTTACTTTACATAAACTAATTTTTTCAATTCTTTTATTTACCATAAGTTTCCTTGCTCTTTTCATCAGCCACAAAAGCTCTACATTCGCGGATTGGTATTCTTCCACCATTTACCCGCTTTTCGTTTCGTCCATCGGACGCTTTTTCGGAATTTTCCCATTTTCTGTTTCTGAAATTGGATTGTATATTTTTGTCATTCTTCTGTTTCTTTCCTTGATCCGGATGCTGGTCATCTCCATTTACAAAATGTATGCACAAAAAAAGAACCCTGCCTGGCTCGGCTACGGTTCCTCACTCCTGCTTCTCTGTGGATGTCTGTTTACCATTTATACTTTTTTCTGCGGAATCAACTACGAGCATACTTCATTTGCAGAAAAATATCACCTGGAATCCGGTCAGTATACTCTGGCTGAACTGACCTCTTTATGTAACGAACTGACTGATCAGTTAAATACACTTTCTGACTCTTTAAACCGGGATTCTGACGGTCTTGCTGATATGGGTAAGGATCTGCAGAATCGTGCACGAACTGCCATGTCCACCCTCGGTGCTACCTACCCTGAACTTTCCGGATACTATCCACAGCCAAAAGGGCTTTTATTTCCGGCTTTTCTCTCGGTACAGAATCTTTCCGGGATCTATTCACCATTTACCATTGAGGCAAACTATAACTCCGCAATGGTTTCCTACAATCTTCCATTTACCATCTGTCACGAGCTTTCGCATCTGCGTGGATTTATGCAGGAGGAAGAAGCAAATTTTATCGGTTTTCTCGCCTGTGTAAGTACCGACGATACCGCCTTCAACTACAGCGGCTATCTTCTTGGCTGGATCTACGCAACCAATGAACTTTACGAAACTGACTACGACACCTTTGAGGAAGTCTACAGCAGACTTTCTGACAATGTAAAGGCTGATCTTTCGGCTAACAGCAGCTTCTGGAACCGATATGACAGCAAGGTCGCCGAAGTATCCGGTCAGATCAATGACCACTATCTGAAAGCAAATGGTCAAAGTGACGGGGTAAAAAGTTATGACCGGATGGTTGATCTGATGATCACCTGGTTCCGGTCAAAATAATTCTTTCTTATATAATTTACTCTTTCTCTCCAGCCTGAAACAGCATCTCTTTCAATACGTTTGCCGCCATGCTGTGAGGGCTGCTCTTATCTTCCACAAAACAGATTTCTCTTACCGGTGGTTCTTCCAATAGGGGAACCTGAATGACAATGCCTTGCTCGATCACTTCCTGTGCAAGCGGTTCCGGAATAAACCCGATTCCCAGATTCTGTCTTACCATCGGCAGAATCTGATCGATGGTTGCTGCTTCGGTATCTGCCGTCATTGCAATTCCATGCTCCAGAAAAAATCTGGTATAAAAATCATAGGTTGACGTGTTTTTCCCTAGGCAGATAAATGGATACTCCACCAGATTTTTCAAACTTACCGGTTCTTTAAATATATCTTTGTACGCCACATTCGCAACCAGGATTTCTTTAAATGAAAGAAGCGGAGTTGCCTTTAAAGGCTTTTTCACCTCTGCCGGTGTAGATGCTACCGCAAAATCTGAAAGTCCGTTCCGAACCGTCTGTATCGCCTGTGGTGCTGTATAACTCGAAATGCGAAGTCTGATTTTAGGATACTTTCTTCTGAACTCTCCCAGCACCGGAAGCAGAAGCAAATGCAATGCAATCTCACTTACCCCGATCGTTACGGTTCCCTGTTCCAGTTTCTTTTCATTTTCAAGCTCTAGTTCTGCTGCATGCAGATGCTCGTATGCAATTGCAACATGTGAATAAAGCCGTTCTCCCTCCGGTGTAAGCTCTGCCCCCCGGTTAGACCGGATAAATAGTCTGCATCCAAGCTGACTTTCCAGATTATGGATTGCCCTTGTTACGTTCGGCTGATTACTCATCAGGATTGTCGCCGCCTGTGAAAAACTTTTATACTTTGCCGCATAATAGAAAATGCGGTAATAATCATAGGTAACTTCCATCTTCCTGCTCCTTGTTCCGTATATCTCCGGCATATCCAGTGCCGCCTTTAACTGAACGGAATCGCAACCGGTGTACAGTCAAATTTTTCAAAATAACTGTCGGCCAGATGCTCCTCTTCGCCTTCGATCAGAAGATGCATCTTCTCTCCCATTCTTATCGTCATCAGTCCCATGATCGATTTGGCATCGATCTCGAAACGTCCTGTCACATCCTTTACCGTAATATCTGCATTCATCTTCTGGCAGACATTACAAAAAGTCATCAATTGTCCTGTAGTCATAAAACGTATATTCTTCTGTACCATAATAGGTTAACCCTCCGCAAGTCTTTTTTTCTGATGTCTAGTTTACACAATATCGTACAATTAGAGAAATATCTCTTTGAAATATCTGATATGTCATTCGGATATATCAATTGTTTTTTATTTTACATACTACATAGCAGTTTGTCAACACTACCGGTCATTTAAATTTTTATATTCTCGATACTCTGCCAGCGGCATATATGCCGGACGAATAATCTTATCCACATTGATCAGCTCTTCCAGACGATGTGCACTCCATCCAACGATTCGCGCTGCGGCAAAGATCGGCGTATAAAGCTGCTCCGGAATTCCAAGCATATGGTAAACCAGTCCGCTGTAAAAATCGACATTTGCATTTACCCCTTTATACATCTTCCTTTTTCCGGCAATGATTTCCGGTGCCATATGTTCCACTTTCTCATAAAGTGCGTATTCTTTATCGTATCCTTTCTCATGTGCAAGCTGAGCCACAAATTTCTTGAAAATCTCAGCACGTGGATCAGATACTGAATAAATCGCATGGCCCATTCCATAGATCAGACCTTTTTTATCAAACCTCTCCTTTGCAAGCAGACCTTCCAGATATGCTCTTACCTCATCGTCATCTTCCCAGTCTTTGACCTCTTCTTTCATATCAGCAAACATCTGCGTTACTTTGATGTTCGCACCGCCGTGCTTTGGTCCTTTTAACGATGCCATTGCCGCAGAAATTGTAGAATAAGTGTCTGTTCCTGACGAGGTAACAACGTGGGTGGTAAATGTAGAGTTATTTCCACCACCGTGATCCATATGCAGCACAAGTGCCATATCCAGGATCCTTGCTTCCAGCTCCGTATACTGTCGGTCTTCACGAAGCATCATCAGAATATTTTCCGCGGTGGACTTCTGCGGATCCGGTGCATAAATGTACATATCCTGGCCCTGACGATAATTGTATGCATGATATCCGTAGACCATCAGCATCGGAAATTCACTGATCAGGTTCAGGCACTGTCTGAGAACATTCGGGATCGAAGTATCATCAGCTTTTTCATCGTAAGAATACAGATTCAGAATCGCCCTTGAAATATTATTCATCATATCATGGCTCGGTGCCTTCATAATAACATCGCGCACAAAATTCGGCGGAAGTGTCCTTCTCTCTGTCAGTGTCTCATGAAACCCATCCAGCTGTGCAACCGTCGGAAGTTCACCAAAAAGAAGCAGATATGCAATTTCTTCATATCCAAAATGATCCGCATCCAGGAATCCACGAACCAGATCCTTGATGTTATAGCCCCGATAATATAAATTACCGGCACACGGAACTTCTTCGCCGTTCACAATCTTTTTGGCACATACATCGGAAATGTTGGTAAGTCCGGCAAGAACTCCTTTTCCGTTCAAATCACGGAGACCTCTTTTTACATCATACTTTACAAAAAGTTCTTTGTCGATCCCGGTATTCGCTTCACATAATCCGGCAAGCTCCTTGATTTTCGGCGAAATATCAAACAGAATACTATCCAGATTTTTCGCACTGTTCACTGAATTTGTCATATACCTGCTCCTTTCTGTTAAAGGCTCTGCAAAATACTGCAGAAAGTATGAATGAGGGACGGAAACACGCACTTTTAGCATCGTCCCCCGTCCCTTCTTATTTATAAACTACTTACTACTTGTTGGAAAATATGGTCTCAATGAATCTGCCACACTGCTGATCGGCATTGTCTGAAGCCATACATGTCCCGGTCCTGTAATAACCGTATTAAATAATCCTTCTCCGCCAAAGACAATATTCTTAAGTCCCGGCACGGTCTGGATATCCATCTGGCATGTTACACTCATCGCTGCCAGATAACCGGAATCAATCACGATCTGCTGACCCGGTTGTAATTCGTATTCTACCACATGTCCATCAAATTCTGCAAATACAATTCCATTTCCGGATACCTTCTGCAGAACAAATCCTTCTCCTCCAAACAGTCCTGAAGCCACTTTCTTGTGAAAATGAACAGATAGATTTACTCCCGGTTCGCCAGCAAGGAATGCTTTTTTCTGAAAAATATATTCCTGCCCCGGTCCGATATCAAATGCCTTGATCGAACCCGGAAAGCTGGATGCAAATGCAATCAGTCCATTCCCGCCCTGTGCGGTATAGATGTTCTGGAACATCGCTTCTCCAGAGAACATTCTTCCAAATGCTTTTCCAAATCCTCCATTTGTCGAAGTCTCCATCTTCATATTCGGAGACATCCATGCCATGGATCCCCGCTCTGTGATCATCCGCTCGCCAGCTTCCAGATGGCAGATCACTACCGGAAGGGTATCACCCTTGATTTCATACCTCATGCTCCATTTCCTCCTTTATAATATTAGTCAGTCTGGCAAATTCTTCCAGATCCAGTGCTTCTCCCCGGACACTGCTTCCTTTTCCGAGTTTCTCTATCGCAGCCGTGATGACTTCCTTCGAAAGATTCAGCTCTCCTGAATTCTTAAGGCCATTTGCCAAAGTCTTCCTTCTCTGATTAAAGGATGCCCGTATAAGGCGGAACATCAGCTTTTCATCCATAACCTCTACCGGAGGCTTCTGATGTCTTGTCAGGCGGATTACTGCTGAGCCGACTGCCGGACGCGGCATAAAACAGTTCGGTGGTACATTTGCAACAATATACGGCTCTGCATAATACTGTACAGCAAGTGAAAGTGCACCATAATCCTTTGTTCCCGGCCCTACCTGCATACGGTCAGCCACTTCTTTCTGGACCATAACCGTAATACTCTCAAGCGGCACATGGCTTTCAAATAAGCCCATGATGATCGGTGTCGTTATGTAATATGGAAGATTCGCAACCACCTTGATCGGCCGTCCTCCGTTTTTCTCCTTTGCAAGTGCTGCAATATCCACCTTCAGGATATCTTCATTGATGATCGATACGTTGTCGTATTCTTTCAGCGTGTCTTCCAGAATTGGAATCAGCGCACGGTCAATCTCAACTGCGGTTACTTCTCTTGCCGCACAGGCAAGGTACTGTGTCATCGTCCCGATTCCGGGACCGATCTCCAACACGTAATCATCCTTTGTGATCTCGGCTGCACGAATGATCTTGTCCAGCACATGCTCATCGATCAGAAAGTTCTGTCCGAATTTTTTCTGAAAATTAAAATTATATTTTTGCAGAACCTCAATGGTATTCTGCGGATTTCCAAGTGTAGGTGTTTTCATCTGTTATTCTCCTGATTATTCATTGCCTGCGTCTTAAATGCCGTACAGATCTCTCGCATTTTTCTCTGTCACAGCGATCACTTCTTCCGGACTCATCTCTTTTAACTCTGCAATTTTCTCAGCCACATACCGGATATAAGAAGACTGATTCCGTTTGCCACGGTACGGCTCCGGTGCCATATACGGGCAGTCTGTCTCCAGCACGATCTTCTCGATCGGGATTGCAGCTGCGACATCTTTTAATTTCTTTGCATTCTTAAATGTGACGACTCCGCCGATTCCAATATAGAATCCCATCTTCACATATTCTTCAGCCATTTCACGCGAATAGGAATAGCAGTGAATAACTCCGCCAAGCCCCTGTGCATAATTTTTCATGATATACATGGTATCTGCGGCAGCTTCCCTGCTGTGAATGATTACTGGTTTTTTTACTTCTCCCGCGAGTTCCAGCTGGCGGATAAACCACTTCTGCTGTACCTCATGCGGTTCATTATCCCAATAATAATCCAGACCGATCTCTCCGACTGCAACCACTTTTTTGTTACGGCAGAGTTCTTTCATATGCTGGATCTTATCTTCGTTAAGTTCTCCAACCTCATCCGGATGCACACCGATTGCAGCATAAACATATGGATACTTTCCGGCAAGTGCCAGAACCTTCTCACAGGATTCATAAGTCGCACTTACATCCACGATTGTTCCGACTCCAAGATCCGACATAGATTTTAAAAGCTCATCCCGGTCCTCGTCAAACTGTTCATCATCATAATGTGCATGTGTATCAAATATCATTTCCCTCGTCTCGCTTTCTTTTTACTGACTGCTCTCAGATGTTCTAAGTATACCACACATTCTTAGCCGCTGAATAGTCACTTTTTTTACTTGCTTATCCGGTTTCTTCTATGTATACTATAGATAGTGCAAATAGATCACATCTGCAAATGTATGGGGAATATATTTCTGAAGATTCTGATCAGATATTATAGGAGGATTTTAAAATGAAAGTATTTGACACTGTAAACAATGTCGAGCTGGAAGCCGACACAAAAAAACTTGTAGACATTATGGTAGACGGACGTCAGGTTGATGTATACCTGAAAGAAAAGAAGTCTGACGAAGACGGATACATGAGCTGGGATGTTGAGCACTGGTCAGCAATCGACAAAAAGCGTTTCATCCGCTGCTACTCTCTGGAAGGTCGTGTCCTCAGCGAGTCTACCGGACACAACATCTATGACCTTTACAATGAATTCAAACCGGAAGATGCTTTAAAGGTAGAGCTCAGCTAATCTCTGCTGTATTCTACATAAGACGGTAATGAAATTCCGGACGGGCAGAACTTTCTGTCCGTCTTTTATTGTACAAAAATCTACTCTGATTCTGCACAATGTCTTTTCTGAGATACTTTTTCATTTCCTCTTGTCAAATCCGGCATGCCGCGCTATAATTCTATTTGTACAAGTTCATATGTACCAGGGAGCTGGAGATTACCGGCTGAGAGGGGATTTATTTGTCCCGACCTGTAACCTGATTTGGATAATGCCAACGGAGGGAATGTATACCATGTATTTGATAGAGATGCCTCCGCATCTCTTTTTTTTACATGACATATCAGGAACACGAAGATGATGTGTTCAGTGATTACGGACAGCAGGAACTCCACTCAGGTGTGGGGTTCCTTTTTTGTGTATACGATGAGCTAAGTGCAGATTTGTGCTTGCACAAGGATCTGCATTTGGCGAATGTACATCATCGAGCTGTTAAGCGAGATGATGTACAAAGTATACGAATCGAGTAGGAGTCATCCTACTCGATTATGATAGGACACATTCCATCGCGAAAGGAGAACTCTACTATGAAACAAAATAATACAACAAAGAAACTTGCACTTGCCGGTGTTCTCACCGCGCTTGCAATCGTCGGAAGCTTTATCAGCGTACCGGTTGCCGGAAGCAAATGCGCTCCGGTACAGCACATGGTCAACATCCTCGCTGCTGTCACACTCGGTCCTGCATGGGGCGTTGGCATTGCATTCTGTGCAAGTTTACTCCGCAATCTGCTCGGTCTCGGAAGCTTTATGGCTTTTCCGGGAAGCATGGTCGGTGCTTTATGCTGTGGTCTTGTCTACAAAAAATGCCACATCTTAAGTCTTACCTGCCTTGCCGAAGCGATCGGAACCGGATTCCTTGGCGCACTTGCCGCTTATCCGGTTGCTTTGTATCTGATGGGAATTGCGCCGGCAGGACTTTTCGTTTATGTCGTTCCATTCCTTATTTCCACTGTCGCAGGAAGCATCCTTGCTTTCATCCTGATCACAGTTCTGGAAAAAGGCGGCGTTATGTCTCAGATCCGCGAAGCATAATCATCGTTCATTCTTACAGCACTCTGCTGTAAATGAAACCGCGTTACACCGGGGACACCACCTTGTATCGCGTAATAAAAGGCAGAGATTTTCAAATAAAATCCTGTCCATTGCCGGAAATTTTCCGACAAAGGCGTTAGCAATTCTATCATTCCGAACTGGAAGTGTACCCATCAGGCTGTGTCTGGTTTTTTTTGTGTACGCTGTCCGTGTTTTGCTGACGCCAGATTTTTGTGATACTCACAAACCAATAAGAAACGGAGGCAAAACAACATGAGAAATTACACAACCCAGATGGACGCTGCCAGAAAAGGAATTCTGACTCCGGAAATCGAAACCGTAGCAAAAAAGGAACATATGCCTGTTGAAAAGCTGATGCAGCTTGTCGCAGAAGGCAAGGTTGCCATCTGCGCCAACAAGAACCATACCTGCCTTGACCCGGAAGGTGTCGGAAGTATGCTCCGTACCAAGATCAATGTCAACTTAGGCGTTTCCCGCGACTGCAAAGATTATGATATTGAAATGCAGAAAGTTATGAGTGCCGTTAATCTCGGTGCAGAAGCAATTATGGATCTTTCCAGCCACGGCAATACCCAACCATTCCGTCAGAAACTGACACATGAGTGCCCGGTTATGATCGGAACTGTACCGGTCTATGACAGTGTCATTCATTATCAGAGAGACCTGGCAACTCTTACTGCACAGGATTTTATTGATGTTGTCCGTCTTCACGCAGAGGATGGCGTTGACTTTGTCACTCTTCACTGTGGAATCACAAGAAAAACCATCGAACAGATCAAAAAGCATAAACGTAAAATGAACATCGTAAGCCGTGGCGGAAGTCTTGTCTTTGCATGGATGTGCATGACCGGAGAAGAGAACCCATTCTATGAGCATTACGATGAAATCCTCGACATCTGCGAAGAATATGATGTTACCATTTCCCTTGGTGATGCCTGTCGTCCGGGATGTCTTGCTGACGCTACTGATGTGTGCCAGATTGAAGAACTCGTCCGCCTCGGAGAACTGACCAAGCGTGCATGGGATCACAATGTACAGGTTATGGTAGAAGGTCCTGGACATGTGCCGCTGGATCAGGTTGCTGCGAACATGAAAGTACAGCAGAGCATCTGCATGGGTGCACCTTTCTATGTACTTGGACCTCTGGTAACAGATATCGCTCCGGGTTATGACCACATCACTGCAGCCATCGGTGGCGCTGTTGCTGCAATGAGCGGAGCCGCATTCCTGTGCTATGTCACACCGGCTGAACACCTTGCACTTCCAAACGTAGATGACACCAAGCAGGGAATCATTGCTTCCAAGATCGCTGCTCACGCAGCTGATATTGCAAAAGGAATCCCACATGCGCGTGATATCGATGACAAGATGGCGGATGCCCGCCGCGTCCTCGACTGGGAAGCACAGTATGCATGTGCTCTCGATCCGGAGACAGCAAAAGCCATCCGTGACAGCCGTAAACCGGAAGATGACCACAGCGATACATGCAGTATGTGTGGTAAATTCTGTGCAGTCAGAAGTATGAATAAGGCGCTGGCTGGAGAATATATTGATATTCTGTAAACTTAGAACTTTCCCGTATAGAGCAGAAAATTCTATCACATTTTTAGTGTAAATGAGAAGAGAACTGTATTTTTCAGTTCTTTTCTTTTTGCCCAATTTTTGCTCTGTTTGTTCTATAAAATATAGCACTTTGACAATGGTAAATTTTTTTGTTTGATGTATAATAATTACACAAGAAAAAAGGATATAGCGGGAGGGATTTTTATGAAAAATAAAGTAATGTGGAAAGATGTGGCACTGATCATTTTAGCGATTCTTTTAATTTTTTCTATGTGCAGAATACATACGCTGCATCAGTCAAATAAGAAACTCTATTCGCAGACTCTGGAGCTGAACAATCAGCTTGCTACACTCAAGGAAAAGAATGCCGGACTGGAATCAAAACTGAGCAGTGAAGAAAGTATTACAGATTCCGTAAAGACTTCTGATAAAACGACTCACGACACTTCCGATAACACACAGTAATCCCAAAAGAGGAAACAACTACATTATCTGTGGTCGTTTCCTCTTTTTCTGTTACATCACAGCAATCTCTGTGATATATTGATCTCTTATTTTTTTAATCAGGCAGATATTCCCAATCTGCCTCACGACTTGTCCGCTCCGTTTTAATTAACAGATCTCTGCTCCTGCCGGCATCTTCTTCTCCGGTGTCATCAGCGCAAGATTTCCATCTGCATCTTCTGCGCAAAGCAGCATACCTTCGGAAAGAACGCCGGCAAGCTTAGCCGGTTTCAGGTTCACAAGAACCATAACCTTCTTGCCTACCATCTCTTCCGGTGTGTAGTGTGCTTTGATTCCGGATACGATCTGTTTTACCTGGCTTCCGATCTTAACCTGTGAGCAGAGCAGTTTTTTAGATTTCTTCACTGCCTCGCAGGAAATGATCTCACCTACCTGGAACTGCATCTTTTCAAAATCTTCAAAAGTGATCTCCGGTTTTGCTTCGATGTCGATTCCTTCTTCTTCCTCTTCTTTCTCTTCTTTAACTGGTGGATGAAGTTCTGCTACTTTTTTCATAACTTCTTCCAGATCGAGTCTCTGGAACAGGATTTCCGGTTTGTCAGTTACATTTCCGCCACCAAGCTGTGCAAGAATCTTTTCTGATGTTTCCGGCATGAAGGATTCCAGAAGTTTTGCACCTTCGGAAATACTCTGGATCAGATTCCAGAGTACTGTCTCCAGACGATCCTTCTTACTTTCATCCTTTGCAAGTGCCCAAGGCATTGTCTCATCAATATATTTGTTGCAGCGTTTAAACAGATTGAAGATCTCCGTGATCGCATCTGCTACACGCAGTTCTTCCATTTTTGCTTCTACGAGCTTCGGTGTATTTTCTGTTACAGCTTTCAGATCTGCATCTACTTCTTCTGTCACACCTTTATTTGTCACAGTTCCACCAAAGTATTTATTTGTCATAGAAATAGTACGGTTTACAAGGTTTCCAAGTGTGTTGGCAAGATCTGAATTCAGTCTTTCTACCATCAGTTCCCATGAAATCACACCGTCATTTTCAAATGGCATCTCATGCAGAACGAAGTAACGTACTGCATCGACTCCGAAGAAATCTACCAGCTCATCTGCGTAAAGAACATTTCCTTTAGATTTACTCATTTTTCCATCGCCCTGAAGCAGCCACGGATGTCCGAATACCTGTTTTGGAAGCGGAAGTCCAAGTGCCATCAGGAAGATCGGCCAGTAAATTGTATGGAAACGGATGATATCTTTTCCGATCAAATGAAGGTCTGCCGGCCAGTTCTTATTGAACATTTCATCGCTTTCACCATCACAGTGATATCCGATACCGGTGATATAGTTGGTAAGAGCATCAAGCCATACATAAACAACATGCTTCGGATCAAAGTCTACCGGGATTCCCCATTTGAAAGAAGTTCTGGATACACACAGATCCTGAAGGCCCGGAAGAAGGAAGTTGTTCATCATCTCATTCTTACGTGCTACCGGCTGGATAAATTCCGGATGTGTATTGATATACTCAATCAGTCTGTCTGCATATTTGCTCATCTTGAAGAAGTATGCTTCTTCTTTTGCAGGCTGTACCGGTCGTCCGCAGTCCGGACATTTTCCATCTACAAGCTGGGATTCTGTGAAGAAGGATTCGCATGGAGTACAGTACATTCCTTCGTAGTGTCCTTTGTAAATATCTCCCTGGTCATACAGTTTCTTGAATATCTTCTGTACTTCTTTCTCATGATAATCATCCGTTGTACGGATAAATTTGTCATAAGAAGTATTCATCAGATCCCAGATTCTCTTAATCTCCCCGGATACGTTATCTACAAATTCCTTTGGTGTAACGCCTGCTTCTTCTGCTTTTAATTCAATTTTCTGTCCATGCTCATCAGTTCCTGTCTGGAAAAATACATCATATCCCTGACTTCTCTTATAACGTGCAATTGCATCTGCCAGCACGATCTCGTATGTGTTACCGATATGTGGCTTGCCTGATGTATAGGCAATTGCAGTTGTAATATAATATTTTGGTTTGTCTGCCATGGTTCTTTATCTCCTTTTTCTTTTAATTATTAAGTAAAAGAATGTGCCTTGGCACATTCTGGTGCCTGCGCGGTCGCTTGCGACATCTTCCTTGTGCGCCGCAGTGCGCATCCTCGCGGAGCGTTTTTTATATATTAGAAAAGAGCATTTTCTAATATATAAAAAAACCGCCTTCTATAAAATATAGAAGACGGGATTATTACCGTGTTACCACTTCTCTTCATCCTTCCCTCACAGGAAGAATCTCACCGGGTACAGTCTGCTGCTTTTGGCAGTCCATATCTGCACTCGCCGCTGTAACGGGCGGAACCCATCGCACGCTTGCACAGGAAACTGATTCGTTGCTTCCTTATGTTCACCTACGCTGCTCAGAAGCCATCTTCAATCCTTCTCCAGTCATCCCTCTCAGCCTCTGCGGGACTTCTCTGTAAACATTCAAAAGACCTACTCTCTTCATCATCGCTTTTCTCATATCAAAAAAATCCTATCACAGATATCAGAAACTTGTCAAGGCGTATTTGACACCAGATAGCCTTTTTCCTTCAATACCTGCTCGATCAGATCCAGTGTCTCTTCCGAATCCGCTTCAACTGTGTGATAGTGATAGTTGGAGGTGATATTCTTAAGCGGACTGGACTTTCCACTGTGGATCCCTTCCATGAATTCTTTTACATTTCTCCGCGATGCCACATCAAGAGGTGCTTCCATATGTCCATAAATCCGGTGATTGATCATTACATTTACCACCTTGCCACCCAGATCTACGATCGAACAAAGCTCATCCTCCATCTGTTCATCCGTATGACTGACTTTGAACACTCTCGTTACCGAATGCGGCGCATTCAGAATATATCCCCGGTTGGTCGAAATGATATCATATCCGGCTGCACGGATCAGCGCAATGTCCTGTACAATGACCTGACGGCTTACATCATATACCTTCGCCAGTTCTTTCCCCGGTACCGGAACCTCACTGCTCTTTATTTTGCTGACAATCTCTTCTCTTCGTCTGGAACCTGTCATCCCGATATAACTCTCCTTTTTCTGCAATTCTGCTCTGTGCCTGACGTATTACAGACTTTTCTCTTCTATCTGCCAAGGCCTGTCTTCATCCTTACCGGATCCAGACCAGCTTAAACCGCATGCAGATTCTTCAGCGAAATGTCAAGGACAGGAGCAGAATGGGTAAGTGCCCCACTTGATATATAGTCTACTCCAAGAGACGTCAGACGGTCAATATTTTCTTTTGTCACATTTCCGGAACACTCTGTCTCTGCACGTCCGTCAATAATCCGGATTGCCTCCTTCATATCCTCCGGTGTCATATTATCCAGCATAATGATATCTGCTCCCGCATCGGCAGCCTCTCGAACCATATCCAGATTCTCTACCTCCACTTCGATCTTGCGTACAAACGGTGCGTATTCCTTTGCCATCTGTACCGCTTTTGTCACGCTTCCTGCCGCTCCGATATGATTGTCTTTTAAAAGAACTCCGTCGGAAAGATTATATCTGTGGTTATATCCGCCACCGACACGAACCGCATATTTTTCAAAGATACGCATATTCGGTGTGGTCTTCCGGGTATCCAGAAGCTTCGTTTTTGTTCCTTCCAGAAGCTTTGCAACCGAATGGGTATAGGTTGCGATACCACTCATTCTCTGCAGATAATTCAGTGCGACTCTTTCGCCGGAAAGCAGCGCACGGATATCTCCAGTAACAACACCCATCAGCTCACCTTTCTTCACTTCATCGCCGTCTTTGCAATAAAAATCAATCTTCACATTTTCATCCAGGATCTCAAATACTCTGCGAAATACATCCAGTCCGGCAACGACTCCGTCCTGTTTGCAGATCAGCTGCACCTCACCGGTCACGGCTTCTTTCATCACCGCATTGGTGGTTACATCCTCACTGGAAATATCTTCCTGCAATGCTTCTTTGATCAGATGGTCTACATTTAATGTCATTGTAATCTTATTCATTTCTTTTCCTCACTCTATAACAACGTATTCTCTCACTAACTGTTTTCAACTATGGCAAATTACACATTTTCGCGAGTGCGCAATTTTGCTGAAATCTTCTTCAGATTTTCCAGTTCAGTAAAAACTGCTAGATTGCCTCTTTACAGAACACTGCCGGCTTCACTGCATTTTCCACTCCGGAAATCTTATGTGCCGCACGTTTTGCAAACACCAGACTTTCCAGCAGGGAATTACTTGCCAGACGGTTCGCTCCATGAACACCATTACAACTGGTCTCTCCAACTGCATACAGATGTTCCATCGAAGTTCTGCTGTCACTGTCTACCCAGATGCCGCCCATGAAATAGTGCTGCGCCGGAACAACCGGGATCCAGTCCTTTGTCACATCATATCCTTCTTCCCGGCATCTCTCACAGATATTCGGGAAATGTTCCAGAATCGTATTCTTATCTATATTTTCCATGGAAAGCCACACATGATCCGTTCCATCTTTTTCCATCTGCTCACGGATTGCTTTTGTCACCACATCCCGCGGAAGAAGCTCATTGACAAACCGCTCTCCGTCTTTGTTATAAAGAACTGCACCTTCTCCACGGACAGATTCTGAAATCAGAAATCTGCGTCCTGGTTTTGAAGAATACAAAGTGGTCGGATGGATCTGCACATAGTCCAGATGTTCCAGACGGATGCCATGCTTTTTGGAAATATCAAGCGCATCCCCGGTCAGATGTGGGAAGTTCGTAGAATGCTGATATCTTCCGCCGATTCCACCACTTGCAAAGATGGTATCCTGCGCATAGATCTTCATTTCTTCTCCGTCCTGCGTCTTCGCTAAAATTCCTGCACACTTTCCATTTTTAACAATGATGTCTGTCATAGTTGTAAATTCGTGTATTTGTACATTTTTTCGTTTCTTTACTTGTGTAAGTAATTTACTTGTGATCTCTTTTCCTGTAATGTCTTCATGGAAAAGGATTCGCGGTCTGGAATGTGCACCTTCTCTTGTAAATGCAAGATTTCCGTCTTTTTTAGCAAAATCCACACCATATCCAATCAGATCATGAATAATTTCCTGCGAGCTTCGGATCATAATATCCACGGATTCTTTTCTGTTTTCGTAATGACCTGCGCGCATTGTATCTTCAAAATACCCCTCATAATCTTCATCATCACGAAGTACACAGATTCCACCCTGTGCAAGAAATGAATCACTGCTTTCCAGATCTGACTTGGTAATCATAACAATCTGTTTATCCTCCGGAAGATTCAGTGCAGAAAATGCACCACCAACTCCGGTTCCTACGATCACTACATCTGTCTTAATCTCCAACTTTATCCCTCCAACTCCGGTTCTCTTATCCGGTCACCTATTGTTTCTTATTTCTGATTTTCCGGTTCTTTTATTTTGCAGCAAGCTCCAGCATTTTCTCTAACGGTTTCTTGGAATTTTCCCGAAGCTTTGCATCTACGTGAACCTCATTTTCACCAGTCTGCAAAACATGCAGCACCTTCTCCAGAGTATTCTTTTTCATATTCGGACATACCGGAAGCTTGTCCGGATAATAGAACGTCTTCTCCGGGTTCTGTTCCTTCAGCTTGTAACCAACACCCTCTTCTGTACAGACAATGAATTCCTGACAGTCACTTGCCGTTACATACTGAATGATTCCTGATGTGCTTCCCACGTAATCTGCCATCGCAAGAAGTTCTGCACGGCATTCTCCGTGTGCGACGATCTGTGCCCCTGGATGTCTCCTTTTCACCTCGGCTACATCCTCAGGTTCCATCCGTTCATGAGTCGGACAGAATCCATTATTGTAAACAAAATTTTTTTCCGGTACATGATCGGCTACAAAGTGTGCCAGATTCCGATCCGGAATAAAGAAAATATTCTTGTTCGGAAGTTCTTTTACGATCTTCACTGCATTTGCAGATGTCACACAGACATCCGAGTATTCTTTCAGTGCTGCCGTTGAATTGATATAGCAGACAACAGCAAGATCATCATACTCTTTCCGCATCTTCCGGATCGTCTCCACATCTGCCATATGTGCCATCGGACAGTCTGCTGTCATATCCGGCATCAGAACCGTTTTCTCCGGATTCAGGATCTTCGCACTCTCCCCCATAAAGGAAACGCCACAAAATACGATTGTCTTTTCCTTGAGCTTCGTCGCTACCTTGCTCAGGTAAAAAGAATCCCCTATATAATCTGCTATTTCCTGCACCTCCGGCCGCACATAATAATGCGCCAGAATGACAGCATTCTTCTCTTTCTTAAGCTTCTGTATCTCTTCCACCGTTGTCATAACGTGATCCTCCCTTACTGACTCTTTTCTCATCTCTGATCTTTTTCAGCATTGTGCCCATTATAGCACCGTACTTTACATCTGACAAGACACTTGTTTTATTTCTGTAAAGTTTCGTTTAAAAAACATATTCTCAGAATCAAAATCATATACATAGAAACAACATCATTTCTTCTGGAGTTTTATGTTTCATCTAATTCTTAAACACCGGAAAAAAATATTTCTGATCCTTCCCTGTTGTCTGCTGGTCATTCTGATTTCTTTTCTGTCTGGCAATGCATTTTGGAGCTCCCTGCATGCAGAATCTTCCGACCGGCAATTCCGTACTTTCACACGCCGCCTCTTCCAGACGGAAGTATCCGCAAATACCATCAGTCTTCACTATACCCTGCGTTCTCCTTCCGACTATGGCATCGCGGACATCCCGGCTACATATGGCAGTCTTTCTTCTGATCCCGTTGCAGCGAAAGCTTCTGTCAGAAATGTTCTCTCTTCTCTGCAGGAATTTGATCCCGGCACTCTTTCTTCGGAAAATGCACTAACCTTTAAAATCCTGGATACCTATCTTGAAAATGCATCCACAGGGACGGATTATCTGCTCTACCAGGAGCCACTTGGTCCGGTATCCGGCATCCATACCCAACTGCCCGTTCTGCTCTCGGAATACAGCTTTTACGACACACAGGATGTAGAAACCTATCTTGCTCTCTTAAAAGAAACGCCTGCCTATTTTGATTCTGTCATCCAGTTTGAGCAGAAAAAAGCTGCTTCCGGTCTTTTTATGCCGGATTACCAGGTTGATTCTGTTCTGGACACCTGCCAGTCTTTTATCGATATGGGTAAAGAGAATTATCTTGTCAGTACATTTGATGAACGAATTGCGTCACTGGATCTTTTACCTGAAAACAGAAAAGATTCTTTTCGTGCAGAAAATATGGAACTTGTAACAGAAGAGATTTATCCGGCTTATCAAAATCTGATCACCGCTATCAAATCGCTGAAAGGAAAAGGAACGAATGAACAGGGACTTAGCCATTTCCCTTATGGAAAAAAATACTATGAATATCTGGTGCGTCAGACTACCGGCTGCAATGAATCCGTTTCCCGGCTGCGACTGATGACCAGGGCACAGATACTGGAAGATCTAAATGCCATGCAGAAGGTTCTCTTCCCTGCCGACGCAGCACTTAACCAGGCATCCGTTTTGGAGCAGACACCTCCGGATTCCATGCTGGACGATCTCAGGTCTAAAATCACAGATACATTCCCGGAAATTCCTGATGTTGATTTCCAGGTCAAATATGTTCCGGAATCCATGCAGGATTATCTAAGTCCCGCTTTCTATATGATCCCTGCCATTGACAATCTGACGGAAAATGTCATCTACATTAACAACGGACAGACCGCCTCAGGGCTGAATCTCTACACAACCCTTGCTCACGAAGGCTATCCCGGACATCTGTACCAGACCGTCTATTTTTCTGCTTCTGAGCCGGATCCTATCCGGAGCATTCTTGATTTTGGTGGATACGTTGAGGGCTGGGCCACCTATGCGGAAATGATGTCCTACTACCTTGCACCTCTCTCTAAGACGGAAGCATCCCTTCTCCAGAAAAACAGTTCTGTCATTCTTGGACTTTATGCGCTTGCAGACATGGGAATTCATTATGACGGCTGGTCTGTAACTGATACAGTCCGCTTTTTCAGCGATTACGGAATCAATGATGCAAATGCAGTACAGAGTGTCTACGAACTGATCATTGGAAGTCCCGCCAATTATCTGAAATACTATATTGGATATCTGAAATTTTATGAATTGAAAAAGGAGATGGCAGATGCCCTGGGAAATCAATTCTCCCAGAAAGAATTTCACAGGGCTGTACTGGATGTGGGACCGGCGCCATTTGAGATCGTATATGATGAGGTGGAAAAAAATTTATTAGATTGATCCTATTTCACACACAAAAAACTATCCTGTGAGAATCCAAAATATTCCCACAGGATAGCCACTCAAACACATTTTTATATAATTTACACCCGAATCTATAAATCCAACTTCAGATCATTTTCCTTGATCCAGCCACATTTTCTCATCGGAATCGCAATTGCCCAGGAAAGTACTGCCGGAAGGATGAAGCAGATCAGCACAAGACCTGCCCAGTCCATTCCGGTGATCGCAGCCTTTGTTCCCGCAGCAATATCATTTACCCAGCCAGTGTACACACCAATCTGCCCGACCAGTCCGCAGGTTCCCATTCCGGATGCCACTGCCGCACCGTTCATCTTCAGATGGAAGATACAGGTTGCGATCGGACCGGTAATTGCGGATGCCAGTGTTGGCGGGAGCCAGATTCTCGGGTTTCTCACGATGTTTCCCATCTGGAGCATCGAGGTTCCGATTCCCTGTGCAAAAAGACCACCCCATTTATTTTCCTTAAAACTCATAACCGCAAAACCAACCATCTGTGCACAGCAGCCGGCTACAGCAGCACCTCCTGCAAGCCCGGTAAGTGAAAGTGCCGCACAGATCGCTGCACTGCTGATCGGAAGCGTCAATGCAATACCAACGATCACAGATACGATAATTCCCATGAAAAATGGCTGTAATTCAGTCGCCCACATGATCGCAGTTCCTACGGTACTTGCCGCTGCTCCGATCGCCGGTGCGCATCCAAGTGAAAGCAGAACTCCCACACAAATCGTCACAAATGGTGTCACAATAATATCTATTTTTGTTTCTTTTGAAACCAGTTTTCCAAATTCTGCTGCAAAAATCGTAACGACCAAAACCGCAAGCGGTCCTCCGGCACCCCCAAGTTCATTCGCTGCCATTCCGACTGCTGCCAGTGAAAACAATACAAGTGGCGGACACTGAAGTGCTACTCCGATCGAGATTGCCATTGCAGCTCCGGTTGCTCCTTTCGCATAACCGCCTACTGTTACAAGGATTCCTATACCAAGCTGTTCTCCGAGTGTGCTGATGATCGTACCAATCAGAAGCGATGCAAACAGTCCCTGCGCCATTGCACCAAGCGCATCGATTCCGTATCGCTTCGCTGAAAAGATAATATTTTTCTTTCTTAGAAACTCTTTCATAACTTTCTCCTGCTCCTGTCATTCTTTTAGTGTATAATCTGCTGTCTTGTCACATGTGATTACTGTGCAATATTATCCACTGTTTTGCAGAATCCGTCAAGAAGATTTTATTTAATTTCTCACCAAAGCAGGAGTGTACATTTTTTAACTGCACACTCCTGCTTTTTATTTCTTTTTTTTATTCTTTATGAAAATATACATGATAAGCTTCCATATCTACTTCCGGAAGAGGGATCATCTTCATTCCATTCGCTTCAAACTGTAATTTTCCATCAACCATATGAATTTCTTCTACTGCCGGTGCTGTAAGGAATTCTTTTTCCTCTGAAAGTGCCGCAAGAATATATGGTCCATATGCAAGATTGACAAATGCCGCATCAGACTTGTTATCCAACACACGGAATTCCATCGGAAGTTCCAGTCGGATCACATCTCCGGCTTTCGGATCTGCATCAATTACCAGATAACCATCATGAAGTGCTGTATCTGCAAGAACTTTTCCATTTACAGACACGTTAAAATCCTTCTGTCCCCATGCCGGAATATGGATTTTAAGAACTTTTTTCTGATCCTTTTGGCAACATATTTCCATTACACCTTCTTCATCCACACTCTGAAGTTCGATCATCGTTTTTCCATTTTCGTCCGTCAGCACGGAATCTACAAGAAGGTTAATGTAAAGCGCATCTTCATCCTGCGCATAAATATTTTCCATATAGCGGAATCTGCTCTCCATACCGGTTCCATGACAGCAAGAATTCTCTGAAAGGAAAAATTCTTTTCTGCCACCCGGACCAAGTGGAAGAAAATAAGTCGTTCCACCATCACATTTATGACTACTTGATGTCAGGATATGATTTCTCAGCGTATTATCATAATAATCCATCAGATTGCCGCTTCGCGTATATTCAAATAACTGACTGGTCAGGCGCAGCATATTATAACTTGCACAGCTTTCAGCAGCCTTATCCGTAAGATAAGAACAAGTTGTATTTGCACGATGGAACATCTCAGTCTCACCAACCCCACCGATACAATATGTATGTCCACCAGTCACGATATTCCAGAAATTCTTTCCGATTTCCCAATAAATCTCATCACCAGTTGCCCGATACAGATCCATTGCACCGATAATCTGCGGAATATGCTGGTTTGCATGCATATCCTCCAATGTATCACATTCTTCTTCCATCGGATAGAACAACTTTTCATTTTCAAAAAGTTTTGCAGCTTTCAGATGATTTTCTTTTCCGGTCAGCTCATAGACTTTTACCATTGTTCCAAGCATACCACCAAACTCACCCGCAATATACATTGCCCACATTTTATCCAGTGTTTCTTTTGGCAGACGGGAAAGTCTGTCATATACCCAGTCTCCCATCAAATCCAGGATCTCTTTTGCCGTCTCATTTCCGGCAAGTACATGACAATCATATAATCCGGACATAATCTTATCCAAAGTATAATATGGAGCCCAGATTTCCGGATACTTGGTATATACTTCCAGAAGATCGAACTGTTCTTCTGAGTATGCACTTAAAAATCCTCTGTGATATTTGCCGGTTGCCTCAAATGCATCCTGGCACTTTTTCAGCTCTGCTACCATGTAATTGACTTTGTCTAAAAATTTTGGATTGCCGGTTGCTGCAAATGCAAGTGCAATACCTGACAGATAATGTCCTGTCGTGTGCCCTTTCAGTTTACAGCTTTCCTCATCCCAACCGGTCATCGGAGGTGCCCCTTTTGTATCCAGTCCGGTCGCTTTGCGGAAATTATAAAGCATTTGGTCATCGTCAATTCCAAGAAGATATTCTTCCATCAGCTTCTGATATTTATAGTAAAGAGTTCCTTCTTTCAACCGAACCTGTCCAAGTGGAAAATACCCCACCTTTTTCTCCGGTCCTTTTACTGGTACAATTTCCTTTTTATAATATATCTCTGCAGACGCTTCCTTTTCTGTTCCATCAATCACACCTGTAACCGCAACCACTGTCTCTTCTTTTACCGGCTCATACGTATTCCATTTCACTGGCATTGTCATGCGGCGTCCATCTTCTGTATATACGATCACAACAGACGGAAGATGTGCTTCTTCACCAACCTGTGCATTAAGAACGACTTTACGTACTTCTTTCACGATATTTTCTTTTGCTTCCTGCAATACAGTAGCCACATATTCTCTTGACTCACTACATCCTTCATATGTTGCGGTAACCGTCAGTGTAACTTTACGGTTTCCCATGCCATGCAGTGGGCGATGTACCTTTCCTGTATTATCAATAAATCTTTCTTCCCCTGTCTCCCAGGTAAATTGAGCACCGTATTTTCCATTCTCTGGGAGTGTAAGATTGTCATCTACTGTGCTCAGATTCCCAATATAAATTGCATCCAAATCTTTTTTAATAATTTCTGCTGCGTTCATTTTTTCCTCCGTATTTTCTTGTTTGACTGTTCTTTCTGTACATGCTACAATAAATCAACACCATATAATTTATATGTTTTTTACAATTTTTTACAGAAAGAAGATTTGCCATGAATAGTATTTTCAAACTGGATGGTCCTGTTTTTACTATCCTCAATAAGTTCTGTGACATTCTGATTCTCAGCATCCTCTGGATGCTCTTCAGTCTTCCAGTTGTCACTCTCGGTGCTTCATCTGCCGCCCTGTATCACAGTGTACATAAAGTACTTCTGAATGGAGAAGGATATGTATTGTCAACCTTCTGGAATTCATTCCGTACCAATTTAAAGCAGGGAGTTCTTTTAACTCTGATTCTGATTCCGCTTGCTATTTTTGTAGTAATCAGCTGGTTCTTTTCTGATGGTATAGGACGTACACATATACTCGGTATTATCTACTTTGCCGTATCCATCCTTTGTGCACTCTTATTCTTGATTCTGCTTACTACAGTATTTCCTTTATTATCGCGTTTTTATATGACAATCCCAAATCTGTTAAAAGCAGCGATTGCTCTTGGTATCACCAGAATTGGGTTTACCTTAATGCTTATTGTGATCTTTCTCATGTGTGCCAGTGCATTTCTCGTTGCTCCAGTCACCGGATTCGTTCTTCCTGCCTGTTTTGCAATGGCAGCCGAACGAATTCTTGAACCAGGATTCAAAAAGCTGGCAGATGCTTCTCAGTCGAACGAAGGCGAGGCCGTCTAATATCTTGCTTTGATTTCTTCGCCGTTTATCAGTTTCTGCAAATTTCCGAGCACAGTATCTAGCTGTGTTTCGGAAAGCCGGAAACCTCTTTCATTTCCATCAAGCACCGCATACGCTTTTCTTGCTGATTCTGAATAATATGTTACCGTATCGGACTTTTTGCTTTCATCCATATATGCAAACTTAATTTCTGCAATCTTGTTCATTCCCGACGTATCTGGAAGATTTTCAAGAATTACTTCATCTGCTTCCACACTGATCAGCCCATAATAGAAATTACGAAAACTATCTACGTCCAGTTCTTTCCCATCATAGAGAACCTTTCCATTATCTGTTCCCATATTCTGAAGCTGAATCTGATAACTACTTTCATCTCCCTGTGTGATCGTCAACGTCTTTAAGCTCGTCACATCCGGTATCAAAATCGTATGGCTGATCACTGTATCAACGGTAATATTCAGCCAGCTGATATCCTGTGGTCGGCATTTATAAATCACATCAGAACCATTTTCCACGTAAAGATTACCCGCGCCATCAATATTCGATACCAAAATACTAATCTTGTTCTTTTCACTGTCTTTAGTCTGATATTCAATCTCTACCTGCCTGTAAGGCTGATCCAGCCCGACCTGTGCCCGGTCTTCTGCAGTCGGATGAAGTACCGCCACTTCCTGCGCTTTTAATCCAAAGAACATTGGAAGAATATCTTCTGATACAGATGCAGAAGCCGGATAGTCTATTGGAGCTGTCAGCTGGTATGAATCTACCTGATAGCCTGCAAGTTCTTCACTTCCCTGGTGTCTGATCTGAATCTCATCCATACCTTCTCCCTGAATATCAGCCAAAGTAACTCGAAAACTGTCATCACTCTCATCTCGGTCTGGTGTGATCTGTTTTGAAACCAGATCTTTTACACCATACTGAAATGCTTCCACATTACTGTCGGATACGATATAGACCTCTTCTTTCCACAGTACATACCACTGACTGCTATCCTGACCCGGAACCTCATCTCCAATCATCAGAGATTCTTTTTCACCTTTTCCTGTTACTGTAACTTCTACCGGATCATCTTCCAATCCAAATTCATTCAGGCGCCCTTTTCCATCCGTAACCTTTTTCTCTGCCGTGATCCCCTTTATTGCATTTTGAATCTTCTTTACAGCTGAACTGTCGATTGCAATATTGTCACAGTCCTTAATGATTACTGAATCATCATTCCAGTCAGCTTCATAACCGCCGGAAGCATTGGAAACTACGACTGACTCTACGTCATCTTCTGTGATTTCATCCAGGATCTGATAGTTTCCGCTCTCAACATCACTCTTCTCTGAATCATCTGATTTCAGCAGAAAAAAACATGCGCCTCCCAGAATCAATATTCCTATACATAAAATGCCGATTGTCAGCCATTGTTTTTTCATCGATGTCTTCTCCTTACCCAAACAACAATTCCAACTGCCAGAACGATTACCGGAAGTACTACCATGAATCCCCAGGTATATATATTTGTCTTCATCTGACTCATTGTATGGTTTTCTACACTTAAATTCTTTGCCGGAATATTTACAGTCTCGCTCTGATCATCCAGCTTCTTAAATACTCCGAGAATGTATCTTCCATTTGCAAAAGTATCACTGGTCATTACATCACCTGTAAATGCAAGTGCGGAACCCGATACCAGTATGTTGGATTGGGTTACTTCTTCTCCATACCAGCTATGTGTCGATAAGACCATACCTTTTACATCACCAGTGATCTGGTCTGCCGTGATCTCTGTCTGTCCAAGTTTTACTGTCCCTGAGCCGGAAGTAAAATTCAAAAGTACAGATGTCTCATAGCCATCTTTATTTTCAAATAATGTATCAACTGGGCGGCAGAGTGCCATAATCGTCAAATCGCTTGATGTCATTCCTTCTGCATAATCCATATTTGCATACTGTGCAACCGGATAATAGAATTTTCCGTAGTACATGCTACTGTTCGATTCAAATGCATACCCTTCTTCCGCTTTCAGTCCCCATTCTCCCAGAAATGCTTCCAGATTCGGAAGACTTCCTGCATTCGGATCAAGGAATACATAAAGATTCCTTCCCTGGTTTCCATCATTATCAAGCCAGCTGCTAAGTTTTTTCAGGCAATCTTCATTCAGATCCTTCTGCGGTGCAAATAAAATTGCATCAGTTGCAGTTTCATCCAAATCATCGGTCAGTAATGACTGGGAAGTGATCTCATACTGATTATCTTGTAAAAGATTCGTCAGATCCGTAGGTTCGTTTTCTCCAAATCCATTTAATACAACGACTTTCTTTTCAGTTGCATCTGATGTTACAGAAGCAATCGCTCCGGTAACTTTCTGCTCTACTTTCGAAGCAGTGATTTGTGATCCCGAGCTGTCATACTCATACAGATCCTGAAAAGAAATAACTTTCTGTTTTTTTCCAGATTCTACCAGAATATCCCAGGAACTTAAGTCAAGATCTGGATACTTGGAAATATAAGTCGGATTTTCTGTCAAATCCACAAATTCTAATTTTACTTTTTTTGAGTGTTCTTTATACTGCAGTAAGTTCTGATATGCCTGTACCAGATAATAGCTTCCGGCAGACATGGATTTTTCATCCACAAATACTGTAATGTCCACTTCATCCTTTAATCTTTTCAAATACTGAATGGACTCATCTGATATTGCATATCTGTCATCTGCCGTTAAATCAATACTCCAGCCATACTTTTCAGTAAGCTGACCAACTACAATATTGGCAACAATGATCAGCACAATTCCCAGTACGGTAATCGTCGTCGCCATTGCACCGTATTTCCATCTTCTGCTCTGTTTCATTGTTCTTCTTCCTTTCTGCCTTATCCTATTTACCGCTCCATCTTCTCTTTTCCAGTACACGTGTTGTCAGGAAAAAGAATACAGCCGCAAAGCTGATAAAGAAGAACAAATCCGAAACCTTAAAGATTCCCAGTGTCAGATTATGGTATCTTGAATAGAATGAAATCGCATATAGTGCCTTCTGTACCGGTTCAAACGGAATCACACCTGCCAGAGAATTTAATGAAATCACCAGCAGCATTGCAGCCAGTCCACCGACAGCTGCGACAATCTGATTCTCTGTCTGTGCTGAAATGTACATACACAACGCAATTCCTGCCAGCCCCATAAGCGCAATACCTACATAATTTCCAATAATGATCATCCAGCTGATCTTTGCATATGGTGCAAGAAATACCGTATGTAAAAGAGTAATTGCCACTCCTGCAAGATATACTACAAAAGCGGAAAAATATTTTCCTGCAACAATACCACCTGATGTTACTGGTGCTGAAAAAAGAGCCTGCTCTGTCTTCTGCTTTTTATCCTCACTCATCAGACGCATTGTAAGAATTGGCGTTAGAAGTAAGGTAACGGTATATAAAAACGCAAACTCATTACTCAAATCTGCACTTCCTCCCAGAATCAGAATTGCATATTCATACCCTGCAAGCACGTAGACTGCGGCAAGATATACATATCCTATCGGGGAAATAAAATATGAGTTCAACTCTCTTAAAAAAATCGCTGTCATTATTTTTTTCCCCCTTTACTATCTGTTAATTTGAGGAATATATTTTCAAGCGATATCTCTGCTTCTGTAAATTCCAGAAGCAACCATGGGCTTGCCTTGAAATATGCAGAAGTCTGTCTGCGAATATCCGTATGCTCATCTGAATGTAATTCAAAAGCACAGCATCCCGGTTCTGTACAAACAATTGGATATACTGCCTTCACACCCGGAATAGTCTTAAGTCCTTCCTCTACCATTTTCTGTGGTCCCTCGACTTTTACTCGAAGCCTTCTTCCATTCAAATGTCCGGATAAGTTTTCTGCAGTGTCATCCGCAATTACTTTTCCTTTATTGATCACAACAACTCTGTCACACACAGCCTGTACTTCCGACAGAATGTGTGAAGATAAAATGACGGTATGTGTTTTTCCGAAGCTACGAATCAGATTACGAATTTCAATCATCTGTTTCGGATCCAGGCCTACCGTAGGTTCATCCAGAATCAGAACTTTAGGATTTCCAATCATAGCCTGTGCAATTCCAATTCTCTGACGATATCCTTTTGACAGATTTTTAATTACTCTGTCGTACACATCTATAATCTGAACTGCCCTACACACTTCTTCTAAATGTTCTTTTTTCGGAAGTTTGCATTTCTTCAAACGATAAATAAAGCTCAGATACGCCTTTACCGTCATGTCCACATAAAGCGGCGGTATCTCCGGCAAGTATCCGAGCTCTTTTTTTGCCCTGAGCGGTTCTTCCAATATCTCATGTCCATCGATTGCTGCTGTCCCATCTGTAGCCGCCAAATTTCCCGTTATAATATTCATTGTTGTGGACTTCCCGGCACCATTCGGTCCGAGAAGTCCAAGAATTTCCCCGTCCTTCACGTCAAAACTGACGTGATCCAGGACGGTTTTATTTCCATATTTTTTTACCAGTTCTCTTACTTCTATCATTCTTAGTTTATCCCTTCATTCCACTCATGGCAATACCACGTACAATGTACTTCTGGCAGCAAACAAAAAGGATCATTACCGGAATAAGTGCAAGAATAGATCCCGCCATGATTAAGTCATATCTTGATGTAAATGAATTTCTGAATGAAGATAATCCCATCTGTACCGTAAATTTCGCATCTGAAGCAATATAAATAACTGGTCCCATGAAGTCATTGTATGAGCTCTGGAACTGGAATACTGACAATGTCGCAATAATTGGTTTGCAAAGTGGCATGAAAATCTGTGCCCAGATTCTGAAATGACTACATCCATCCATGATCGCCGCCTCTTCAAGTTCTTTCGGCAAAGTCATAAAGAACTGCCTGGTCAGGAAAATGGAGAACGGTGTACCGAACATAACCGGAACAATCAATGGTACATATGTATCATAGAAGCCAAAGTCTTTAAACATTAAGAATCTTGGAATCAATGTAATTGCAAACGGAACCATCATTGCTGCGATAAAACACATAAAAATTGTATCTCTGAATGGAAATTTCAATCTTGCAAAAGCATATCCTGCAAGTGATGAAAAAATAATATTAAATATTGTTGATGGAACTGCGATCTTCATTGTATTGAGGAACATCTGCCAGAAACTGATACTTCCTCGGGATGCAGCTTCAATAAAGTTTTCTACTTTCCATACTTTTGGGAAAAATGTTGGCGGATACGCAAACAATTCTCTCTGACTTTTGAAAGCAGATACTACCATCCAAAAAAATGGAAGAATAACCAGGATGGCAACTAATATAACGCCTAAATAGGCAAAAAATTTATGTCCTTTTTTCTTTACCATGTCTTTTGCCCTCCTTTAAGCCTCATAATCTACTTTTTTACTCATAACTTTATTCTGAATTAAAGTAATAGCCAAAATAATTACAAACATTACGGCAGCCATAGCACAGGCATATCCCATCTTAGAATATTCAAATGCGTTAGACCAGAGATAATATGATACTGTGTAGGTTGAATATCCCGGTCCACCTTTTGTCATGATGAAGATCTCAGTAAAGATCTGGAATGCATCAATAACTGCTGTAAGCATTACGAAATAAATAGACGGCATAACAAGTGGAATTTTAATATCAATTAACTTTCTCCAAGGTGTGATTCCGTCGATTGCTGCGGCTTCATATAAAGATTCATCAATTCCCTGCAATGCTGAAAGGAAAATTAACATATTATAACCGGCCCATTTCCATACTGACATAATTGCAATTGCGAATAATGAATATTTCGAATCTGTCAGCCAGCCGATTGGATCCATGTGGAACAAATTTTTTAAAATAAAGTTTAAAATACCGTAGTCTGTATTGTAAATCCATACAAACAAAAGCGATACTACTACGATCGGGCATACTACCGGGAGATAATATAATGTTCTGAAAAATCCAGCTCCCTTTAACTTTCTGTCAAGAAGAAGTGCTAAAAGGAAAGAAGTAATCGTTGACATCGGCACATAAATAATAACCCATTTGAAAGTATTTGCAAGCGCCTGTTTAAATACTTCATCATGAATCAGCGTCTTATAGTTTTCTATTCCGATAAACTTCGGTTTCTGAAGCAGGTTCCACTCAAAAAAACTGATAAAAAATGAACGAATGATCGGATAATACATCATGATTATCAGACTCAAAAGCGGAAGCGAAATAAAAATTAAACCAGTCACCGCTTCTTTTTGTTTCAAAGTAAGCCCTTTGCGGGATGATTTCGTATTCTTCATAATCTTCTCCATTCCTGATTACTTTTTTAAAGCCGGTAGTACAGCCGCATTCTGCTCTCTACTGAAGCAGCCCCCTTGCTTTTGTACTCCGGCCTTTTTAGTTATCTTACTTGAATACAGTTGTATTAGCCTGCTCGTCAATAGTCTTAACTGCTTCTTCGATTGTTGTTTTACCTTCGAATGCATCTGACAGACCTGCACTGATGATACTGCTGTACTCAGACCACTGTCCTGTAAGAGAAGCTTCGATCTGAGATTTATTTCCAAGGTATGCTGCTGAATTGATGAAAGCGTCAGCATCCGGTGGAGTACTTACATAAGTATCATTACTCATAAGATCTTTATAAACCGGCAGTGAAAGTCCCTGTTCCATAACAGTAGCAAGTCCTTCATCACTCATCTGATAAGACAGAAGGTTCGCTGCAATATCTTTGTTTTTGCTTGAATCAGCAATACAAACCATACTACAGATAAATGGGCATGTACGAGTTGTTCCCTTCGGCATCTCTACTGCTGTCCATTCAAAATCACATTCTGTACGGAATGACGGAACTACCCAGCGTCCTGACGGATACATGGCAACTTTTCCGATAACAAAGAGACGGTCTTCGCTGTCACCTGTTGAAGATACAGTTCCTGGCGATGGAGCTGATCCATCCTGTACGAGGTCATACATTACACTTAAACCTTCAAGAGATTTTGCATCGGAAAGGTTTGATTTTCCATCTTTAAACCACTCTGCATCGTAGTTACCCATCCAGTTGATCCAGTCTGCACGATAGTTGTTAATGGCTGTACCATACACATCAACACGATCTCCGTTTTTCTGTGTCAGTTTTGCTGCAATATCTTCATAATCTTCCACTGTCCAGTCATTGGTCGGAACATCAACACCTGCTTCTTTGAAAAGATCCAGGTTCAGATACATAACATAGGATGTCCAGTCTTTCGGGAATGCAACCTGTTTGCCATCGATATTACCAAATTCTAAAACTCCATCAATAATATCTTCCGTCAGCTGTGGATATTCCTCAAGAATGTCATTCATATCTGCTAACATTCCAGCTTCATAGTAGCTTTTAACTCCAGCTTCACCTGTCCAGAACAGATCCGGAAGATTTCCTGCTGCTGCCAGTGTCTGAAGTTTTGTTGAATAGTCAGAAGGAACATACATCTGTTCAACTTCTACATTCGGTGCATATGCCTGATAGTTTTTGAATACATTGGCATACATTTCACGCTCATAATCATCACCTGAATGCATGTAAGTAACTTTACCACTTAAGTCAGCTGCTTTTTTAGCTCCCTCCCAGTTGGTATCCTCAGCAGAAGCTGTAGGTTTCTTGTCTGCACTCTTTGTGTCATCACTCTTGCCAGATCCTCCACATCCTGCAAGTGTTGATGCAGCCAATGCCGCTGTAGTAAGCAGCACAACAGTACCTCTTAATTTCTTTTTCATAAGTCTGTCTCCTTTCTTGTTGTCACCGGTACTTGCCGGCTTTATCATTATTATGTGTCTATATCCAGGCTGGTACCTGCCTGCTTTCGCGACACTAATAACCTTTCCCATTCCTAAAAAAATGTCTGGTCGATTTTGGCTCCTTTTCGTATGAAAATCGGAATAGACTCAAGTGGTGCTAAAACTTGGATCCATTGTCCGCCTTCATAGATCTGTCCATTTTGTGAATCTATCCATTCAGTTCCTTTTGGAAGATATACTTTCCTCTCTCTCCGGTTTAATTCATATACCGGGCAGACCATCAGATCCGGTCCAAACATATATTGATCGAAAATTTCATAATTCGCTTCATCTGGATAATCATAAAACAATGGTCTCATGATCGGTGTTCCATCTTCTGAAGCCTTCTTCAGGTTCTGGTAAATATATGGTCTTAAGCTTTCACGGATATCTACATACTTCTTAAGTATCTCATATGCTTCTTCTCCATAGCTCCAAATCTCATTTGGTCCTCCTGAGTAACAAAAACTGTCCATACTCATTGGGGATACAACTGGTCTGTCTGGTTTAAACCGGAATCCATGCATTCTGAATACCGGACAAAATGCCCCAAACTGAAACCAACGGATCAGGCATTCTCTATACTCTTCTGAATTTGGATCTCCTCCATGAAATCCGCCGATATCGGTTGTCCACCATGGGATTCCACTAATCGCCACATGAAGCCCTGTCTTGATCTGTCTTCTCAAGCTGTCAAAATCAGAGCAAATATCACCAGACCATAATACCGTTCCGAATCTCTGGCTTCCAAGGAATGCACACCGAATCAGATTCACGATTTCATCCTGTCCTTCTTCCTTCTGTCCATCATAGAACGTCTTTGCATAATAAAAAGGATATAAACTACTGACTTCCATTCCATTGCCAATCCAATAACGGAGATTATCATAATCATACGGTGTGATTTCCGGTTCTGCCTCATCCAGCCAAAAATTCCGGATTCCAAGATTGTAATAATTCTCTCTTGCCTTGTTCCAAACAAATTTTCTTGCTTCCGGATTTGTCGGATCATAGTAGGTCTCCGGTCCCCTGCAATACATTAAAGTTCCAGGTCCTCTTTCTGAGCGAATCAGCATGTTCTGATCTCTCATCTCAATATAATTCTCACTTCTTGGATCAACTGTCGGCCAGATGGAAACCAGTAGGCGAATTCCCATCTCATTCAGTTCTTTCACCATCTTTTCCGGTTCCGGCCAGTATTTTTTATCAAATTTCCATTCTCCCTGTTGCGGCCAATGAAAATAATCACATACAATAATAGAAGGTGTAATTCCTCTTCTCTTGTATTCACGGGCAACTTCCATCAACTCATCCTGTGTCTCATAGCGAAGCTTTGACTGCCAAAGTCCTGTCGCCCACTCCGGAAATTCTGGTGCATACCCCGTCACTTCACAGTAACGATGTTCAATCTCTCCCGGTGTATCTCCTGCAATTACAAGATAATCCATCTGTCTTGCTGACTCGGCCACCCATCTGGTTCCCGATGTCCCAAATTCAACTCGTCCAATTGCCGGATTATTCCAAATAAATCCATATCCTCTTGATGACATCACAAATGGAATTGTGCTTTTCGTATTCTGCTGACACAAATCCAACGTGGCACCTTTCAGATCAAATAAATCATGTGCTTCCTGTCCCAGTCCGTAAAAATGTTCCCCTGCATACTGTCGTAAATGCAGTTCGATATGACTGGATCCTCCAACATGTCCTCTTAAAACTCTGGCATCTATATCCCTCTCATTTCTCCAGAGTTCTTCAAATAATACTTCACCCGCCTGATTCTTAAAAGCAATCTTTCCATCGCTACTGACAATAGCACGGATTCCCCCATTCTCCAGTACAATATTGTCCCCTTCTTCACTTACACTTGCCCGATCTTCTTTTGGCGGTAATAAAGTCCAATTAAGATCTTCGATTTCTCCTTTTGAAGCTCTTACCCGAATAATATGCTCTCCATATGCTTCAATCTGAACCTTTTCTCCTTCTCGGAAAATGAAAATCTTGTTCTGTGCAGTCCTGACCATCTTTTCCTCCCGCTTTCATTCCTCTACTCTAGCTGTTCCATAAGGTGACTTCCAAATTACAATGTATACAACTCCGTAATTTGTATACCAGGTACATGTACGAACCATCTATAGACTATATTCTACATATTTCGACATGCTTTCTCAAGAAACTTGCACATCTATTGTGAAATATGATTAAATTTATTGTGTGTTATGTACAACTTATCGTTTATCGCCTGTACAACTTCTTGTAATTTTATCATACAACTTTACTTTTTTAAGCGTACAACATGTGCATATTTTCCATTAACTATTTAGCACTTTATTTATACAAGTGCTGCCAGCCACACACTCGCTGCAAGCCCTGCAAATGTTGCAATAAGTGCTCCGGCAAGAGTATACCTGTTTTTTTTCACCTTTGCTGACATAAAATACACAGACATCGTATAGAAAATCGTTTCCGTACACGCCATCGAAATTGAAGCAATCATTCCGTTTCTCGAATCCGTTCCAAATTCCTTGTAGACATCAAGTAATAATCCCGTTGCGGCTGAGGACGAAAACATTTTCACAATCGTAAGCGGAACCAGTGCCCCTGGAAATCCAATCTGCTCCGTCACATTTCCAATTATTTCCGATATAAATTCCAGAAAACCTGATGCACGCAAAATCCCCACTGCCGCCATCAATCCGATCAACGTCGGCATCAGCCGCACAACCGTCCAAAATCCACGCTTTGCTCCCTGAATAAAAGTATCATATACATTCACTCCTGCCAAAATTCCATATATAAGAATGGACAAAATCATAAAAGGGACTATAAAGTCAGATATGTATAAAAAAAGGCGCATAAAAACAGCTCCAGACGAACCACTTTATTAAAAAGTATATTCGCCGGAGCTGTTATTCATTCCGTTTGCTTTATAAAGAAAACTTTTCTATCCCTCATCCGCATACTTCGCAAACCGCTTCTCATTCTGGTGGATCACATAATAATACATCACGATCAGCAACGCACTTGCCAGGATCCATGCCGCCGGACTTGCCATGCATACCCCAAAGTAACTCTTCTGCCCTGCCGCGATCATGGCAACAACGCCCCTGCCAACCAGCTCAGCCACACCAGCCATCATCGGAAGCAGTCCATATCCCATTCCCTGGATTCCATTCCGGTAAACATTTACAACAGTAAGAGGAATAAAGAAAGTACCGACGCACTTCAGGTAAATATCCACGGAATGCATAATTTCTGTCAGATCCCCAGACAGGAACAGATACGTCATATATTTTCCAACCGTCATAATGATCGCCGCAACTACGACTGAATAGATACTTCCCATGATCGTAATTGACTTAAATCCCTGACGGATCCTTTTGATCTTACCTGCTCCAATATTCTGTGCGCAATAGGTTGCCATCGTGGTTCCCATCGCAACATATGCCTGCGTCACGATCTGCTCGATCTTATTCGCTGCGGTAAATGCCGCTACCTGTGTGGAGCCAAGCAGATTCAAGGCGGTCTGTACCATCATGGTTCCGATCGCTGTGATCGAATATTGAAGCGCCATCGGGATTCCGACTGCAAGCTGGATCTTCAGCAGATGTCCGCTCGGACGCCAGTCTTCCTTATGTAAATGCAGCACCGGGACCGCCTTCACAATATATACCAGACACAGGATTCCCGAAATCCCCTGTGAAATCACGGTCGCCCATGCCGCACCGGCTGCGCCCATGTGAAATGCAATGATAAATACCATATCCAGCACAATGTTGAGCAGAGCCGCAAGAATCAGGAAATACAGCGGAACCTTGCTGTTACCAAGTGCCCGCAAGACACTGGATAAAAAGTTATACAGCATCTGCGCCGCAATTCCGCCACAGATTACCATAATATACGCATAGGCATCCTTGAAAATATCATCCGGTGTCTGCATAATCCCAAGAAGCGGTTTCATTGCCATCATTCCGAACACAGTCATAATAAGCGACATAATAATCGCCAGAATCGCGGCATTTCCTACAGTCTTGCGCATTGCTTTCATATCACCCGCACCAAATTTCTGTGCCGTAAGTACAGTAAATCCTGCCGTCATTCCCAGAATAAATCCATTGATCAGAAACATGATCGTTCCCGTACTTCCAACAGCCGCAAGTGCTTTGGTTCCCACGAACTTTCCTACGATAATCGTATCCGCCATACTGTAGAACTGCTGAAATACATTTCCAATGAAGATCGGCAGTGTGAAATTAAAAATAATTTTTCCCGGATTCCCGGTCGTCAAATCTTTTTGTAATGTTTTCATATATTCCCTCTGTTTATCTCATTAACATTTTACCTCTCGTCATTATAGAAAAATGTATCTTAAATTGCAATCGTCGTTTTCACGAAATTTCCCCTGTTTCACAAAGTATTTCCCGTTTATTTGACGGAATCTTTGACACCCCAGGTTCTATCCTCTATAATAGTTTATATAGAAAAATTTTATCATTTTCAGGAGGCATTGCTATGAAACCACTGCCCTTTATCATGCAATATGTCAGACGATACAAATATCGCTATATTGCCGGAATCCTTACACTTTTTGCTGTAGATGCAGCAAGTGTATTTATTCCAAAACTTACCGGTATCATTACCGACGGTCTTACCGCGCGCAGCATTACCTGGAGTTCCATTCGTACCTGTCTTCTTGGAATCTTTCTGATTGGTCTTCTGCTTGCAGTCGGCCGTTTTTTGTGGCGTTATTTTCTTTTTGGAACCGCACGTATTATCGAGCGTGAACTGCGTAATGAAATGTTTTCCCATCTGGAAACTATGGATGTGGAATACTACAACAGCCACAAAACAGGTGATCTGATGACCCGGTTTACCAGTGACTTAAATGCGGTCCGCATGGCACTTGGTCCTGCTGTCATCTGCATCTTTGATTCCATAGTCATGACGATCCTGGTCGTCTGCCAGATGATGTATTATGTCAATGTAAAGCTGACACTCCTGGCACTGATCCCGATGGTCATCATCTGCCTCGGCTATATGCATTACGGAAAGGTACTGGATAATCTCTATACCGAACGTCAGGACAGTGTTTCCAATCTTGCCGACTTTGTACAGGAAAGCTTCTCCGGGATCCGTGTGATCAAGGCCTTTGTCCGCAAGCAGGCCGAGATCCTTTCTTTTTCCAAAAAGAATCAGGATACCATGGATAAAAGTATGCGCATCGCAAAGCTGGAAGCCATCCTGATCCCGCTTCTGGATGTGATCATCGGATTTTCCAGTCTTGCCTCACTCCTTTATGGGGGCTACCTCGCCCTGATCGGACAGATTACGCTCGGACGCTTCGTAGCTTTCAATCAGTATGTCAATATGCTGGTATGGCCGATGCTCGCCTGTTCGGAGGCTGCCGTCATGTTTTCCCAGGGAACTGCATCCATCCGCCGTGTACAGGAAATTCTGGAAGCGCAGACAAATATAAAAGATACTGCTTCTGTCACAACTTTAGACACCCTGCACGGGGATATCCGTTTTAATCACCTGACCTTTGCACACCTTGGAAATACTTCTCCGGTACTGCATGATATCAATCTGGACATCCCATCCGGGACAACCCTTGCCATCATCGGGCGCACCGGCAACGGAAAGTCCACTCTGGTCAATCTTCTGCTCCGGCTTTACAACACCGAGCCAGGCATGATTTATCTGGATGACCATGATATCAACACAATTCCGCTGAAAACTCTGCGTGAAAATATTGCTTATGTACCACAGGATAATTTTCTTTTTTCCGATACTCTGAAAGCAAATATTGCATTCGGAACAAAGTCACAGGATATGAGCCGTATTATCGCCGCAGCAAAATCAGCCTGCATTCACGATAATATTGCAAATTTTCCGGACAACTATGATACGATCGTCGGCGAACGTGGCGTTACGCTTTCCGGCGGTCAGAAACAGCGCAGCTCCATCGCCCGCGCCCTGATGAAAAATGCGCCGATCCTGATCCTTGATGACTCCCTTTCCGCTGTCGACACCGATACGGAAGAACATATCCTGCATAATCTCAGGGACGATCGTAAAGGGAAAACAACAATCCTGATCGCACACCGCATTTCCACAGTACAGCATGCCGATCTGATCATGGTACTTGAAAATGGGGAAATGAAAGAGCTTGGAACACACACCGAACTGATTCAGAAAAATGGCATTTATAAAGATATGTTTGAAAAGCAACAATTGGAAGCTTCCATTGGAGAACAGGAGGTCATAAGATGAAACGACTTTTAAGTTATCTAAAACCGCATAAATGGGTAATGACCCTGGCAACTGTCCTGGTTCTCTTTATCATTGCTGTGGAACTTTACCGCCCGATCATCGTCGGAAATGCAATCGACCAGTACATCAACGGTTATTATCATCCGTATGCAGAAGCCGACGTTTCCGCTCCGGACGCTGTAAACTGGAACGGCCTTGTACTGTCGCGCGACCAGGCAGTATCCGCGGCGGATTCTGCTTCCTTTTATCAGATTTTTCTCTGGAAGGATCACTATTACATGGCAGAAAATCTCACCCGATCTGAATGTACCGCACTGCAAAATGCCGATACATCTGTTTTAAAAAATTATGTCAGAGAAGGTGCACAGAAGCTTACTTCCAATGATCTGAAGGTTTTAAGACAAAATGATTTTAAGGGGATCTTAAAAGCCGGAATCCTGTTTCTTCTGCTGCTTTTTAGCGGATTTTTCCTGAACCTTGCCGACACCTGGCTTTTGCAGAAGATGGGCCAGCAGATCGTGTACAAACTGCGTGAAGAAACATTTACACATATACACAGCCTGTCACTTTCTTTTTTCAATACAACACCGGTTGGCAAGCTCGTAACCCGTGTATCCAACGATACTGAAGCAGTCAACGAACTGTTTTCCACCATTCTTGTGAAACTTTTTAAAAACGTTGTAAAGATTATTGGTTACGCTGCTGTCATGCTCTCAATTAACGTGAAAATGGCAGGTATATCCTTCCTGCTTTTACCTCTGTTTGCAATCCTGACTTTTGTTTTCCGGCATCTCTCCAGAAAAGCTTACCAGATCACAAGAAATAAAATCACAGAGCTGAACACCTTCCTGTCCGAACATATTTCCGGTATGAAGCTGATCCAGATCTTTGCACGCGAGAAAGAGAAATACAATGAATTTGAAGGAAAATCTATGGAACTGTACCGTGCCAATTTCCGCGAGATCATGACTTTTGCGATCTTCCGGCCTTCAATCTATCTGGTTTCGGTCATTGCCATGATCCTTGTCATCCGTACCGGAAGCCTTTCTGTGTTAAATGGAAGTCTTTCTCTCGGAACCCTGTTCGTGTTTATCACCTACATCAGCTCCTTTTTCGAGCCAATCCAGGAGCTTTCCGAACAGCTTGGAACCCTGCAGTCTTCCATTGCTTCCGCAGAAAAGATTTTCAGTGTTCTTGATGTAAAACCAGAGATCGTATCTCCGGCCGACCCGACTCCGGTCAATATTCTTGGTGAAATTGAATTCCGCCATGTCTGGTTTGCCTACGAAGAGGAAAATTATATTTTAAAAGATGTAAGTTTTGTAATCCATCCGGGTGAAAAGGCTGCTTTTGTCGGCGCTACCGGAGCAGGAAAATCTACAATTTTAAATCTGATCGGAAGATATTTTGATATTCAGAAGGGACAGATCCTGATTGATGGGATTGATATTCATGAAATTGATCTGGATGTGCTCCGCGGTGCGATTGGTCAGGTTCAGCAGGATGTCTTCATCTTCACCGGAGACATCAAAAGTAATATCTCGCTGAATAATGAAGCAATCTCACCGGACGATGTCAGACGGGCTGCCGAAATTGTAAATGCAGATCCATTTATTCAGAAACTGCCGCACGGATATGATGAGCCGGTCACAGAGCGCGGAAGTACTCTATCTGCCGGGCAGCGCCAGCTTTTGTCCTTCGCACGGACACTTGCTTATGATCCGAAGATCCTTGTTCTCGATGAAGCAACTGCCAACATCGACACAGAAACCGAAACACTGATCACACAGGCACTTGCGCGGCTGATGGATGGAAGAACTACGATCATGGTCGCGCACCGACTTTCTACGATTCAGCATGCAGATAAAATTATTGTGATGCACCACGGGGAAATAAAAGAATCCGGAACCCATCAGGAGCTGCTGGCGAAGGATGGGTTGTATAAGAAATTGTATGAATTGCAGTTGATGGATTAGACAATTCTGTCATTTTATTTTATATTGATTTTCTTCTTTATGTTTGTTACCATAAGTTCAAGGTGCTATTTCACACTGACGTGAATGGCGGTTCGCTTTGTGCGGAGGGTTCATAGCTCCGATTACATAGATCATCTCTTAATTGAGAAATCTTGGAAAGGAGAACTAGCTTATGCTGACCATTACTGACCTTATTGCAGTGATTTCACTGTGTGCGACTTTTTACAGTCTTGGGTATGTGCGTGGAAAGCATGATTCCAAGACGCAAAAATAACCGCCCATCGTCCTGAGAAAACATGAGCGGTTATTTTTAATAACCAAATAATATCAGGCGAACCGTCATCGGTAGCACCTTTTCTATTTATTATACTAGCATCTTTACACTTTTATGTCAATTTTCTTTACAAGATTTCTTTCGCCCTATGGCATGCAACGGAATGTCCTTTGGAAATCTCCTGGAGTTTCGGGACACCGTTTTTACAGGCTTCTGTCGCATATGGACAACGAGTCACAAAACGGCAGCCCTCCGGGATATTCATCGGACTTGGCAGCTCGCCTTTGAGCTGGATTCTTTTATGTTCTCTTGCTTTTAACGGATCCACGATCGGAATTGCGGAAAGCAGTGCCTTTGTGTACGGATGCATCGGATTGGTATAAAGTTCATTGCTCTCTGCCACCTCAACCAATGTTCCAAGATACATAACTCCGATTCGGGTACTGATGTAACGTACCATTGAAAGGTCATGTGCTGCAAAAAGATACGTCAGGCCGAATTCGTTCTGCAGATCTTCCAGCATATTGACAACCTGTGCCTGGATCGATACGTCCAGGGCTGCGATCGGCTCATCACATACGATGAATTCCGGATTAACTGAAAGTGCTCTTGCAATTCCGATTCTCTGTCTTTGTCCACCGGAAAATTCATACGGGAATTTATCCATATCTGCTTTTGACATTCCAACTTTATTTAACAGATACTCAGTTCTTTCTTCCGCTTCTGCTGCACTCATCCCTGCTTTTTTCAGCGGCTCATTGATAATTTCGCGAACATTCCAGAATGGATTCAGAGCTGAATACGGATCCTGGAAAATGATCTGTACTTCGTCTTTCATCCACTGCAGATTCTTTGCTTTTTCATTTGTGATATCTTTTCCTTTATAGGTTACTTTTCCATCTGTGATATCATACATACGGATCAGGGTACGTTCCAGTGTTGATTTTCCACAGCCTGATTCTCCAACCAGACCAAAAGTTTCGCCTTTATTGATCTCAAGACTTACACCGTCTACCGCTTTTACATACTGCTTACCGCCCATAAATTTATGAACCGGGAAATACTTCTTCAAATCCGTTGCAGATATTAATATTTCTTTATTCATCTATCTCCCCACCTTACTCATTTAAAAAGCACATTGCTCTGTGTGTTTCTGTAAATTCGGTATACTCTGGTTTCTCATTTTTACATCTCTCAGTTGCATACTCACAGCGTTCTGCAAACGGACATCCTTTCGGAGGATCGATCAGTGACGGCGGAAGTCCCGGAATAGACTGTAAGCGCTCGCCTTCTTTCAGATCCAGTGAAGGGATTGCTTTCAGAAGTGCCTTTGTATATGGATGCTTTGATTCATAAAATACTTCTTCAACCGTACCGCTTTCCATCACCAGGCCACCATACATAATGATAACCTTACTACAGACAGTTGCTACAACACCCATATCATGTGTGATCAGCATGATCGAAGTATGGAATTCATCCTTCAGTTCATGTAAAAGATCCAGGATCTGCGCCTGAATCGTAACATCAAGTGCTGTCGTCGGTTCGTCTGCGATCAGCAGCTCCGGTTCACAGGCAAGTGCCATCGCGATCAGAACTCTCTGGCGCATACCGCCTGAAAATTCATGTGGATACTGTCCAAGTCTGACTTCCGGATTCGGGATACCTACTTTCTTCAGCATTTCTAATGCTTTTTCTTTTGCTTCATTCTTAGAACATTTTCTCTGCCGGATAATAACTTCCTCGATCTGGCTTCCGATTTTCTTCAGTGGATTCAGTGCGGTCATCGGATCCTGGAAAATCATGGTCATCTCTTTTCCACGGACCTTTCTGCATTCTTCATCCGACAGATCTTTTAATTCTCTTTCATTTAAAAGGATAGACTCAGCAGTTCTCTCTGCATTATCCGGCAGAATCCCCATAACTGCTTTCATGGTTACAGATTTTCCACTTCCGGATTCTCCAACCAGACCTACGATTTCACCCTGATCCACGCTGAAGCTGACTCCTCTTACAGCCTTTACTTCCTGTCCATGACTTTTAAAAGAAACATTCATATTTTTTACATTTAATACATTCTTCTTACTCATCTTTATCACCTGCTGTAATTCTCGGTTCTACAAACACACGAAGTACATCCCCTAATTTATTGAAAGAATACACGGTCAGAATGATCAGAATGCCCGGCAGAACTGCCATATAAGGTGCCTTCTGAAGATACTGCTGCGAACTCTGGAGCAGACTTCCCCAGCTGGACATCGGTGCCGCAACACCAAGTCCCAGGAAGCTAAGTGAACTTTCTACCATGATCGCACTTGCGATCTGTGCTGTTGCTGCTGTGATGATCGTTGGAAATACGGTCGGAAATACGTGTGACATGATAACCTTTCCAGAAGGAATTCCGATAAAATCTGCATACTGCACATACTCCCTCTCTTTTGCAGAAAGCACTTCCGAACGCACCAGTCTGGCAATTTCCATCCAGCTGAACAGACCGATTACAATAATAATAGATGCAAGACCTTTCTTAAATAACAGTCCGACAACGGTTACCATAATGATCCATGGAATAGAACTGAACACATCAACAATACGCATCAGAATGTTATCCACAATTCCGCCAAAATAGCCAGCTACCATACCGACGGTTACACCAATTACAATCGAAGTCAGCATCGCCAGTACCCCAACAACCAGCGATACACGTCCACCGTATAATACACGGATAAAATAATCCCGTCCCAGCTCATCTGTTCCAAACCAGTGTGCAGATGACGGTGACTGCAGTTTATGCGCTACGTCAAGAGCATCCGGATCTACACTGCTGAATACAACAAAAACACTGACTAAAATAATTGCAATCAAATATATCGCCGCAAAAATAGCCAGCTTATTATGTTTAAACTCATATTTTACATTCTCAAGTCTTCTGTTCTTCTTTTTCATCTTTACACCCCTCTATTTCATTGACTTAATTCGAGGATCTGTCACACAATATAAAATATCCGATAACAGATTTCCGAGAATAACAAGGGTTCCTGAAAGCACAAGAATACTCATAACGATCGGATAATCCATTGCCTGTACTGCACTTACAAAGTAAGGTCCGATACCCGGCCATGAGAAGATCGTCTCTGTAATAACCGCTCCGGTTACAAGCATCGGAAGCGCCATACCAAGTTTGGTAATCAGCGGAAGAAGGACATTCTTGCTGACATGCCTGAACAAAATCTCTGCTTTACTTGCACCAAATGACTTCTGCACAATTACATAATCTTCTTTCAGCTGCCCAATTGTAGAGCCACGCACATATCTGGTCAGATCCGGGATAAATCCAACAGTAAGAACTACATACGGCATAATAAAATGCTGCAGAAAATCCAGAATAGAATCTTCTTTTCCAATCGTATGCATTCCCATCAGAGGGAACAGCTCTAGCTTATAACCAAAGAAAAACATGATGATCATCGCAAACCAGAAAGTCGGTGTCGCAATTCCGATGGAACAGATTCCATCGATCAGCTTATCCTGCCACTGATTCTTATGACTTCCGGCAACCAGCCCTAATACGATTGCCAGTAAAAATGCTGTCAGATATGACGGCAACACCAGTTTGATCGTAGATGGGATTCTGCTCTTAAGATCATAAGAAATACTTGTTCTGGATCTCAGTGAATAACCAAATTCACCCCGGCAGATATTCCCAAGCCATCTTCCATACTGAACAATTACAGGATCATTTAGTCCATACGCTTCTCGCTTTGCCTCTATCTCCTGTTTTGTCATATCCGGTGTCGTAATTGAATCAATTGCATCATACGGCGCAAGATTGATCAGCATAAAGCAGATAAATGTAATGATAAGCAGTAATGGAATTGCCTGTAAAATACGTTTTACAATATATTTCATTCCTCTTCCTCCAAATGTAGTTTCTGCTGAAAAAGGGAGGAGGCTTATTAACCCTCCTCCCCGTCATCCATTATTTTAAAGTTAATTTTGCTACATCTCCGAATGTATAAATCGGTACGAACTGTGCATCATCAAGTCCTCCAACACGGGCAGTTGTAACAACTGTCTTCATGCTTGTACCCATTGGATACTGAAGTGCTTCTTCTGATACCAGAACCTGAAGTTCGCTATACAGCTCTTTTCTCTTAGAATCATCAAGAGTTGTAGCTGCTTCATTGAATTTCGCATCAATGTCTGCATTGTGGAAGTTCATCATATCATCTTTTGTTGAATCAAACAGCGGTGCAAATGTATCCGGGTCGATACCCATTACGTATGCTCCAAGGAACATATCATAATCTGTACATTCCGGATCATAAGCTGCACTCATGTATGCTGCCTGGTTCACACCACATAACTCAACATCAATACCAACTGCTTTTAATTCAGCCTGGATTGTAAGTGCTTCATTTTTCTGCTCTGTACTTTCTTCAACATAGCAGAGTTTTAAGGATTTTGCACCATTTGCAGTAAGCTTCTCAGCTTTATCTACATCCTGATCCCACTTTTCAACTCCGTCTTCTGTGTAATAGCTGCTTGAGTACGGAAGGAATGTATATCCTAATTTGTAATAATCTTCACTTGTAAATGCTGCAGTCATGATTTCATCACGATTAAGAGCTCTGAAGATTCCTTCACGATAATCTTTGTCTTTCATACTCGGTGCAACAGAGTTCAGTCTCAGATAAGAAACACGGCCTTCACTGTATTTTGAAACGGTAAAGTTGTCATCACCTTCAAATGTGTCTACCTGATCAACAGTTACGCTCAGTGCATCTACTTCCTGTTTCTGAAGTGCAAGACTTGCTGTATCAGAATTTTCAATAATTCTGTATACGATCGTATCAATATTTGCTTCTCCGTTTGCATAGTTCGGATTCTTCACAAATTTAAGATGTTCACCTGTCTTATATTCTTCAAGCATGTATGGACCAGATCCAACAACTTGATCTTCAAGCATATTCACGTCAAAGCTTCCTTTTCCTTCAAAGATATGCTTTGGAAGAATAAATGTCTCTGCAGACAGAAGTTCTACTACAGATGCACTTGGTTCTGCAAGTGTAAATGTTACTGTAGTATCATCTACTTTCTCAACTTTAATCGGTTCCCCACCCACATAAAGATTTTGCTTCATATCGTTAATAGAATTAAAAGTAAATACAATATCATCTGCTGTTAACAGTTCTCCATCGCTCCACTTTAATCCTTCTTTTAATTTCATCGTATAAACTTTACCATCTTCTGACGCATCCATGCTTTCTGCAAGAATCCAGTCAATTGTTCCATCCTGGTAAATATAGTACGCAGGTGAATAAACCATATGACATGTCATAAGTCCCCATCTGTCATCTGCAGTAATCGGATTCAGTGTATTACCTGTGTCCCCACCGATTGCAAATGTAAATGTATCACTTGCTGCTTTTGTTGATTCTGTTGCGCTCTTATCAGCTTCTTTGCTGTCTGACTTTGATCCGCCGCATCCGGCAAGCATAGAAACTGCCATAGCTGCACAAAGTAAAGCGCTGATTACTTTCTTCTTCATTGTAAACCTCCTAATAATATACCATTGTCGACAATCTACATTCTACATTGTCGCTGCGTTTTTCATTGTACTACTACTCTATTTATAAGTCCAATTGATAATTTCTATCCTGCATTACTAATAGGCATTCTCTATAATTTTATAGTATTTTAGAATCTGCTCTGTTTTTTAATAGTACATTTAAACAAGACGTGCAAAAAAACGAGGCTCTACATCAATCGTAAAACCTCGTTCCTGTTTTCTACTATTATTTCATTTTCAAATATTCTCTACGACAACATCATCCGGTCATTCGCAAATTCGCCGCCGCTGACTTCTTCAAACTTCGCCAGCAGATCTGCAACCTTCAGATTCTTCTTCTCTTCTCCTGATACATCGTAGATAATTTTTCCTTCATGCATCATGATCAGGCGGTTACCGTGCGCGATGGCATCTTTCATATTATGTGTTACCATCATTGCAGTAAGCTGGTGCTCCTGAATGATCTTATCGGAGATAGCAAGTACCTTCGCCGCAGTTTTCGGGTCAAGTGCTGCAGTATGCTCGTCCAGAAGTAAAAGCTTTGGCTTCTTAAGAGACGCCATCAAAAGAGTGATCGCCTGACGCTGTCCACCAGAAAGAAGTCCGACTTTACTGCTCAGACGGTCTTCCAGTCCAAGATCAAGTTCTTTCAGGGCTTCTTTATAGCGTTCCCTCTCTTTTTTCGTAATCCCCCATCCAAGACCTCTGCGCTCACCTCGTCTGGCTGCGATTGCCATATTTTCTTCAATCGACATGGTTGCCGCCGTTCCAGTCATCGGATCCTGGAAAACTCTTCCCAAATAAAGTGCTCTTTTATGCTCTGAAAGCTTTGTAATATCCACTCCGTCAACAATGATCTTTCCTTCGTCTACGGGCCAGACTCCTGCGATCGCATTCAGTGTGGTAGATTTTCCTGCACCATTTCCACCGATGATAGTCACGAAATCACCCGGATTGAGGTTCAGATTCACTCCGTTAAGTGCGACCTTTTCGTTGATCGTTCCCGGATTAAAGGTTTTATGAATATTCTGGATTTCCAACATATATCCCATTATGCAGTCCTCCGTTTCTTTGTAAAATATTTACCCTTCATGTACGGAACTGCAAGGAAGCATGCAACCACTACCGCTGAGAACAGTTTCATATAATCAGAAGGCATCTTCAGCCACAATACCAGTGCGATTACAATATAGTAAATAATCGCTCCGATAAAAATTGCTCCAAGTGTAAATGCAAAGGCTGCTTTTCTGCCTGCACAGAATTTTCCAAAAATAACTTCGCTGATGATAACAGCTGCAAGTCCGATTACAATGGCACCACGTCCCATATTGACATCGGCTGCTCCCTGGTACTGTGCGTAAATTCCGCCTGAAAGTCCCACAAGTCCGTTGGAGATCATAAGCGCCAGAACCTTTGTAAAGCCTGTATTAATTCCCTGTGCACTTGCCATCTGCGGGTTACATCCGGTTGCACGGATCGATGCGCCAAGCTCAGTTCCAAAGAACCAGTAAATAATTGCGATCAGGATAAGTGCTGCCACGATCAGCTTTACAAAAAACAGTTCACTTCCTTCGCCGGTCACGTAACGAAGCGATGCAACCAATTTATACTGCATAACATTGACTGCCTGATTGGATTTTCCCATGATTCCGAGATTCACCGAGTAAAGTCCGATCTGCGTCAGAATACTGGCCAGAATGCCCGGAATCCCAAAAAACGTATGTAAAATACCTGTCACAAATCCGGCTGCCATACCTGCCAGAAATGCGAAAAGAAGTGCCAGTGCCGGATTCATACCGCCGCGGATCAGCATAACTGCAACCGCTCCACCTGTAGCCAACGATCCGTCAACCGTCAGATCCGCAAAATCCAGAATGCGGAAGGTGATATAAACGCCAAGCGCCATAATTCCCCAGATGATCCCCTGCGCTACATTTCCCGGAAGGGCGCGCACAAGAGCCATCGGATCTAAAGCTGCTAAATACATGATTTCTGCCTCTTTCTAATACTTATTATTCCTCAATTGCTTCGTAATCGTCCGGAACAGTGATTCCAAGTTCGTCACAGATTGTCTTGTTATACATCTTTGTAACTTTTGGTGCACTTTCGATTTCCATGGTTGAAATGTCTTTTCCTTCTACGAGGATTTCGTAAGCCATTTCACCAGCTCTGTATCCGATATCGTAGTAGCTGATAGAAAGAGTAGCGATACCACAGCCTGAGCAGATTCCCTGTTCTCCTGCGATTACCGGAACCTTTGCCGGAAGGCAGATGTTGTTGATTATTTCTGTATTTGCTGCCATTGTGTTGTCTGTCGGAATATAGATTGCATCACAGTCATCTACTGCGCTTGTTACTACAGACTGGATTTCATTAGAGTCTGCTGCTGTGTATTCTTTGTATTTGATTCCATCTTTGTCGAGTGCTTCTTCGAACTTCTTAGCCTGGTATGCTGAGTTCGGTTCTGCTGAACAGTAGAGGATTCCTACTGTCTTTGCGTCCGGAACAAGCTCTTTTAACATTGCTTCCTGTTCGTCGATCGGTGCAAGGTCACATGTACCTGAAATGTTCATGCCGGTTGCACCTGTCCAGTCTGAAATATCCAGTGCTGTCGCATAATCTGTAACAGAAGTTCCGAGGATCGGAATTGTGCTTGTTGCAGCTGCTGCACATTGAAGAGCTGTGGTTGCATTTGCAAGGATCAGATCATCATTGTCTGCTACGAAATTATTCACGATTGTTGCACAGTTTGCCTGCTCGCCCTGTCCGTTCTGAAGATCAAATTTGACATTGTCTTTTCCGAATTTTTCTTCACAGGCTTCTTCAAATCCCTTGGTAGCCTCATCAAGAGCTGCATGCTCAAGCTGCTGGCAGATACCGATCTTGTATACCTTGTCTGATGATGATTCTTTTGAAGAAGCTCCTTTGTCTGACGAACTTGAACTTCCGCCACAGGCAGCCAGTGCCAGTGTCATTGCTGCAGTAAGTGATACAGCTAAAATTTTTCTTGCTTTCATAATAACATACCTCCATCTATGTTCTTTTCGAACAAACTTTTTCCGTTTTGGCTTTGCAGCTTTAAACTTTAGCGGTTTAAACTTCAATGGTTTAAAGCTTTGCCGTGATATTGATTATAGCGTTTTTTTGTACTTTAGTCAAGGTATGTTATCGCAAAGAAGGCAGGTATTCTGGTCTGATCAAATCCATACCTGAATATCTGCCTTCCTCTTATCTTTCCCAGTCCCGAATCACCGTAAATGCCGGGTTAATATTTCCATTATAATCGAACAATGCCTGATTTGCCCATTCATTACCACACGGTCCCGGATCCTTCATATATTCTAATGATGCCTCTGTTGCCCATCCACTTCCTGATACCGGAATCCATGCAGGTTCCCAATAAAAGAAACCGCATCCGTGATGCCCTTCAACATTTTTCAGTCGCGTAAGAAAATCCGTCATAAAATCAGCCTGACCTTCCGGTGTCATCGGATAATCAATATCTTTTACCAGAGAAGGCTTTGTCGCATATCCTTTTCTCTGTTCCGGTTCCAATTTTTCATATTTACCATAATCTTCCATTGTATATCCCATAGATACTTCTGCAATGATAAGATCTTTATTATAGCGTTTTGCAATGTCATTCATATTATATTCCAGCTTATCCAGTGTCCCATGCCAGAATGGATAATATGACATTCCAATATACTGAAAATCTTCGCCTCGTTTCATGAATTCATCAAACCATGTCCGATACAACTCATTATTTCCACCATTGTCTAAATGAATCATAATCGGTATGTCCTCATCTACGCTGCGCACTCCCCGAATTCCTGCATTGATAAATCTGGCAATGTTATCATAATTCGGTACTTGTCCTTCCGGCCAAAGCAAACCATTTGTAAGTTCATTTCCGACCTGAACCATAGTCAGATTTACTCTGTTTTCCTTAAAGATGCGCATCGTCTCTGCCGTATAATCATATACTGCCTTTTCCAGTTCTTCCACTCCAAAGTCCTTCCATGCTTTCGGTTTGATCTGTTTTCCAGGATCTGCCCAGAAGTCACTGTAATGGTAATTTAACAATACACCAAATCCGGCTTCCGTCACTTTTTTCGCAATTTCCAGAGAAGTCTGTAAATCATTGGTTCCGGCACCATATGGTTCTCCATCTTCTGAATACGGATCATTCCAGAGTCTGATGCGAATTGTATCCACATCATATTCTTTCATGATTTCCAGTATGTCTTTTTCTTCATGATGGTCATAATATTTCGCCCCAAGCTTTTCCAGCTCTGCCAGCGTAGATAAATCCATTCCCTTTATAAATCTCATTCTCTTCTCCATCTGCTTTAATCAAAATCAAATTTATGAAAACGATGATGCATTGCCTTATATTTCTTGCGGACATCCTCATTTCCTGCAAGAACTTCCTCTTCTGTTCCTGTAAACTGACACCGCAGGCAATAGTATTCTTTCTTTTCTTTGTCATAAAACATATCAATATCCAGATCCCTCATAAAGCAGGACGGACATCTGTAATTTAATTTGCCTTTTCCAGCTTGAGCCATGTCGCAAATACCTCCTTATCAGAAACCTTCTTTTTATATCCCAGAGTAAACATTGGTGAAAATGCATAACCTTCACGAATATATCCTTCAGCAGCACTTGATGGAATCAATGATACTTTTGTCTCAATTGCCGGGATAACTGCTGATACAGAATCCGCACATGAAAGACTTTCCTCTCTGCATTTATATGCATATTCAATCGTCTTTTCGCTGCTTCCTTTGCATTTCAGTACGATGCCTGTCATATCCTCAGGATATTCTGTTGTTCCATAACATGCGACCATGTATTCATTCAGTTCTACTTCTGCTGTCGGATCACTCATTTCCAGAATGGTTCTTTCAATCTTAATTGCTCCACTGCCTTCTTCAAAATACTCTTTTGTCTGTAATTTGACCGTCAGATCAGCGAATTCGATCTCTACCGGATCCAGAGTCAGGATTCGTGTATTTCCTTCCTGTGAGAAATGTGCTTTTGTACGGCACAGACACAAGTCTACTTCTTCTCCGTTATGGCAGAGTTTTGCACTTCTGATCGTTCCCTCTCCTGCATAATGTGTAAAATATCCTGCACGGTATTTTTCCTGGATGAGGAATGGATAAGAAGCATCCTGTACATGTTTCGTTCCAATTCCAACTTCCCATTTCAGTTTTGCGGCGTATGGGCGCAGATCAAAAATTGCTCCACCCTGATCCATATTTACACCGGCTCTCATATACGGATCTGCATACCAGAAAAGCTGTTTATCTGATCCATAAAGGATATCTCTCCAAAGCGCACACTCTGGTTCTGTATAATGTTTCTTCTGACGATAATAATCTGCAAATTCAGACATAGTCATATCGATCAGTTTGCCTTCCTTTTTCAGCTTTCCATAATATTTACATCCGTCAGAATAAGATTTTTCAAGAAGTTCATACGGTGCTTCCCATCTTCCCATCTTATTCATCCATCCCGGACCTACAAACATCATATTGTAAGCGTAGCCATTATTATACTTCTCAAGATCACGATACTGATCGATCAGATTATAAAGATACGGATACTCCCAGGTTTTGGAATCATAGATCATTCCACGCAGTACATTCTGTGGATGCGTTCCAAAATTAGATCCATTTCCGTCATAGCATGCCAACAGATCTCTTGAAAGGTGCGGGATCGCAACAATTCCGCTATCCTCTGCTGCATTTGCTGCCGGTGCATGTGTATTCTGTTTAGAAGGGATCCATGGAGCCCACGGACCGCCATCAAATAATGTATACCAAGAATTGTTACAGGTATGGTATGCCTTTGGTCCCTCTTCCCAGCATGTTGCAACTGCACATTTTACGCTTGGATAAGTTTCTTTGATATAATTTGTAAGTTCAGCATCCATATAATAAGATCCTGTTGACTCCGGATAAAATCCAAAAATTTCGTGAAACTTCTCAAAGACATCATTCACAATTGCCTTTTTGTCTTCCATAGAGAACATCCAGATACAAAAATCTTTGGTTTTATATTTTTCACGGAACTGTTCACATGGTAATCCAAGAAGTGAAAGCGCAATTTCATCTCCATATTTTTCATGATCTTCTTTTGCAATTGCTACAGCCTCTTCGTTAAACAGAGATGCATAAGTCATCTGAATTGTTACTTTCAGACCATTTTCGTGGGCAAGTCTCTGCTGTGTTTTGAAAATATCGAGGGATTCAACTAAAAGATTTTTATCTCCAATATCCTCTTCTTTTCCATGTCCGGTTACAGTTGCCGAGTATTCCGGCACCATTTCCGGACGATGAATGACATTAAGTATAAATTCGCCCATTATTTTAACTCCTTTTTTTCTTATTCAAATTTAGCCTTTTACAGATCCGCCTGTAATTCCTTCAACATAGAATTTCTGCATAATGATAAACAAGATACCAATTGGGATCGCTACCAGCATTCCACCAGCGCAGAATCTTGAGAAGTAACTTGGAAGAAGCTGTTTTTTCAGCATATTATAAAGCCCGATTGCAACTGTCCAGTCTGATGAAATTCCTGAATTAAGAATAATTTTTGCAAATACAAAATCGGTCCACGGTACCAGAAATGAGCTGATAACCGTATAAACTACGATCGGTTTTGAAAGTGGCAGTACAATCGTAAAAAATGTTCTCGCCTCAGATGCGCCTTCCAGATACGCCGCTTCTCTAAGAGAAGTCGGAATCGTATCGAAGAAGCCTTTCGCCACCAGATATCCCAAGCCTGCCGCTCCGGAGTATACAAAAATCATACCAACATGACTATTTGTAAGATTGATGGACTTTAATATGAAGTAAATGGCAATCATGGACAAAAAACCAGGAAAGAGCTGCAGCATAACTGCAATATTCATCATTGCCTTTCTTCCTTTAAAACGCATACAACTCATTGCATAGCTGACCATCAGCACAAAACAGCTTGAGATGATACATGTAAAGATCGCTATGATAAGTGTATTCTTAAACCATGCCGGAAACTGTGCAACTGTATCAGGATGAAATAAAATACGTGTATAATTTTTCAGTGACCACGTTTCCGGGAAAAACCGGCTTGTATTCATACCGTCATATCCACTGAAAGAGGTTACGGCAAGCCAGATAATCGGCAGAATCCAGATAAAAGCCAGAACTGCCAGCAGTACATGAACCGCTATTGTACTCATAACTTTTTTCTTACTCATTATTTAAACGTATCCTCCTTATCTCCTTTTATTAAGAAATTAAAGGCAAATAATGTAATGATCGCACACACAATAAATACACAGATACCAATAACTGCTGCCATCTTGTAATTGTACTGTTCACTTGTCAAGCGGTACAGCCATGTAACCAGAAGATCGATCTCTTTACCCTGTGAAGCCGCAAGTTTCTGATTCGTTGTAGTATAAACATCCTGTGTGAGCAGATAAATAACATTGAAGTTATTAATGTTCGCCGTAAACTGCGTTACCAGATAAGGTCCTGTGATAAAAAGCATATATGGCATGGTAATACTTTTAAATATCTGAAACTTATTTGCACCGTCAATCCTTGCACTTTCTTTCAATTCCTCCGGAATATTCATCAGTACTCCGGTTGCAATCAGCATCAGATATGGAACTCCTACCCAGATATTGATCATAATGATCGTAACCTTCGCCCATGTAGGATTTGTTAAAAATGGCACATAGTTTGTACTAATCCATCCAAGATGTTTCAGGAAACCCGTTATTCCTGCATGTGCGAGAAATGTATTGACGATCCCGTTACTTGCAAAGAAATTTCGGATCAAAAGCAATGTTACAAACTGCGGAACTGCAATTGAAGTAACAAAAAGTGTTCTCCACATTTTCTTAAATCTTGTCAGCTTACTGTTAATAAGAAGAGATAACAAAATTCCACCAACATAGGTTGTTACTGTTGCAAATACTGCCCAGATCAGCGTCCAAACAAGAATCCTACGAAATGTATATCCAAAAGTAACCGTCATACTGGTTGTAAACAGACTTTTAAAATTCGCCAGCCCTACCCATGTGAACAGTTTTGCAGGTGGCATATGATTCTGGTCATAGTTGGTAAATGCCACACAGATCATTACGATCAGCGGCAGTACATTGAAGATGATTATTCCTAATACAGGTAACGATAATAATGTGAAATGGAACTTATCATTAAGAAGCTCTCTGCAGTCCTCTTTAAAGGTATTGATATGCTTTCCTGCTTCCGCTCTTTTCTGAAGTTTATATGTTGTCCTTATATTCACCATCCATAACGCAACCGCTACAATGAGAAATACCAGACTGATCACTCCAAACAACAGACATAGTAATGAGTTATCATAATTATTCACCTCATTTTTCATTGTTGTTGGATTATAGATCATTTCCTGTTGTACGGTTCCCAAATGTCCTAATTTTCCAATATATGGAAAACCAATAAATACATTATATAAAATAACAGCTATCTCCAATAATGTAACAAGAACTCCCTTTAGCTTCTGCCCTCGTTTCCAGTAACCGGCTCCCATAAGAAGCAGTGAGGCTTTTACCCCACTGTCTCCATCTTTTACTGCCTGTCCAAATTCTTTGATGAACCTGCCGATTGCTTCAAAAAAGGCTGTCATCGGATTTTTCTTTTTTTTCACGTTATTCATCCTAGCACCTTTTCTTTCTTTAACTTATAAACTCTTATTCCTTCGGATTCTTTATCGATTAATTTGAAGCCTGACTGGCTGCTTCTACCAGATTGTCTAACAGACTCTGCAGATCTTCGTTGTCCGGATTTCCCTGTGCCATGATTTCGCCAAAACTCTTTGCAGGATCCCAGTAATTACTTCCAACCATCTGTACAACACCGGCTTTATCATTCTGCGCTGTTACAGCTGCAAGTGCTATGTTATTCTTAACTTCATCAGATTCACTTACTTTTATATTAGAAGGTCCGATTTCTCTTTTTTCAAAACGTGTTTTCTGGCTTTCTTCATTTGTCAGATACTTTGCAAGTTCCATTGCCCATCCAACCTGTTTTGAGTTGGCGTTTACACCCATCATCTTATATCCGGCTGCTGATCCTTGCTGTATCTGCTGTCCACCACATGTAAATGTCGGTAAAACAGTTGCTGCATATCCATCACCGAATGCTTCCTGAACTGCGGTTGAATCCCATGTTCCGGATACAACTGCTCCAAGAGAGCCTGTTGCGATCTGATTGGTTGAATCACCATCTGTTATCGGAAGGAAAGCAGGATTTTGGGCAATATCGATCATTCCCTGCGCTACATCCGTTCCCTTAATTCCTGTTGATGATGTTTTGTTCCAATCCATTGTTGTACTTCCATCATCATTAAGTTCTGTTGTAAATCCAGCTCCATAGAAAAATCCAGCCGCATACCATCCTGATGCAAATACCATTCCGGCTTTTTTCCCAGCCGCCTCACAATCTGCAAGAATGCTGTCCCAGCTCTTAGCATCCTCATCAGAAACAACATTCTTATCATAATACAGGAAATAACCATTATCTGCTGCAAATGGATAAGCGTAAAGTGTACCATCAACAGTTGCTGCTTCAACAGAACCTTCTACGTTGCCATTTGTAACAGTATCCTTATCCTGTACCTCCTGAAGAACATTTGCATTTACAAGATCTGTTATCTGATCACTGGCAAATGCAAATACATCTGCTGCAGCTTCCGGATCAACCAAAATTGTATCTTTTGCCGTACTTTCTGATTCAACTCCTACTGTAATATCAAATTTCTGATCTTTATTTTCCTCTTCAAACTTAGAAATCAGCTCTTTTGTAAGATCCTGATCTTCTTCCGCTGCCCACACTTTTAATTTAATGGTCTCTCCACCTGCAGCGGAATCATTGCTTTCTTTTTTACCACATCCCACTGTTGCTGTAGTAATCATTGCCATACAAAGAAGTACACTGACTATTTTCTTTTTCATTTTGTTACCTCCTGATTTTCACGTTTTTGTTTTCCCGTTTTTGCGCAATCGGTTGTTCTTTCTTAACTATACTTCTCGGCTATATTTTTGTCAATATGTAATATTTTATAGTTTTCATCTGTTATTATTGTGCATTTTGCCATTATTATTTCTTTTATTTTTTCGCATAAACGTCTTGTTTTCATCATTAACGCAACCGGTTATCCATTGACATTGCGGACATTTTTTCACATATATGCATATTCAGCGGAACAAAAAAGCAAGAATCTGACTTTTTCAAATTCTCGCTTTGTTTCAATCTTTTTCAGCTATTTTGTTGATTCCTTTAAAACAACTTCATACCCAAGAAGAGTAACCCTCTGGCATTCCCGTTCTTCAATCATATCAATCAACCTGCGGCAGACTACCATTCCCAGCTCACGTACATCAAAAACAAGTGATGTAATCGCAGGCATATTATTTTCAAGGATCGAACTGTTAAAGAACGAAGCAACCTTCATCTCCTCCGGCACATGAATGTGATCTCGCCGCAAACGGTTCAATACACTGATACAGATATTATCATCCATGCACGCAATGCAGTCCACATCCTTCTTCAGGATATCCTCCACTACATGTTCAATCGCAACCGGATTCTCCTGATTCATATAAATCAGATCCGGATCAATTCTCTGATTCTGATTTTCAAAGGCCGTCTGGAAACCTTTCAACCTCTTCTGTGTAACAACATAATTTTCATTTCCACCGATTAAAGCAATTCTTTTCATCCCTTTTAACAGCAAAATGGATGTCAGTTCCCGACAGGCTCCTTCATTATCCTGATCAACCTGTACGACATTCTCATATGGAGAGCTTCCAACTACCACAAATGGCACCTGTTCTTTTTTCAGGAATTCAACTGCCCGGTCCTTTTCAAATGCCCTCATCAGAACGATTCCGTCTACTTTACGGTTCGCAACCATTCTTTCCAGATTTGTCATATCCACGTTATTGCAGATTGTCAAAAGCAGGTCATATCCCTTTATAGCTGCCACTTCATGCAGTCCTGCCATACAGTTTACAAAAAAAGGTGCATCTATCATGCAGTAATCTTCCGGCATAACAATTCCTATATTGTAAGTACACGACATCGCAAGTCCCTGCGCAATTACATTTGGCTTGTAATCATGTTCGTCTATATATCTCAGAACTTTTTCTTTTGTCTCATTTCCAATTCGTCCTTTTCCCGAAATTGCACGTGATACAGTTGTTTTGGATACTCCCAGCGCATCTGCTACGTCTGCAATTGTAATTTTTTTCTTTTCCATTACGTCCCCCGTATCTATTTTGTAAAAAATATGTTATAATCGCCTCGAAATGCGCAATCGATTGTTCTTTTATGTTTATTTTATCAATTTTAAGGCATTTCTTCAAGCCATGAATTATAATTCAACCACTGAAAGGACATATTTTTATGAAATCAAATCACATCTATTTTGGGGCAGCTTATTATGATGAATATCTTCCTTATGACCGTCTGGAACAGGATATGCAAATGATGGAAGATGCCCACATAAACCTGATCCGTATCGCAGAATCAACCTGGAGTACTCTGGAGCCGGAAGAAGGACATTACAATTTCTATCATATTGACCGTGTGCTGGATGCAGCCAAAGCCCACCACATACAGGTAATCATCGGAACTCCTACTTATGCAGTTCCTGCCTGGCTCGTCAAAAAAAGTGATGACCTTCTCACCCTTACCCATTCTGGAAAATCCATCTACGGTCACAGGCAGAACATGGATCTGACCAATCCTGTCTATCGTGAATATGCCGAAAAAATCATCCGCGTCCTGCTTAGCCACGTTGCTTCCCATCCTGCGGTAATCGGATATCAGATCGACAATGAAACACACCACTACGACACCTGCGGTCCGCGCGTCCAGAAAATGTTTGTAGATTATTTAAAAAATCAGTTTCCTGACATTCAGGATTTTAACCAAAAATTCGGGCTCGATTACTGGTCAAACCGCGTGGACTGCTGGGAAGATTTTCCGGATATCCGCGGAACGATCAACGGAAGTCTGGCTGCTGAATTTGAAAAATTCCAACGCAGCCTGGTAACGGACTTTCACCACTGGCAGGCAGCATTGATCCGTGAATATCGACGTCCTGACCAGTTCATTACCCATAATTTTGATTTTGAATGGCACAACTATTCCTTTGGTCTGCAGCCTGATACAGATCAGTTTGCTTCTGCATTATGCATGGATGTTGCCGGCGGTGATATCTACCATCCATCCCAGAAAAATCTGACCGGTGCAGAAATCACCTTCTGCGGAAGTATTCTCCGCGGATTAAAACGGAGTAATTATCTGATTCTTGAAACACAGGCACAGGGGAATCCGGAATGGCTTCCTTATCCAGGTCAGCTCCGGCTCTGCGCCTACAGCCATCTTTCCAATGGTTCAAACAGTATTATGTACTGGCACTGGCATTCTATCCACAATGCCATTGAAAGCTACTGGAAAGGCATTCTGTCTCATGATTTTTCTGCTGGAAGGATCTATCAGGAAGCAGCCGTCTTAGGGAATGAGCTGGATAAGATTGGCACCAAATTAGTAAATATCAGGCATCATAACCGCACTGCAATCCTCCTGGATCCTGCATCCCTTACCGGTCTTTGCCATTTTCCAACAGGTACCATGGGAAATTACAGTTATAATACGGTTGCCCGCTGGATCAGCGATTCTCTTTACCGGCAGAATATACCATATGATATTCTTTTTTCCGAAGATCCTGATCTTGCCAAGCATTTAGGACAATACCAGATTATATTCCTTCCTTCTCTTTACTCAGCAAAAGACAGCCTGCTGCATTTATTGGAAAAATATACTTCTGATGGAGGAATCCTGGTCGCCGCCTTCCGTACTGCATTCAGTGATGAATATTTAAAAATACGCCATGATACACAGCCTCACTTTCTTCACAAATGTTTTGGCGTTCATTACGACCAGTTCACCTTCCCTGAGGATGTAAGAATATCATTCCATTTTACAGATTCTGTTTCTGAAAAAGCTCAGACCGCACAAGCTCACGAATGGATGGAGCTACTCACACCGGAAACGGCTGTTTCTCTTGCGGAATATGTACATCCGGCATGGAACGACTATTCTGCAATTACAGAAAATAGCTTTGGTCTTGGAAAAGCCTTTTATATTGGATGCATATTTGACGAATCTGTACTGGACCGTTTTATTGCTTATGTTGCAAAAACAGGAAATATTTCTGTTTCTTCTTCCCATTTTCCAGTTATCGTCAGAAGTGGCATAAATGATTTCGATGAACAGATTCACTATTATTTGAATTATTCGGATCAGACGCAAATCATTACTTACACACAACCTTCTGGTACTGAATTATTATCAGGAACTTCAGTTTGCACCGGGCAACAACTGTTCTTGAACCCGTGGGATGTGAAAATTATCTGTTCTGAATAAACATCTCCCACAATTTGCAAAACAAAATCGCCGCCCCGGTACTGACCGCCGTTGCCACAATCCCAGGTCCAACAACGGCTGTCGGATTCACGCTTCCGTACTGGCTCCGGTAGGCGATCACCGACACCGGGATCAGCTGCAGTGAAGAAATATTTACGATCAGAAATGTACACATTTCGTTGCTCGCAACGCCTCTTTTTCTTACCGGTCCTGCCGCTTTTCCAAGTCGGCGGTCTTCTTCCAGCTTCTGAAGCTCTTCCATTGCTTCAAGACCTGCCGGAGTTGCCGCCCAGCCAAGTCCGAGTACATTTGCAATGATATTTGCCGCGATTGGTTTTTCTGCCGGATGATCTTTTGGCAGTTCCGGAAAGAGGAAATGGATCAGAGGGGAAAGGCGGACGGCTGCCGTTTTCAGGATGCCGGATTTTTCTGCGATTTCCATAAGTCCGGTCCAGAAGGACATGACGCCCATCATGGTGATGCAGAGGGTGACTGCTTCTTTGGAGGAATCTAAGGCGGCGGTGGTGATGTCCGGCATTTTGCCGGAGAAAGCGGCAAAAAGGATGCCAATAAGAATCATTCCCGACCACAGGTAGTTGAGCATTTTTTCTCCTTTCTTGGATGGGGAAGAGTGTTGGAGAGGGGACGCCGGGTGGAAAATAAATTGTGTTCAAATTCAAGTTGTGCAAACCATTCCGACGAACCTCTTAGGGCGGGAATCGTGTTCAGCAATGGCTTCCACGATTCCTGAGTTTCGTCTCCATTGCACAAAAAATTGAATTTGAACACAATTTATTTTCCGCCCGGCTGACATTCTACAAGTCATACTTTTCCGCCAAACTATAAATGGGGAGTAGAAAAGCCTGCTCTTTGAGATTTCATCTCAAAGTTGCAGGCTTTTGCTGCGGTTTTCGATACATTTATATGTAGGAAACCATTTCTTTATTCAAAAGTTTTCTCAGGGTGTTCGCTTTTGTATAAGGCTTGCATTTTCTCTATTTCTTCCTGAGTGTATTCTTCTACCTCGGTTTTTGTTACCCGTTTAATGTGTTGTTTTTTCAATCTCAAATACACATATTCCCGGAAGAGGGTGTAGAGTACAGACACCAGTGGGATGAAGATGAGCATCCCTACGATTCCCAGGAGGTTACCGCCGATGGTGACTGCAGCGAGAACCCAGATGGAGGGAAGGCCTACGGAGCTGCCGACTACGTGTGGGTAGATCAGGTTACCTTCGATCTGCTGGAGGATCAGGAATACAAGGATGAAAAGGATTGCCTGTTTCGGACTCACCATGAAGATCAGGAGGCAGCCGAGTGCGCAGCCGATGAAGGCTCCGAAGATCGGGATCAGGGCTGTAAAGGCGATAATGATTCCGATCAGCAGAGCATACGGCATCTTCAATATGCTTAATGTGATGACGAACATACTGCCGAGGATGACGGCTTCCAGGCACTGCCCGGCGAGGAAATTCGCAAAGGTGCGGTAGGTCAGGGAACACACTTCAAGAATCACTTCTGCTTTTCGTTTTGGAATAAACGCGAAAAACACTTTTCTCACCTGCACATGCAGTTTTTCTTTCTGGAAAAGAATATAGCAGGCAAAGGAAAAGGCAATAAAAAATGTAGTAACTCCACTGACGATGGAACCAACCGCTGTCATCGTTGTATTCATAAAATTTCCCGCACCATTTCCGAGAATACTCATCCCCCACTGGATTGCCTTATTCGGATTGAACTCCATCTGGTTCACAAGATCCATGATTTCCCGGTTATTGTGCGTAAATTCCCGTACCCAGCTCTGCATCTGCGGAATAAAATCTGCAATACTGTTCATCAGACTTCCAATTGTTGCCGTAAGCTGCGGAATCAGACCGAACATGACAAGCACGATCACACCCACTACCAGTACGATCGTAAGAAGAAGGCTGACCGGTCTTGCAAGCTTTCCTGCCGCCTTACTTCCTTTCTCTTTTGCCTTTCCAAATAATTTTTTCTCCAGAAAGCTCATCGGAACATTGATCACAAACGCGATCGCGCCGCCAAGAGCGAAGGGGAAAACAATCCCCCATATCGCCCTGATCACGCCCAGAACCACATCAAATTTCCACAATACAACTACGATCAGCGCTGTAAATACGATCAGTTCCCGGATTTTTTTCATCGATAATTTACTAAAATCCACTATTTTCTCCATTCTACTACAACATATTTATGGTTAATCTCCTTACAGCCAGTAAGCATTTTCCCATATTGTTACTCAGATAATTTTCCACGTACCCACTTCAGAAGCTGTATGATTGGAAAACAGGCAAATGCATACAGGTAGACAGTCCCAAGCTGTTCAAAGTTCAATGTTTCTACTTTGAACACCTGATGCAGTCCCGGAACAGTAAGTACTGCTGTGATCAGGACTGCGCCAAGTACAAATGCGCCCTGCATCCATTTATTATTGAAAAACCGCTTTGTAAAAATCACCGGCCGGTCGGATTTACAGTTGTATCCATGGAAAAGCCGCGCCAGGCAAAGTGTTCCAAATGCATAAGTACTTCCAAGAAGTGCACCATCCTGATGATATCCAGTCAGAAAACTGACCATGGTCATTGCTCCGATCACCAGACCTTCCAGTCCGATCTTCGCAAGGAAATCCTTTGTCAGGATCGACTCATCCGCCGGTCTTGGTTTCTCGTTCATCACATCACTGGTATGCGGTTCTACTCCCAGTGCAATTGCCGGGAGACTATCAGTCAGCAGGTTGATAAAAAGCAAATGAACCGGTGCAAACGGAACCGGAAGACCTGCGATCGATGCATATAAAACAGCGAGAATTGCACCAAAATTTCCCGATAACAGGAACTGGATCGCGTACTTGATATTCCGGTATAAGTTTCGTCCGTTTTCCACTGCTTTTACAATTGTGGCAAAATTATCGTCTGTAAGTACCATCGCCGCTGCATCTTTGGCAACTTCTGTTCCGGTCACTCCCATCGCAACACCTATATCTGCCTGCTTAAGAGCCGGTGCATCGTTGACTCCGTCACCGGTCATCGATACAATATTTCCGCGTTCCTGCCATGCACGGACGATCCGGATCTTATGTTCCGGCGAAACCCTTGCATAGACAGAAATCTTCGGGACAAATTCCCGCAGCTCTTCATCACTCATATTTTCAATCTCCGCGCCCTCACAGGCTTCGGATAAATCCTTTAAAATGCCGATCCGTTTTGCGATCGCTGCTGCCGTAATCTTATGGTCTCCCGTGATCATCACCGGACGGATGCCTGCCTTGATACATTCTTCTACTGCTGCTTTCGACTCTTCCCTCGGCGGATCCATCATTGCGATCATTCCGAGAAATACCAGATGGTCCTCATCCTCTGCGGTCAGCAGATGTTCTTCCGGAATCTCCCGGCAGGTAAATGCCAGCACCCGAAGACCTTCCATTGAAAATTCCTGATTCTGGATCTGAATCTTTTCTTTATCTTCTTTTGTGATCTTACGTATTCCATTTTCTGTCCGGATCCGGTCTGTCAGATCCAGGAGACGGTCAACCGCACCTTTGACGATCATCCGGTTTTCGCCGTCTATCCGGTGAAGCGTCGACATCATTTTCCGGTCACTGTCAAATGGAATCTCATCTTCTCTTGGATAACTTTCTCTTACTTCCGCAGCTTCCACTCCATAGCGGCTTCCCAGATTGATCAGCGCTGTCTCTGTCGGATCTCCGATCTCAACTCCATTTTCATTGGTAGAATCATTACATAAAATACTGCAATCAAGCAGAAATCTCTGTGCCGGATCTGCTACATCGATCTCATCTGCCCGGATTCTTCTGCCTTCTATATAATAATCTTCAACAGTCATCTTATTCTGCGTGAGAGTTCCGGTCTTATCCGAACAGATCACAGAGACACTTCCAAGTCCTTCTACCGCCTGCAGTTTTCGAATGATCGCATGCTCCTTGGCCATCTTCTGGGTTCCGAAAGAAAGGACGATTGTTACAATTGAACTTAATGCCTCCGGGATTGCTGCAACCGCAAGTGCTACTGCAAACATAAACGCGCTTCCGATATTTTCTCCACGAAATACACTGATTCCAAATAAGATTCCGCAAAATACCAGGATCAGAACCGAGAGCTTCTTTCCGAACTCTTCCAGATTCGCCTGAAGCGGAGTCTGCTTTTCAGAGGTTGATTTCAAAAGTCCGGCAATCTTTCCGACTTCTGTCTGCATACCTACGCTTGTCACAACGGCTCTTCCACGTCCGTAAGTTACAAAGCTTCCGGAAAATAACATATTGTTCCGGTCACCAAGCGGCACTTCCTCTTCAATTTCATCCAGGCTCTTCTCAACCGCAAGACTCTCCCCGGTCAGTGCACTTTCATCAATTTTCAGACTTGCATTCTCGATCAATCGTCCGTCTGCCGGAACATAATCCCCGGCTTCCAGAAGGATCACATCTCCAACTACCAGTTCTCTTGCCGGAATCGGCGTCACCGTACCATTCCTGAGAACCTTCGCCTCCGGCCCTGAAAGCTTTTTCAGGCTCTGAAGCGACTGCTCTGCTTTTACCGTCTGCACAGTTCCCAAAATTGCATTCATTGTAATGACGATCAAAATAACCGCCGCACTTTCTGCGTCTCCTAAAATTCCTGAAATAATCGCTGATGCAATCAGGATAATCACCAGGAAATCCTTGTACTGCTCCAGAAAAATCTGCAGCACACTTTTTTTCTTTCCCTCCGCAAGCTCATTCCATCCGCATTTTTCACGGGACTTTTCCACTTCTTTTATCGTAAGTCCCTCTTCTCTGCTTCCCATCTGTCCAAGCACTTCTTTTACCGATGACTGATAAATTTCTTTCATCCTTTCCGCCTCCTGTTTCTGAGTATTCACATTCCTGAATTTCTTATGCAACGAAGTTCTTTTCCGATAAAAATGTATAAAAAAAGAAACCCTTATTGCACAACAAATAATGCAATAAAAGTCTCACCATTTCCTTGTGGCACCGGATGCTTCCACCGTACTGACGACACCACAAACGCGGATTCCCTTGCGTAGGTTACTCCCCTTTATTAACGTAACTATATATCACAAACAGCCCTATTGTCAAGAAAATTTTAACCGGAGTCTCCAAAACCTGGAAACTCCGGCAAATAATTTCACATCTTAGTTTGTAATTGTCTTTTCTGTCTCTTTGTCGAATACATGGATCTTTTCAGCATCGAATGCAAATGTAACAGTATCCCCTGTTCTTGCTGTTGTTCTAGGATCAACACGTGCTGTCATGGTAGCTCCTTCATAATCGAAGTGGAGATAAACTTCAGCACCAAGCATTTCATATACACGGATCTTAGCCTGGATAACTGTATTCGGTGAAGATGTGATAAACATCTGCTCATCATGTACATCTTCCGGACGGATTCCAAGGACAACAGTCTTTCCTTCATATCCTCCATCGATAAGTTTCTTTGCTTTTGCCGGTGGAAGTTCAATATCAGCCGGTCCAACTTTGAGGACAACTTTGTCACCCTTCTTCTGGCATACAGCATCAAGGAAGTTCATCTGTGGTGATCCGATGAATCCTGCAACGAAGAGGTTGCATGGGGTATCATAAAGTACCTGTGGTGTATCTACCTGCTGAACAACACCTGCGTTCATAACTACGATTCTGGTTCCCAGTGTCATAGCTTCTGTCTGGTCATGTGTTACGTAGATGATTGTTGTACCAAGTCTCTGATGAAGTTTGGAA